>Ga0080064_1008153_pt1 | contig 10106 bp, 8 predicted proteins | sample Subgrocontami54m_FD_69260 | JGI IMG/M metagenome (GOLD analysis project Ga0080064, IMG submission 69260) | Subsurface groundwater microbial communities from S. Glens Falls, New York, USA - GMW46 contaminated, 5.4 m (SPADES assembly) (version 2) ... | reverse complement strand
GATACGACGCCGTTTGCCCCCTACATCGTGCATCCGCTTGTGCTGCCTGAACTGGACAAGCAAATCCCAAAGAAGGGCGACCAGCGGCAGATGGAGCCGTGGCAGCGCATCGGCACCTATGCCGCAGGTCTCGCGCTTGAATCCGCCGGTGTCAAAGGCAACACGGAATTACTCGGGCGGATGGACATGATCGTGGCCGCCGGAGGCGGAGAACGCGATCTTGCCGTGGACAGCACCATTTTGAGCGGCATGGGCAAAGCCGCCAACTCGGGCGCTTTTCTCAACGAGCGGCTGATGAACGACCTGCGGCCCACGCTTTTTCTGGCGCAGCTATCCAATCTGCTCGCCGGCAATATCTCTATCGTGCACGGCGTCACCGGCTCCTCACGGACTTTCATGGGGGAAGAAGCCGCGGGCGTCGACGCGGTGCGGATCGCGCAAGCACGCATCGCCGCCGGCCAAAGCGAGATCGTGCTGGTCGGCGGCGCGCATAACGGCGAGCGCAAGGATCTGCTGATGCTCTACGAATTCGGCGGATACAATCTGAAGGATCGCTTTGCGCCGGTGTGGCAACGCGGACCGAAGGGCGGCTTCGCGCTCGGCTCGCTCGGGGCCTTCCTGGTGCTGGAATCGCGCGCGCATGCGCAGGCGCGCGGAGCCAAGCCGCTGGCGCGGCTTACCACAGTTCTGTCTGATCGATCCGCTCGAAAGCCGGGCGGCATCGTGCAGACGTTGCACGGCTTGTGGCAAAACCTGGCGCAGCGGCTCCGGCCAGGCGAATATGCCGTGCTATCGGGCGCCACCGGCACCGAGCCGGCAACGGGCGAAGAGCGAACATTCCTTTCCGAGCATCCGGAAGCGGCTATCCGAGCCACCGGCACCTACGTGGGCCACGCCTTGGAGCCGCAATTTATCATGAATGTTGCGCTCGCCGCGACAGCCGTGAGCCGTGCTAGTCTCTTCTCGCCCGGCGACAGTTCGGGGGTCGAGCAGCCTATGCAGGGGCGCCTTTCCCAGGCCGTGGTGACGAGTGTCGGACATTGGCGGGGCGAGGGCTTGGCGCTGGTCGAAGCGGCGGGCTGAAGGAGAAAGCGCAATGCCATCCAAAAAGGACAAAGCAGGGCGGCCCATCGTCGTCGTGACCGGCGCGGGCGTTATCACCTCGCTCGGCGAAGGCAAGGCCGACAATTGGAAAGGCATTACTGCCGGCCGGTCCGGCATTCACGCGATCACGCGCTTCGCCACGGATAATCTCAAGACCAAGGTGGCGGGCACGGTCGATTATATCCCGCTTGAATCATTTTCCGCTCCGGCTTTGTCGGAGGCCCTCGCGGCCAAGGCCGCCGAGGAGGCCGTCGATCAGGCCAGCATCGGCTCGGCCGGCAATTTTCCCGGTCCGCTTTTCCTCGCCATGCCGCCGGTCGAGATCGAATGGACGCAGAGGCGCGAGATAGCTTCCAGTCTCAACCAGGAAACCGTGAGCTACGACGAATTGCTGCGCGCCAGCGGCGCGGCGCGCTTCTCCCCGTATCATGAGCGTTTCATGTTCGGCGCGGTGGCCGATCATCTTGCCGGAAAATTCGGCACCAAGGGATCGCCCATATCGCTCTCCACCGCCTGCGCCTCGGGCGCGAGCGCGATTCAACTTGGCATCGAGGCGATCCGCCGCGGCGAAACAGCCGCCGCCTTGTGCGTGGCGACCGACGGATCGATCAATGCGGAAAGCCTGATCCGCTTTTCGCTTCTGTCCGCACTTTCAACAACCAATGAACCTCCATCGGCCGCGCCCAAGCCCTTCTCCAAGAACCGCGACGGCTTTGTCATGGCCGAGGGCGCTGGCGCCCTGGTGCTGGAAAGCCTGGAATCCGCGCAAGCGCGCGGCGCGAAAATCCTTGGCGTCATGGCAGGCTGCGGCGAGATGGCGGATGCCTTCCATCGCACGCGCTCGAGCCCCGACGGCAAGCCTATCATAGGCTGCGTCCGCAACGCGCTGAACGACGCGGGGCTGACGCCGGACGATATCGACTACATCAACCCGCACGGCACCGGCACCTCGGAGAACGACAAGATGGAGTGCCTGGGCGTGATCAGCGTGTTCGGCGAGCGCGGCAAGAAGATCCCGATTTCGTCCAACAAATCCATGGTTGGCCATACGCTGTCGGCCGCCGGCGCCGTGGAAGCGGTGTTCACGCTGCTGACGCTTGAACACCAGCGCATTCCGCCGACGATCAATTACAATGTGCCCGATCCCGCTATCCCGCTCGACGTCGTGCCCAATACGGCCCGCGATGCCCGCATGCGCCATGCCATCTCCAATTCCTTCGGCTTTGGCGGGCAGAACGTATCGCTGGTCATGTCGCGCGAGCCTGCCTGACGGATGCGCGCGCTCACCTTGATCGCTGACCGCAAGTTGGAGCTTGCAGAGGTGCCGCCTCCCCCTCCGCCCGGGCCCGGCGAGGTGCAAATCCGCGTCAAGGCGGTGGCGCTTAATCATCTTGATCTATGGGGCTTCCGCGGCATGGCTTTCGCTAAGCGGAAGCTGCCGCTGATCGTCGGCGCTGAGGCCTCCGGCGAGATCGCCGCCGTGGGAAGCGGCGTATCGGCATTCCGGCCCGGCGATCCCGTCGTGATGTATGGCGCGCTCACGTGCGGCACTTGCAAGGCTTGCCGCGAAGGCCGCGACAATCTTTGCGAGAATGTCTCCGGAATTATGGGGTTTCACGTTGACGGCTTCGCGCGCGATCTGCTCAATCTGCCGGCCCGGCTTGTTATCCCCGTGCCGAAAGGCGTCAGCCTGCGCGACGCGGCCTGCGCGCCGATCGCGTTTTCCACGGTCGAGCACATGCTGTTCGACAATGCCAAGCTTCAGCCTGGCGAAACCATCCTCGTTCATGCCGGTGGGTCAGGTATCGGAACGGCCGCCATCAAGATGGCCAAGGCCATCGGTTGCACCATCATCACCACCGTGGGCGACGACGAAAAGGCGGAGAAAGCCAAGGCCATCGGCGCCGACCACGTCATCAACTATCGCAATGAGCGCTTCGAAGGCGTCGTCCGCAAGCTGACCGGAAAGAAAGGCGTGGACGTGGTGTTCGAGCATGTCGGCGCCGAGACTTTCCCCGGCTCGCTGCTCTCGCTCAAGCCGGGCGGGCGGCTGGTGACCTGCGGCTCAACCTCCGGACCGACCACGACAATCAACCTGATGCAGCTCTTCCAGCGGCAATACAAGATTCTCGGATCGTTCGGCGCCTCCCTGCGCAACATCCGCGACAGCTTGTCCAAGATGGCCGGTGGACTATTGCCGGTGATCGATACCGAAGTCGGGCTTGCGGACTTCGAACGCGGCCTGGCGCGCATCGAAAGCCGCAAGGTGTTCGGCAAGGTCATCGTGAACTTCTAACCGGCGGCCTGATGCAACACACGCTCAGACGCATGACGCGGCGGCTGGCCCGGCGGGCAAAAAACGCCGTCAACGTCGTCCTGGGCTGGATCGCCGTGGTCTTGCTCAAGGCCATACGGCGGACTGACCCACAGCGCACCGTGCGCTTCGCGGGACGCTTCGTGCGACGGGTAGGGCCGTGGCTGCCCGAGCACCGCATTGGCCGCGCCAATCTAAAAGCTGCATTTCCCGATTGGCCGCCCGCGGAAGTCGAGCGCGTGCTCGGCGGCGTGTGGGAAAATCTGGGACGGCTCGGCGCCGAATTCGTCCATCTCGATCATCTTTTCAACCTGGACCCGGCGCGGCTGGATCAAAGCCGGATCGAATTCACGCCAGAAACCGCGGAGCGCTTTCTTGCCCTTCGCGACAGCAAGAAACCGGCGCTCATCTTTGCCGCGCATCTGGCCAATTGGGAATTGCCCGCGATCGCAGCAACGGCTTTCGGCCTCAATTCGGCGGTGCTGTTCCGCCCGCCCAATATCCCCACTGTCAGGCGCTTTGTTCTCGATGTGCGCTCATCCCGGATGGGACGGCTCATCCCGACCACGCTTGACGCGCCCATGCGGATCGCCGACGCGATGCAGGAAGGCCTGCATACCGGAATGCTCGTCGACCAATATCACACGCGCGGCGTTGACGTGACTTTCTTCGGACGGCGCACCAAGGCAAATCCGCTGATCGCCCGCCTCGCCCGGCACATCGACGCTCCCATTCATGGCACCCGTGTCGTGCGTCTGCCGGGCGATCGTTTCCGCGTCGACCTCACCGAGGCCATCGAACCGCCGCGCGACGCGAAGGGGCAAATCGACGTCGCCGCGATGATGCAGCTCATTACGTCGATCCTGGAAGGCTGGATACGCGAACATCCTGAGCAATGGCTCTGGCTGCACCGCCGCTGGCGGTAGGCCGTCCACGTAAACCGCATCAGCGACCGGTTTTGATCTTTGTCCAGAGGCGATTCATCAGCCGCTTTGTCTTCGCGTCATGCGCGATGCTGACATAGAGCCGGTCGAAGGTTGCCTGATCGGGATAGACGCTCGGATCTTGCAAGATCGCTTTGTCGATGAATGTCCGGCTGGCCAGATTGCCGTTGGCGTAGACGATGAAGTTGGTGATTTTCGCCACGACTTCCGGCTTCAAGATATAGTTGATGAAGGCATAGGCCTCGTCGGGATGCGGCGCGTTTTTCAGGATAGCGAGGTTGTCGAACCAGAGCTGGGCTCCCTCCTTCGGGATTGCATATCCGACCTCAACTCCGCCCTTTACTTCCGCGGCGCGGTTCTGCGCCTGCTTGATGTCACCCGAATAACCGACGACAAGACAAATCTCTCCCGACGCCAGCGCATCGAGATATCCGGATGAGTTGAACTTCCGCACATAGGGCCGGATGTTGGCGACCAGCGCGGCCGCCTTTTCCAGGTCCGCCGGATTTGCCGAATTAGGATCGATCCCGAGATATTTCAGCGCGGCGGGAAAGATGTCATCCGCAGCATCGAGCAGATAAACACCGCAGCCTTTGAATTTTGAAATATTCTCTGGCTTGAAGATGAGGTCCCAGCTATCGATCTTTGCGTTGGCGCCGAGAAGCTCTTTCGCCTTCTTCACGTTGTAGCCGATGCCGGTCGTTCCCCACATGTAATTGACCGCGTATTGGTTGCCCGGGTCATAGGCCGCAAGCCGCCCGGCGATTTCCGGCCAGGCGTTGACCAGGTTCGGCAGCTTCGACTTGTCGAGCTTTTGAAAGACGCCGGCCTTGATCTGCTGCTGCAGGAAATTCGCGCTGGGGACCACCACGTCGTAGCCGGATTTCCCCGCGAGCAGCTTGGTTTCGAGCGTGTCGTTTGAATCGAAGGTGTCGTAGGTGACTTCGATACCGGTTTCCTTGGTGAAATCCTTGAGCACTTCCGGCGCGATGTAGTCGGTCCAGTTGTAGACATTGACCACGCGCTTGGTCTGCGCGTGGGCCGGAACGGCCAGCGCGAGCGCGGCGGTGATAATGAGGGCAAGCCGTGCGAGGGGCGAACGCATGGTTGTCATTTATTCTTCACGTCTTGGTCGGCTGCCCCGCGGCCTTCCAGGCGATGATGCCGCCGGCGAGATGTGCGTCGTAGCGATACCCCCGATCCTGCGCCGCCAGCGACGCGGTCACCGACCGCTTCCCGGAGCGGCAGGCGAATACGACTTCCTTGCCGCGGGGATCGGGAATGGCGCCGGGATCGAAGGTGGAAAGCGGCACATGCACCGCATTGGGGTAGCTCTCGATGGCGGTTTCGTTCAGTTCGCGCACGTCAACCAGCAACATCCGCCCCTCGCGCGTGCCGCGAGCGACTTCTTCGGGGGTGAGATCGCGCACTTTCGGCGGGTTCATATCGGACATAGCGGCCCTCCTCCGGGCGGCAGCGATCCTCGGCGCAGTCAATAGGACTTGCTGTCCGGTGCGTCCAGAGGCGCGGCGGCGGGGGACATTGTTTGGAATGTCGGACACTTTGCTTCTGCGTTCAACCGCCTCGGAAATATAATTCCAGGATCGGCGGAAAATCCAGATTCTGGCCCTAGGACCGTGGATATTGCGCCGCAAAACGCTGCCAACGCATTGCCTCCGCTGGATTTGTAAGCAGATCTGCGCCGAAATAGCGCATCGGCAATCAACGGCTTGAACCAAAAGCCAAACGGGAAAAGCTACTTCAGCATTGCCTCCGCGCCGGGCGGCCGTTACCCTATCGACCAATAAAGGAAATATCGTGCAGTAGGGAGGATTTCATGTTGAAGCTCGTGTTCGCGACCGCCATAGGAATCATGACGGCATTGGCCACTCCAGCTGCCGCCGCAGGATTCCCCGAGAAAAATATCGACTTCATTATTCCGTTCGGCCCGGGCGGCGGCTTCGATCGCACCGTTCGGATTGTATCGCCTGCTATGGAAAAGATACTGCCGAACAAGGTTCAGGTCGTACCGAAGAACGTCGCCGGCGCCGGCGGCGGGTTAGGTACCTCGACGGTCTATCGTGCCGCGCCTGATGGGTACACGATAGCCATCATCAATATGCCGGGCGCGGCCATTCCAGCCATCAGCGGCGACCCGGTCGAATACGACATCAATAAATTCACTTGGATCGCGCGGCTGGCGACCGAGGAATATATCCTGGCAGTCTCGGCGAAGTCGGATATCAAGACCATCCAAGACATTCAGAAGCTTGGGCGGCCGCTGAAGATCCCCAGCACCGATTTCGGCTCCACGGCATACGCCGCGTCAGAGATTTTCGGCCAGGTGCTTAAGTTTCCCATTCAACACCTGACCGGCTACAAGGGAACCAACGACTACATCGTCGGCGTGATCCGCGGCGACGGCGAGGCGACGGTCGCGCCCGTGTCGACGCTGAAGCAATTCATCCAGTCGGGCGACATGCGCGCGATCTTCACCACCGAAGCTAAGAGTAGCATTCCTGGCGTGAAAACCATCGGCGAGTTGGGCTTTCCCGACCTCACCGGCCTCGGCGTGGAACGGTTCGTGGTTGGTCCGCCTGGCATGCCGGCTGATACGGTAAAGATTCTGTCGGACACTCTGATGAAATCGATTGCCGATCCGGAATCTCAGAAACATGCCGAGCAGGAAGGTTTCGCGCCCTTGCCGGCTGAGCAGGCCAAGTCCAGCGCGGATCGCACGCTTGCTCTTTATTCGAAATATAAAGCAGCGCTGAGCAAGAAGTAACGTAAACGAAGAACTGGGCGGCCCGCAAAAGGGCTGCCCCGGCTGAAGAACCATGCTTGAAAGTACACTAGGTGCCCTTCAGGTGATGTTCACGCCTTGGGGGGCGCTCTTCCTTTTTGCGGGTGTCGTGGTCGGTCTGATTTTTGGGGTTGTCCCTGGAATCGGAGGCACGACCGCTATCGCGCTGCTCATGCCGCTGACAATGGGCATGGATGGCAACAACGCGATGATGCTCATGGGCGGCATCATGGGCGCGGTTTCTGCCGGCGGCTCCATCACATCGATTCTCATCAATACACCCGGCGGAGCACCTAACGCGGCGACGTGTTTCGACGGCTATCCTATGGCTCAGCAGGGCAAGGCGGGGGCTGCCATCGGGGCCGCGGCAGCGGCCTCGACGCTGGGTGGCCTGATCGGCGTCGTGGTGCTGGTATTAGTCATTCCGGTCCTCAAGCAGTTGGTCCTGCTGTTTGGCCCCCCGGAATTCTTCATGCTTGCGCTTATGGGCCTCGCCGCGGTTGCGTTAGCGACGGGCGGGCAATTCCTGCGAGGGCTGATCGCGGGTGGCATCGGACTGATGCTCTCGTTCGTGGGCTATAGTGCAGTGACGGGAACGGTCCGGTTCACCCTAGGCTCCGAATATCTGTGGGACGGGATTTCGCTGATCCCAGCCTTAACTGGTTTGTTTGCGATCACGGAGATGATCGCGCTGTCGGCTTCCGGCGGCACAATTTCCAAGGACCCGGCAGCAACGCGGGTCACGGGCGTGATGGAGGGCGTGTGGGCCTGCTTCACGCATTGGAAAACATTACTGCAAGGCTCGGCGATCGGAACCATCATCGGCGCTATACCCGGCCTTGGTGGAACCGTGGCAGCTTTCGTTTCCTATGCCGCAGCGATGCAGATCTCGAAGCATCCAGAAACATTCGGCAAAGGCAATATCGAAGGCGTCATCGGCCCGGAAGCCGCCAACAATGCCAAGGACGGCGGCTCGCTCATCCCGACCCTGGCTTTCGGAATTCCAGGCTCGGCGGAGATGGCCGTATTCCTGGGCGTGCTGGTACTCATAGGCGTCGAACCCGGACCGATGCTGCTGATCAAGCATGAAGGTCTAGTGTTCAGCCTTATCATCGCGCTATCGGCCTCCTGCATCATCGCGACTATCATCACGCTCCTGGTTACGCGACCGCTCGCCATGATCACGCTGGTGGACGTGCACATCGTGGCGCCGGCGGTGATCGCGGTGTCACTGGTGGGCGTCTATGCACTCCAGAGCAGTATTGGAGACGTCGTCGTTGCCGTCCTGTTCGGCGTGCTCGGTTATGTGATGATGAAATTCGGCTTTCCCCGCATTACGCTCGTGATTGCCCTCGTCCTCGGCGAACTTGCCGAACGCAGCTACCTGCAATCCCTCAACATGTCGGACGGCGACTGGACCGTCTTCTTCTCACGCAAGACGTCGCTCGTCCTGTTTATTCTCACTATCGGGTGTCTCGTGTGGCCAGCCGTGCAGATGGTCCGTCGCCGCGGGCGAGTAGCGGAGCCTGCTACATGATTTCCGTGGACCGCCGGCGAGATTTTGCGACAGCGGTGTTCGTCCTCGCGCTGTGCGTTGGGTTCCTGCTATGGGCAAGAACGTATCAGGGAACCTCGGCTACCATGCCGGTTCTCGTGGCATGGGGCACGATTGCGCTGACGCTGGTGGACGTTGTATCGCAGCTTGATGTTCCGTTCGGCCGCTGGCTGCGCCGCCTGGTCACCGCGGAAAAGATCGTGGAATGGAAATTGGAGGGCGAGGACGAGGTCCCTGCGACTCGCGTTGCCTTGTCGATCTTCTGGGTATTTGCCTATCTCGCCGCGCTCCTCCTAGTAGGATTTATCGTTGCGACGTCTATTTACATGCTCCTCTACATGATCATTCACGGTCGCCGGAATTATCTCTTCAGTGCATTGGCGACGGCCGCTACCACGCTGACGATCTGGCTTACGTTCGTGGTTCTGTTCAAATATCCCCTCTATCCCGGATTGCTCTTCGGCGGTTACTGACCTCTCGCCGCGGATTGCGGGATCAAATCGTGACCTGGGTGCCCACCTCGACCACCCTCCCCGTCGGTATCTGGAAAAAGTCTGTCGCGTCGCTCGCGGATTTTGCCAGCTTGATGAACAGCCGATCCTGCCATCGCGGCATGTCGGATTGAGCCGAAGGCTTCAGGGCGCGCCGCGACAGAAAAAACGACGTCGACATGATGTCGTATTGCCAGCCCAGCTTGCGCGCGAGTGCCAACGCCTTGGGCACATTGGGCGTTTCCATGAAGCCGTAGCGGATGACGACGCGGGAGAAGGTCTCTCCGATTGGCTCGAAGCGCACGCGCTCGGCGGGATCGACCCGGGGCACATTCGCGGTTTCGATCGTCAGGATCACGTTGGTTTCGTGCAGAACCTTGTAGTGCTTGAGGCTGTGCAGCAGCGCTGTCGGCGCATTGACCGGATCGCTGGTGAGAAACACCGCCGTTCCCGGCACACGAATAGGTGGTTTCTTCTCCAGCATTGCGACAAGTGATTCCAGCGGCATTTCCTGACGCCGGGTTTTTTCGAACAACAGGCGGCTGCCGCGCCGCCAGGTATGCATCACCACGACAATGGCGGCGCCGAGCGCAAGCGGCACCCAGCCGCCTTCGACGATCTTGAGCATGTTGGCGGTCAGGAAGGTCAGATCGATAAAGAGAAACGGCGCGATGATCGCGGCGGCGGCGAACGCTGGCCATTTCCACACTTTCCATATGACGACGAAAGCCAGCATGGCCGTCACCACCATGGTGCCGGTGACCGCGATGCCATAAGCGGAAGCAAGCGCGCTGGATGAGCGGAACATCAACACCAGAAAAAGCACGCCGACGAGGAGAAGCGTGTTCACGCTCGGCATATAGATCTGCCCGAACAGAGCCTCGGACGTGTGCCT
>Ga0080064_1008150_pt1 | contig 10107 bp, 10 predicted proteins | sample Subgrocontami54m_FD_69260 | JGI IMG/M metagenome (GOLD analysis project Ga0080064, IMG submission 69260) | Subsurface groundwater microbial communities from S. Glens Falls, New York, USA - GMW46 contaminated, 5.4 m (SPADES assembly) (version 2) ... | reverse complement strand
GCGGCCGTCACGCCCACGCGCCCGCGCAGGTGGAGGCCGGTGAGCACGTTCTCCCGGACCGTCAGCCCGGGGAAGAGGCTCGTCTTCTGGAACGTGCGCACGAGGCCCCGCGCCGCGATGCGATGGGGTCGCCAGCCGGTGATGGACTGACCGTCGTGATGCACCGTGCCCTGGGTCGGACGCTGGAAGCCGGTGATCACGTTGAAGGCGGTCGTCTTGCCCGCGCCGTTGGGGCCGATCAGGCTCGTCACCGTCCCGGGGGCGACCGCGAAGCTCACGCCGGTCAGGGCGGCCACGCCCCCGAAGCGCACCGTGAGATCCCGGGCCTCGAGCGTCACGACGGCCGCCACCGCCGACGCAGGGCTGGCCCAGCCGCCCGCAGGGCCGGCCAAGCCGCCCGCAGGGCTGGAACGATCCCCTCCGGCATGAAGAACAGCACCGCGATCAGCAGGACGCCGTAGAGCAGCATCTGCCACTGGTACGAGGCCAGCTCCCGCAGCGCCTCCGGCAGCACCGTGAAGAGCACCGCGCCCACCACGGGCCCGGCCAGCGTGCCCTTCCCGCCCGCCACCACCATGATCACCATGGTGACCGTGTAGCTGAAGAGGAAGACCTCCGGGCTGACGAACCGCGTGTAGTGCGCGTAGAGGCCGCCCGCGAAGCCGGCCATCGCGGCGCTCGCCACCGCGGCCAGGACGAGATAGTGGGTGGCGTCGATGCCCACCGAGGCGGCGAGGGTCTCGTTCTCCCGGAGCGCCACCAGCGCGCGGCCGACCCGCGAGCGGATGAGGGCCAGGCAGAGGAGATAGGCCAGCACCACCGCGGCCAGCACCAGGTAGTAGTAGGCGCTCTTGCTGCGCAGCGACAGCGCGGACAGCCCGGGCAGCGCGATCTCCACCGGGGGCACGCCCGGAATGCCGAGCGGGCCGTTGGTCAGGTCCATCCAGTTCACGCTGACCAGCGAGACGCAGCCCGCGAACGAGATGGTCAGGAGCACGAAGTAGGCGCCGCGCAGCTTGAGGGCGAGCCGGCCGATGACGTAGCCGGCCAGGCCCGGCAGCACGATGGCGGCCAGCAGGCCGAGCCACGGCGACCACTCGAGCTTGACGCTCAGCAGGGCGGAGGCGTAGGCGCCGATGCCGAAGAAGGCGGCGTGGCCGAGCGAGAGCTGCCCGGTATAGCCCAGCAGGAGGTTCAGGCTGAGCGCCAGCACCGCGAAGATGCCGGCCATGATCAGGGTGTGCAGGTGATACGGGTTCCACACCCAGGCGGGGGCGCTCACCGCCCCGAGGAACACGACCGCGAGCGCGATGCGGCTCATCCCACGCGCTCGGCGCGGGCGAAGAGGCCCGAGGGGCGCAGCAGCAGCACCGCGACGATCATCAGGAAGCCGACCGCGTCCCGGTAGCCGGAGGAGATGTAGCCGGCGCCCAGCTCCTCCGCGATACCCAGCACGAGCCCGCCGAGCGCCGCGCCGCCGAAATTGCCCAGCCCGCCCAGGATGACCACCGAAAACGCCTTGAGCGAGGCCAGGTCGCCCATGGACGGGTAGAGCAGGAAGACCGGGCCCAGGAGCGCGCCCGCGGCCGCGGCCAGCCCCGCCCCGAACGCGAAGGTCACGGTGTGGATGCGCTCGATGCTCACCCCCATGAGCGCCGCCGTCTCCCGGTCCTGGAAGGTGGCGCGCATGGCGCGGCCGAGCTTGGTGCGGCTCAGCAGGAGATGCGCGCCCAGGATCAGCAGCCCCGAGACCACGAACACGAAGATGCGGAGCGGGGCCACCGACACCGCGCCCAGCACCACCGGCTGGGTGGGGAAGGGCGTGGGCACGCTCTTGGCCACCCCGCCCCAGCCGAGCAGCTCCGCGTTCTGCATGGCGATCCACAGCCCGATCATGACGAGCATGACCGTGTCGATGGATTGCCCGCGCAGAGGCCGCAGGAGCACCCGTTCGCACACGGCGCCCGCGAGCGCGCCGGCCACGATCGCGAGCGGAATCGCCAGGAAGAAGTGCACCGAGGCGAGCGCGAGCGCGGCGAACGCGGCGTAGGCCCCGAACGTGTAGAACTCGCCGTGGGCGAAGTTCACCACGTTCATCAGCCCGAAGACCAGCGTGAGGCCGATCCCGAGCAGGCTGTAGGTGGCGCCCAGCAGCAGCCCGTTCAGCAGGTGCTGGAGAAGCTGGTCCAAGCGCCCGCGATCGCCGGTCGCGCTACTTCTTCGCAGAGAACGCGGGCAGCGCGATCTTGCCGTCCTTCACCTGGACGATGAAGATGCTGGGCTTGCTCTGCCCGCTCTCCTTGCCGGCCGGGCCGTCCTTCTCGAACTTGATGGGCCCGTTGACGCCCATCACGCTGACCTTCCAGAGCGCCTCGCGCACCGCCTTGGGATCGGGCTTGCCCGCGATGCGGATGGCCTCCACCGCGGTGAGCACGCCGTCGTGGCCGCGGAAGCCCTCGGTCAGCCCCTCGAAGGGGTGACCGCGCTTGGCCCACTCGTCCACGAACGCCTTCGCCAGCTTGCCGTCGGGCATGGCCTCCGGAAACCACGGCAGGAAGAAGAGGATGTGGTACGTCCCCTCCGCCGCCGCGCCCGCCTGCTTGATGAGCTGGGAGGGCGACGAGCTGCCCCCGGTGGTGATGACCCGCCGAACCAGCCGCTGCTCCTGCGCCTGCTTCAAGACCAGGGTGATCTGCTCCACGCTCGTGGTGAGGAAGAGCGTGTCGGCGCCGCCCGCCTTCACCTTGGTGATCTGCGCGTTCATGTCGGTGGCCGCCTGCTCCATGAACTCGGCGGTGCCCACCTGGGCGCCCGAGCGCTTGAGCAGGTCGCCGAAGGCCCCGACCGCGCCGCGGCCCCAGTCCGTGTTCACCGCGAGGAAGTCGGCCTGCTTGATCCCCAGGTCCTTCATGTACTTGGAGAGGCCGAGCGCCTCCATCTCGCTGGGCGGGCTGATGCGGAAGATCCAGGGATTGCCGGCCTTGGTGATGGTGGCGGCGCTGGAGGTCTCCACCACCATCGGCACGCCGTACTCCTCGAGCTTCGGCATGGCCGCGAGCGTCATCGAGCTGCCCCAGGCGCCCACGATCACCGGCACCTTGTCGCGCACGATCAGCTTCTCGGCCGCGGTGGCGGCTTCCTTCGGGTCGGACTTGTTGTCCTCGATGAGCAGCTCGACCTTGCGGCCCAGCACACCGCCCTTGGCATTGATCCAGTCTCGCCCGATCTCCGCGCCCATCCGGATGTAGTTCCCGGACGCGGCCACCGAGCCCGACAGCGGCTGGATGACTCCGATCTTCACGGCTTCCTGGGCGGGCGCCGGCGCCGCGAGCGCGGCGACGACGGTCAGCGCGACGAAAAGGGCTCGGATTGCCTGCTTCATGACCGACCTCCTCTGACCCTGTACCGGGTTAGGCCTCGTCCGCCACGCTGCGGCTCATCAGGAATCGCGTACTTATCCTACGTTTCATGTCACGTGTCAAATGAAAACCCGATTGACATTGCCGCGAGCCGCCCCAAGAATACGGCACCATGCCACCCGCAAGATCCTCCATGCCCCGCCCTCCGATCGCGCCCCTGCTCCACGAAAGCCTCGGCGAGCGAGTATACCGGACCGTCCGCGACCTGATCCTGAGCCAGGTCTTCCCGCCCGGCTCCAAGCTCAATGTCGAGCAGATCTGCCGCGATCTGGGCGTGAGCCGCACCCCGGTCTGGGACTCGATGCGGCGACTCGAGAGCGAGGGCCTGGTCAACACCGTGCCCCGCCACGGTGTCTTCGTGCTGAACTACGGCGCCGACCAGATCCGCGATCTCTTCGCGGTCCGCGGCGCGCTGGAGGCCCTGGCGGTGCGCCAGGCCGCCCAGAATCTCGACGACGACGCGCGCGCCGCCCTCGAGGCGACCATGAAGGAGATGGAAGGCGCCGTCGGCGCGGACGAGATGGAGCAGTACTCGCGCGCGGCCATCGACTTCCATGACCGGGTCCTGGTCGCGGCGAGGAATCCGGTCCTGAGCCGGCTGCTCGAGAACGTCTACGCGCAGATCCTCGTCCTGCGCCTGCGGTCCCTCTACCTGCCCGAGCGGGTCGAGTCGAGCGTGGCCGAGCACCGCGAGATCTTCGAGGCGGTGCTGGCCGGCGACGCCGAGCGGGGCGAGCGCCTGGCCCGGGCCCACGCGGACCACGTCTTGCAGGACGCGCTCGAGTTCACGCGCCGGAGCGAGCCGAGCCGGTGACGCCATGCTCACCACCGTCCCGGTCATCGATCTCGCGCCTTTCACCGACGGCACGCCCGGCGACCGCGCGGCGGTAGCGCAGGCGGTGAACGCGGCCTGCACCGACGTCGGCTTCTTCACGATCGCGGGGCACGGGGTGCCCGACACCCTGGTCACGCGCATGCTGGAGACCTCGCGCGCCTTCTTCGACCTCCCCGCGGCCCTGAAGCAGGCGGTGAAGCGCCCGCGGCCCGAGCAGAGCCGCGGTTACATCGCGCTGGGCGACGAGAATCTCTCGTACAGCCGCGGCGACGCCACCACCACCGATCTCAAGGAGTTCTTCGCGATCGGGCCGGTGGACGTGCCCGACGAGGAGTACTACCGCCGGCCGGAGGCCTACCCCTCGTTCGCGCCGAACCTCTGGCCGGCGCGGCCGCCCGCGTTCCGCGCGGTGTGGACCGAGTACTACCGCACCATGGAGGCGCTGGCCGGCCGCATCATGCGCATCTTCGCGGTGGCTCTCGACCTGCCCGAGGACTTCTTCCGCGACAAGACGGACCGGCACATCAGCGGCATTCGCGCGAACCACTACCCCGAGCAGGTCGAGGCCCCGCGGCCGGGCCAGATCCGGGCGGGCGCCCACACCGACTACGGCGCGCTCACGATCCTGCTGCCCGAGAACGTGCCGGGCCTCGAGGTGCTCAACCGTCGGAGCGAGTGGGTGGCGGTCAGCCCACCTCCCGGCACCTTCGCCTGCAATATCGGCGATCTCATGCAGCACTGGACCAATGACCGCTGGATCTCGACCATGCACCGCGTGGTGAACCCGCCGCGCGAAGCCGCGGCCGGGAACCGCCGGCTCTCGATCCCCTTCTTCCACCAGCCGAACTACGACGCCCTGATCGAGTGCTTGCCGAGCTGCTGCGGGCCCGACAATCCGCCGCGCTACGAGCCGGTCACCTCCGGCCAGCACCGGCTCACCAAGTTCCTGCGGGGCGTCGGCGCGGCCGCGCCGAGCGCACGAGGCTGACACCATGAGCGCAGAGACCAAGACCCCGTGGGATCGCTACGCGGCGGCGCTGCCGACCATCGCCGCCGCGGTCGGCCGCACCCCGCTCGTGCGCCTCAACCGCATCACCCGCGACGTGACGCCCCCGATCTACGTGAAGGTCGAGTGGTACGGGGCGACGGGCAGCCTCAAGGACCGCATCTACCTGCACATGTTCGAGCGGGCCCTGGCGCGCGGCGACCTCAAGCCGGGCATGCAGGTCCTCGAGTGCTCGACCGGCAACGCAGGTATCGCCTGCGCCTGGGTCTCGGCGGTCAAGGGCTACCCCTGCACCATCGTGATGCCGGAGGGCATGAGCGAGGAGCGCAAGAAGATCATGCGCGCCTACGGCGCCGAGCTGGTCTTCACCCCGGGCGGGGAGAGCGACGTGGATCTCTCCCTCGAGCGCCTGCGCCAGATCCGGGACGCCGCGCCGGGGCGCTACTGGGTGCCGGGCCAGTTCGACAACCCGGACAACGTGGAGGCCCACATCCTCACGACCGGCCCCGAGCTCTGGGAGCAGTCGGGCGGCCGCGTCGGGGCCTTCGTGGATTCGCAGGGCTCGGGCGGCCTCCTCACCGGCGTCGGCCGCTACCTCCGGAGCCGCGACCCCCGGGTGAAGCTCTACGCGGTCGAGCCCGCCGAGTGCGCGCTGCTCTCGCGCCGGGCGTGGGGCCACCACGGCATCGAGGGCATCGGCGACGGCTTCGTCCCCCGCAACCTGGACGTCTCGCTGCTCACCGGGGTGATCACCACCACCACCGAGGAGAGCGTGGACGTCGCCCGCCGGCTCGCCCGGGAGGAGGGCCTCTTCTGCGGCATCTCGAGCGGCTGCAACGTGGCCGCCGCGCTGAAGCTCGCCCGCCGGCACCCCGAGCTGCCGTCGGTGGTGACGATCATCAACGACACCGGCCAGCGCTACTTCACCACCCCGCTCTGCGGGGAGGCCAAGCACGTGGACATCCCGGAGCGGGAGCACCCGCTGGACGCCTACACCGTCGAGCAGCTCGACCGGTACCAGAAGACCTGGGAGGTGCTCGCGTGACCATCGCGCCGCGCGAGTACGACTTCGTCGCCGCCCGCCTGCGCCTGGAGGCCAAGCCCAAGTCCGCGGGGCCCAAGCTCGGCTCCCTGGAGGACGCGGCCGCGCTGATCAAGGACGGCGACCACCTGGCCATCGGCGGCTGCCTCTACTCGCGGACGCCCTTGGCGCTGGTGTGGGCGCTGCTGCGCCGCCGGCCGACGGGCCTCACCTTCTCGCGCAACCTCATGTGCTACGAGGGCGAGTGGGGCATGGTCTCGGGCGCGGTGAGCAAGGTCGTCACCTCCTGGATGGGCATCGGCCTGCCCTGGGGGCTCTCGCGCATCCAGCGCGAGTTCGTCGAGGCCGGGCGCGTGGAGTTCGAGGAATGGAGCCACCTCGGCCTCGGTCTGCGCTACCGCGCCGCCGCCATGGGGGTGCCCTTCCTGCCCTCGCTCACCATGCTGGGCTCCGACCTGATGGGCGTGGGCGGCTCCAAGACCGTCACGTGCCCGTACACCGGCCGCACGCTCCACGCGGTGCCCGCGCTCTTCCCAGACGTCGCGCTGCTCCACGTCCAGAAGGCCGATCGCCTCGGGAACTGCCAGATCGACGGCTACCCGCACATGGACGGAGACATCGCCCGGGCCGCCGCCACCGTGCTGGTGACCGCGGAGGAGATCGTCTCCGAGGACGAGATCCGGCGCCACCCGGATCGGACGGTGATTCCCGGCTTCCTGGTGGACGCGCTCGCCCACGTCCCGTACGGGTCCTATCCGCACGAGTGCTACGGCGCCTACGACGCCGAGCCCGACCTCTTCACGGTCTACGTGGACGGGATCCGCGAGCGCGGCGCCCCCGCGGTCGCCGACTACCTGGAACGCTACGTCTACGCCCCACGCAGCCACGCCGACTATCTGGCCCTCTTCGGCGAAGCCCGCCTCGCCGACGCGGCCGCGCGGGCCCGGATGCTGACGACATGAGCGTCACCGCGAACGAGCTGCTCGCCGTGATGGGCGCCCGCGAGCTCCGGAACGACACCACCGTGTTCACCGGCGTCGGCGCCCCCATGATGGCCTCGGTGCTGGCCCAGCGCACCCATGCCCCCGGGCTCACCATGATGGTCGAGGGCGGCGTCATCGGGCCCACGTGGAAGCCGGGCGAGCTGCCCATCTCCACCAACGAGATGCGCGCCGCCTACCGGGCCCAGATGCTGCCCGCCATCACCGACGCGTTCCTGCTCGCCCAGCGCGGCTTCTTCGATGTGGGCTTCATCGGGGGCGCCCAGATCGACCGGCACGGCAATCTCAACACCAGCGCGATCGGCAGCTACGCGCGGCCCAAGGTGCGGCTGCCCGGCAGCGGCGGCGCCAACGACATCATCTCGCTCTGCCGCGAGGTGATGATCCTCACCGTCCACGAGAAGCGGCGCTTCACCGAGCGCGTGGACTTCGTCACGAGCCCCGGCTATCTGGAGGGCGGCGACGCGCGGCGGCGCGCCGGCCTGCTCTTCGGCGGCGTCTCCCGCGTGGTCACCACCCTCGGCATCTTCGGCTTCCACCCGGAGAGCCGCCGCATGCAGCTCCTGGCTCTGCACCCCGGCGCCACCCTGGAGCAGGTGCGCGAGAACACCGGCTTCGAGGTGCTGGTGAGCCCGTCGCTCACCACCACCAAGCCACCGACCGACGAGGAGCTATCGATCCTGCGCATGCTCGACCCGAAGCGGCAGTTCATCGGATGAACGCGTCCACTACCCGAGACCCCCTCACCCTGTCCCTCTCCCCCAAGGGGGAGAGGGGATCGCAATTTCTCCCTCTCCCCTCCGGGGAGAGGGCAGGGTGAGGGGCGCGGAGACCTCATGACCGACTTTGGCCTGGCGATTCGCAACTTCGTGGGACCCGGAGAGGTCCCGGACATCCAGGGCGTGTACGCCTACGCCGAGCGGGCGGAGGCCCTCGGCTTCGAGTCGCTCTGGGCGTGGGACCACGTACTGCTGGGCGTGGAGCCCTCCTTCCCCATCGTGGACTCGATCACCATGCTGGGCGCGGTCGCGGCGCGGACCCGGACGATCAAGCTCGGCACCGGGGTGCTGGTGCTGCCGCTGCGCAACCCGGTGGTGGCGGCCAAGGCCCTCGGCAGCCTCGACGTGATCTCGGGCGGCCGTCTGATCCTGGGAGTGGCCGCGGGCTGGTACGCGCGCGAGTTCGACGCGGTCGGGGTGCCCTTCAAGCAGCGCGGCCGGCAGTTCGAGCGCAACCTCGACATCCTGATGCGCCTCTGGACCCAGGACCGCGTGACCCTGAAGGTGGACGAGTTCAACCTGCGGGAGGCGGTGATGGTCCCCCGCACCGCGCAGCGGCCCCGGCCGCCCGTGCTCATCGGCGGCTACGTGGACGCGGTCCTCAAGCGGGCCGGCACCGTGGGCGACGGCTGGCTCACCTACTTCTACACCCCGGAGAGCTTCACCAAGTCGTGGGAGAAGGTGAAGGCCTTCGCCCGCGCGGCCGGCCGCGATCCCGCGGCATTGACCGCGACGAATCAGCTAGCCGTCTACGTGGGCCGCTCGCGCGAGGAGACCACCGCCGACATGCGCACGTGGCTCTCCACCGAGTGGGACACCGCGGCCTGGAGCGAGTCCACCATCGATCACGCCATCCACGGCTCGGTGTCGGAGTGCATCGAGCAGCTCCGCGCCCACGTGCGAACGGGCGTGCACCGGATTATCCTGATCCCGTACCGCTATCAGCCCGAGCAGGTCGAGCGCATCGCCAAGGAGGTCTTGCCCAAGCTATGAGCCAGCCCGTCCACATCGACATCAACTGCGACATGGGAGAGAGCTACGGCCGCTGGACCCTCGGTCACGACGAGGAGGTGATGCCCAACATCACCTCGGCCAACATCGCCTGCGGCTTCCACGGCGGCGACCCGCACGTGATGCGCCAGACCGTGGAGCTGGCCGTCCAGCACGGCGTCGCGGTGGGCGCGCACCCGGGGCTGCCGGACCTCATGGGCTTCGGGCGGCGGCGCATGGACGTCTCCCCGGCCGAGCTGAAGGACTACCACCGCTACCAGATCGGCGCGCTCGCCGCCTTCGCCCAGGCCGCGGGCACCCGCGTGCAGCACGTCAAGCCGCACGGCATCCAGTACCACATGTTCGAGGAGAACCTGCCGCTCGGGCGCGCCACCGCCGAGCAGCTCCTCGAGCTGGATCCCCAGCTCATCCTGATGACCATGGCCATGACCAGATACGACGCGGAGGCCCGCAAGGTGAAGGGCGTCCGCATCGCCGCCGAGGGCTTCGCGGACCGGGTCTACGCCGACGACGGCCAGCTCGTCACCCGCAAGCTCGGCAAGGACGCGCTGATCACCGATCCGGCCAAGGCCGCCGACCAGGCCGTCCGCATGGCCATGGAGGGCAAGGTGCGCACGATCACCGGCAAGGTGATCGAGGCCAAGGTCGAGACCATCTGCATCCACGGCGACAGCCCGGGTTCGGACAAGATCGTGGCCGCGGTCCGCGAGGGCCTGGTCAAGGCGGGCGCCATCGTGAAACCGCTCCGGGACTGGCTGCCCCGCTAGCAGTTCCAGACGCAGATCCTGCGGGGCCAGGTCGGACCGTCCGAATTGGGTACACTGTATTCCGTTGGTCGTCACCCGCCTCCGGCCGGTCTGCCGGGTGGCGTTCCGTAAATCATCATCGCAACGGCGCTTTCCTCCCTCCCAAGAATGGCACCGAGTTTGCCCTAGGGTAGGTCGGCGCTACCATGGCGGACTACACGGACGGCAGCAGCCTAAAGGGTGTGAGATCCGGCGGATGCCGGCCCGG
>Ga0080064_1008145_pt1 | contig 10113 bp, 13 predicted proteins | sample Subgrocontami54m_FD_69260 | JGI IMG/M metagenome (GOLD analysis project Ga0080064, IMG submission 69260) | Subsurface groundwater microbial communities from S. Glens Falls, New York, USA - GMW46 contaminated, 5.4 m (SPADES assembly) (version 2) ... | reverse complement strand
CGGCAGCATCGCCCCGCCGCTCGAGGCGGTCGCCTCGATCGCGCCGGCGCGCGCGGCCGGGATGCCCATCTTCTTCATGATCGGGATGGTGAGCGGCCCGGTGGTGGCGACGTCGGCCGTCGGGCTGCCCGAGATCGAGCCGTACAGGCCGCTCGCGGTCACGCAAGCCTTCGCGGCGCCGCCGGCCATGCGGCCGGTCACGGCGCCGGCCACGTCGAAGAACAGCGCCCCGCCCCCCGACTTCTCGTAGAAGTTGCCGAACAGCACGAACAGGAACGCGTAGGTGGCGGCGACCTCGAGCGGCGAGCCGTAGATGCCGCTCGTCATGACCGTCATCTCTTCGATGAAGTACCCCACGCTGAAGTTCTCGTGCTTTAGCGGACCCGGCATGAGGTGGCCGAAGAAAGTGAAGCCGAGCAGCACGATCACGAGCGTGGTGAGGCCCCAGCCGGTGCAGCGCCGGCAAAGCTCGACCACGATGAGGACCAGGGTGGAGCCGACCAGGATATCGGCCGTGGTGGGCTGCGAGAAGCCGCGGCTCCAGTTGAGGAACTTGGCGTCGAGGACGATGTAGTACACGGCGACCGCGACGGAGATCGCGGCGAGCGTGATGTCGGTCCAGGCGAGCTTGCCGCGGTCGCGGTGCGCGGTGGTGGTCAGGAACGCGATCGGGAAGGTGATCCCGATGAAGATCGAGATGTCGAGGTGGTAGTTGGCGGTGAAGGCGCGCGCCCACGTGCCGAAGGTATCGAGCGCGCCGTGCGGCAGGCCGAGCTGCTTGAGCTCAGCGGCGGCGTCGAGCGCGAGCCCGCCGGTGACCGTCGCGAGCGCGCCGATCCACAGCACGTAGAGCGCCGCGGCCACCGACCCGGCCGAGATGAGCACCGACCAGGCGCCGTCCGGGCGGTGCCGCTTGCCCTCGAGAATGAACCGCACGAGGCCGCGCCGCGGCGGACCCGCGTCCGCCGCCAACAGGTTCTGCTCAGCCATGCTGCAGTGAATCCCGGCGACTTACTTGATCATCCCCTTTTCCTTGTAGTAGCGCAGCGCGCCCGGATGGAAGGGAAGATTGCCCGGGTTGTGCACCATGCCCGCGGTGGTGAAGACCTTGATCGAGCCGCCGATCTTCTGCACGCGGTCCTGGTTCTCGGCAACCGCCTTGACGTACTTGTACACCACTTCGTCGGGCGTCTTCGCGCTGACCACCAGCGCGTTCCACTGCCGGATGGTCGGATAGTCCTTCTCCATGAAGGGATAGGTGCCCTTGGGGATCATGGCCACGTCGAAGTCGAAGGCGGCCGCGGCCTGCTTGACCTTGGCGGGGTCGTCGTCGATCCACAGCAGCGGCCGCTTGCTCGCCACGTCCTTGATCAGCGAGTCGCCCAGGCTGCGGATGTTCATGTACACGTCGGCCTTGTCGTCCAGCAGCGCGTCCAGGCCGATCGAGCTGTTGCCGAGCACGTAGCTGCCGCCCCACTTCTGGATGTCGTCGATGGTGAAGCCGTGCGCCTTCATCATCTCGTAGGGGCCGCCGATGGTGGTCTGCGGGTTGTCCGGGCGGTTGATCGCAAGCCGCATGCGCGGCTTCTTCGCGGCGATGTCGGCGAAGCTGCGGATGCCGTTCGCGTCGGCCCAGACCTTGGTCATCATCACGTGGATGTATTGGGACTCCCACAGCATCATCGCCATGCTGAACTTGCCCTTCAGCGGCGCCTTGAACGGGGACTTGCCCTCGTTGGCGAGCCTGATCTCGGTGCCGGTAGCGGTCGCGGTGAAGTCCGCCTGGCCCTCCGAGACCGAGAGCACGCCGCCGCCGGGCGAGTTCGGCTTGAACGAGATCGACGAGCCCGGATAGACGTCGCGCACCACCGCGTTCAGGCCCTCGACCATGGTGCGGGGATAGCCGGTCGGGGTGGCGCCGGTCACGGTGGCCGTGATCGGGTTCTTGTCGTTGAACTCGGCCAGCGCCGGTGTTGCCATGGCCGCGAGCGCGGCAGCGGCGAATAACAAACGAACTTTCGACATTTCTTCTCCTCCTCCATCCATATGGGAATCGTCCCACCGATTCTACCTTCCCGCTCAGTCCGCGGGGAAGTGCCGGCAGCAATTCGGCACCTGCGCCGTACGTGCGAGCCCGGACTGGGGCCACGCCGGGCCCGACTGCGCGCGGCGCGACACGACGGGACTACTGGAGCTTGATTTCGCCGCCGAACTCGACCTTCAGTTTCAATCCCTCGACCTGCAACGTGACTGTCGCAGAAAAAGTCTCGGTGCCGGCGATGACACCCGCGGCGATGGCGCTGGCCACCGCGTGCTCGATTTCGCGCTGCGAATTGACGCCCACCGTCTTCAGGAACTTGCGTATGCTGAGATTGAGGGTTTCTTCATCCATTGGAATCTCCGCTCACCCGCCGAAGGCGGCATCTTGCCACCAATCGGCGCCGGCGGGGAGTGGGCGCGCCTGACAACGCTGTCCGCGCCCGGCTGCCCGATGGCCCGCTTAGGTCGATGTGCGGCATTCGGGCGATAATGGCGTTATGAACAAAGGACGCCCCCATGCCAGACCAGCCCAACGACCCACCACCCGTTGACCCACAGCGAAACGAAGCACAGCCCGTCGAATCCCAGGACCGGGATGCGCGTCGCCGGTTGCGCGAGCTTCAGGCCATCCCCGATCGCGAGCGCAGCGACGCGGTGTGGGATGAGATCGTCGCGCTCGAAATCCAGCTTGCCCCTGGAAACCGCGCTCCATCGGGGCAACCGGATGCCGGCCGCCGTCAGGATCCCGGCCGGCGCCAGGGGCGTCCGGAGCAGGGGCGGCGGCGGGAGGGCTCGTCAGACGCGAAGCCGGCCAAGCATTTCTTCAAGCGGCCCAAGCGCGGTCCGGGAGCGCCGAACAAGGCATGACCTCACGTGAGGCCGGGAACGGCGCAGCGGTGTCTTGCGACTCGTGCAAGGCCTGCTGTTGCAGGCTGGAGGTGATGCTGATGGGAGAGGACGACGTTCCGCCCGAATTGACGGAAACCGACCCCTGGGGAGGACAGGTCATGGCGCGCCTCGCCGACGGTTTATGTGCGGCGCTGGAGCGGGACACCCTGCGCTGCGGCATCTACGAGCGCAGGCCTGGCATATGCCGCGACTTCCCGGTCGGCGGCAACGACTGCATCGCGGAACGCTCGAATCTCGCTTCAGACGCGTAGGTTGGGCTGAGCACAGCGAAGCCCAACAAAAGCTGTTGGGCTTCGGCCAAGGGCCTCAGCCCAACCTACGCATCTCATCGCCATCACGCGGTGCGTCAGCTGCGGGCTGCCCGGATTCCGTAGTAGGCAAGCGCGCCGAGTCCGACGAACGGGAAGGCGACGAGGTACGCGAGTCCGACGAACGGCGCGGCGGCGAACAGCGCGATGCGCTTCACGACGCGCGCGACGCCCGTCCATCTGCCTGCGAGCGCCTTGGCTGCCAACCAGGCCGCGAGCACGAGGCCTGCGAGAGGCAGCGCGATCACGAAGGCCAAACCAAGCAGCGGACCGCCGACGAGCATGAGCCCGGTCTTGGCGGCGAGCGGAAGTTCTCTGGTCCACGCGGTGAGTTTCTCGACTTCGATCGTGCCGAGGTAGCCGCTGTAGCAAGTTGTGTAGGTGGCGGTCATTTTGGTCTCCTAACGAGTTTTTGCTTCCTTGCCCTCTCCTCCGCATAAGCTGTGCCAGCGCCGCAATCCGCGCGCGGCGGCTTCGGAAAAAGCTATGGAATACAAGGCTCATGGAGTTCCCGATCGGCGCTCGGGCAAATGGCAGCCGGGTCCCCCGGTCGCTTGTGAAGTACACAAATCCTATACATCCCGCCGCTGCGGAAATCGCTTTTCTTCCAATGATTCAATCGGCTTGGCTTGCGCGCGGGGTGCACATTTTTCATGTGCACGCAGCGCAGGTCGCGAGAAGCGCGATCAGGCGGGCGATGCCGGGCCGGCGTGGATCCGCACGTCCTTGAACCAGAGCCTCTTCCATCTGCGGATCTTCGTCTGAGCGTCCCATTGCTTCGGCGACACGGCCTCCTTCGGCCCGAAGCGCCCGCTGCCCGCCACGGCCAGGCTGTTGACGGTCGCGTACACGATTTCCTGCTCGACATAGCAGGCCGCGACCATGACGCCGCAGTTCCGGCACACCAGCATCTCGGCGCTGCCGCTCCCCTGCCGATACCGGCTCAGGTCCTTCTCGTTCCGGATCCCGATCTCCAGCTTGCCTTCCGGGTCGGAGACATACGCCGCTCCGTGCCGGGTGCAGAAATCGCAGTCGCAGGCGCGCGGGGTGCAGGCGCCGGGGTCGATCGTCATCTCCATCGCGATCGTGATGTTGCCGCAATGGCAGCCGCCTTCGTATCGATGAGTGGTCATGGTCGCGCTCCTCGCATCATCGGTGCCAGTCGAGCGCCGCGGCGAGCCGGTCGTTGCCCCAGAAAAGCTCGCCGCCGGCGATGAAGCTCGGCGCGCCGAAGATCCCCAGCGCCGCGGCGCGCTCCGTTTGCGCGCGCAGCTTCTCTTTCGCCTCGGGCGATTGCGCCTGAGCGAGGATGGCCGCACCGCTCTGGCCCAGCGCGTCGAGGCGCTGTTCCAGGAGCGGCGCCTCGGAGATGTCGAGGTCCTCGGCGAAATTCGCCCGGTAGACCGAGCGCACGAATTCGGGAAGCCAGGGCGCCTCGGCATGCAGGCATGCGATCCGCGCGGCGAGCAGCCCGTTGCGCGGGAACTGCGAGGGCCTGCGAAACGCGATGCCGAGCTCCGCGCAGATGCGCTCGAGGTCGCGCCACATGTAGCGGCCCTTCGCGGGATAGAGATTGAATGGGGAATCGTTCCAGCCCTGCGAGCGCAGGATGGGGCCGAGCATGAACGGCCTCCAGAGGACCGGAACGCCCTTGGACCCGGCGAGCGCCTCGATGCGCATCGCCGCGGGGTAGGAATAGGTGCTTGCGAATTCGAACCAGAACTCGAGGGCCATCGCAGTTTCCCTCAGGGCTTGGCGTTCGGGGTCTTGGTGTAATCAGCCGCCGGCCAGCGGTCCTGCGCCGCAGGCAGCGGCGTCTGCTTGCCGCTCAGGCGCTCGATCGCGATCGCGTACACGGTGATCTGGTCAAGGCGCGGATAGAAGCCCTCGGGCCGCTTCCAGCCCGGGTCGCCGTACTTCGCCAGCAGCGCGTCGCAGAACGCCGCCTTGCGCTCGCGGTCCTCGACCACGCGGATGCGCCCGAAGGCGAGCACGCTGCGATAGGCGACCGAGGTGTCGCACTCGAAGCGCCCGTAGGCGAACACCTCGCCCGGCTCGTCGACCTCGAAGCACACGCGCGGCTCGTGCTCGACGTTCTCGCGCAGGTGGCCGCGCGCGCGCGTGTTGTGCACCCAGATCTCGCCGTCGATCCAGACATAGAGCAGCGGCACGACGTAGGGCCAGCCGTCCGCGCCGACGGTCGCGAGGCGCCCCGCGAATCCGCGCGCGAGCGTTTCGCGCGCGGACTCCTCGGGCATCAGCTTGTCGGCTCGCCTCACCTGCGGTGCGTTTGACATGCCTTGCTTCCTCCTTGCGTCAGTCAGTTGTGCGCCTGCCACCAGTCGTATGCGCCGTGCTCGATGCCTGCCAGCGCCTCGGCGCGCGTCGTGGCCGAGGAGGCTTTGCGCGCGAGCAAGGCGAGGCCGTCACCGCCGTGCAGTTCGTCATCGACGATGTGGGCGCTGAAGAAAATCAGGTCCTCCGGCCTGAACCCCATGCCGGACAAGCCCCGCAGCATGGGGGCGAGGGTACGGGGCGTATTGAACTCCTGTGCCAGCAGATAGCCCGTGCCTCCGAGCCAGTCGCGCCGCTCGAGCGCCTGATCGAACCAACCATAGTCGATGGCGGGGGCGCGTGCGATTCTCTCCTCCAGCGCGCCATCGTCGAGGCCGCAGGCGCGCGCGAAAGCTCTTGCCCAGTTCAGGTGAACCGCGCCGGCGTCGAGGTGCAATCCCCGTCCGGGAATGATGCGCATGCCGGATTCCTCCAGCAGGTTTTCGACCAGAAAAAGCTTCAAGTCCGCACCGGGCGCGAGCTCGGCCAGATGCGCGAGGTCGCCCGTGAAGCGGCGTGCGAGCTGGAACAGGCGCGCCGCCATCTTCTGTAGCAGCGAACGCGGACAGCGCCGGCTTTCGACCAGGCGCACCAGCCGTGCTTCGTGCATCGGCCAACGCAGCGCGGCTGCGCGCATCTCTCCGGCGAAGTCGCTCAATATCCACCTCGCGACGCATTGGCGATGACATGCTCGAAGAACGGCTCCAGCATCCCGCTGGGCGTGAGACGTCCGCGCCACCTGTTGCCCAGATCGGGCCATTGCGTAATCACGAACTTGCGCCCTGCGAACCAGAAGTCGCAGTTGCGGGCGTCCCGGTGTTCGACCCTCACGCCGGAAGGGGCGGCGCCGAGAGCGTCCAGTACGGCCTCGAACATCGCTCCCAGACCGAGCGCCGGCGTCTCGATGTAGCGTCCCATCTCGCCGACGGATCGGAAATGAATCTCGCGTGCCTGCGGCCGGGCGGCGAGGTGCCGCCAGAAGTCGCGCAGGTGATCCACGTTCGTCCCGGCCACCAGGATCATTCCCACCGTGATGAACATCCGTGCATTGCAGAGGTTGTCGAGCGCGGCGCGCTTGTCCGCCGCGCAGCGCAGGTCGTCGATGGCGAAGTAGAGCTCGTCGTCGATGCCTCCATTCATGGAGAGATACACGGTGCGCAGTCCCGCGGACTTGAGCTCGCGCACGTATTCGGCCTTCTTCAGTTTCAGGCCATTGGTCATCAGGACCGGGAGATGCCCCAGTCGCCGCACCTCGGCGATGATCTGCGGCAGGTCCTTGCGCACGGTGGGCTCGGCGCCCACCAGCCGGATTCGCGTGCGCCGCGGCAGACGGCGCAGGATGGAATACAGCCAATGCGGATCGAGATCGGGAATGTCGCGGTTGGGAATGTAGCAATTCCTGCAGGCCATGTTGCAGCGATGGGTCAAGTCCACGAACAGCGTCGTGAATGGAGAGTCCTCCGGCGCGTAGGCAATGCCGGTGGAGACATGGCCTGCGAGGGGGACGACGCGCGCGGCGGGCTCGGCTGATTTCTGCGGCGTGAGATGCATGAGTTCGATCCCCCTTTTCCCGGGCGCTGGAATGCCGGCTTACCCGGCAAGGCGCACGACAACGAAGATGAAGGTTGCGCCCAGGCAGGTCAGCCCGATCAGGCCGAGGGCGGCGGAGGGCCCGGCCTGCGAGTGCGCCTCGGGGAGCACGTCGGAGGCGGCGATGTAGAGCAGGAACCCGGCGAAGAATCCCAGGTAGAGCAGCAGCACGAAAGGGGGAACTTGAAACGCCAGGGTGGAGGCCGCGCCCAGCACGGGGGCGAGCGCGTCGAGCGCGAGCATCGCTGCGGAGCGTCGCGTCGTGTTGCCGTGCGCGAGCATCAGGCTCACGGTGTTCAGGCCGTCGCAGAAGTCGTGTGAGATCACCGCGATCGCCACCGCGACGCCGACGACCTCGGAGACCTGGAAGGCGAGCCCGATCGCGACCCCGTCCATGAAGCTGTGCCCGATCAGCGCGAGGGCCGAGAGGATGCCCACGCGCGGGTGGCGGTGCGCCGCGTAATCGCCCTCGTGCGCGTGGTGGACGAGCAGGAATTTCTCCAGGCTGTGGAACAGGAGGAAGCCGGCGACGAGCCCGATCATCGCCCCGGTCGGGTCGAGCGCGTTGCTCTGCGCGAGCTCGAAGATCTCCGGCAGGATGTCGAAGCCGACCACGCCGAGCAGGACCCCCGCGGTGAAGCTGAGGATGTAGTGCATCCGGTGGCGAAACCGGAGCGCGAACAGCCCCCCGCCGATGGTCGAGACGAGCGTTGCAACCGAGAGCAGTACCGCGTTCATGGGTGCGAACGCTCGCCCTGGCTGCCATACCTGCCCATGAGTGCGTTCACCTCGGGGTTGGACAGGGCCGCCTGCGCGTAGCCGAACGTCCCGCGCTCGAACAGTTCGCGCGCCGAGCGCCGCACGAGCGCGAGCGCGGCGAGACACAGTCCGCCGCCGATGCTCACGCGCTTCACGCCCAGGTGCTGCAGCACGGCGACGCTCGCCGCTCCGCCGCGCGCGCCCAGGACGTTGAGCGGGCCGTGGATCTCGCGCGCGAGCGCGCCGATCGTCTCCGCGGCCATCGTTCCGGGCACGAACAGGCAATCGGCGCCGGCTTCCCGATAGGCGTTGGCGCGCCGCACGGCCTCGGCGAAGTTTTGCGCATCGGAGCCGTGGCCCACCAGGTAGGGATCGGTGCGCGCGTTCAGCACGAACGGCAGGTTCGCCGCGCGCGCGGCCTCGGCGCCCGCGCGGATGCGCTCGCACGCCAGCTCGAAATCGAGCAGCGACTTGCCGCCGTCGCCCGCGCTGTCCTCGATGTTGCAGCCCACCGCTCCCGCGCCGAGCGCGCCCCGCACGGTCGCGGCCACGTCCTCGGGGCGCGCCCCGTAGCCCGCCTCGAGGTCCGCGGTCACCGGCACGGGCACCGCCGCGGCGATCTGCGCGACGCGCTCGAGCATGCGGTCCCGGCCGACCCGCTCCCCGTCGGGCAGGCCCATCGAGAAAGCGATGCCGGCGCTCGTCGTGGCGACCGCCTGGAATCCCGCCTCGACCATCATGACGGCGCTGCCTGCGTCCCACGCATTGGGAAGCACCAGGATTCCCGGCTCGATGTGGCTGCGCGCGAACCGCGCCCCTTTCTCCTCCTGAGTGTTCACCTCTGCTCCCTCGTCGTAAGCTTACACGTCATCAGAATCAACGACTCTAGAACGCATCTGCGAGCTTGGCGAATTCCACTGGGAAGGCTGACCGGTCGACCGCGACCAGGTGCGAGGGGAATGTAATGACCGTCGCACAGCCGACCAGCGGCGGAGGAATGCTTTCCCGGTACTCGACGATCATTTTCTCGCCAGTGAGCGTTACGCGCTCGATGTGCACACTGTAGCAGCCGGAGGACCGAGCGCCCAGGAACACTCCCAGAATCATTTTGCGTCCGAAGTCGATCCCCGGCAGCGGCGCCGGAGAGACACGTGCCCTCTGGAGTTCGGCCCACAGATCCGCCCATGCCGATGCATCCGTCACGACGACGGTACGGGCCGTCTCAACGGCGCCGACGTCGCTGGCGATGGTTTCGAACGGCACCTCTGCTGTCCCTCCTCCACCCGCACTGCCGCAGGCCGACAAGAGGCACAGGCTAACGATGCCGGCGATGCGCGCGATGCGTCTCAGCCTCATGCGAGGAACCCCTTCAATTGAAGAACCCCGAGACCTCCTGCATCAGCGCCTCGGGCGCCTCTTCCGGGATGTAGTGCCCGCAGGGCAACGCATGCCCGCTCACCTGGCGCGCGGCCAGGCGCCATTCCTCCAGCGGCTTGAAGCAGCGCTGCACGGTGCCGTATTCGCCCCAGAGCACGAGCAGGGGACATTCGACCCGGCGCCCCGCGAGCCGGTCCGCGCGGTCGTGCTCCAGGTCGATGCCCGCCGAAGCGCGGTAGTCCTCGCACATCGCATGCACCGCGCCGGGCAGTCGGATGCTGCGCAGGTATTCGGCGAGCGCCTCCGGAGTGAAGGGTTCGAGCCCCGCATGCCTGCCGCCCATCATCCTGCGGACGTAGAACTCCGGATCGCCGCCGATGAGGGTCTCAGGCAGCGGCGCGGGCTGGATGAGGAAGAACCAGTGAAAGTACGCCGCGGCGAAGGCCATCGAAGTCTGCTCGTACATGGCGAGCGTCGGCGCGATGTCGAGCAGCAGCATGCGCTGCACGCGTTCCGCGTGGTCGAGCGCCATGCGATGGGCTACGCGGGCGCCGCGGTCGTGGGCGAGCACCGAAAAGCGCTCGAAGCCCAGGGCCCGCATCGCCTCGACCTGATCGAGGGCCATGACGCGCTTGGCATAGTTGGAATGGTCCGGGAGCCCCGGGGGCTTCGAGCTGTCGCCGTAGCCCCTCAGGTCGGTCGCGACGACGGTGAAGCGCGCCGCGAGCGGCTCGGCGATCTTGTGCCAGATAGCGTGCGTCTGCGGGGGCCCGGGCCGCAGGAGCAGCGGCGGGCC
>Ga0080064_1008144_pt1 | contig 10113 bp, 6 predicted proteins | sample Subgrocontami54m_FD_69260 | JGI IMG/M metagenome (GOLD analysis project Ga0080064, IMG submission 69260) | Subsurface groundwater microbial communities from S. Glens Falls, New York, USA - GMW46 contaminated, 5.4 m (SPADES assembly) (version 2) ... | reverse complement strand
GCGGTCGGTCCGCCCGGGCCGCCCCGGGGCAGCCCCAGCGGGGGTGAGCGCGCTGAGGTAGCGGGGAGCCTCGTGGACGCGGTGGCGCGCGTGGTAGGGGCAGGCCACGGCGCAGTATCCGCACCCGACGCAGGCGTTGTACTCGATCCAGACGATGCCGTCGGCCCGCCGGCGCGAGGCTCCGGTGGGGCAGACGGGCACGCAGGGCGGCTCGGCGCAGTGCATGCACTGCATCGGCAGGAAGAGGCGGCGCACGTCCGGGTACTCCCCGACCTCGCAGTCGACGACGAACCGCCACGCCGTTCCCGCGGGCAGCCCCTGCTCCTGCATGCAGGCGATGGTGCAGGTCTGGCAGCCGACGCAGCGCCGCGTGTCGATGACCATGCCCCAGCGGGCCACTACGAAGATCTCACAGTCATTTCACCGCTCTCCTCGCGATGCTCGTGCCTGCGGCACTCGGTCATCGCTCAGCTCGCACGGCGGATCGCGACAGGAACCAGGTCCGCACCGGAGCCGGTGGCGTCGGTCAGCGCCAGGTCCATGCTCGCCACCTGGTTCAGGTTGGGCATCCCGAGGTCGCGGGCGAAGGGCGTCGCCCAGTTGCCGAACTGCTGGAGGATCACGGCCACGTCGGGCCTGATACCCTCGCGCAGGATGGCGCGCCCCTGTGTCTTGCCCGTCGGCGACTCGACCTCGATCAGGTCGCCCTCGGCGATACCGAGCCGCCGCGCGGCGCCCCGGTTGAGCATGACGCCGAAGTGGCCACGCACGTGGCGCGCCACGTCGGCCATGATGGGCAGCGACACGTTCGAGCCCCAGGAGTACTGCATGCTGCGGCTCGTGAGCAGCCAGAACGGGAAGTCGCGCCCGTCTTTACCGTGGCTCGAAGCCGAGCCCAGCCAGATGCCCGGGAAGTCCTTCCAGGTGGGCAGCGGCTGGTACTCGTCGAGCTGGACGTCCCACCACTTGATCTCCCGCTCGTGGAGGCGCGCCCCCAGCTCCTCGCCCATACGCTTGATGCGCTCCTGGTAGGGAAGCTCGTAGCGCAGACCCTTGCCGACCATGGTCGAGTGGAGAAAGTACTGCTTGGTCGCGAACGGCACGAAGAAGGCGCCGTGGCGCTTGAACCACTCGAGGTCCCGCTCCTCGGCCCCGTCGGTCAGCGAGCGCGTCGCCGCGCGGCAGACCCGGTCCCAGATCTCCGCCGCCACGGGCAGCGTCGCGCCGGTGCCGGTGCCGGTGCCGGTGCCGGTGCCGGTGCCAGGAAAAGTATAGTCGTAGCCCGCGCCCTCGAGCGGCACTGTTGTGCCCGAGCCGCGGTTGATTTCAGCGAGGTACTCGGGCAGGAGACCGGTGCGGGCCGCCAGCTCCGTGGCGACGTCGGTGAGGTCCCGCGTATCGCACGGCGAGGCGACCGCCGGCTGCCGGAGCGCCCAGCCCGCATGCTGCCAGTACTGCTCGGTGTACTTGGTGCCGCCGATCCGGTAGACCTGGAGCGACTCGAGGTCGGTCGCTTCCGGCAGCAGGAGGTCGGCATACCAGTTGGTCTCGTCCTGCGTGTAGGCGAAGGCGGCAACGAAGGGGAAGCGCTCGAGCGCCCGCTCGATGCGCCCCGACTCCCAGTTAGAGACTGCCGGGTTGGTCCGGTAGATGATCCACACGTCCGGCAGGGTCGGCGACGGCCAGTGCTCCGGCGGGCTGTCCATGAAGAGCCAGGGCAGATGCGCCGGGCCGAGCGCCGCCGACCACGGCGAGTTGCCGGCCAGCGGCACGAGGGTGCGGTACGCGTTGCGGATGTGCGGGGAACCCTTCCACGTGTCCTTGCCTGTCGCGTTGAGCGGCTGCTCCATGAAGCCGTCCGGCCCGGGCTTGACCGAGTCGAGCCGGTTCTGCGCGGGCCGGTTGAGCCTGACCGTGGTGCCGAGGATACCGCCGGGCACCTCGAGCGCGCCGACGAGCGCCGCCAGCATGGTCCGCGCCCAACAGCACTCGTAGCCGCCCCAGCCGTTCGTCACCGTCTTGCCGAGGACCACGGCCACCGGCCGGTGAGGATAACTGATGCCGTCGATCTCGATAGTGGCGCCTACCTGGGAGTGATCGAGGTACTCGGCGGCGATCCGCCTGATCGTTTCCGCAGGCACGTCGGCGATCCCGGCCGCCCACTCCGGCGTATAGGGCCGGACGTGCTCGAGCAGCAGCTGGAAGGCGGGCTTGACCCGGTCGCTCACGCTCCGCCGCGCGCCGTCGCCGCCGATCTCAACTCCCGCCGCGATGTACCCACCCTCCATGGCCGGCCGGGTGCAGCGCGGGTCGTCGAAGGGCACGGGGCGTCCCCGGTCGAGATCCCAGACGAGCGGCTTGCCGCTCTCGGGGTCGCGCAGGTAGTATCCTCCGGGTCCGACGAGGTACGACGAGCTCGTCATCCGCTCGAGGAACTCGACGTCGCAGACCACGCGCCAGTCGTGCTCCAGGAGGATAGAGTGCATCAGGGCGAAGAGCACTGCCGCGTCCGTCTTCGGCCTCACCGGCACCCACTCCTGCGCCCCCGCTGCCGTGATCGACATATGAGGTTCGAGTTGCACCCAGTGGAGCCCCCGGGCCCGCGCCTCGGCGTGGCGGAAGACGCCGGTGACGCCGCCAGAGGCGTCGCCGTTGTAGCCGAACGACAGGACGTAGTCGCAGCGCGGCACGTCTGCGGCCACCGTGAAGGCGCGGTGCCAGAACTCGCCGTAAAGATGCTCGGAGTGGTAGCACTTGACGCCCTGCCCGCTGCCGATGCCCATGTCCACGGGCCCCCAGGCCGCCAGCAGCGCGGCGAAGGTGCCGAGATAGGCCGGGGCGATGCCACCCGAGCCGAGGGTGACGGCGAGCCTCGGGTAGCCGCTCGCGTCGGTGAGGCCCGCCGCCCGGATGCCGTTGAGCTTGCCCGCGAGGAGACCGAGGGCCTCGTCCCACGAGACGGGCTCCCAGCCGGGGTCTTCGCCGCGCGCCTTCTTCGGATTGGTCCGGCGGAGCGGCGTCTGGATGCGCGCGGGATTGTAGACCTTCTGGACGAGGCCGTAGGCGCGGACGCAGACCTTGCCGCCCGCCGGGTGCGTGTCAGCCATGTCGCAGTTGGGCTCGACGCCGACAGCCACTCCGTCGCGGACCACGACCTTGAGCAGGTCGGGCCCCGCCACGCACTGGTAGCAGTAGGTCGGGATCCGTTCCGTCGTGCTCATCGTCCGCGTTCTCGTGAGTTGCTCGCCTCGGCCGTTCTGCTGGTCGGCTCGCCTGCGGCTGCGCCTCCTCCTGCCACGGCTGCGGCTCGCCCTGTTTCTCGTGAGTTGCTCGCCTCGCCTGCGGCTGCGGCTCGCCCTACCACCTTCTTGTGCTCCAAGGATTCGAAGAAGGCGTCGATGCGGTTCTTGATCTGGGCCTCGGCGTAGTAGCGCGGGTCCTCGAGATCGGACTCGACCATGAGCGTCGGGACTCCAAGCTCGCGCGTGAAGTAGTCGCGCATGTCCCCCTGCCCGGCGGAGAAGAGCCGGCAGGACTTGATCGAGTGGATGATGAGCGCGTCGGCCTCCCACTCCTCGACGTAGCGCTTGATCTGCGCGTAGCGCGCGACGATGGACCGGTTGGTCAGGTTCTCGGTCAGCATCTGCTGGGCTATGGACTCCAGCGGGCGGCTGGGGTCGTGCCGGAACCCCCACTCCCAGATGCCGCCCACGGTGGAATACGTGGACTGGACCGCGACGGCGCCCCACTTGGCGAAGAGGTTCCGGAAGTTCTTGTAGAAGGGGTAGGGCGGCGGTCCCTCGACCACGGTGCGGAATCGCTCCTCCGACAGCGGCCCGTGCCCCTGGGCGACCAGGCTCTCGAACTCGGCGACCGCCGCGTCGAAGAACTCGGCGCCTTCCCGCATGCCGCGCAGCACGTTGATGGGTCCCATCATGTTGATGGCGTCGAAGTAGGCGTCGAAGGGCGCCGGGTGGCGCTTGCAGAGCTCCTTGGAGCGCGCGTAGCCCTCCTCGGCCCGCGCGGCGTAGCCGAGGATCTCGCGCAGCTCGTCGATGTCGAACTTCTTCCCGGACACCGACTCGCAGAGCGCGATCAGTTCTTTGAGTTGCGCCACCACGTAGGCGATGTCGGCCGCGCTCGGCTCGGCGGTCCGGCAGAACGGGACGTCCAGCATGAACAATTTTGATCCGGAGAGGTCGGCCAGGTGCTCGAACCACTTGACGTACACGTTGCAGCCGACGTAGTTGCACACCGTGATGGTCGGGAACGGGATGGGCTTGCCCGGCCCCATACCGCCGTCGAGGTACAGGCCGATGTCGGCCTTAACGTAGGCGCAGTTGTCGCTGGAGTAACCCGCCTGCTCCGCCTTGAGGATCAGCGGCAGCGACTTCTTCCGGATGGCGGCCTGGAGCGCCGTCACCTCGGGGAACATCGGCAAGATGTGGCAGGCGCGCAAGAGCTCCACGCAGTTCCCGGAGATCATGAGCGCCCCCGTCGGCACGCCCTCGGCTTCGGCGCGGCCGAGCTCGTCCATCCACGCGGCCATGAGCCGCCGCGAGTGCTCGTGCACCTGGCCCTGGTACTGCCGCTCCGTCACCGCAGTCGCCATGGTGTCTCCTGGCTCAGTCGAAGAGCATGGATTCGACGAAGGTTTCGATCTCGTTCCGGGTGCGCTCGAAGGTCCACATCTTCTCCTCGAACTCGACCAGGAGGTGCGGCACGCCCGCCTTCTCGAGCCCCTGCTTCATCAGCACGTAGTCGAAGAGCGCGGGCTCGCAGAACTTGGCCGGCATGAAGATGACCGCGCCGGCGCGCGCACGACGCACCTTCTCGAGGAGACCGGTCGAGCGGTGCTCGCGGCCCTCGTGCCTCGTCGAGGAGGGCTGGGCCTGGTCCACGTAGGCCGCGCCGAGCCGAGCGAACGGGTCGCCGTCGGTGGCCACGTCGGAGGTGAACCAGCGCCAGCCAAGCATGAGGTCGTCCTCGACCACGTAGCAGCCGGCCTCTTCCAGCACCTCGAGGAGCCCCAGCGGCGGCTGCTCGCAGAAGGCGCCCTCGATCACCACTCTCAGCCGGTCCCGGGGCCGCGCAGCCCGCCGCGGGATGTCGTTCAGGAGTGTCTGCACCCAGGCGATGCCGTCCTCGGGCGGCGCCATGGTCAGCGCGCGGAGCGCGGTGTAGAGCTCGACGGTCGAGAGCTTCTGGGGCTCGGCGATCCTGAGGGCGTACAGCGCCCGGATGCCGGTGCGGAGCGTGTTGAAGGTCTCGATGCTCTTGGCGAGCGCCGTCGGCGTCACCCGGAGATCCCAGGCATCCTCGAAGCGCGCCGCGAGGCGCTTGAGCTCGGCGGTCATGTACGCCGCGACGGCCGGTGAGGTCGAGTTCTGAGGCAGGTGGAGATATTCGACCAGGACGTCGCCGAAGTTGCGCTGGTAGATGCTCGAGAGGTTGCGGGCGACGTCGCAGATGTTGGAGAAGACGAAGCCGTCCACGCCCTTGCAGAGACCCTGGAAGCCCAGCTCCAGGCTCGACTTGGCGATGGAGCAGACGAAGGACTGGAAGCGCGCGTCGGCATGCGTCAGCTCGACGGAGGTGCCACCGCCCAGGAACGCCAGCGGCAACATCCCGGCCGCGTGGATGACCTCCACCGGCGCCCAGACGGGGTAGGAGGCCACGACCCGACCCTCGGGGTGCTGCGCCTTCCACCGCTCCGCGGCCGCGCCGATTGGCAGGGCCACGAGCTCCCGACACTCTGCGAGGACCTGGTCAGCCGTCATGCCGGCCTCCTGTTGTCGGCGGCCTGGAGGTCGGCGCTGCGTGGCGCGGCCTCCAGGAAGCCGTAGAGGAAGAGCGCCCCCACCTCGGACGCGAGCGTGCGGGCGTCCTCGCGGGAGCGCAGGAAGGGGCGGGTCGCGATGCCGTTGAGCATGCCGAGGAGCAGATTGGTCCCCGAGAGCAGCTCGTCGCCCGACCGGCCGTGAGGATCGAGCTCGCGCAGGACCGCGAGCCCCCGCGTGAGGTACGACTGCCGCTTCGCCGAGATCTCGTCGCGCCGGGGACCCGAGAGGAGATCCCAATCGCGGTTGATGATCTTGAGCGCGGCGGCCTGGCGGAAGCCGAAGTCCAGGTGGGTGCGGATCACCGCGAGCAGCCTGAGCTCCGGGGTGCGCGCCCCGGCGAGCGCGTCGTCGAGCTCTTCGATCAAGCGGTCGAGCGAGCTGTCGAGGACGAGGAACAGAAGCTCGTCCTTTCCGCCGACGTAGTGATAGAGCCCCGCCAGCGACAGCCCCGCGGAACGGGCAATCTCCCGGATTGAAGCCTGGTGGAAGCCCCGCCGCGCAATCACGTCGCACGCCGCCTTCAGGATGCCCTCGTACCGCTCGCCGATCGTCATTCCGAACCTCCAACCGAACGCTCGTTCGGTTGGAGGTTAGACTAGGCGGTTCTGTCAGGGTTGGGAATAGGGCGGACGCCTCATTTTTCTAGTACATATGAGCATCTTCCTGGGGGGCTAGGGCCGGGGGCCCTGGATGTAGAAGGAGCCCGTGGCGAGGGCGATGAGCCGGCACTGGCCATCCGTCACCCGCGCCTCGAGGACGCCGATACGGGTGGTCCGGTCCGCAACCTTCGCCTCGGCGAAGAGCGGCCCGGCGCCGGCCGGGGCCAGGTAGTTGATCTTGATCTCGAGCGTCGCGCAGCGCTCCCCTGGAGTCAGCCGCGAAGTCAGCGCCCCGCCCATGGCGTAGTCCACGAGCGAGTACACGACGCCGCCGTGGACGACGCCGTGCGGGTTGAGGTGGCGGGACTCGGCCGTCAGCTCGAAGCGGCAGGTCCCGTCCCCCATGTGGGCGCAGCGCGCCCCCAGGAGCTCCGCGAACGGCCCCACGCCCGGATCGCTTCTTTCGTCGCTCATCTAGTTCCTCCTCACGACAGCCCCGAGCAGATTTGCTCCCGCGCAGAGGACCGCCGCCAAGACGAAGAGACCCGAGAGGGCCACTGCGGGAGCCATCCCCGCCCAGCCGAGCCCGAGCAGGATCTCGGCAGTTCTCAGCACCACCCCGGCCACGAGAGCCCAGAGGGCCACCGCGCGCAGCTGCGGCCAGGGCAGCTCCCGGCCCTCGAGAACGGGGATGAGGCGGAAGGTCATGGCGATGGCGACTGCCGTGAGGAAGCCCACCGCGACGAGGTGCCTCACGGCGTCCGTGAGGAGATGCGCCTCGCCACCGCCCCAGGCGGTTCCGACCCCCGCGGCCGCGCCCACGACCGCCGCCCCGAGGGACGCGACGGCCAGGCGGAAAATGCGCGACTCTGGAGCGCTCCGCGACACCATGGGCAGCATCCCCCCGGCCTGTCTCAGCACCCCTCCAGCGATCAGCATCGCCGCGACCGATCCGAGGACGACCAGCTCGCCAAGCCTCGCCGCCCGACCAACGCCCGCCCACTCACCCGCGGCGGCGAGCGCCGCGCCGAGACCGAGCATCCATGGGAGCGCGCGAGCGAGCGAGGCCGGGACATTCCAGCGGGGCAAAAACATGGGCCCGGCGCGGAGGAGCACCCCGCTTACCCAGCCGATGACGCCACCCAGGAGCGCCATCGAGTGCACGGCACGCATCGAGTCGAGCGGGGGCACGGCCAGCCCGGCATTGACCGCCCGCCAGCGGAGGAACGTCTCGCACAGACACGCGGCGGCGATCCAGCCGCTGCTGGCGGCGAGATGACGGCGGAGCGGCCCGAGCGGCGGCGGGTCGAGACAGCGCCAGACCCACCCGGAAAAGACAAGAAAACCAAGAGCCTGCAGCGCCGCGCCGGCCAGCACCGCCGCGGGCACGCCGCCCCAGGTCCCCGCGACGCGGAGCGCGAGCGCCGCGAGCAAGAGCGCGAGCACCGGATGCGTGAGCGCCGACCGCGCGGTGACGCGCCCCGTAAAACGCGCGAAGAGATGGTGCGCCACGCCCACGATGAGCACCCCGAAGAAGCCGAAGATCTGGAGACTCGCGTGGAGGAGCCGCCACTCGACTGCGACGGCCGGGGCGCCCGCATACAGCCACGCCAGCAGCGCGACACCGATCGGCGCGTCCTGCTGGAACAGCACCTTGACCGGCTGCAGAGGCCGCGCGCCGTTCGTGGCGTCGGTCGGGAAGTAGCGCATCCCCGAGAAGTCACCCGTGTCCGGGATCCGGGCGGTCTGGGTGGTCTGGCCCGTGGCGATGCCGCTCGTCACGTAGACGTCGCAGTAGTTGTCGCTGCCGAAGAAGCCGTCGGAGTCGCAGGTGTCGTGCGTCCCGTAGTGGTTCTCGACGCGGGTGGCCGACACGCGGATGCCGGGGCGCTCGGTGTAGAAGGCCTTCTCGATGTCGAGCTGGTCTCCCTGCTTCGACGCGACGTGCGCCTGCACCATGTACTGCACGTCGCCGAACAGGCGCCCTGGCGTCGTGAAGATCAACCGGTTCTCCTGCTCCTGGCAGCGCAGGTCGCCCTTGTAGAAGAAGTCGGACGGGTTCGGCGCCGTGGGATCCTGGTACATGAGCTGCTGGGCGCCGAGATCGGGCGAGCGCGAGTAGAGCCGGAAGCCGTCGAGCCCCGGCGGGATGGCCGCGCAGTCGATGGTGCCGCCCTCGAACACGACCTGGATGCTCCGCAGGTCGCGCGTGTTGGCCTCGGACTCCTCGATGGGCGTCATGCTCCGCACCCGGAAGGTCCCGGGGCCGGCCGCGGCCACCGGCGGCGCCGCGAGCGGCCCGTCAATCGCGACCGCGCTGACCTGCGACTCGCCGTCGAGGCTGCGACGCCGGGGGCGCGCCGAGCTCACGGTGACGGGCGCGAGCACGCTGCCATTGACCACCGTGGCCGCGGAGCGGGTCACGACGACCTCGCCGAACTCGGCGCGGAAGCTCGTGCAGCGCCGGCCGATGAGCGGCAGCGTCACGCAGCGCTTCCACGTTCCGCGTGTGTAGTACGCGGTGCCGCTGCGCAGCGGCTCGGTGAGCGTCATCGTGAGGGTCTTGCGATCGGCGGACAGCGCGGCCCGCTGCAGCACGTTGCTCTTGCGGAAGCTGGTGCCCTGGAGGCGCACCACCTCGACCTTGATGGACGCAAGGGGCAGCTCCTCGGCGGTCACCGCCCGATCGAAGCCCACCACGATGCTCGAGCCGCTCGCGCTGCGCGTCATCACGCGCGGCACCGCGGCCGCGGTGGCGCCGAGGAAGCCGTCGGCCTTGCCGTCACCGGCGTCGGAGGTCTCCGAGGCTTCCGCGGGCTCGTCGCCGGCGGCGAGGTCGGCCTCGGTGCCGCATCCGAGCGGCGCGAGGGATACGAGGAGAAGACTGGCAAGTGCGAACCTGTTCATCGGAAATTCCTTTGCTGAGTCGAGCGTCCAGCGACGCCTCGACGACGACCTCTTCGGCTCGCGGCAAGATCGCGCGCGGCCTCGCGGCGGGCCCTGGTGTCTCGACCGGGGCGCGTCGCGAACACGGCGACGCATTCCACGCCACGTGCCAGCGCGCCTCGTGCGCGGCGCGCGTGCGATCTCGGGGGCCTGCGCGCCGGGACGGTCACGCTCGAGCACCTTGTGCGCGCCGGGCGCGCTCGCGCGAGCAGGTCCTGCGAGCAGCCCTTGCCGTCCCAGGGGGAGCTAGGGCGCGCCGAGATACCGCTCGAGGAAGACGTATTCGTAGTACTGGGTACCGGCCAGGCGCAGCGACGCAGGCAGCGCGGCGGCGCTCCACCCGCCGAGGAACCAGCGCTCCGCCTCGTCGAGGCCATGCGCGGAGAGCCACTCGCCCATGAAGGTCTCGCCACCGGCGCGGAAGTCCACGCCCTCGGCGCTGAAGATGGGCAGCACGTCGAGGGCGCGCCCGGTCATCGTGCTCGCCGCCGCGAGCAGCTGGAAGCGCTCGCGTCCGTAATCGAACGTGCTCTCGCCGCTGCGCGTGTAGCAATGCACGTAGACGCGATCGACGCGTCGCGCCAGCTCGAGCGCCTGCGCCGCGTCGAAGCGCCCGACGTAGACGGCCAGCGGCAGCGGCGCGCCGCGCGCGTCGGCGAGCCCGAGGGCGCGGAGGTCGTCGAGCAAGCGCGTCAACTCGGCGAACGTGACATCGCCGTTCCAGA
>Ga0080064_1008143_pt1 | contig 10115 bp, 9 predicted proteins | sample Subgrocontami54m_FD_69260 | JGI IMG/M metagenome (GOLD analysis project Ga0080064, IMG submission 69260) | Subsurface groundwater microbial communities from S. Glens Falls, New York, USA - GMW46 contaminated, 5.4 m (SPADES assembly) (version 2) ... | reverse complement strand
CTTCTTCTGTGGGGTCCTGCTCGGGCGGATCGACGAACGAAAGGCACTGATGAATGGGCAACTGGGTGTTACCCATGTTCCCGGTTAACTCTGTTACCTATCTTTCCGGTTGCTCACGTTATCTCCAAAAGAAATCAAGCAACGCCATCACTATGGCCGCTAGCGATAGAGCGAGAGTAAGTTCGGGCGAGTACCGCTTAAACCAATTCTCTTCGGCCCTTACGACGAGCGTTGCCGCAGGGAATATCCTCCAGAAAGCGAAATAAATCGCCCACAGTACAACCAATAAGACTCCCCACGAAGCAGCGCCGGTGACAGTTGACATCGAATCGATCTGAAAACCCATCCGCAGCACCGAAGGGGCAATTCCAGCTGAAAAAGCAAGCAGCCAAAAGTGCCACCGCCTCAGCCACCAGTACCACCTTTGCCCTCTTTCACTGACCTCTTTACAGACTGCGACGGCTGCGGCGCACCACGCCAAGTCTGGCGCTTCCGCAGAGACGGAGGGCGCCCGATGGCTTGTACTAAGATGAACTCTTCGATTGTCACCGGAAGTCCAACTGTTCGCCCAAAAAGAAAACACTTCGACAGCGCTGGGCAATACCTGTTCCTCCTTGCGCAACTCGTCGACCGAATCGAACGTCAGTTCCTCGCCCCTTCGCTCGACTGACACGTGTGAGTGTACGTCCTCAGTGAACAACGCTCGGAGGTCTCGCTCAAGAATCTCAAACTCGCTTAGCGTTATGCGAAACGATCGAAGATTCTTGCGTTCCGAGGTTTTTCTTTTCATCTGTTCGTCGGCCTAGACAGTATGGCTGTTGAAGCAGAGGCCTGCCTCACGTAGTAAGTCGTGGGTTACGCGAAGCCGATGAGGGTGACGCGCAGAGCCACATACAACGGAGGCAGGCCATGGCGAAACGTAGCATGTTCGTGGGGATGGATGTCCACAAGGAATCGATCGACGTCTCACTTGCGGAGGAGGGGCGCGGCGGGGAAGTACGCCACTACGGAGTGATCCCCGGCGATCTGGAGGCAGTGGCGAAGGTCGTTCGGGCGTTGCGGGCGCCGAACCGACGATTACGGTTCGTGTATGAGGCCGGGCCGTGCGGGTTTGGGATCCACCGCTATCTCACGGCCCAAGGTGAGGACTGCGTCGTCGTCAATCCCTCGAGCATGCCGAAACGAAGCGGCGATCGGATCAAGACCGATCGGCGGGATGGCGACGCGTTGGCCCGGTTACATCGCGCTGGCGAGCTCACCGCGATCTACATTCCGACGCCCGCGGATGAAGCGCTGCGTGATCTCGTGCGTGCGCGGGAAGACGCGGTCGGGCTCAGCACACAGGCCAAACATCGGCTCAAGGCGTTCCTCCTTCGACAAGGTCGCCGGTATCCGGGTCGCGCCGGATGGACCCGCCCCTATCGTCGTTGGCTGGCCGATCTCAGTTTCTCGCTCGCCCCGCAGCACATCGCACTGCAGGAGTACCGCGACACCATCGATGAGACCGAACGCCGCGTAGAACGGCTCACCGACCAGCTCCGGCAGCAGACGCCTGCGTGGCGGTGGGCACCGGTGGTGGACGCGCTGCAAGCGTTGCGCGGGGTCTCGTTTGTCACCGCGGTGGGACTCGTCACCGAGATCGGCGACATTCGACGGTTCACGCATCCACGCGAGCTTATGGCGTACCTCGGCTTGATCCCCTCGGAGTACTCCAGTGGACCCAGTGTCCGCCGTGGTGGGATCACCAAAGCGGGCAACCCGCATGCGCGGCGGTTGCTCGCCGAAGCCGCGTGGGCGTATCAGGGCGTGCCGCGAATTGGACGACAGATGTTGTACCGGCAAGAAGCGTTGCCGAAGACCGTCTGCGACATCGCGTGGAAAGCGCAACTCCGCCTGACGTCACGCTTTCGCAAGCTGGTGGCGCGCGGCAAGGCGAAACCCAAAGTGGCCACGGCCATCGCGCGCGAGCTGACCGGGTTCATCTGGGCGATCGCACGAGAGGTGCCGCCGCCGCTCGCGTAGCGATGCACCCATCGGATCCGTCAGGCCGGCGGCATCGCGGCCAGGTGGAGAACCCTCGAGGTCGTTATGGACATCAGCAGCATCGATACGTCCGTGCCTAGAGCGAGGCAGCTCCGCGACGAACCACAGTCTGGGCGGTACCCAACCCGCGGATATCAGCAGCGTCAACCGTCGCTAGAACGCGGTGCCGCCGACCAGACGGATCTGAAATACGAAGAGCACGGGAAGAGCGTGCTGAGAAGGAACTCACAACGGTGAGGTCGGGAGAGCTCTGTCCAGTTGACAGAATCCAGCCATATCAGCGACACCCCACGCGCTCTCGTGGGACCAGGAATCAGTGCGGCGTTTTCCGTGAGTTATCGGGCTGTGGGAGCAGGCTCAGCGACGCAGGGCCGTCAGCGCCTCGGCAACGGGCACGAGATTGTGGCCATTGACGGTTCGCACGGCTGCGGACCACTCAGCATGGACGGAATCTGGATATCTGGCTCCGGCGATGCCGCCCGCGATCGAAGCCACAGAGTCACTATCACCACCGGTATTTGTCGCTAATAGAATCGCCACCTGAGCGGAGTCCGTGATGGTCGCAAGAGTCAGCGCCAATGGCACGATGGTCAATGGATTGTTCGGGAAGTAAGTCGCTGCGAGTTCTGCGGAGTGAAGCGCACGCCACTTCCTGAGCTCGCGATACATGGCGTCTAGGGCTTCCGCCAAGCTGGTCGTGGGCGGGTCAGTGCATTCGCGTTCAGCCATGGCCGCGGCACGCTGTGCGAGGTCGATGATCTCGACCGCCGACAGACCATCGACAGCCGCACATACCGCAGCAGCGGTTGCCGCGGCGGCCGCGATGGCAAGAATGCCTCCGTGTGTTGGGATCGATGCCTCCCGAGCTGCAGCGACTAGATCTGTGAGTCGTTCGGGCGGATACAGGATGCCCACCGGAGCGACGCGAATAGCCGCTCCACATCCGTCGTGACCTTGAGCAACTCGAGCAGGGTCACCACTTTCATGGAACTCCCACAGTGACCTGATGCCGGGATGCACGCATTTGCGGCACTTGAGCAGTTCGCGGCCGACGCTAGGGTGTGTGACAGCACCGTCTCGAATGATCGCGTTCGCTACCGCTAGGGTGCGCTCCGTATCGTCGGTCGTCTCGCCAACCAGCCATTCGTGCTTCTTATTGCCTCGGTACCGCGGAATCGGCGTGCCCAGTGGCCCCTCGAATCCATGGACGCCATTCGGATACCATCGCAGAACATCTTCACGGGAGAGGTTCTCGGTCTGTTTGCCGACCGCGTCGCCCGTGGCGATGCCGTGCAAGCAGGCGAGAACTCGAGCCTCCGTTGTTGGCGTCATTGGGGCGAAGACTAGCAGGAAAGCTCCCAACGTCGCCGTCGGCACGGATGGCTCTCGACTAGTCGCCGAGGGACTGGCAATCGCAGTCGTGGTGGTCAGCAATCAGTACGGCGTTAACACAGGATCTACGTCAGATCGGAACACTCGATGTGATCCCGTATCTATGTCACGCACGTTCCGGCCGCCCAACAAAGGGCTTCCGGGCGGCGGTGGGTCGGTGCGATCCGCCTAGTCTCTTGAACCGCTAAACGGCTCTACGGTCTACGGTCAGTCCGGCTGCGACCCGAGCGGGGCCGAGAGAAGGCCAGAAATCCAGCGATTATGCTCTTCCTCCCTCGTCCGAGATTGGATCCTCACCCAGGTCGATATCGAACAGGCCGGCACAGAGTCCGCGAGTCGATGCATGATCAACTCACGTGAACTCTGAGGATTAGGATGTCAGACTGCTACCTCCTCTCGTAGGATCCGTGCTCGTCATCTTCTTTCTCGGCGCGCTGCTCAGTCCATCGCTGGTGCCTCCGCCCGGTGCGCGTGTCGACGCTGTTCAGGACGCGGCTCCTGCCGACGATCCAGACCGCCTCTACGCGGACCGCGAGAACGTGGCCAGCGCGGCGCGTGCGGCCGCGATATGGGAGGAGCGGCTCGCTGCTGATCCGGCATCGTTCGAGTCGGCGTGGAAGCTGTCGCGGATCTGCTACTGGCTCGGCGGTCACGTGGGGCCCGATGCGCGCCGGCATCAGTACGAGCGCGGTATCGATGCTGGCAAGCAGGCGACGATGATTGAGCCGAATCGTCCGGAGGGCTCCTTCTGGATGGCTGCCAGCATGGGCGCGCTCGCCGAGTCGTTCGGGTTGCGCGCAGGGCTGCGGTATCGAGGTGCGATCAAGGATGCGCTCGAGATGGTACTGAACATCGACCCTTCGTTTCAGGAGGGGTCGGCCGATCGCGCACTCGGTCGCTGGTACCACAAAGTGCCGGGTCTCTTCGGCGGCAGCAACTCGAAATCGGTCGAACACCTCAGGCGAGCGTTGACCTACAACCCGGACAGCACCATTTCGCACTTCTTTCTCGCCGAGACCCTCCTCGACATGAACAGGCGCGCCGAGGCAAGGGAGGCATTCCAGAAGGTGCTGGATGCGCCGCTTCACCCCGAGTGGGTCCCCGAGGACCGCGAGTTCAAGCAGAGAGCGCAGGCAGCGTTGGCACGTCTGCAGTGAGCTCGACGGACGGCAGATACTCGCGCTCGCGCTGCTTTATCGCTCGATAACGTTCGAAGGCGCGGCGCTCGCTTTCGAGCCCGAGCCACGTCCGCGCCGTGCTTCCGCGAAACGTGTGGCCGAGCATCCGCCGCGCGTTCGCGAGGACGAACCACGGATCGTGCGCGAAGACTGCCGGTACGTGCCGCAGCTTCATCCAGCGTTCCGCTTTCCACCGCATGAACTCGATCTCCGCTGCCGCCAGGTGCTCGCTTCGCACGACGGCCGTTGTTCCGTCGTAGTCCTCCGGTGCGTTGCTGACGATGAGGCGTCGCTGCTGGAATTCCCGTGTCATGGGAGTCCGTGGATAGGGAGTGGGATGCTGAATATACGGCCAGTCCACGTACTGCCTCGCAAACGCCAGGTTTACTTCAATCGATTCGCGCGTGTCGTCGGGGTTGCCGACGATCAGACCGCCCACGATCAGCATGCGATGCCGATGGAGCACTTCGATCGCCTTGATCGCGGCGCTGCCCGGCGCGGCGCCCGCCATGCGGATCCGGTTCTTGGCTCCGGCGCGAAGGAAGATGAGGTCGTCGGGGAGGACGTTCTCGATGCCGAGAAAGACGTACCGAAAGCCGGCGCGCTGCATCAGGGGCGCCAGCGTGCTACCGTGCATGGCGATCGCCGACGTCATCGCCTGCACGATATAGTCGACGTCATTCAGCCCCGCCTCGACGATCGCCTCGCAAAGCTGCGAAAAGCGTGGAGCATCGAGGGTGATGTTGTCGTCGACCATGAAGATGCTGCGCGCGCCGTGTGCGCGGGCGTCGGCGATGTCGGCAAGGACGCGAGCGATCGAAAACCGGTGGAAATTGCGGCCGCGCATCTCGACGATCGAGCAGAAGCCGCAGTCGAACGTGCATCCGCGGGAGGTCTCGACGACGTCCGCCTGTCGGCCGAGCATCGTGTATCCGCGCAGCACCCGCGCCGATCGTGCTGGCGGCCGAATCTCGGAGTCGAGCGAGTCGACGGGCCGATCGGCGGAGTGGTTCATCACGCCTACGGCGGCACGATAGGAGAGGCCAGGAATCCGTTCCACGCCCTCCCGCCGCTCGAGCGCCCGCAGCAACTCACGAAAAGTGACCTCTCCCTCGCCGCGCACGATGAAGTCGGCGTCCCAGGCCGCTCCGCTGTACGCCTCTGGCGCCAGGCTCGGGTCGTACCCTCCGACCACGATCCGCGCCGAGGGCCTGAGCGTGCGGACGAGCCGCGCGACCTTCTGCGCGGTGCGACGCTGGAACGTCATCACCGACAGGCCGACGACGTCGGGTTGATGCCTGGCGACTAGCTCTTCGATGGTCTGGCGCACGCATGATTGCGCGAGGATCAGATCGGCGACCGCGACCGAGTGATGCGCGTCCACATTGCCGGCGAGCGAACTCAATGCGCCGTTCGGCATCCGGATCGCCAACGACGGCATGTGCTCGAAGGAATCCGGCATGGAGAGTAGTAGGACGTTCATGTGAGCTCCAATGCGGTTGCGGCTCGAATCGTTCGGTTGCCGGGACGAGAGGAAATATTAGCGCTCCTGACCGGTTGACGGAATCGGCGTTCTCCGACCCATCCGACCCTAGCATCGGCTGTCTTCCCCGCTCGCACGCAGGTGTCCGACGTCCTTCGCCACGGGAAAACGACCGACGTGAGATACGTCGCGAGAAGTCGGCACGTGGCGAACGTTCGCCAGGACTCTTGCCGCTGCCCGGTGTTGCCTGCCGCGCCGCACCGCTCACGACCAACGATTCACGAGTGCCGCACGACCCACGAATCACGACCCACGAATCACGTCGTGGTTCGGACATCGAGCTATTCCGCAAACATTTCCTGCAGGGCATCAAGGACTTCGGTCGTCGCGCCCACTGATAAACGGCCAAGGCGTTTGACCAGACGCTCTCGATCGACCGTACGAATCTGATCCAACGCGACGAACCCCGAACGATTCTGAAACCGGCACGCAACCCGCCATGGATACGCCTGCCCGCCCGTGGTCATCGGCGCAACGATCACCGTACGCAAATGCAGGTTGAGTTCGTCAGGGGATACCACGAGGCAGGGGCGTGTCTTTCGGACCTCACGGCCCAAGGTGGGATCGAGTCCGACCAACACGACATCGCCGCGTGCGACCGAACGGGCTACCGCCACTGCCAGTCTTTGTCGTCAAAGCGTGTGGGGGTCGGCGCGTCCAGCAACTGGTCGTCGGCGCGCGTACGCATCGCCTTCGCCGCTTCCACCCACCCAGCCCTCGGCCCGCGGGCCGCGCGAACAACGAGGCGACCCCGCTCTGCCTGAAGTTCGACGTCTTCGGGCAACTGCGCTTGATCGAGCAATCCCTTCGGCACGCGAATGCCCCTCGAATTCCCGATGCGAACGATGCGGGTCCTGGCAATCATGTGACTACATTGTAGTTACGGTGGGAAACCCGGCGCAAGGACGCGCGTCATCGGCGGCGTAACGGTTACGAATGGACCGCAGGGACATAAGGCTGTTCGTATCCACGTCGTAATTCGTTACGGCCTCGCGGGCTCGATGTCGACAGTGATCGAGCGCCAGCGTCCCTGCCGGAAGCGGAGCACGCTCAGCAGCGCGCGCGTAAAGTGTCCAAGAACGATCGCCAGCCAGATATCTGCGGGTTGAAGGCCACGAGTCAGGTCGATCAGCGTGCACATGCCGATCGGGATCAGAATCTGCGAGACCACCGAAATGAACAGCGGGCTCCTCGTATCGCCGGTGCCCTGCAGACCGCCTGTATAGCTGAGCGCGATGGTGATGAAGAAACCCGAGATGCTGAGATATTTCAGCAACTCCTCACCGATCGATGCCACCAGCGGTTCGGTCATACCGAAGACGCCCAGCAGATACTGCGGCACCAGCAGGAACATCGCGCCGACGACCGCTGCGACGATCAGTCCATACCGCGACGCCACGGCGACCCCCTGCGCCGCACGCTCGGGATTGCCCGCGCCGAGATTCTGCCCCGCGATGGTGGCGGCTGCGCCCATGAGGCCCGTCGACGTCCACGTGATCAGCGAAAAGAGCTCTGCATAACCCACCGCAAACGCCGCCTGCGCCGCTGCGCTGTGCTCCAGCGAACCGATGAACCGCAGCAGCAGAACGCCGGCGACGTTCATGGCGATGCCCTGCACGCCCGTGGGCAGTCCGAAGCGGAAGAGGGAACGGATGATCGTGAAGTCGGGGCGCTTGTCGATGTCCGCGTGGAAGTGGATGACGGACTCGGGCTTGAACAACCGCCAGATGCCGTACGCGCTCACGATCGTGCTGCTGCCGATCGTCCCGAGCGCGGCGCCGATCGTACCGAATGCTGGGATCAGCACGAGGTTCAATGCAATCGTCAGCACCGTCATGGCGACGCCCAGCCGGAGCGGCGTGTGGGGATCGCCGGCGGCGCGGAACGCGCCGCTCAGCATGAAGAACATCATCATGCCGAAGATGCCGATGAACATGGCCCGCATGAACGGCAGCGCCTCTGCCTGCACTTCAGGCGCCGCGTTGACCAGATCGAGCAGTGTAGGCGCGAGGATGTACCCGACGACGCCCATGAGGACGGCAAGTGCGGCCGCGGTCAGAAACGCCTGGTAGACGACGCGGTTGACTTTTTCGGGCTCGTTGGCGCCGGCAAACCGTGCCACAAGCACGGCCATCCCGGTGAACAGCGAGCTGATGAAGACGATCACGATCAGGATGACTTGCCAGCTGACGCCGATGGCCGCGTTGCCTGTATACCCGACGAAGTGCCCCACCATCGCGTGGTCGATGATGCCCTGCAGCCCCGCGATGACGTTCTGCAGCATCGTCGGCCATGCGAGGCGCCACACGGCCGGCGACAGCGGGCCCTCTACGAGCGAACGATCGAATTTGCTGGTGGAAACCTGAGCGGCCATCCCTGGATCTGCGGTGCGTCAGTTTACTACGACGCCAGGGAGAGCTCTGTTTCCACGAATTGATGATCTCTGATCGGTGAATAGTGATTTGGTTGGTGAGTGGTGATTTGGGATTCGTGAGTGAAGGCGAGATCGGGGTCCAATCCTCAACCTCCCTGACGAGCACGATCTCGGTTGGCCTGCGCCGTTTCGCGGGATCTCACGAAAATCCTGGTCAGCTCGTCGGCTTCCAAGCGAAGGGGCCGAGTGTGGGGCTCAGTGGCAACGTCGGATTCGGTCATCACCTCAAGCCAGAGAGCCGATTCGTCGGTTTCTTCAATCACGACTCCGAGCTTGTTGATGAAGTCGGCTCGCGAGCGAGCCCGACAAACGGAGCGGTAATTCGCCGCGACGGAGGTAGCAGATCGAACGAGCTGCAATGCCATGTGCTGGCTGAACGGATCGACTGAAAGTGACCGGCAGAACTTTACGGTCTCCACAGCAAACTTCTTAGTCCTTGTGCGCAATTGGTCTGGCGTCATGACCGCCGGAAGAGGCACACGTCATGCCAGCAGAGAATGGCACTACCGGCGGTGCGAAACCGGCTGCCTCCCCCAATCACCAATCACCAATCAAAAATCGCCAACTAATCACCAATCACAGATCGCAAATCCTCAATCAGTGATCAGACGTCCAGCTCCTGAGCTTCCTCGGCTCTCTCCATGATGAAGCGGAACCGCGCGGAGGCATCCTTGCCCATCAGCTCGTTGATCACGCGATCGGTGACGATCTGATCGGCAATCTCCACGCGCAGGAGGCGGCGCGTCTTTGGGTTGAGCGTGGTCTCCCACAGCACTTTCGGCATCATCTCGCCGAGACCCTTGAACCGTGTGATCTCGGGCTTCGAGCGGCCGTTGCCATGCTGCCTCAGAATCCGCTCGCGGTGCGCCTCGTCCAACACCCAGAACGTCTCCTTGCCGATGTCGATGCGATAGAGCGGCGGCTGCGCCAGGAAGACCTTGCCGGACGCGAGCAGTTGCGGCAGGTGGCGATAGACGAACGTGAGCAGGAGGGTGGCGATGTGGTGGCCGTCGGAATCGGCATCGGCGAGGATGATGAGTTTGCCGTACCGGAGGCGCGTCATGTCGAAGCTCTTGCCAAGACCGCATCCGAGCGCCGTGACCAGGTCCGCCAGCTCTTTGTTCTCGAGCACCTTGGCCAGCGTCAGCCCTTCGGTGTTCAACACCTTGCCGCGCAGCGGCAGGATCGCCTGGCGGGCGCGATCGCGGCCCTGCTTGGCCGAGCCGCCCGCCGAGTCGCCCTCCACGACGAACAGCTCGCTCTCCTCGCGGTTCTGGCTGGTGCAGTCGCTCAACTTGCCGGGCAGGTTCAATCGGCCGGTTGTGGCCGTCTTCCTCGTGACTTCCGCCTGCGCCGCGCGGCTCGCTTCGCGCGCACGCGCCGCCAGAATGATGCGGGCGACGATCGCCTCGGCCGTGGTGCGGTTGTGATTCAGCCAGTGCTCGAGGGCGGGACGGACCGCGGCGTCAATCCCGGACAGCAGGCCCAGATTGTTGAGCCGAGCCTTCGTCTTCCCCTGGAAGTG
>Ga0080064_1008142_pt1 | contig 10116 bp, 8 predicted proteins | sample Subgrocontami54m_FD_69260 | JGI IMG/M metagenome (GOLD analysis project Ga0080064, IMG submission 69260) | Subsurface groundwater microbial communities from S. Glens Falls, New York, USA - GMW46 contaminated, 5.4 m (SPADES assembly) (version 2) ... | reverse complement strand
AGTCTTTGCTTTCAGCTCCTCGAGTTCGTCTGGCTTAGGAAGTTCGATTTCGGCCATTTGTATTTTTCCCTTTGCTTGGATTCAGTTCGCTCTGTTCGGTAAGAAAACAGCGTAGTTGGACGACAAGGCTAGGCCATCCCGTCGGGACCTGCCAAGCGTGGCCTAGGAAAGTCGGGAGGGGATGAACCCCTCCCCTATTAGGAAGACAGAATCAATAATACGTGATCGTACGGTAGATGGACTCGGCCCAGTAGGTGTCTTCCTCGGTTCTTGTTGCCCTTGGCATCGTAGGCATAGACGGCCTTTCTATTTCAACCCCAGCACGTCGTGCATGTCGTACAAACCCGGCGGCCTCGTGACCACCCATCGCGCGGCCCGGAGCGCGCCGCGGGCGAACGTGTCGCGGCTCTGTGCCCGGTGCGTGACCTCGATCCGCTCCCCCGGCCCGCCGAAGAGCACGGTGTGATCACCGACGATGTCGCCCGCGCGGATCACCTGGATACCGATCTCGCCTCGCTTGCGCTCGCCGATCATACCCTTGCGGCCGTACGCCGCCACCTGATCGAGATCCCTGCCGGTGGCGTCCGCCAGCACCTGGGCGATCTTCAGCGCGGTCCCGCTCGGCGCGTCTTTCTTGAGCCGGTGATGCGCCTCCGTCACTTCGATGTCGTAGTCCTCGCCAAGCGCACGGGCCATTTCGGCCAGCACCTTCAGGACCACGTTGACCCCCACGCTCATGTTGGGAGAAAAAACGCAGGGAATGGACTTTGCTGTTCCCTTCAATTCCGTGAGTTGGCCGGCGGACAGGCCCGTCGTGCCGATGACCATCGCCTTGCGGTTGGCCGCCATGACGCGAAGATTGGCGAGCGTCGCCTCCGGCGACGTGAAATCGATGAGCACTTCAGCGTGTTCAGCGAGCGCAGCCAGGTTATCGGTCACCACCACCCCTGTCCGACCGCAGCCCGCGACGTCGCCGGCGTCCGAACCGACCGCCGGATGCCCCTTGCGCTCGAGGGCGCCGACCAATTGGAAATCGGAGGATTCCTTGACAAGGCTGACGAGCCGAGCCCCCATACGCCCGCCTGCCCCTGCCACTACAACTTTGATCATGCCGTTCCCTTTTGGTTCGTTTCAAAAATCAGTCGGCGGGTGGCGCCGCATGGGACCCTGGCGGAGCGCAGCGCGACTTGCTTGCTTCTGAGCGGAGCGCGAGCTGTGGCCCCTTGCATCAAAAGAGCAACGGGCGCCCCGGTAATGCGGCGACAGGACCCGCTCCGACTCGCCAATATCAACTAAATCAGCCCGTAGTCCTTCATGACCCGCGTGAGCTTGTCGAGATTCTCCTGCGACATCGCACAGAGCGGCAGACGCACGTCGGCCGTGGCCCTGCCCATCAGCGCCAGGGCGTGCTTGACGGGAATGGGGTTCGTTTCAAAAAACAGCGCCTGGAACAGCGGATACAGCTTGAAGTGCAGCGCACGGGCCTTGGCCACGTTGCCGGCTTCCCACGCATCCACCATCGCCGCCATGTCGGCCGGCGCAATGTTCGCCGTCACCGTGATGACGCCCTTCGCCCCCACGGCCATCATCGGCAGCGTCAGCGCGTCGTCGCCCGAGAGCACCGTGAACCGGCCGCCGCACGCCTGCACGATCTCGCTCACCTGCTGGAGAGACCCCGCGCCCTCCTTGATCCCGACGATGTTCTTGAATTGCGCCAGCCTCGCCACGGTCGCGGGCGCCATGTTCACCGCCGTCCGCCCGGGAATGTTGTAGAGGATCTGCGGGATCTCCACCGCCTCGGCGATCGCCTTGTGATGCCGGTAGAGGCCCTCCTGGGTCGGCTTGTTGTAGTAGGGCGAAATGAGCAGAGCGGCGTCCGCCCCGACCGATTGGGCATGGCGGGTGAGCTCGATCGCCTCATCCGTCGCGTTGGAGCCCGTCCCGGCGATCACCGGCACACGGCGCTTCACGGTCTCGATGGTGAACTCGACGACCCGCTTGTGCTCCTCGTGCGTGAGCGTGGCGGACTCGCCCGTCGTCCCGCACGGCACGATGCCGTCGGTCCCGTTCGCGATCTGCCACTCGATCAGATCGCCGAGCGCCTTCTCGTCGACGTGGCCGTGGCGGAACGGCGTGATGATGGCGACCAGCGAGCCGTGGAACGTCATGTCATTGGGTACTCCCAGGCCTCGGGACGCATCTGCCCCTCGTAAACCGCCCGCGCCTCGCCGGTCAGTGTGAGATGCGCGAACTGCTCGCCGCTCTGCGTGAACGACACGCGCAGGGGCATCCGGCTGAGGGGAATCACCGTGATCGGCGACTCCACCTTGTGAACCAGGGCGGCCAGCAGGGCCGACGCGAGCGCGCCGCTCCCGCAGGCCAGCGTCTCGTCCTCGACGCCGCGCTCGTACGTCCGGATCTTGACGGTATGGCGGTCCACCACCTGGGCGAAGTTGACGTTCGTCCCGGCCGGTTTGAACACCTCATGCCGGCGGATCAGACGTCCGATCCCGATGACTTCCGCCGTGGACGTGTCTTGAACGAAATAGACGAAATGCGGCACACCCGTATTGATGGCATGGCCTTCCAGCATCGTCCCCCCATGCGACGGGATGGCCAGGCGGATGTTCAGCCGGACGCTGCCCGGCTCCGGTACGCGGACCGTAACCTGCTCCCCGTCCACTTCGGCTTCGACGACTCCGGCAATGCCTTCAAACCGCATGGCCTTGGGCGCAATCTTCTTCAGATACGCGAACCGCGCCACGCAACGGGCACCGTTCCCGCAGAAATTTGCCTCGCCGCCGTCATTGTTGTAAAACCGCCAGCGGAAATCGTGCTTGCGGGACTTCTCCAGGAAAATGAGCCCATCCGCGCCGACCGAGAGATGGCGGCGGCAGACGCCGGCCACGAAGGCCGACATCTTCCTGGGGTCGATCACGCGGTCCCGATTGTCCACGACGATGAAGTCGTTGCCCGCGCCGGAAAGTTTCATGAAGGGGATTTTCTTCATTGTGCCCCCCGTCATCTCGCCCCTAGGTTGAGGAACGCCGGGACTGTCTCGCCGCGCACGAGGTCGGCGTACTCCTCCCGCGCCCGAATGACATGGAACTCCCCGTCCCGCACAAGCACCTCGGCCACGCGGGGCCGCGAGTTGTAGTTCGAGGCCATGCTGAATCCGTAGGCGCCGGCGCTCATCACAGCAAGCAACTCGCCCGGGTCCGCCAGCGGCATCACCCGGTCCTTGGCGAGAAAGTCTCCCGACTCGCAGACCGGCCCGACGACGTCCGCCAGGACCTGTTTCTTCAGCTTGTCGCGCGGCTCACGCACGGGCTTAATCTCGTGGTACGCGCCGTAGAGCGCCGGCCGGATGAGGTCGTTCATGGCCGCGTCCACGATCAGGAACGTCTTCTCCGGGTTGGCCTTGTGATAGAGCACCTTGGTCACCAGCACGCCGGCATTCCCCGCAATGGAGCGCCCCGGCTCGAAGATCAGCATGCACTTCAAGTCCTTGATGAGCGGCGAAATGGCCTGCGCCAGGTCCTGGGGCTGCGGCGGCGTCTCGTCCTGATAGATGATCCCGAGCCCGCCTCCAACGTTCAGATAGCGGATCTGCACCCCGATCCCCGCCAACTGCCCGACCAGCAGGAGAATCTTCTTGAGCGCGTCCACAAAGGGACTGACCTGGGTGAGCTGCGAGCCGATGTGCTTGTGGACGCCGACGATCTCGATGTGCTTCAAGGTCGTCGCCAGCTTGAACTCCTCCAGCGCCCGCTCGGCGCTGATCCCGAATTTGCTCTTCTTCAGGCCGGTGGAAATGTACGGATGCGTCTTGGGATCGATGTCGGGATTGATGCGCAGGGCCACCCGTGCCTTGGTCTTCATTTCTCCCGCCACCCGATCAATGGCCCGGAGCTCGGCCGAGGACTCGACGTTGAACATCAGGATATTCGACGTGAGCGCGTACCGGATCTCGGCGTCGGACTTGCCGACTCCCGCGAAGACGATCCGCTGGGGCTCGATCCCCACCTGCAGGGCCCGATAGAGCTCCCCGCCCGACACAATGTCCGCGCCCGCGCCTTCTCTGGCCAGCAGCCGCAGCACGGCCAGATTGGAGTTGGCCTTGATCGCGTACGCGACCAGGTGCGGGATCTCGTTGAACGCGGAGTCGAAGGCCCGGAACTGGCGCAGCAGCGTGGCGTGGCTATAGACATAGCACGGCGTGCCGACCTTCTCGGCGATCTTGCGGAGCGGCACCGCCTCGCAATGGAGCTCGCCGTCCTGATAGTGGAAATCAGGCATCCTGGAGATCCTCGGCCAGGAGGTCCAATCCGTGGAAGCGCATACCCTCAAGAGACGAGGCGAACGCGCCCTGGATCTTCCGGTAGCGCACGCGCACGGAGGGCGCGGCCTTCGCGAAAAACTCCCCGTCCATGAGCGTTGCGAGCGCCTGCGGGGTCGCGTGGCGCACGTGCTCGAAGTTGACGATGATGTCGAGCTTGGCCTTCGACGCCGCCTCGGCAATGCGTGTTTTCAGCTCGGCGGCGTTGAGCCGGTCCAGCGCCCCTTCCAAATCCACGAGGAGCGCCGTCAGCTTCTCGTGCTTGCGCGCCTTGATGCTGAGGAACTGGTCCACCTGGCCGGACACCTTCTTGAGGGCCAGCAGCGCGTTGGGGATCGGATTTTCCATCTCCACCGACGGCAGCTTGGCCTGCAAGGTCTTGATAACGGCGGCGACCGGCGACAGCCCCCCTTTCGGGCAGGCCCGGTTGATGACCCGGCGGAACTCCCAGTTCATCTGGAAGCGCGGGATGATGCGCTGACTGGTGTTGGAGATCCGTTTCCAGATGTTCGGCAGCGAGTAGAACTGATGCTGCGCCCAGTAGAAGCCCTCCTGGAGCTGCTCGGGCGTCATGCGGGTCGGGCGGAACGTCACGTGCTTCCCGTCGTAGTGCGCCCAGTTCCGGTCGAAGATGCGCCCCGCGGCCTCGTACCGATCGTGCAGCGGCGTGCCCGGCAGCGGCGTCAAGACGTTGAAATACGCCAGCTCGCAATGGTTCTTGATCAGGAATTCGACCGTGCGCTCGAAGACCGACTCGTCGTCGTTGTCGAAGCCGAAGACGATCCCGGGGTTCACCATGATCCCGTGGTCGTGGAACATCCGGATCTCTTCCTCGAACTTCTTGACCTTGTTGAAGGGCTTGTGCGTCTCGCCCAGGCTCTCCTCGAAGATGGACTCCAGGCCCACAAAGACCGACACGCAGCCGCTCTCCGCCGCCAGCTTGACCATCTCCTGATCGTCGCCCAGGAAGAGCGTGGACTGGCAGCCCCACTTGATGTTCAGCGGCTTCAGCGCCGCCCACAATTCCCGGCAATAGGCCCTGTTGCTGTTGTGCAGGTCGTCGACGAACGCGAAGATGGAGCCGTCCTCGATCCCGAACCGGATCTTCGCGGCGATCTTGAGGGCCTCCAGCATTGAGCTGCGCCCGATCCGCCCGACCAGCTCCTCGCAGACCCAGCCCTTGACCCGCTGGATCTCGGCCACGACTTCGGCGACCGGGCGCCGCCGCGTGCTCTTGCCGTTGAACGGCGACACGCTGCAGAACTCGCAGTCGAAATGGCAGCCCCGGGTGGTGAACGTGCACTGCCGCGTCATGTAGGCGTCCTCGCTGAGCAGATCCACCCGCGGCGGCTTGTAATGATCCAGCGGCGGGAACTGCTCCATCTTGTAGTGCCGCTGCATGCGACCCGCCTCGAAGTCCTCCACCAGCCGGGGCCAGGACTCCTCGGCCTCGCCCGTCACGATGGCGTCGCAGTGCTGCAAGGCCTCGTCAGGGCAATAGGTGGGATGCACGCCGCCCAGCACGACCGGCACGCCCCGCTTCCGGAACTCCTCGGCAATCTGATAGGCCCGAGGCGCATAACACGTCATGATCGAGATCCCGACCATGTCCGCCGGATAATCGAAATCAATTTCCCGGACGGACTCATCCTGAATTTCGATATCCCAGTGCTCCGGCGTGTAAGCGGCGATCGCGGGCAGGCTGAGCTTGGGAAACCAGATCGCCTTCCGTTCGCTGGCCCCGAGATGGTACGGGCTCTCCCGCGGATAGGGGTCCACCAGCAACAGCTTTCTCTGCTTACGCGCCCGCGACAACTTCATGAGCTGCATAATGTCACCTCATCGGTCTGAAAAGAGTGTACTGCATATCGGTTTGAACTCGAATTCGATCGTTCCTGCTTCCCCGGCGGCACATCCTCCGGCGGTATCGGCGCGGTCTTCTTGCCGCACGCGACCATCATCAGCCCTGTGAGCAACACCATCCCCGCGAGCGTCGCGACTCTCATCCTTCGGCACGCAGCTCTTTCTGGAGAACCTTGAGCCGGGCCTCCACACGCTTGCGGGCGGTCCCGCCGATCTGCATCTTCCGCTCCAACGCCCCTTCTACGGAGAGCACGTCCAGCGCGTCTTTCTCGAACGCCGGCGAGAACCTCCGCAGATCGTCCAAAGTGATGCCCGTGAAGTCCTTGCCGTGATCCAACCGGTCGCGTACGATCCGGCCGACGACGGCGTGCGCCCGGCGGAACGGCACGCCCTTCAAAACCAGGTAATCGGCCAGCTCCGTGGCCAGCAGAAATCCCTCCGTCGCCGCACGGGCCATCGCCGCGCGCCGGACCGACAGGCCCGGGACCAGCGACGCGAGCATCCCGAGCGCGTCCCGGACCGTGTCCACGGCATCGAAGATCGGGCCCTTATCCTCCTGCAAGTCACGGTTGTAACTCAAGGGAAGGCCCTTGAGGACGGTCAGCAGGGCCATGAGATGCCCATAGACACGTCCCGTCTTGGCCCGGATCAGCTCCGGCACGTCCGGATTCTTCTTCTGCGGCATCATGCTGCTGCCGGTGCAGAAGGCGTCCGGAAGCTCCACGAACCCGAACTCCTGGGACGACCACAGCACCAGTTCCTCCGCGAACCGGGACGCGTGCGCCATCACCAGCGCGAGCGCCGCCAGCGTCTCCACCACGAAATCCCGGTCTGAGACGGCGTCCAGGCTGTTCTGGCTGACCGCCGGAAAGCCGAGCAGACGCGCCGTGAACTCCCGGTCCAGCGGGTAGTTCGTCCCCGCCAGCGCCCCCGAACCGAGCGGCATGACGTTGATCCGCCGGAACGCGTCGCGCAGCCGCCCCCTGTCGCGCTCCGCCATCTCCACGTACGCCAGGAGATGGTGCGCGAGCAGGACCGGCTGGGCCCGCTGCAAATGCGTGTAGCCCGGCATCACCACGCTGCTCTCCCGGCGCGCCAGCACGATAAGGCTTTCCTGAAACCGCCGCAGTCCGGCAAGCAGGGCCGTGACTTCCTCGCGCAGATAGAGACGGAGGTCCAGGGCAACCTGGTCGTTGCGGCTGCGACCGGTGTGCAGCTTGCCGCCCACAGCGCCCACGAGCGCGGTCAATCGCGCCTCAATCGCCATGTGAATGTCTTCGTGCTCCGCGGAGAATCGGAACCGCCCCTCGCTGATCTCCCGCTCGACCCGATGGAGCCCGGCAATGAGCTTCTCCGCCTCCCGGCGGGTCAGCACACCGGCCTGCTGGAGCGTCCGGCAATGCGCAATGCTCCCGGCGATGTCCTGCCGGTAGAGCCGGCGATCGACCGCCAGCGAGGACGTGAAGGCCTCGACCGTCGGATCCGTGCTCTGACGGAACCGGCCGGCCCAGGGCTTGCGCTGTTTGGATTTTTTCTTCACCGTCACCCTCGGCGACCCCTTCATCCCTTGCGTTTCGTTGTTTTCGTGCGCGAGGCGCGGATCGCGAGCCGCAGCGCATTGAGACGGATGAAGCCCTCGGCATCCTTCTGGCGGTAGACTTCGTCTTCCTCGAACGTGGCCATGTCCAGCCGGTAGAGCGACCGGGCAGACCGCCGCCCGGCAACGGTGCAGGCCCCCTTGTAGAGCTTGACCCGGGCGGTGCCCGTGACATCCCGCTGCGCCTCGTCCATCGCGGCCTGGAGCATCTCGCGCTCCGGCGTGTGCCAGTAGCCGTTGTACACCATGTCTGCATAGCGCGGGATCAACGAATCGCGCAGATGCAGCACCTCGCGATCGAGCGTCAGGGACTCGACGGCCCGATGCGCCACGTGCAGGATCGTCCCGCCCGGGGTTTCGTACACGCCCCGCGACTTCATGCCGACGTACCGGTTCTCCACCAGATCGACGCGGCCGATCCCGTGCGCCCCGCCAAGCGCATTGAGATGCGCGAGCAGCGTCGCCGGCGACAGCCGCTTGCCGTTCACCGCGACAGGGTTGCCCTCTTCGTACTCGATTTCGACATAGGCCGGCCTGGCCGGCGCCTTCTCCGGCGAGACGCTCATCTCGAAGATGTCCTCCGGCGCTTCCTCCCAGGGATCCTCGAGAATCCCGCCTTCATAGCTGACATGAAACAGATTCTGGTCGGTGCTGTAAGGCTTGGCCTTCGTCGCCGTCACGGGAATCCCGTGCCGCTGGGCGTATTCGATCAACTCCCGCCGGGACCGGAACTCCCATTCGCGCCAGGGCGCGATGATCCGGACCGACGGGTTCAAGGCCAGATAGGTCACCTCGAACCGCACCTGATCGTTGCCCTTCCCGGTCGCGCCGTGCGCCACCGCGCCGGTGCCCTCGCGCTCGGCGATCTCGATCTGCCGTTTTGCGATGAGCGGGCGGGCGATGGACGTGCCGAGCAGGTAGCTGCCCTCATAGACGGCGTTGGCGCGCAGCATGGGAAAGATGTAGTCCCGGACGAAGGTCTCGCGGAGATCCTCAACGTAGACCTTGCTCGCGCCCACCCGCAGGGCCTTGGCCTTGACGGCCTTCATATCCTCCCCCTGGCCGAGATCGGCGCAGAACGCGATGACCTCGCAGCCGAACGTCTCCTTCAGCCACTTGAGGATCACCGACGTGTCGAGCCCGCCCGAGTAGGCCAGCACGACTTTTTTGATCGAGGCATGCCGGTTACGCATCATCGTCACCGATCCCGCAGCAGCCGGATGAGAATCGCCTTCTGGACGTGGAGCCGGTTCTCTGCCTGATCCAGGACGACCGACTGCGGGCCGTCCAGCACGTCCGCGGTGATTTCCTGGCCCCGGTGGGCCGGCAGACAATGCATCACGAGGGCGTCGGGGTGGGCGGCCGCCAGCAAGCGCCCATTGAGTTGGTAGGGCCCCAGTACTTTGATCCGCCGGGCCTGCTCTTTTTCCTGGCCCATGCTCGTCCACACGTCGGTATAGAGGACATCGGCGCCCTTCACCGCGACGAACGGATCCCGGACGATCTCGATCGAGGCCCCCGTGCGCTCCGCGCGCTCGCGGGACCATTCCACGATCGAGGCATCCGGCTCGTACCCGTGCGGACAGGCCACGCTGATCGCCATGCCCATGATGGCCGCTCCTTCGAGCAAAGAATTAGCCACGTTGTTCCCGTCCCCAATGTAGGCAATCTTGACAGCCTTCCAACGCCGCTTCTTCTCGCGGATCGTAAACAGGTCCGACAGGACCTGGCAGGGATGGTGCAGGTCCGTCAGCCCGTTGATCACGGGAATGGTGGCGTTGCGGGCCCACTCTTCGACAGCGTGGTGCTCGTAGCACCGGATCACCAGCCCATCCAGATAGCGTGAGAGCACCTTGGCCGTGTCGGCCACGGTCTCCCCTCGCCGCATCTGGATGTCCATGACCGACAGAAAGATGGACTGCCCGCCCAACTGGTTCATCCCGGTCTCGAAAGAGACGCGGGTGCGCGTGGACGGCTTCTCAAAAAACAGTCCCAGCGTCTTGCCGCTCAGCCGCTGGGCGGAGAGCGCCCGCCGGCGCATGGCCTTCAACTCGGCCGCTTCTTTGAAGAGGGCAAGAATCGCCTCCCGGGACAGATCATGGACCGCCAGCAAGTGGGTCGAGGGGGGCGTCATCGGCGAGCCTCGATCACGTCGCCCAGCGTGACGACCACCCGGTCGATCTCGGCCGTCGTCACGATCAGCGGCGGCACGAACCGCAGGACGCGCTCGCTCGTCGCATTGGCCAGGATGCCGCGCTTGCGCAGATCGTGGACCAGTTCGCGCGCGTCGAGAGTCACTTCCACGCCGATCAACAAG
>Ga0080064_1008141_pt1 | contig 10116 bp, 9 predicted proteins | sample Subgrocontami54m_FD_69260 | JGI IMG/M metagenome (GOLD analysis project Ga0080064, IMG submission 69260) | Subsurface groundwater microbial communities from S. Glens Falls, New York, USA - GMW46 contaminated, 5.4 m (SPADES assembly) (version 2) ... | reverse complement strand
AGGCAAGCGCCCCCGACTCCGAGAAGCCTCAGAGCGGGATGTGCTGTGTTCTGCCAATCGTCGCGACGCGCGGACGGCGGCGACCTGACCAGCCCTAGAGGTCATTCCAAAATGTCTGCCCACCCTTCGACAAGCTCAGGGTGAGCGGTGGTTTTTCCGTTCATGGTTCGACAAGCTCACCATGAAGCCGATTTTTGGAATAGCTTCTATGGTTCCAGAGGCAGACCGACCCACCGTCGCTCGGCGCTCGAGCGGAAGATGGCGTCCGTGACCTCCTGGGCGCGCAGCCCGTCCTCCATGTCCGGCGCGACGCGCACGCCTTCGCGGATGGCGCGTGCCATCTCCCGCGCGAGGCGCGGGAATGCGACCTGCGGCCCCGCACCCGTGATGCCCGCCTGGGGCATCTGGCCCGGCGTCAGCAGCGGCTCCTGGCGTTTGTCGCCGCGGCGCGCGCCGGTAAGCAGCCCCTCGTCGGTCAGGATGAGCGTCCCCTCGCTGCCGTAGACCATGATGCGCCCGCCGGTGCCGTGCCGCACCACGCGGCTGACGCAGATGGTGCCCTGCACGCCGCGCTCCGTGCGCAGCATGACAATAAAGCAGTCCTCCGTCTCCACGGGCCGCCACTGCTCGGCGCCGGGGACCTTGCGCAGCGGCTCCTTCGTCTCCAGCGTGGCGTACACGCCCGTGACCTCGCCGAACCACCAGCGGTACAAGTCAACGTAGTGGCAGCCCTTCGCGCCGAAAAAGCCTCCGCCCAGGCTGCGCACGGCCAGCCAGTCCCACGGCACGTCGCGCCCGTGCATTCCCTTGAACGGCCCGAAGAACTCGCCGACGACCATGCGCGGCTCGCCCACATAGCCGGCGTCCAGCAGTTCCTTGATCTTCTGGCGTCCGGGCAGGAAACGCAGCTCATAGTTGACCATGTGCGCCTTGCCGGAGTCCCGCGCCGCCGCCAGCATCTCCGCGCCCTGCTGCCTGTTCAGGGCCAGAGGCTTCTCGCACAGCACGTGCTTGCCCGCGGCGAAGGCGTCCACCGTCACCGGGTGGTGCAGGTACACCGGAGTCGCCACGCTGACCATGTCAACGTCGGCCCGCGCCAGCAGCTCCCGATAGTCGTCCGTGGCGAACGGGATGCCGAACTGCCGCGCCGTGGCTTCCGCGCGCTCGCGGCGGCCCGACGCGATGCCGACAACCTGGTACTCCGGCAGCGACTGAAAGCCTGGGATGTGCACCTCGGCACCGAAGCTGGAGCCGATGACCCCCACGCGAATGCGATTGCTCATGTTGAACTCCCTCCCTGGACGAAACCACGGCGCGATTCCAGCGGCAGGCCGACCCAGCGCCGCGTCTCCGACGAGCGATGGATGGCGTCCATGACCTCCTGGCACCGCGCGCCGTCCCGGAAGTCCGGCGTAATCTGCTGTCCCTCGCGGACGGCGTCCACCACGCGGCGCGCCCACGGAACGAAGGCGCGCAGTCGCCGGTCCTCCTTCTCCGCCGGAGAGAGCAGCCGCGCGGGGACAGGCAACTCCGCCAGCCGGGCGTCGCCCTTGCGCGCGCCGAGAAGTGGGCCGTCGTTCTCCAGCACCAGCGTCCCCTCGCTGCCGTACGCCTCGATGCGGAAGCCGGGGCCGTGGCGCACCGCCGCGCTCACGACCAGCGTCGCCATTGCACCATTGTCCAGCTTCATGCTGCACCAGATGGAGTCGTCCGAGTCCGCCTCGCGCACGCCGGAGCCGTCCGGCAGGGGGCGTGTCTTCGCCCGCGTGTCCAGCTCGGCGTACAGGCCGGTGACCTCGCCGAACCACCAGCGGAAGGCGTCGATAAAGTGGCAGCCCATGCGTCCCAGCATCCCACCCGAGTACTTTTTCCGCGCCACCCAGTCGTACGGCACGTCGTCCATCGCCAAGCCGTGGAACCCGAGGAAGTGCGTCGCGTGGACCCAATACGGCACGCCTAAGTACCCGCCCGCGATCAGCTCCTTCATGTACGCGCGCGCCGGCACGAACCGCATCATGAAGTCAATCAGCCCGATGCGTCCTGTCTCACGGACGCGCCGCTCCATCTCCCACGCCTGCCAGCGGTCCACCGCCATGGGCTTCTCGCACAACACGTGCTTGCCCGCGGCCAGGGCCGCCATAGTCATCTCGTGGTGCAGGTACGGGGGCGTGGTCACGCACACCAGGTCCACGTCATCCCGCGCCAGCAGCGCCCGGTAGTCGTCCGTGGCGAACGGGATGCTGAGTTGTCGCGCCGCGGCCTCCGCGCGCTCGCGGCGGCTCGATGCGATGCCGACCACCTTGCACCCGGGCGTGCGGATGAAGCTCGGCGCCTGGATGGCGGTGCCCCAGCCCGTGCCTATGACACCTACGCCTACGACTCCGTTGTGCATCACATCACCTTGCCGGACTTCGCCTTTTTCTTCGCGGCAAACTGGGCCTTGATTGCGCCCAGGTAGTACGCGTCCCAGCCAGAGGCTATCTCATCCAGTTCCTTCGCGGGGATGCTCGTGTGGACAAGCTCCACGTCGGTCTCGATGGTCTCCCCATCCTTCCGCTCGCGGAGGTTGAAGGTGACGGTGGACGGCTTTGTCCAGCCCTTCACTCGCCACTGCTGCACCAGCTTGCGTGGCGGCACGACCTCCAGGTTCTCTCCGAAGATGTCGTCGCCCCACAGCGAGAACGCCGCGCCGACCTTCGCGCCCATCGTCGCGGGCGCGCCCGACCACTCGGCGATCTTTTTCGCGTCCACCAGCATGGCCCACACATCGCGCGCGGACGCCTTCATGCGGTAGCTCTGCCGCAAGTTGCGCAACGGGCCATCCGGGAGTTTCCAGCGCAGGGGCTGCTCCGCCAATCGCTCCAGCTTTCCCTCGCGCTCCAGATCAAGCTGAACGGACTTGGCGTACCAGCTTAACCGTCCGACGGTGAGCGATGGGACACGCTTGCCCGCCGCATCCCGCATCTCCTCGAACGTCATCGGCTTCTTCGCCCTCCCCAACGCACCCAGGATTTCCTCTGCAATGGTCTTGTAAGGCTCCCTGTCCATTCTGGGCTGAGGCATGGCGCTCCCTCCCCTATATCTATGACGCCGTTAGAGAGTCAGGGCTCCGGCCGCTTCACCATAAAGGGAGAGGACGGAGGTGTCAAGGGAGACATGCGAACGAGAGAGAAGAGGAAACGGAATGACAGATATCGGTAGCTTGCGTAGCTCACGTCGCGCGGCAGCCGCATTCTACTCCGGCAGCGACTCCGGGCCCGGCTCGTCCAGGTGGTCTTGTATCTCCATCAGGCCGCGGAGGACAGGGACATCATACTGGGCGGAATCCAGCAGGCCCGTCCGGTCCATCAGTAGTGCCTTGATACCCACCCCGCGCGCGCCCACAACGTCCGAGTGGTACTGGTCGCCCACGTGCAGCGCCTCGGACGGGGCGCAGCCCGCCCGCCGCAGCGCCTCCAGGAATATGGGCGGATGCGGCTTCTCCGCGCCCGCCTCCGCGGGCGTAATGGCGAAGTCCAGGTAAGGCGTCAGGCGGAGAGCGTCCGTCAACTGCCGGATGTCCCGATTGATGTTGGAGAGCAGGCCCAGAACGAGAGCGCGTTGCCGAAGCACGTACATGGCCGGCAGCACGTCATCGAAGAGCGCAAGGTCGTAGTGCTGCCGCCGGACGCGGGCGAACACCTCCCCGCTCAGCTCCAGCGGCGCATTGACTCCCGCCCCCTCCAGGACCAGTCGCTCGTACTCCGCCCAGAACGCTGCAAGGCGCTCGTTTGGCCTCTTGAACACCGGGTCGCGGGCGTTCTCCCGCGCCAGGTAATCGTCCGCGCGCACGTACCCGCGCTGAATTCCCTCCGCGGTCACCGTCATGCCCATCTCGCGGCATACCGCCACCTGCAGCTCCTCACGGGGCGGCTCGAAGCGCGCAACGGTATTGTAGAGATCGAAAAAGACCGCTTTGATCATACTGACAGAGGCCTCAAGCGGGACTCGGCGGGGGCCAATCCGGCGCTCAGACGAAGGGGATGAACTTGCGCCAGTCCTGGCGCGCGGTCAGATAGTTGGAGAACAGGTGATATGGCCCGACGGACGGCGCCTTGGGCGGCGTGACGAGGCGCATCCCCGCCTCCGCAGGCGTGCGACTCCCCTTCCGATGATTGCACTGCACGCATGCCGCCACAACGTTGTCCCAGACATGCATTCCGCCCCGGTGGCGCGGCAGCACATGGTCAATCGAAAGGTCGCGCCCCTCTTTGCCGCAGTACTGACACGCGTAGTGGTCGCGCACGAAGACCTCCCGGCGCGTCAGCTTCCGCTTGGGCAGCGGACGGCGCACTTGGTACACCAGGCGAATGACGGACGGCAGGGGGACGACGACCCGCACGGTGCGGAAGTAGCCGTTCCCGTTCTCCAGCGTCTCGGCCTTCCCTTTGTCTAGCAGGATGAGAGCCCGGTGCACGTGACAAACGTTCAGAGGCTCATAGTTCTGGTTCAGGACGAGGACGAGCTTGCTGGTAAACATGGCGGTCTACTGGAGCAGCTTCAAGACCGACCCGAACTCTGGCGGCAGCAGGCCCAGCACCACCGGTACGTAGCGGATAACGACAGGGGCCAGTTGCGACTCGCGAATGACCCCTTCGGCGCCCAGCACGGGGAACTTGCTCAGAGCGATTAAGAGAAAACCCGTGGTCACGAATCCCAGGACGAGCCCAAGGACCGCGCCCAGGAGCGTATCCAGCCAGCCCAGCAGCGTCATGTGCAGTATCTGCCGCACGATGTTACCCACAAGCGATGCGGCGATGAACACGGCCAGGAATATAAGGACAAAGGCCGCTATCCTGGACACGTTTCCCGCGCCCAAGGCGGACTCCAGCACAGGCGCGACCTGTGGCGAGAGCTGCCCCGCCAGGACCACACCCGCCGCAGCGCCCAACGTTGTGAACAGGGTGCGCACGAAACCCGTGCGCAGGCCCTGAAAGACCGCCATGACCACCAGAAACAGGACAACGATATCGAGCCAGTTCACGGCTGCACCGCCTCAACACTTCTGGATGGGCCCTGCCTGAGGGCCGACTCGAGCACTTCATCCATGGTTTCCACAAACACGAATTTCAGGTCGCGGCGGACCTTGGCGGGCACGTCCAATATGTCGTTCTGGTTCTTCTTGGGCAGAACGAACGTCCGGATGCCCGCGCGGTGCGCCGCCAGTATCTTCTCCTTCAGGCCGCCCACGGGAAGCACCCGGCCCCGAAGGGTGATCTCCCCGGTCATGGCGCCGTCCTTCCGCACCGGCTTGCGCGTCAGCGCCGAGATGAGCGCCGTCGCGATGGTGATGCCGGCGGAAGGCCCGTCCTTCGGCACGGCGCCGGCGGGCACGTGGATGTGAATGTCCGTCTTGTCAAATTGGCTAGGAAAGAACTTCATGTCCTTGGCACGGGAGCGCGCGTAGCTGAGCGCCGCCTGCGCCGACTCCTTCATCACGTCGCCGAGCTGGCCCGTGAGCATCAGCTTGCCCGTGCCCTTCATCAGCGTCACCTCCACGCCCAGGACCTCGCCGCCCGTCTCCGTCCGCGCGACGCCGGTCGCCACGCCAACCTGGTCCTCCTCCTCCGCCGTGCCCCAGAAGAACTGCTGAGGCCCCAGATAATGAGTGACCGTCTGCGCGGTGGCGCGGGCGGGCACTTTCTCGCCCTCCGCAACGGAGCGCGTGATCTTCCGGGCGATGCTCCCAATCTGCCTCTCCAGGTGCCGTACTCCGGCCTCACGCGTGTACTCGCGAATGATACGCAGAAGGGCGCCCTCCGTAAAGCGCAGATGCTCCGGCGTCAGGCCGTGCTCCTTGAGCTGCTTGGATACGAGGAAGCGCAGGGCTATCTGGAGCTTTTCGTCCTCCGTATAGCCCGGCAGCTCAATGATTTCCAACCTGTCCCTCAAAGCGGGCAGAATGGGGTCCAGCACGTTTGCGGTGCAGATGAACATTACCTTCGACAGGTTGTAGGGCACCTCCAAGTAGTGGTCGGAGAAGGAGTGGTTCTGCTCCGGGTCCAGCACTTCCAGAAGCGCCGACGACGGGTCGCCCCGGAAGTCCATGCCCACCTTGTCCACCTCGTCCAGCATGAACACGGGGTTGATGGTCGCCGCGTTGCGCATGGTCTGGATGACGCGGCCGGGCAGCGCGCCCACGTAGGTGCGCCGGTGTCCGCGGATTTCGGCCTCGTCACGGATGCCTCCCAGACTGACGCGCACGAACTGGCGGCCCAGCGCCTGCGCGATGGACTTGCCCAGGCTCGTCTTGCCCACGCCCGGCGGCCCCACGAAGCACAGGATGGGACTGCGGCTCCCCTCCGGCTTCATCTTGCGCACCGCGATGTACTCCAGGATGCGCTCTTTCACCTTGGGCAGGCCGTAGTGGTTCTCGTCCAGTACCTGGGCAGCCCGCTTGACGTCCAAGTTGTCTTCAGTGAACTTGCTCCAGGGCAGGTTGACCAGCCAGTCGAGATACGTGCGGACGACCGAGTTCTCCGGCGACGCGGGAGGAATGCTGTTGAGGCGCTCCAACTCGTCCAGCGCGCGCTTGCGCGCTGCTTCCGGAAGGCCCACCGTGTCAATCTTCCCCCGCAGCTCGTTGACCTCCCGCTGATGCGGGTCCACCTCCGAGAGCTCCTTCTGAATGGCCTTCATCTGCTCGCGCAGGAAGAACTCGCGGTGAGACTTGTCCACCTCGCTCTGGACCTGGGACTGGATTTTGCTCTGGAGCTCCAGCACGTCCACTTCCTTAGCCAGGAGCAGGCTGACGCGCTGAAGGCGCTCCAGGGAGTCCACCGTCTCCAGCACTTTCTGCCGGATGGGCACGGTCAGGTTGATGGAGGAGGCCACCGCGTCCGCCAGCTTGCCCGGCGAGTCCGCGTTCATGGCCATAACGTAGACGTCTTCGCTCAGGTTGGGCGAGAGCTTGACGCATTTCTCGAAGAGGGCGAGAACGGCGCGCATCAGCGCCTCGGAGGAGAGGCCCTTCTGGTCCACGTCCGCAACGGGCGTGGCGCGGACGATGAAGTAGGGGTCGGAGGCGACCAGCCCCTGCACGCGCATGCGGCGCTGCCCCTGGAGCCATACGCTCGTGGAGCCGTCCGGCATTTTCAGGACACGGATGATACCGGCTTCGACTCCCATCGGATAGAGGTCGTCAAAGGAGACCTCAGGCTGGTCTACATTCTTGCGGGCGATCACCAGGATGGGCTTGTTGGCCTCCATCGCCTCTTCGACGGCGCGCACGGAGGCGCGACGCATCATGACAAGCTGCGCCAGCATGCCGGGGAAGAGCACTGTGTCCCTGCGCGGCAGCGCCGCGATTTCGACGACGGCGGCGGCCCGCCGTTTGCTATCTTTTTTTCGAGATGGGCGAGGCATTCCCGTCACCTCCGGGGATAGTCATAAGTCTAGCACACGCCCTGAGCGCTTTCAAAGACGAAGCGGCAGGGGCTACGGGATGCGCCACGGGAGCCCCGCCGTGCGCTGCATGAAGTCGTCGTGCACCGCCGGACAGGAGGCAACGACCGTCTGGCTGTCCCAGCGTATCGGCTGGCCCGTGTGGTCGGTCACCTTGCCGCCGGCCTCCTGAAGCAGCAGAATGCCGCTGGCTATGTCCCACGGGTACAGATGGTGATGGAAATAAATGTCCACGCGCCCGGCTGCGGCGTACGCAAGGCCCAGCGCCGCGGAGCCCATGATGCGCAAGCTCTGCATCCCGGGCCACAAGTCCGTGACCATCTCCAGGGCCTGTCTTGCCCTGCCGTCATTGTAGCCCATGTCCATTCCAAGGATGGAGTCCTGAACAGTCCGCTGCGGCGAGACGTGGATGGGCGCTCCGTTCAGAAAAGCGCCGCCCCCCTTCTCGGCGTGGAACATCTCGTCGCGCAGGGGATCGTAGGTGAGGCCGAGCACAACGTCCTGCCCTCGAACGAGGGCCAGCGTGATGCAGAAGTGGGGAATGCCGGACGCGTAGTTGCGCGTCCCGTCCACGGGGTCGGTAATCCAGGTGTACTCCCCTTTGCTGGCCTCCTTGACGGACTCCTCGGACATGATGCCGAAGCCAGGAAATTCCTTCCTGAGGACATCCGCGAGACCGGCCTCCACCATATAGTCCACGCTCGTGACGATGTTGCCCCTGCCCTTGACACGCACAGTCTTCTCCCGCGGGAAGTGCTCCATGACGGTGCGCCCGGCCTCCCGTATAGCACGGGTGGCGACATCCATGGCGGCAAGCCCGCCGTGAGAGCGCGGCGCCTGGTCGCGGAGTTCTGTCATGACCTACCTCAGTCCCATGCGCTGCCGCACCTCGGTCATCGTCTGCGTGGCGATGGCTCTGGCCCGGCGGGCGCCGTCCGTCAAAATTTCGTCAACAGCGGCGGGGTGGCGGGCCAGCTCGGCGCGGCGCTCGCGGAATTGCGCGAAATAACGGTTGATGCCGTCCGCCAGCAGCCCCTTGCAATCGACGCAGCCCAGGGCCGCCGTGCGGCAGTCGCGCGCGACATCGTCCACCCTGTCTGGATTGAAGTGGTGGTGGAGCTTCCACACGTTGCATATCTCCGGATTTCCGGGATCGTTCCGGCGCTTCCGCTGGGGGTCCGTGACCATGGTCATGACCCGCTTGCGCGTCTCCTCAGGCGTCAGCGCCAGCTCGATGTGGTTGTCCAGGCTCTTGCTCATCTTCTGCTGGCCGTCCGTGCCCAGGATGAGGGGCGCCGGCGTGAGCTTGGCCTGCGGCTCGGGGAACGTAGGGCCGAACAGGTTGTTGAACCGCCGCACGATCTCCCGCGCCAGCTCCAGGTGCGGAAGCTGGTCCTCGCCGACGGGCACGGTGTCCGCCTTGTACAGAATGATATCAGCGGTCTGGAGGACGGGATAGCCTACCAGCCCGTAGTTGACCGACGATTCGGTCTCCTGCATCTGCCGCACCTTCTCCTTGAACGTGGGCACGCGCAGGAGCCAGCCCAGCGGCGTCACCATGCTCAGCAGGGTGTGCAGCTCCGTGACCTCAGGGACGTGCGACTGCACGAACAGGATGCTCCGCCTGGGGTCAATCCCCGCGGCGAGCAGGTCCAGCACCATGTCGCGGGCGAGGGCGGGAAGCTCGCGCGCCTCCTGCGGCGTCACGGTGGTCAGGGCGTGGATGTCCACGACGCAGTAGATGCACTCGTAGTCCTGCTGGAGGGTAGCCCAGTTCTGCACCGCGCCCATGTAGTTGCCCATGTGCATGCGCCCCGTTGGACGCATGCCCGAAAAGACACGCCCCTTCATATGTGGACAGGCCTCTTTCAGTGATGAATGTCGAATACGGAGTGTAGCACAACGAGCGATAGGAAGCCAGAAGTGCGGATTACGTCAAGCTCCAAGGAGGAGTGAGCAATGCGACGGAGGACGCCGTTCCACCCTGGTCATCAGCCCAATAACCCTCACCCCCTGCGTCCTCCGCTCCCTTGCAAGGGAGCGGAGGATGGGAAATAAGGCTGGGGGTCACCCCCAGTGCCCCCGGCAGAAAGGGCGCTGCCCTCTCTGCATTCTCCCCAGGCGCAGGCTTATTGGACAGCCTCTTATGAAACCGTTGCGCAAGCGGCGAATCGGTTCTGGTTACCCTATCCTGAACTTCCTTTGTCCGCTACAACCGCGCCATGACCTGATTCGACCAGTCGCGCATGAAGCGGGTGTTGTCCGGGAAGTTGATGCTGAAGAAGAACTTGCTGGCCCCCAGCTTCACGGCGCGCCGGACCTGCTCGATGCACTCCTCCGACGTGCCTGTGAAGGCGAAGCGCTCCGCCAGGTAGTCCTCCAGGCCCAGCTTCTCGACCAGCAGGCTGTTGCGGGACTCCTCGCCGGGCAGGACGTGCTCGTCGAAGGCGTACTGCTCGGACAGGCGCACGAGCGGCTTCTTGTACTGCTCCGGCACCTCCTTCCCTTCCGGGGAGGGACGAGCCAGGATGTTGGCGATGGCCGCCAGGAAGGGTCTTATCTCGCGCCGCGCCTGCTTCTTCGTGGGCCGGATGTTGGCGAGTCCCCACCACCAGATGTCGATGTCCTTCATGTCGCGGCCCGCCACCCGCGCGCCCGCGCGGATGCGCCCCG
>Ga0080064_1008135_pt1 | contig 10123 bp, 6 predicted proteins | sample Subgrocontami54m_FD_69260 | JGI IMG/M metagenome (GOLD analysis project Ga0080064, IMG submission 69260) | Subsurface groundwater microbial communities from S. Glens Falls, New York, USA - GMW46 contaminated, 5.4 m (SPADES assembly) (version 2) ... | reverse complement strand
TTACCAAAAGATTATATCATTGAGCATGATATAAATCAAGAATTCAATGATTAACTTGCCAACTGGCAAACTGGTTAACTTATCAACTTATTCGTATGGATTTCCACACACTTCCCGTTGGCGAAGTTACAAAACTTCTCGCAACTGATCTTGAAAAAGGCCTGGCTGAGGTAGAAGCGAAAAGCAGGCTTGCCCAGTATGGTTTAAATAAACTTTCTGAAGAAAAGACCAGATCAATAGTTCACATTTTTTTTGAACAGTTCAAAAGCCCGTTAATTGTTATCCTGCTTTTTTCATCCGCAATTCTTTTTGTCCTTTTTGAATTTATTGATGCATCTATTATTCTTGGCATCTTGCTTTTTAATGCAGTTATTGGAACTATGCAAGAGGGCAAAGCACAGCATACACTTGCCGCACTGAAAAATTTTATTCAAACGCAATGTACCGTACGCCGCGATCATAAAGAAATCATTATTTCTGATACACAGCTGGTACCGGGTGATATTATCCTTATCCAAGAAGGAGAAAAAATTCCTGCTGATGCCCGCATTATCGAAAGTCATGGACTTCGTGTACAAGAATCCGCACTCACTGGAGAATCGCTTCCCGTAGATAAAGAAGACACCACACTTAAGAAAAAAGATTCGCCCCTCATCGATCAAGTAAATATGCTTTTTAAAGGGACCACGGCGGTAGTAGGAAATGCCTATGCGGTTGTAGTTGCAACCGGTCTTCAAACGCAAATCGGCGCCTTAAGTTCACAGCTCACGGGACTCGAAACAGATATTCCTCTCAAACGCGCTATCAAGCACCTTTCACATTCTATTATGGTGGTAGTTGCAATTCTTTGTGCGGTGATTTTTGTATTGGGTGTTCTTGCCGGCAATGGAGTTCTTTACATGTTTAAAACAATTGTGTCATTGGCAGTTTCTGCAATTCCTGAAGGGCTACCAATCGTACTCACGCTTGTGCTTGCACAAGGTGTTTGGCGTATGGCAAAGCGCCACGCACTCGTAAAAAAACTCCAAGCAGTTGAGGCGCTCGGGCATGCGGATATTATTGCCGTTGATAAAACAGGTACGATTACAAAAAATGAGCTCGTGGTGCGAAGAGTGTTTGTTGATGGGCAGTGGTTTTTTGTGAGCGGAAATGGATATGAGGGACAAGGGGTAATTACAGAAAATTCATCCAAAGAACCATTGAAAAAATTTTCTTCTTCGCTTCATCTTATCAATCGAATTGCTACGTTATGTGCAAACGCGCATGTCGCCTATTCACAAACAGACAGTAAGTGGCTCGTATCTGGCGATCCGACTGAAGCGGCCATGATTGTGCTCTCACAAAAAATGGGCCAAGAAAAAGAAGTGCTTGATACGCGCTTCAAACGTTTGGCAGAAATACCATTCAGCACCAAGACACATTATCATGCGACACTTCATATTCATGAAGAAGAACAGGGAAAACATTTTTTGGCAGTTTCCGGTGCTCCTGAGGCGGTATTACAATCATGCACAAAAATTCTTTCAAATGAAAAAGAAATACTATTAACTGACGAGAAGCGAAAGGAAATGCTTTCACTTATTTCTAAAACTGCTCAAGAAGGCCTTCGCATTATTTGTTTTGCCTACGCCTTAAAAGCTGCCGATAAGCCCGTACTTGAACACAAGGCGATTGTCGATCTTACCTTTGCAGGAATTTATGCCATGGAAGATTCCATACGCCCTGAGGCGCTTGCGGCAATTTCACAAAGCAGGCTTTCGGGAATTAAGATTATCATGATGACCGGAGACCATACGCATACCGCCCGCGCCATTGCTACGCAAGCTGGAATTTATCATGAGGGCGATCGTATTGTTACCGGAGATGATCTTGAATCAATGGACAGTACCCAGCTTAAAGAAGTTCTTGGCTCAACAACTGTGTTTGCGCGCATGACTCCTGAACATAAACTCATTATCGTAAAAGGGTTTAAAGCACGAGGTGAACTTATCGCCATGACCGGGGATGGCGTAAATGATGCGCCTGCGCTTGTGGCTGCTGATCTTGGTATTTCAATGGGAAAAATAGGCACCGAAGTTGCACGCGAAGCATCGGATATCGTGCTTCTAGATGATAATCTTTCAAGTATTGTTTCAGCGATTCAAGAAGGTAGAATGATTTACCGTTCTATAAAACGGGTTATACTTTTTTTGTTTTCAACCAATATGGCAGAAGTTGCTATTATTATTATAGCGCTTTTGTTGGGGTTTCCCCTTCCCTTTACCGCGGCGCAAATTCTCTGGCTTAATGTAGTTACCGACTCCTTTTTAGACGTGGGCTTGGGCATGGAACCCAAAGAAAAGGGAGTGTTACTTCAAAAATTAAAAAACCACTCGCTTGTTGATTCGTTTATGCTCCAACGTATGGTTGTTATGGCAATTCCAACCATGATTGGAACGTTATTTATATTTCACGCGTTTCTCACTTCGGGTCTTATCAAAGCAAGCACCATTGCGCTTACCACGCTTGTTTTTTTCCAGTGGTTTAATGCGTTGAATATTCGCTCGGAACATGCATCGCTTGTACGTACGCCTCCCTGGAGGAATCCCTATCTTATGGGTGCATTTGCCATTACCTTTGTACTACACCTGGCAGCACTCTATGCTCCTTTCCTCCAAAAACTTTTACACACCGTACCATTGACGCTTTCTGAGTTTGCCTTGTGTATCGGCATTGCTTCCTCTATTATTGTGGTTGAGGAAGCACGAAAACTTATCCAACGATTTACTACTAAACGTGAAAATAATCTTAAAGAACAGTTACATACACAACCTTTAGCCGCTGACTAACTGACTACTGTCTACCACCGCCTTTGGCGGGGCAAGCTTACTACTGAATTTTATTATATGGATTTTCTACATTTTGATCTTATACAACTTGTTACCACGGTCGGCGTATGGGGTGTTGTCGGCATTATTTTTATTGAAACGGGGATTATTTTCGGTTTCTTTTTTCCGGGCGATAGCCTCCTATTTACCGCGGGGTTTTTAGCGTCACAAAATTTTTTTAATGTTACTACGTTTATAACTTTAGCATTCATTGCATCAATAGTTGGAAATTGTACTGGATATCTGTTTGGAAAAAAAGTAGGAGAAAAACTTTTTACGAAAGAAGATTCTCTTTTCTTTAAAAAAAGTTATCTTGAAAAAACAAAGCATTTTTTTGATGAGCATGGAAATAAAACGATTTTCTTTGCACGTTTTTTTCCTATTATCAGAACGTTTGCGCCCGTCTTGGCAGGCATCGGGGCAATGCCCTTAAAGCCGTTTCTTTTTTATACAATTTTTGGCGGAGCAGTATGGATTTGCGGACTTACCTTATTAGGATACTTTTTAGGAAAAACGATTCCTGATGTTGATAAATATCTTCTTCCCATTATCGCGGGGATTGTTATTATCTCCCTACTCCCTGGTTTGTTTCATATTCTCAAGAAACCAGTAGTAAATAAACAGTAGTAAGCCACCGCTTGTAGCGGGATCCCGCCAACGGCGGTGATAGTAAGTTAAAAAAATGAGTCTGCAACTGCAGGCTCATTTTTTTATGTTTTAGGTTTTATGATTTGATTAACCCCAATCTAAGGTGCCGCCGACAGAATATTCGGTAACGCGTGTTTCAAAAAAGTTCTTTTCTTTCGATAAATCAATCGCTTCAGACATCCAAGGAAATGGGTTGGTAACATTCCACTGCAACGGTAAACCGATACGGCTCAAACGTCGATCGGCAATATACTGAATATATTGTTTAAATCCATCGGCATTCATCCCAAAAATGCCTCGAGGAAATACCTGTGCGGCAAACGTCCACTCAAGTTCTGCGCCCTTCTTCACTAATTCTATAATGTGTTGTTGAAATTGTTCGGTCCATACTTCCGGCTGTTCTTCTTTAATGGTATTGATGAGGTTAATGCCGAAATTCAAATGCTGAGACTCATCGCGCATAATATATTGAATCTGCTCTGCCGAACCTACCATCTTATTCTGGCGTTGAAACCCAAACATCACGGCAAACGCACTGTAAAAGAAAATACCTTCCATGATAACTGAGAAAACAATAATATTTTCCAAAAACTTCTGATCAGCTTCAAGAGTTCCTGTTTTAAAATGCGGATCAAAAATGCCCTCGTTGAAACTTAAAATAAATGCATCCTTATTATAAATTGCCTCAACCTCGCGATACATGTTAAAAATTTCTCCTTCATCTAACCCCAAGCTTTCAACAATATACTGATACGAGTGCGTGTGAATCGCTTCCTCATAAGCTTGGCGCAATAAATACATGCGACACTCGGGGCTCGTAACATGTTTATACATTGCCATCACCACGTTATTTGCAGCAATGGAATCGGCAGTTGTAAAAAACCCTAATACGGTTTTCAGTGCATGCCGTTCTTCATCAGTTAAGGCGTAGGGGGATTTCCACTGCTCTACATCATTTTGCATGACGATTTCTGTGGGCAGCCAATGATTTGCATTGCCCACATTATACGCGGTCCATGCAAATGAGTGTTTCATGGGGTAGAGCTGAATAACATCAGCGTCGGCGCCATTGATAACACGGCGACTATTAATATCAATTCGTTCGGTTGTTTTTTTTATAGGCATACCTTTAGTAGTTAAAAGTTTGTTACTCGCAGGATTCGCACGCGGGGTCATCTATTTTACAGAGTTTTAATTCGGGTTTCACGGCGCTTGCCTGCGGTGCATCAGCAAGATTTTGTGAAAACTGTTTTGGCGCAACTGCCGCACCTACTGAAGAAAGAACGGGTTCGCGCTCAGCTAATACGGTTGATACTAATTCTTGGGAAACACCCGTGGATGCGGGGCCGCCTCCACGCTGTTCGAGTGAACTTGAAACTGAATCTTTTCGCACATGAGACTGTTCGGTATTAACCGTTGATTTTTCAACTTGTGAAGCGGCGAGTGTCCGCAAATAATAGGTTGATTTCAAGCCCATACTCCATGCATAGAAATAGATATCATTTACGCGCTTGCCGGATGTTCCCCGAAAGAAAATATTAAGTGACTGGCTTTGATCAATCCACTTTGCGCGGAATGCGGCAATTTTTATCATCCACTCAGGTTCAATATCAAATACTTCCTTGTACTTCGCTTTCAATTTTTCTGGAATTTCAGGAATATCCCGAATGCTTCCATCTGCATATTTTAACTTGCCAAGCATTTCCGTATCCCATAATCCTATCTTTTTCAAATCTTCAATCAAGTAGGAGTTGATGACTACAAAATCTCCACTCAAATTTGATTTCACATACACATTTTTATAGATAGGCTCAATGGTTGGAAAACAACCTGAAATATTTCCAAGATTTGAAGTTGGTGCCATGGCAAAACAATTTGAATTTCTCATGCCATACTGTTTAAGTGCTTCTCGCACTGGCTTCCAATCAAGTTTTGCATCCCGGGAAACTGCAATCTTTTCACCGCGCTCTTGTTCTAAAAGATCAATCGTATCAACTGGCAAAAGCCCCCGATCCCATTTTGAACCAGAATAGGATGCATAGGTTCCTCGTTCTCTGGCAAGCTCGGTTGAAGCTAAAATTGCATGGTAGGAAATAAACTCCATGTTTTCATCTGCTAATCGCACTGTTTCCTCTGAGTCAAACACGTAATCCATTGCATACACTAAATCCTGAAATCCCATGATTCCCAAACCAACCGGCCGATGGCGCATGTTTGATACTTTTGTTGCTTTGGTTGGATAAAAATTCAAATCAATAACATTATCCAAAATACGCATGGCAACTTTGGTTGTATGCGCTAACAACTCAAAATTCATGACGCCATTCTGGACATGCCGAATGAGATTGAGTGAGCCAAGATTACATACTGCTGTCTCTTCTGCTGAATTATTCAAAGTAATTTCAGTGCACAGATTTGAATTATGCACGACACCGCAATGGTCTTGGGGTGAACGCACATTGCAAGGGTCTTTAAACACAATCCACGGGTGCCCCGTTTCGAAAAGCATGGCGAGCATCTTTTTCCACAAATCACGTGCACGCATGGTGCGTGTTAATTTCATCTTTCCTTGCTTTGCAAGCTGCTCATAGTGCGTATAACGCTGTTCAAATTTCTTTCCATAAATATGATGGAGATCAGGAACTTCTTCAGGCGAAAAAAGCGTCCACTCCCCATCGTCACGCACGCGCTTCATAAACACATCAGGAATCCAATTTGCCGTATTCATGTCATGTGTTCGGCGGCGTTCATCACCGGTGTTTTTACGCAACTCTAAAAATTCTTCGATATCATAGTGCCATGTTTCAAGATATACACAGGTCGCACCTCGGCGCCTGCCGCTTCGATTAATGGCAACAGTTGTATCATTTGCTATTTTCAAGAATGGGACCACACCTTGGCTTTCTACGCCCGTTCCTTTAATGAGTGATCCGGTTGCCCGAATGTTTGTCCAGTCAGTTCCGATGCCACCTGACCATTTTGATAATTGCGCATTATCCCCGATAACTTCAAAAATATGATCAAGCGAATCCATGACCGTATTTAAGTAGCAAGAACTCAATTGCGCATGGACCATGCCGGAATGAAAGAGCGTTGGGGTCGATGGCACATAGAGCATCTTTGAAAGCACATCATAAAACTCTTTCACACGTGCCATCTTATCTTCTTCATTCAAGCTTACTCCTAATGCAATACGCATCCAAAAGGCCTGAGGTGTTTCAATAACTTTGCGCTCGTAAGGGTCATGCGCAAAATAGCGGTCATACAGGCAGTGCGCCCCTAAGAACATAAAAAGATCATCGCGTTCAAGTATTAGGAGCGATGCAATTTTTTCAAGATCAAACATCAGCAAGCGCGGATCAAAACGACCGATTTCAACCCCTCGTTTAATATTTCTTACAAATGCCTCTCGATACTGTGCATCCAGCTTTTTAACATCAAACCCTTCCCCGATCACTTCGTGGTAGACATCATGATAAAGGGTACGCATCGCAACCTTGCTGTAGGCCGGATCAAGCTCAATAAACGATCGCACTGATGAAATGAGCGTTTTAAAAATATCAGCCGAAGAAATACCCTCATACAGCTCATTTTTACACTGATTGGCAATCAAGTCGACATCAATATCCTTTTCATACCCCTTCGTAAAGTGGGAAATGCATTTTTTTATCTTTTCAATTGAGAACTTTTCCTTTTTTCCCGAGCGCTTTGTGATATACAGCGCATCTTTTTCGATCTTTTCTAAAAATTCCTGTTGCTTTTTTTCGCGCTGCTTATGGTGCTCGTACCGATAAATGATATAGCTTCGCGCAACTTCAAAATACCCATGCTGAGCAATCGTACGTTCTACGATATCTTGCACGTCTTCAACGCTCGGAGTGCGTTCAACGAACCGCTTTTGAAGGTCTGTCACTGCTTCTTTGGTCAGATCCTCAAAAAAGGTGCGTTCTAAAGCAAGTCCTGAGCTCTTAAAAGCACGCTCAATCGCCCATAAAATGCGTGTTACATCAAAGTCAACGATATTCCCGTTTCGTTTTCGAATTTTTGGAATATTCATAAAAAATAGTTAATTACTAAAGAGTTTTAAAGGGAAAAAAAGAAACGCGATTTGTTATGTGCGTTCTCCTGAATGGGTCTATCTTATCAAGAATGCGAGGGGGTGTAAAGAAATGTAAAAAACACGCATAAAATAAAAAAGAGCGTGATATTTATGGGAAAATTGTTTCCTACCATCACGCTTCTTTGGTCACCGTTTCTCAGGTGTGGATAGTTTTTAAAATTACGGGTGTGGATAACACTTGTTTACTGCATTTTCAAGTACTCATATGCTGAGGTGGCGGCGACAGCTCCCATGGCAGCCGAGGTAATATCCTGCTTAAATGATCCAAAGAGATTAATCACGTCACCGGCTGCAAAAATACCTTCTTTATTAGTGCGCATAAAAGCGTCGGTTTGAATAAATCCCTTTTCATCAAGAATAATATCAAGACTTTGTGCGATTTCAGTCCTTGGAAAGTGCCCAATTTCAATAAACAAGCCATCGAGCGGTAGATCGGGTGAATCAGCTATGGGCTTTGAGAGTACTACTTTTTCAAACTTTTGTGCACCCTCTATCTGGAGTACCTGTGTTTCAAATAAGATCTCTACCTTATCGCCTAACTTTTTCATTTGCTCATAGTTAATGGGCTCGGCTTTAATTTTATTGCTTCGCACAATCAAAAAAATCTTTTTTGCATATTCTGCTGATAAATTAGCTCCCTTCACGGCAGCATCTCCCCCACCCACAATAGCAATGACCTTGTCTTTATACAGGGGTGCATCACAAGTTGTACAATAGTGCACGCCCTTTGATGTTAATTCTTTCTCGTTGGGAAGACCTAAGGTCTTATGCTCCATGCCCGTTGCTATCATAATTGTCTTGGCGGTATACTCCTTGCCATTTTGATCGGTAACCACAAAATTTCCCGGTTCTCCCTTTACTGAAGTTATCTTTTGATCAATAATGGCGGCCCCAAGGTTTTCTGCCTGTTTTTTCATAGTAAGCATCAAGTCAAACCCATCAACAGAAATATACCCTGGATAATTTTCTATTTCTCCAGCAATACTCGTGTACCCCCCAAAGGAATCTCCAAATACAGCTGTTTTCATACGATACCGCCCGGCATATACCGCAGCGGCAAGCCCGGCAGCACCCGAGCCAACAGAAATAAAATCAAAACTATTGGAAGCTTCTTTTTCCATATTAATATGTATTACTTACTACTTAATTCTTACTGCTGTATATTGAGGAGTTGACTTAGTTTATTTTTATCAAACCCTAACACCATTACGTCGCCAACTTCGATGACAGGAACGCCAAGCTGTCCTGATTTTTGTATCATGTATTCCCGCGCTTCAAGATCTACGGTTACATCTTTTTCTGTTACTTCTACGTTATGTTCTTTAAAAAACTCTTTTGCGAGCTTGCAATAGCCACACGTAGGGGTCGTGTACATTATCACATTTGGCATATCATTAGGTCGTTACATTAATTAAATACTTTTTATATGGTACGTGTTACCTATTACATGTCAACTCTAAAACTCCATAAAAAGCTCGCGAACGGGAATTTGTGCATACATACCTAACTGCTCATATTTTGTCTTCAGTCCCCACAAGGCCCGTTGAAACCGCTCAGAATCACACCCGTTTTTAATTGCCTCATATGCCTCCACAAATGCGCCGAGTTCATCTGCAAGGCGGATAAATTCTCCATCTCGCGGACAAAAGTTGTCTTGATTATAGAGCTTGCTAATTTCTTCGGTTGTTGTTTTTGCCACCGCACCCTCCTTATAAATAATGCTTTCTTTTTCACTTTCGGTAAACAGGCGAAATTCTTGGTGCCATTCACCTGGAATAAGCGGATATACAATGGTGTTCATCTGTTCTCGCTCATACTCCAAAAGAAACGTATTTAAACCCTCCACTGAATATTTTACCGGGTTTACAATATCTCGTGTTAATACTTCTGCAAAATCATGAAACAAGCCGGTAAAAAAATTCATAAATTTTCGTTTTTCGCACGCGCCAACTTCAAGTGAAAAAAGATAGGAGAGAAGCGCAACAAATAAGCAGTGCCCCAACACGGATGTTTGAGGAATGCGGTGCACACCCGCCCATCGAGTCTGAAATCGCAGCGATCCATATAAATCAATGAATTTTTTAAGTTTTATATCTAAAAGAAGTTGTTGTACGCCTGCAAGATCCTGGTACGAAAGCAACCTATCTGAAAGTTCTTTTTCTATTTGCTCTCGATCAAAAATATGCGGATCAGAATGTTTGATAATTTCAAACTCCCATTGGGACGCATAGGTACTTGCGGCTGTTAAAATCCTCTTGGAGAGCGTATCATCATTTTTGTTAAAATAGGCATCAAATCGCTCACCCAAAGAACCATGGAGTGGTGCAAAAAATGGCTGCAATTCTCTTGCGACAAACTCATTTAACTTCTTGTATTTTTCCTTGTCTGATTTAATGCGGTAGAGCACCGGTGATTTAATATCAGTAAGCACCGTTTTTTGCAAAAGCTCAAACAACGTGCCTTCAATAATCTCAGTCCACGAAAAAGA
>Ga0080064_1008132_pt1 | contig 10127 bp, 14 predicted proteins | sample Subgrocontami54m_FD_69260 | JGI IMG/M metagenome (GOLD analysis project Ga0080064, IMG submission 69260) | Subsurface groundwater microbial communities from S. Glens Falls, New York, USA - GMW46 contaminated, 5.4 m (SPADES assembly) (version 2) ... | reverse complement strand
GCGTCTCCGTGGCCCGAAGCGAGGCCCCGCTCGTGCAGCGCCCTGACCCTCAGCAGGTGCGCTTTGAGCGGCTCCGCCACCGCTCCCGGCAGCATCGTAACCCGGTCCTTCGCGCCCTTGCCGTCGCGCACGATGATCTGGCGATATTCGAAGTCCACGTCCTTGACCCGCAGCTTCAGGCATTCGCGCAGCCGCAGCCCGGCGCCGTAGAGCAGGCTCGCCATGAGCCACCTCGTGCCCTCCAACTGCGACAGCAGGCGCTGAACCTCGGCGGCGCTCAGGACCGTCGGAACCCTGGCAGGGCGCTTGGCGCGCTCCAGCCCATCCAACCAGTCGAGCCGCCGGTCGAGCACCTGCTTGTAGAGAAACAGCAAGGCGGACAGCGCCTGGTTTTGCGTCGCAGCGGCCACCTGACGGTCGCGCGCGAGATAGTTGAGAAAGCTCGTGACTTCCGCCTCGCCGAGCTCGCGCGGGTGCCGCGTGAGTACGTTTAGTATTTTTCCGACAGTAGCACCCCGCTCACCCGCCGCGCGCGGCGGGTGAGCGGCCAATGGGTCTTCTGGGTAAATTGAAGTTTGCCGACGTCAATTTGCTTACAGGAGAACACCATGACCGCTCTGTCCCAGAGTATGAAGCGCAAGCTGTCACTGCTGCAACTGGCCGATGAACTGGGCAATGTCGCCCGTGCCTGCAAGATCATGGGCTACCACCGCGATACCTTCTACGAGGTGCGCCGCGCCTTCCAGACCGGAGGGGTGGCCGCCCTGGTCGAACAGCGCCGTGGCGCCCGCAATCCGCATCCGAACCGTATCGCCCCGGAGATCGAGGCGAAGGTCCTGGACTACTGCCTGCAGCGTCCTACCCACGGGGCGGCACGCGTAGCCAATGAATTGCGCCTCGCGGGGGTCGAAGTCTCCCCCTCCGGGGTGCGCGGGGTGTGGCTGCGCCATGACCTGGAAACCCGCTACAAGCGCCTGATGCGCCTGGAGCGCGAATCCCGCGACAACACCACCTTCGTCCTGACCGACGACCAGGTCCGCCTGCTCGAGCGCCACAGCCCCGATTTCCGTTGCCGGCATGTCGAGTCCAGCGCCCCCGGGGAGCTCCTGAACCAGGACACCTTCTACTGGGGCAGCTTGAAGGGCGTGGGCAAGGTCTACGTCCAGGTGGTGGTGGACACCTATTGTTCCCTCGCCTTCGCCAAGTGCTACAGCTCCAAGATGCCGGTCACCGCCTGTGATCTGCTCTATGAGCGGGTGCTGCCCTTCTACGATGCCCTGGGCGTGCCGGTGAAGGCCATGCTCACCGACAACGGGCGCGAGTTCTGCGGCAAGCCCGAGTCCCATCCCTACGAGCTGCTCCTGGCGATCGAGGACATCGAACATCGCAACACGCGCGTGCGCACCCCGCGCACCAACGGTTTCGTCGAGCGCATGAACCGCACGCTGCTCGATGAATGCTTCCGCGTGAAGGGCCGCGAGAACTGGTATCTCACGATCGATGAGATCCAGCGCGATCTGGATGTCTTCATGAGCCACTACAACCTGGAGCGCAGCCATCAGGGCTATCGGCTCAATGGCCGCACGCCGGCTCAGGCGCTGCGGGAAGCCCTTGGCCTGGAGAGCCTGCCCGGGTTGCGCTTCGATACCGCCGCACAGCCCGACATCGAATCCCTTCCCACCACCGAACAGGAGGACGCCTTCACACCCGAATCCACGTAAACTGGAACGCACCCGGAAGACCCGACTGTCGGGGAATTACTGAATTTGTACATGCCGCGTACCGTGAAAATGGATAAAGCGCTTGATCCACTGCACATAGGTTTCCTCGGTGCGGCGGCTATAGTGACAGCGACGAATCGCGTCGCGTACCTGTTGCATCAGGCGCGGCCGCGTCGGTGCGGTATTCGAACCATCGGAAGCCATGAGCCCTCCCGCAGTTAGAATAAGTCTTCTCGATAGTGATTCGTAACGCGTTGACGGCCTTGAAGGATGACGTGCCCAAGGTGCAAAATGTCGCTTTGCGAACCGACAAATTTGTCAACTATCTTGTCAACCAATTCACGTTAGCCGTCACGAGAATCACGATCCTGCGATGGAATGCTACGATCCGGAAGTTGCGCCAGATTCGAAAGAATGGCTCGCCCTCGATGAGGGCGAAAGAACATTGATGGTTGAACAGTACCACCGGGACGCACGAATTAAATTGCCAAAACGTGCCCGCTCCCTTCATGCGATGATTCACACCATTGTTGAAAATCAGCTCGCGTTGGACGATCAGATGATCGTTCGCGGAACGCTGGAGCGGTTGATGAGAGACGGTCTTGCGCGACACCAGGCCGTTCACGCGATCGGTTCGGTACTGATCGAATATGTCCACGATCTACTTCACGCGAGAACGCCGTCCACAAACGATCATGCGCCATACTATATTGCCCTCCAGCAGCTCACCCCGGAGAGGTGGCGTGACGGCTAACCGCGCGTTCGAGAACGGACGCGCCGATGAGCAGCGCGCGTTTCGTTTCCGTCCGTGGCGGCGCGCCGCTCAACGCGAACGTTAGGTGTCGCTAGAGTCGTCATCGCCAGAGGCTACTGATGAACTCAGAAGAGCTACTGAAGATTGCTGCGTCCTTGGCCCGGGGTCTTGATCCCCAAACCGGAGCTCCGCTTCAAGCTCAGCGGGTTGCTGTGCCCCGAAGGATACGCAATCAAGCCCTGCGTCCTGCTATTGCGATGGAGCATCAGGAAATCCTGAGGTCAGTGGCCGAAGCCAATGCTTCCGAAACGCTACTTCTCAATGAAGCAGATTTCCTTTCCAAGAAACGTATGGAGTTTCTGCCCAGTCTCCGTGCCATGGGAGCGGACGAGGGGGAACGATGGTTACTTGTGAAGCTCCAATGGACAGTGGAGTACTGGAGAGCCCGTGCCCTCCGCGCAGAGGCCAAGCTTCGTGAAAACGCGTAGTTCCTTCAATGCCTTTCGGAGTTCGACACCTAACTACGCGCCCCAAACCGACGCGCGTGAAGCGGCGCACTTGGATCAACCATCGCAGTCGCGCGCGGTTGGGCGCGGACGTTGGGCGTCTCACTCAGTAGGAGGCTTCGCACATGCCTGACATAGAAGCAAATGCAGAATTGGTAGCCTACTGCGGGCTCTACTGTGGCGCATGCAAGTCCCATCTAAGCGGCAAATGCAACGGATGTCACGAGAACTCAAAGGCTACCTGGTGCAAGGTGCGATCGTGCTGTATCGAGAAGCACATAACGTCATGCGCTGAATGCACCGAATTCCAAGATCCGAGCGAATGCAAAAAATACAATAACTTCATGTCCAAGTTATTCGGCTTGGTGTTCCGGTCCAATCGCGCCGCATGCATAGCCCAAATCAAGCAACTCGGCCTCGATGGTCACGCAAAAGTCATGGCTGAAATGAGAAGTCAAACAATCAAATGGTAGTTGCGCCGAAGACGCCCAACCCTTTGTTGCTGCGGACGGGCCATCAGCATCGCGCCAGTGCAACCAGCCCCGTGGCCCGCCGCAGAACACCACGTTAGCCACCATTGTATGCATCGAGCCGTTCTTTTCGGTCTCTTTACCGCTGTTGCTGTTATTGCCCAGTCTACCCGTGCGGATGAAGACCTTTTGTCGCCGGATCGTTGGCCTACTACTGTTGCTGCTGTCGTGAAAGATATCCTCGTGCGCATGCCCGATCAGGACAAACAACGAGTGCGCGCCACAAAAAGACAGGACCTCATCATGTTTCATCACGGCTGGGGCACTGGCATACGGAACTACTATGGACTATGGCGAGGGAACGAAAAGCTTATTGCATCTGCGTGTGGCAAACCTTGTCACCCTGATGACGCGTCCATGATCATCATCGAAGATGTATGGAACGAGCTACAGAAATGATGGCTAACTCTAGGTGCTGCCGACGGGCCGCCAGCGGCGCACCGAGTGCCAGCACCACGCTGGCCCGCGGCAGACCAACACGTTAGGCATCTTCCGGAGCGGCATCGTGCACACTAAGTCGATCTACTTGGCCGCAGTTGCTTTGGTCCTGGCGTCAATTAACTGTCCTGCAGGTGCAGCCGATGAGCGTCAGGCGCTATTGAGCAGACTTAGTGCATTGCTGAATTCTTCGAGTGTCGCCAATTCAGGCAAAGTCTCAATGGTATACATCCCGGAGAAATCGGACGTTCAGGAAACAGGGCAAATGATCATTCGCGCGCTCACTGGCGCTGCAAGCTCGAAGTTACCGGTGGCAATAGTGGGCCCAGATGGAGCGCTCAACCTTGAGATCATCACTCTCGCTACGGTCCACTGTCCGCAAGGAATACTGAAAGGCGTCACTGTCTTCTACTTGGGGCGAGACGGTGACGGCGAAAAACTCGTATACCTCCGCGGCAAGTGCGGTGCGGACGTCGTGTTCGGCACATATCCCTAGTGAGACGGAAGATGTCTAACAAGTCGTTGGAGCGGACCGTGAATCATTGTGGGCCGCGTCTCGCGCGGCAAAGCGGTCGGTGTGCGGCCGCTCAACTCGGACGTTAGAGCGCGATGCGCACATTCCTCAGACCTCGAGATCTTAAGACGCAGCTTGAGCAGGCGGCTGAAGCGTTGCCTCCTGGGCATTTCATCAGGAAGCCACAGAATCAACATCTGAAGGAAACGTGGTGTGCAGTTCACTTTGGACTCGGGTATGAACGACATGTCTGCTCCTGCACATTGTGGGTGAACCCACAACAGAGCAGTGACACGGATTTCGTGCTCAAGACGCAGGACGGAGAATTCCTATTTCAGACTACGCTCTCTGATGTGCCAGGTCGAAGAATGACTGATGACCATAAGCCAGGTCCCGATGGGCGGTTTCCTGTACAGCCCTATGAACCTGGCCGCGGCACCATTGATGGTCCCGGCTGGATCGCCGAGGCGGTTCGCAGAAAGGTTGCTGCAAATTATTCTGCTTCTCGGGAATTGAACCTCCTCGTCTATGCAAACTTCCCCACCGACGGTCTCGACTACGGGTTGATCTGCACGAGTGTTCTAGAGGGCTCAAGCAACTTCGCATCAATTTGGGTAGTGACAAATCACCAGATCTGCTCCGTGACATCGTTTCCCTCTCTTGGAGCAATTCCTGAGCTGCGCCTGATTTATGAATCGCGAGAACAGTTCGCGCTCTAACTCTAGGTCGAACGGACGTGCCGGAAGCGCCGAGCCATATTTGCTGTCCAGGGCGGCACGCCGTTCACCAAAGCGTTAGGCGCTACAGGCCGATGCACCGACTGCCTGTCTTCCGCTTGTTGTGGTGCGCACTTGGCGCAGCGGCGGGCGTTGGCTTGGCGCTCACTCTCGTAGCGCCGCCCGCGTCACCGTTCCTGCTGGCCTCGTTGGGTGGATCGGCGATCTTTCTGTTTGGTCTCACGCGTGCGCCTGCTACTCAACCGCGAGCGCTGTTCGGTGGCCACTTGGGCGGCGCGCTCATTGGCGTCGCCTGCTACCAGCTCTTTGGCGATGCGCTGTGGGTCTATGTGCTCGCCCAAGTGTTAGCGTTGTGGTACATGTTGCTCACCAAGACCGTTCATCCTCCCGCTGGAGCCAATCCTCTTATCATGATTTACGGCCACTCCAACCTGTTGGCGCTATGGCAGCCGGTTTTCATTGGCGTGCTTAGTCTGGCGGCAGTGGCAGCTGTTTGGAGTCGTCTATACCCAGGCCTGTCGCACTATCCGGTCGTCTGGCTTGATCGCTCGCCGCCTTCTACGCTTTGGGGAGGCTGGGGTGAGTAGCACCACCTCGCCTAACCGCGCGTTCGAAAACGGACGCTCGCCTGCGGCTCGCGCCGTTCAACGCGGACGTTAGGGGTATCTGGGAGGAACGGTTATGGTTTCGGACGAGACTAAAGCAGTCATTGATGCCCTGCCGAAAGACGAGCTACGACACGAGATCAACCTGAAGAACCGCTCTCGGTTTCAAAGTGATAACTACGCGTACCTGCAAACCAGGCTAGCTGCCTTGGAAGAGCGAGAGAGAAGCGAGGAAAGGGCGGAAGAGAAGGCGCTGAAAAGGAAGGAGCTATTCCTCAAGACGGTCAGCACGTGGGTAGCGATCGCGGCTTCGGTGCTAAGTCTCATCATTGGTGGCGGCTGGTATCAGGAGTACCAGAAAAACCAGCGAACACAGATCGAAGCGAATGAGCGTTTGATCATCGAGTATTTGCAGCCAATTGCAACTCTGCTTACCGACAATGAATCGATTTTTCGGGAACTACGCTCGGATCTTTACTCAGAACCTGGTTGGGGAATCTTGGAGTCGTATCTCATCAGGATTCAGCGGGACGGAGTTCCCAAGCACGCTTTGATGAAGAAACGGATTGACACCCTGGTGCAGAACAACGAAACGATGATCACGCTGCTCACGAAGTATGCGGCGCACGTGAAGACAGAAGCGTTTCGCGTGCAGTCGGAGCGCTTCCGCGATCATGCAATTCGCTATCGAGATCGATGGCAGTCGCTTCTTGAGGTATTCGCTTCGAAGGGAGACTTTCCTACCGCGGCACCAGTCTTCCCCGCTGATTTTCCAAAGGCCGTTCAAGGTGAAATTTCTGCTCGGAAGCACAACCCCTAACCCGCGCTTCGAGGGGACGTCCCGCAAGCGGTCCGCCCCTCAAGCGCAACGTTGGACGTCTTGTGAGAGGTGGCACCGAACGAAATAGCAGCGGGACCCCTGGAGGAGCAAGACGATGGCTACATATGTGATTTTCGATGTCGATATCCGTGATGCCAACCGGTATCAGGATTTCATGAGACAGGTGAAGCCTGCGCTCGATGCTGCCGGTGCGCGCTATCTCGCTCGCGGCGGGGCGCACAAAGTCTACGAGGGCGATTGGAGTCCGCGACGAATCGTCCTCTTGGAATTCCCTTCGTTCGCCGCCTGGGAGTCCTTCTACTACGGACCCGTATACCAAGGAGTTAAGTCAATTAGAGACGAATGCAGTTCCGCTCGTCTTGTTAGCGTGGAAGGTCTTTCTGTATGAACCATGCTTGCGAGGCACTACGGGAGCAGACGCCCAACTCTAGCTGGTGCGGACGGGCCGGGAGCGGCGTACCATTTTTGGGCACCGCGGGGGCCCGCCGCACAGCATGACGTTGGGCATCAGCAGCCCAGCGACTGCAGGTTGTCTGGCCGCCTACAGGCAATCCTTTCGCATGGAGGGTAAGGATGCGGGTTCTCATAGGTGCCTTCGCGAAAATTCTCGTTCTCGGGGGATGCGCTTTGGCCGCGCAGAAAGTCACCGATCTGAGTGGAGGGCAGGTTGGGTGGGTATCCTACCCGTCGACGTCGGAGCAAATTGACATCAGAGGCGAGCTTGTTCTCCCGGGGAAAGTGGACGGGAAAGCGCCGGCAATGATCATCGCCCACGCTAGCGGAGGCATCGACGCCCGGAATCTAAGGTGGGCGGCCTTTCTACGTGACCACGGCATCGCAACTTTCCAGCTTGACTATTTCGGACCACGAGGCGTCAGCGCGACCTCCGCATCTCAGCCGATACCGACCTACGATGCTTACGATGCCTTGCGACTGCTCGCAACGCATCCGATGATCGACGCAACGCGCATAGGCATTATTGGTTTCTCGCGAGGTGCACAAATCGCCCTGTGGACCGCGAACGCCCCAGCGAGCTTGACCGGAGGCCACCGCTTCGCGGCTCACGTGGCTTTGTACCCTTCGTGCGGCATGGCCTCCGTCGATAAAGGAGGATCGGGCGCTCCTGTTCTCGTGCTCGTCGGGACCCTTGACGAAACTACCAGCGTGCGCTCGTGTGAACGACTTGTCGAGGATGCTCGTGCAGCAGGGCGCGACGCTACACTCACAGTGTACGAGGGCGCACATCACGGATGGGACGGTGATTACATGGGGTTGTGGTTCCATCCCGCGCTGGGTCGGTCGTATTACATGGTTCCCAACCAGGCGGTCACCGAGAGATCGCGCAGGGACGTACTTTCATTCTTGCAGCGAGTGATGAAATGAAGGCTCATCAGCCGCAAGTGACGCCCAACCCTTCCATCGAGCGGACGGCCCAAAGGCTGCGCCTTTGGGTTCCCTTCGCGCTGCGCGCTTCGGCCGCCGCTCATGTCAAACGTTGGACGGCAGAATGATCGTCCGCGCTATACTGTGGTTTCTTGAACAGGTATCGGGGGTGTCATGCATCTGACCGCGGTGTTTCAAAAGGTCCCCGAGGGTTATGTCGGCTTCGTGGAAGAACTTCCTGGCGCCAATACGCAAGGCGCCACGCTCGACGAAGCTCGGGCGAATCTCACCGAGGCGGTTGAGCTGATTCTGGAGGCCAACCGCACCTTGGCGGAAGAAACGATTCAGGGAAAGGAAGTTATTCGCGAGAAGATGCTGCTTCCGGCGGCATGAAACGCGACGACCTTCTTCGCCACCTTCAGCAACACGGCTGCGTTCTGCTTCGAGAAGGTGGCAAGCACTCGGTCTTCGTAAACCGAGCGACTCGAAAAACAACGACTGTACCGCGCCATCGCGAAATTAACGATTTTCTCGCGAAGAAGATCTGCCGTGATCTCGCAGTTCAGGAACCGTAGGCGTCCAATAACCGCATCCACGCCGACGCGCGCAAGTGCGGCGCGCGCGGGTGATGCGGGGCGTTAGAACCCTGCTGAGCCGTGGTTCCGATGCTGACGCGGCAAAGATCACGCTCGGATTAACCGCCTCTTTCCCTGGGCAAACTGCCCGTAAACCCAATATCCATGCGCCTCTCCGTCCAATTTAGGCGTTGGCGGCAACTTCGCTGCAACCCACTTCGCCCACGGCACGCGTTTCCGCTGGGCACCCGGCGGGCGCGAGCTCTTGCCATTTTCGGCGTTGCGGGCGTAGGCTCAATCACGTTTGTTCCACTGGGTGCGTTGCCGTGAGCAGAGGATTGGGTTCTAACTTTGCGCCCCAAACCGACGCGCGTGAAGCAGCGCACTTTGCTCAACCATCGCAGCCGCGCGCGGTTGGGCTTGGACGTTAGGCCCATATGCCCGCAGAGCCATTCAGTGGAACATGGGAACTCAACGTCGCAGCATCGACGCTTCCGTTTCCGGCGCCACGCTCTGTTGTCCTCCGCATTGAGGTCAATGGAGATCGCGTCACGCTCGTTGAAGATACGGTATCGTCAATCGGTGAGTCCGAAAATTCAAAGATCGAAGCCAAATTTGACGATGAGATGCACCCGATTATTGGGTCAGGCATCGCAGATGGTTTCGCCATTCGTCGGGTCAATTCCCACGAGTGGAGGACTCAGGGATTCAAAGCCGGAGTGAACGTCTTCTCAGCCGCATTGGTCTTGTCTGACGATGAACAAAGCTTCCGTGAATTTGGCGAAACGACTTTAGCTGACGGCAGAAGAGCTGCCGTGTCCTTGATCTATGAACGACACGAAGATGGAGCGAGCGCTAATGGTAGCCAATAGAGTTGATGGCCTAACCCCTCAATGCACTCGGACGTCGCCGCTACGCGGCGCCGCCGGTGATTTCGAACGTAAGGACTTCCCCGTTGCGTCAATGGTCGATTGATTTGAGTTCGTTGGCGAAGAGGTCGGGGACTGCGGAACTATAACCGGCCTGTCTGCGAGCATTCGTGCTCTGGCCTTCATGCAAGCCGCACGCGGGATCCTCGATCGTTAGTCGGCCTGGTGTTGCGCACCACATAGGCCGCCGAGCCTCATCAGGTTTTTCCCGCGCCGGTCTGACCTGTTCGCATGAACTCTTAGCGTTCTCCCATTGAAGTGTTCGGTTTGCGATCGCAGCGGCGCTCAGCGCATCGCCGCTGGGTTGAGTGGCTGATTCTTCGCCAGCATCGCCCACACGATGCGGGCATGCTTGGCGGCCACGGCCACCAGCGCCTTGAAGTAGCCGCGCCGGCTCTGGACCGCGGTGGCAAAGCGCGCCATGCGGTCGTGGTGCCGGGCAGCGGTATTGAGCACCGAGCGCGCCCCCATGACCAGCAGCGTGCGCAGGTACGCATCGCCGCGGCGCGTGATGCGCCCCAGGCGCGTCTTGCCGCCGCTGGAGTGCTGGCGGGGCACCAAGCCGAGCCCGGCCGCGAACTGGGCCCCCTTCTT
>Ga0080064_1008129_pt1 | contig 10129 bp, 6 predicted proteins | sample Subgrocontami54m_FD_69260 | JGI IMG/M metagenome (GOLD analysis project Ga0080064, IMG submission 69260) | Subsurface groundwater microbial communities from S. Glens Falls, New York, USA - GMW46 contaminated, 5.4 m (SPADES assembly) (version 2) ... | reverse complement strand
ATCCGCGCGTGGCTCGCGTGGAAGCCCGACCTGGGTGCTGTGCTCGGCCGCCGGATCGACGGCGCGTTGCGCGCGGCCGCCGCGTACCTCCTTTGCAGTCAGCGGGCCGACGGCGCGTTCCTGCCGCTCTGGTTCGGCAACCAGCAGGTCCTGAAGGATGAGAATCCGACGTACGGAACAAGCCGGGTCTTGCCAGCGCTGGACGCCGTGGCGCAACACACGTCGCTCGATGTCGCGGGCGCGATCGCGCGCGCAACCGCATGGCTCGTTCGAGCGCAACACGCGGATGGCGGGTGGGGTGGCGACGCCGGCGCCCCGTCATCGATCGAGGAGACCTCGCTCGCGATCAGTGCGCTCACAGGGGATCGGGGATTGGGGATTGGGGATTCGGGATTGGGGATTCGGGATCGGGGATTGGAGGGGGCGCGAGAGGCAGCGGAACGCGGAGGAGAGTGGCTCCGGCAGGCGACGCGGGACGGGACGGTGTGTCCGGCCGCTCCGATCGGCTTCTACTTCGCGAAGCTTTGGTATTACGAACAGGTCTATCCGGTCATCTTCGCGACCGAGGCGCTGGAGCGTCTGCGAGCGCGGGCCGATCAACGCGTCGACGGCACGTCGTAGATCGTGGACGTCTCCACACTGAACTGTCGATAGTCGGCGTATTCGGATACACGCCCGACGCGCAGCCTGCGCAGCAGGAGTATACGCGCGCTCGCCGCGTAGGTGATCCGCGCCGGAAGCCAGGCCTCGTCGTTGACTTTCCGCCGTTCGAACAACAACCTCGTGCCCTTGTGCACGCGTGCGAGGAGTCCCATCCCGAACGAGACGTCCTTGAGCGCCTCGACCTCGAGCTTCACCATCTCGTAGTCAGACTCGCTCATCCAGACGCGACCGTGGAAGCTCCGGACCATGCGCCCGATGCGCGTTTTCGGCTGCGCGTTCGGCCGCGGCGTCATGGTCACGAGGATCGTGTCGTGCCCGTTCACCATTTCACGCCGGACCATCTGGAAGTCGAACACGCGGAACGCATCGTCAATCGTCGTCTCCAGCTCGCGTCGTTCCTGCTCCCGCTCGCGGGCCAGCTTCGCACGGTCGGCATCGGTCTGGCGGGCAAGCTCGCGGGCGTATTCCTGCGCCTGCTGCTGTCGTTCCCGGTCCTGGCTTGCAAGCTTCGGCACCGGCACCGGCTTTCCGTTCTCGACAATGATGCGTTCCCAGCGTCCTTCGCCTGGAAAGCCCGGATAGCTTTCGATGACCTTGACGGTTTCTTCTGCGATCCGACCAGCCTCATCGAGCCTCTGGTCTCGACGCGTCTCTACATACCGGTACGCTCGTTGCGCCTCATCGTCGGTTCGTAATCTCGCGCGCACCTCACGCGTGAATGCGTCCTTGTCGGGGAGGGGGCGCTCTTGAGCGATACCTGCGGATGAGATCGCGAGAAGGCCACACAGAGCGAGGCGCATAGGATGAGTGTACACGGTGGGGATTCTGGGGTCGGGAGTCGGGAGTCGGGATTCGACTACTCTCGGTTGAGACTCCGGGAGAGACCGTGCAGGATTCGCCCGAGCCTGTCGCCTTGTTCCATCACCGCCGCGATCGCGTTGCTGTCTGCAAAACCAAGCCGCGAGGCGAGTTCGAGTTGCGTTTGCGCCTCCGCTTGGCAACCAAGCGCCAGTCGAATGTAATGCGCGTAGGCACGTCGAGTCTGTTGGTGGCCTTCGCTGATATTCGATGGGATTCCTGTCGCCGCCCGCCGCACCTGAGACGTCAACCCAAATCGTTCGCCTTGAGGAAAATGGGCCGTCAGTTGATACACCCGTTCGGCGAACGCCATCCCAACCTGCCATGCGTCCAGGTCCCGGTACGACTCGATAGTCATACCCTCACCCGCTGCAATTCCCCTGACGTGTTCCGATTGTGAAAACCCGGCAAGGCCGCGGCCAGGAAGTGCACGAACTGCGCGCTCGCGGCGAGATTCAGCTGGCAGTTATTGCAGCTGGCCCAAATGCCACTCCCGACTCCCGAACCCCGAATCCCGAATCCCGACTCTCCGTTCTTAGTAGAAATCATGCGCCTCAACGGACGCAGGGCCGTCGATGCCGTGTAAGCGTTCGGCTTTCACGGCAATCGTGCCGTCCTGGTGCTGCAGTACGCCTTCGACAATCAGAAACGGCTGACGGATGACCACCATGCGTTCCCGATCGAACAGGTCGGGTCGGATGATCACGTTCGAGATGCCGGTTTCATCCTCGAGGGTGAGGAAGACGAACCCCTTGGCAGTTCCCGGACGCTGGCGCGTGATCACCATGCCCGCGACCCGCACGCGGCGACCGTTGCGCGCTGTCGGCAGATCCGACGCACGCAGCACCCCGCGCATCGAGAGGTCTGAGCGCCGCAGCGCCATGGGATGCGGGCCAATCGTCAGCCCCATCCCGCCATAGTCCGCGCGCAGCCGGTCATTGGCGTCCATGGGAGAGAGGGGACTCGGGATTGGGGATTGGGGATTGGGAGTTCGTTGGGATTTGGGATTTGGGATTTGGGATTTGTCGTCCCCTTCCTCAAACAACTCCCCCGCCGGCCGCACGGCCCGCTCGACCTGCCATAGCGCACTCCGGCGCTCGTTCGTAAACGCGTTCAGCGCGCCGATATCCGCCAGCGTCGTCAGCTCGTCGCGCCGGAGACCGGTCCGCTGCACGACGTCTTCAATCGAGTTGAATCGACCGGCGGGCGGTAGCTCGACGCTCCATTCTGCTGCGCACGTGTTGCAGAAGTAGATGCGGATCGGGATTGGGGATTGGGGATTCGGGATTCGTATATGCTCGGTGGAGGGTTCCGAACTCCGAATCCCCAATCCCGAATCCCGAATCCCGTCTCTGACCACATCGATCATCCGCTCGTCATCGCAGCCGCATTTAGGACACTCCGGGTGCGGCGCACGAGCGCGCTCGCGTGTAAACGCCGCCATGGCCTGACCTGCTTCCTTGCGTAAGCCGGTCACGTACATGAAGCCGATGCGGATGCCGCCGTCCTCCTCGACACGACAGAGCCAGTCGGACTCCTGCACGTCGATTGGATGGAAGCGAACGCCGCGGCGCTGAGCGTCCTTCACGAGCGACGCGGGGTGGTAGAACCCCATCGGCTGGTTATTGAGCAGCGCCGTGTAGAACGCCGACGGATAGCGCACCTTCAGGTAGGCGCTGGCGTACGCGAGCAACGCAAAGCTCGCGGCGTGCGACTCGGGAAATCCGTACAGCGCGAACGAGGTGATCGAGGTGATGATCCGTTCCGCCGTGGCTCCGGTAATCCCGTTGCGTGCCATGCCGTCGCGCAGCTGCACCTCGATCTGCCGCATGCGCTGTTCGGAGCGCTTGAACCCCATCGCACGACGCAGCTCCTCGGCCTGCCCGCCGGTGAACCCGGCGGCGACCATCGCCATGCGCAACAGCTGCTCCTGGAACAGCGGGACGCCGAGCGTCCGCGCCAGCACCGGCTCGAGGCACTCGTGCAGCGGCACGACCGGTTCCCTGCCCGCGCGCCGGTTCAAGTACGGATGCACCATGTCGCCCACGATCGGCCCTGGCCGGATGATCGCCACCTGCACGACGAGGTCGTAGAAGCGCGCCGGCTTCAGCCGCGGCAGCGTCGCCATCTGCGCTCGCGACTCCACCTGGAAGACCCCCACGGTGTCGGCACGCTGCAGGAGCGCATACACCTCAGCGTCGTTTTGCGGAATGTGCGCGAGATCGAACGTGGGGATTCGGGATTCGGGGTTCGGGATTCGGCCGTAATTTGGCGTTCGGGAATTCGAATCCCCAATCCCAAATCCCGAATCCCGGTTCGTATTGACCAGCGTGATGGCGTCCTGCAGCACGGCCATCATTCCAAGGCCGAGCAGATCGATCTTGATCAGGCCCATCTCCGCGCAGTCGTCCTTGTCCCACTGAATGACGACGCGGCCGGGCATGCTGGCGGGTTCGAGCGGAACGACAGTGTCGAGCGAACCCTGGCATACGACCATTCCGCCGGAATGCTGCCCGAGGTGCCGTGGCAGATCCTGGATGCCCCGCCAGAGCTCCGCGAACGTACGCATCCGAGGCGCGTTCAGCGACAATCCGACCGATTCGAGGTTGCGCCCCAGCGTGTCGTTCGGGTCGGTGAACTCGAAGTGGTTCATCACCTTCGCGAGCCGATCCACATCGTCCAGATTGAGCGAGAGTGCCTGCCCCACCTCGCGTGCGGCGCTGCGGCTGCGGTAGGTGATCACGTTGGAGGTCATCGCCGCCCCAAGCTGCCCGTATTTCTCGTAGACGTGCTGGATGACGCGCTCGCGCCGATCGCCGCTCGGCAGGTCGAGATCGATGTCGGGCCACTCGCCCCGCTCCTCCGACAGGAATCGTTCGAACAGCAGGTCCATCGCGATCGGATCCACGGCGGTAATCCCGAGGCTGTAGCAGACGGCGCTGTTGGCGGCCGATCCGCGTCCCTGCACGAGGATGTCCTGCTGCCGGCAGTAGTTGACGATGTCCCAGACGATGAGGAAATAGCCGGCAAGGTCGAGCTTTTCGATGAGCCCAAGCTCGCGCGCGATTTGAGCGCGCGCTTTCTGGCCGAGCGCGCTGTCGAATGGGCGGTAGCGATCGCGCGCACCCGCTTCCGTGATGTGACGGAGGAACGACATCTCGGTCTCGCCGGCCGGCACCGGATAGCTCGGAAAGCGATAGCCAAGATCCGCCATCGTGTATCGCAGCCGCTCCGCCAGCGCCTCGGTTCCTGCCAGCGCATCCGGTCGATCCGCGAACAGCTCCTGCATCGTCTCCGGCGATTTGAGATAACGCTCCGCATTGCGGGCGAGCAGGCGGCCGGCGGCATCGAGCGTGATGTGATGGCGCACGCAGGTGACCACATCGAACAGCAGCCGGGCGGCGGGGTGCGCGAAGCGGACGTCGTTGGCGGCCATGACCGGCACCTTGAAGGCGCGCGCGAGCGAGGTCAGCGCGTCGTTTTCAGTTTCCTCGTGACGGAGGCAATGACGCTGCAGCTCCACACAGACCTGCGAGCGGCCGAAGATGCCGACGATTCGATCGAGAAGACCGCCGACGCCGAACTGGTGCGTGTCGAGCATGGGTCGGCCGGCCAAGGCCACGAGGCCGGTGACATGGCCATCCAGCTCCTCGAGCCGGAGCGCGCCCTCCCCTTTCGCCGCGCGCATTTTCATGCGGGTGATGAGGCGGCAGAGATTCTGGTAGCCCTCCTGATGCTCGACGAGAACGGGGAGCCGCCACACGGAGGGCGGGTGGGACGCGTGGGGCTGGTGGGGTGGGTGGGGCAAGTAAGGCGTGTGGGATTGATTTCCCCTACCTGCCCTACCCGCCTCGCCCGCCCTACTCGCCTCGATCGTCAGCTCCGCACCGATAATCGCGCGTAATCCAGCACGTTGTGCCGCCTTGTGGAAGCGCGGAGCACCGTACACCCCGTCCGCATCGAGCAACGCGATCGCCGGATAGCCGAGCGCGGCGGCGCGCTCGACGAGCGTCTCGGGAAGCGAGGCGCCCTGCAGAAAGCTGAAAGCCGATGCGGCGTGGAGCTCGATGTACACGGGATTGGGGATTCGGGATTCGGGATTCGGGATTCGATCAGTCAACGACGGCTTCCACGAACCACGCATCGGTCTCGCGCTCGCGGAATAGGCGGTACGTCGCACCATCCGTGAGCGTCACATCCCACTCGTCGCGATCCCATTGGGGCGGGTGAGGCGAGTGGGGCGGGTTGGGCGAGTGGGGTGAATGGGTAAATTCCCTGCTCGCCTCACCCGCCCTACCCGCCCAACCTGCCCTCGAGAGCCGGTATGAGCTTCGCCGCGTTCTGATAGTAGAGCTTGCGAAGCGCCGCGTCGGGAAGCGCCATGCCATAGAGCTTCCAGAACGCGTGATAGTCACGGTAGTAGTCGAAATACTCATCCGCAGTCTCGAACGTCCGCCAAAAGTACGGATATTCGTCGGGCTGCCAGCTGTCCTTACCGAAGAGCAGACGGTCCTGGTACTTCACGAAGAACTCGTGTGCCATTCGGGGCTGTCGCCCAAGATCGTAGAGCACAGCTCCCACCTCGGCGGAGAGGTTCGGCATCGCGTCGAACATGCGGCCCAGACGCGCCAGATCGTTGGCGTGCCAGCCAAGGTGGGCGGCCACGAAGCGCGTCTTGGGATGGCGTCGGAACAGTCGATCGCGCTCCGCCATCAACTCCTCGAAGCTTGGATTGGGCGGTGAGGGATATCGACGGTCTGCAAAGAGCGCCAGCTCCAGCCACCGTTCGTTGTCATGGTCGATCGGCTGAAAGAACTCCTGAGGGTCGGCGGTGTGGATGAACACCGGTACCTGCAGCCGGGCGGCCGCTTCCCAGATCGGGTCGAGCTCCGGGTCGTCGATCTTGAGCCGGCTCCCGTCGATCTTGCGCACGCGAAGCCCAAAGCCCTTGCCGATCTCACCGACACCGGCCGCGCCCGCCTTCACGTCCGCCTCGAGCTGCTGGGCAGCCCGCCGGCCAAAGCCCGGGCCAACGTCCCGGAACTCGATCGTCGTGAACATCACAAAACGGTCGCGATGCCGGCTCGCCCGGAGCACCTCGAGTTGCTGGCGAAGGCGGTCGCTTGACGTGCCGTTGGCGTTGACCATTACACGCAGGTTCAGCGCGTCCATCGACGCGACCACCTGGTCGATGACCTGCGACGATGTCAGCGCAGGCGGATGTCCATGGATGTCGACCACGCCGAACTTAGCGCGAGGCACGGAGTGCGCCGGCACCACCAGAGTCGAGCGTGGCTTGTAATCGATGATGCTCGGCGGGGGAAACTCCGGCGTTCGGCCTGCACCAGGCCGGGGGCGCGTGGCCCCTACGCTCTGCTGGCCTGCTGCCTGATTCTGCGCGAAGGCCGCCAGCGCGACGGCGCAGATCACGAGCGCCGCGAGAAGTGCGCGTTTCAACATGGCCGGATTGTAACTTGGGTTAGATGCGGGCTTTGTGTGCGAAAAAGAACCGCTGCAGCCGGCCTGTAAGCCGAATCCTGTACTCGCGTTCACCCTCGCAGGCGGCCGCGAGTGACGACCATTCCTCTACGCCCGTGATTGCTCACGGGCTCCAGCGACCTACCCGGTGGCTCGAACGGGCCGTTCGACCGGCACGGAACGCTTGCGCATCCCGCACCTACGCCACCCTATTTGGTCTTGCTCCGTGCGGGGTTTGGCCTGCCACCCGTGTTGCCACGGGCGCGGTGCGCTCTTACCGCACCTTTTCACCCTTACCTTGCGCGCCGGGCTGGACCCAAGGACCCGGTGATACCCGGTGCACTTGGACGGAGTGGCGGCGCCCGTTTCATCAGCGCCGCCACTCCACCCCAGCCCGACACGCAAGGCGGTATTTTTTCTGTGCCACTTTCCGTCAGGTCACCCTGCCCGGGCGTTACCCGGCGCACTGCCCTGTGGAGTTCGGACTTTCCTCCCCCGGACGCACTTCGCGGCGTGAGCCACGGTTACACCCGACGACGGTCATCCGGCCGACTGCAGCGAACTCCATTATCGCATTGAGGAATTGACGAATCGACGAATTGACGAATTTCCTTCGCCCTCCAAATCCGTCAATTCGTCAATCCCTCAACTATCAATCTCTTGTTTGATGCCGTACTGCTCCAGCTTCTTGTACAGATTGCTGCGAGGCGTATCGATCACCTCGGCGGTCTTTGAAATGTTCCAGTTGTTCTCGCGAAGCCTCTGCACTAAGTAGGCGCGCTCGGCGTTGTCCTTGAACTCGCGCAACGTGCCTCCCGCCCCCGTCGGGGCCGCGGTCGAAAACGTCTGGGTAGCCACACTCGCAGCAGCATTCGTCTCGGCAGGCGGTCCGGTCGGCCCTCCGCCAAGCATCTCACCCGCAAGGTCCTCCAGACGGATCGTGTCCGCGGGGCTCATGATGAGTAGCCGCTCGACCGTATTCCGGAGCTCACGGATATTGCCCCGCCATCGGTAGCGCTGCAGCGCTTCCATCGCGCGCGGGTCGAACCGCTTCGGGCGGATGTTGTGCTCCTCGCCGAAGCGGCGGGCGAAATGTTGGACGAGCTGCGGGATATCCTCACGCCGCTCACGCAGCGGCGGCACCACCATCGGGATGACGTTCAGTCGGAAATACAGGTCCTCACGGAACTCGCCGCGAGCGATCGCTTCCTCCAGATTCTTGTTCGTCGCCGCAATCACCCGGACGTCCACTTTAATCGTGCGGGCAGAGCCGAGCCGCTCGACCTCCTGCTCCTGCAGGACACGCAGGACCTTGGCCTGGGTCTTCTGACTCATGTCGCCGATCTCGTCGAGGAAAATCGTTCCTCTGTCGGCCTGCTCGAACTTGCCGATCTGCTTCTCCGTGGCGCCGGTAAATGACCCTTTCTCGTGGCCGAACAGCTCCGATTCGATGAGCTCCTCCGGAATCGCCGCGCAGTTCACCTGAATGAACTTCTGGCCGGCCCGCGAGCTGTTGCGATGGATGGTCCGCGCCACCAGCTCCTTTCCGACGCCGCTTTCGCCGAGCAGCAGCACCGTCGCGTTTGTCGGCGCCGCCCGCTTCACCGATTCCAGCACCCGCCGCAGCGCCGGGCTGTCGCCAATAATCTCGTACTTAGATTCCATCGCGAGCTTGAGCTCGCGATTTTCGCGTCCCAGTTCCTGCTGCTTGAGCGCATTGGCGAGCGTGACGATGACGCGCTCGCTGCTGAGGGGCTTCTCGAGAAAATCGACGGCTCCAAGCTTGATCGCTTCGACCGCCGTCGCCATCGTGCCATGACCCGAGATCATGACCACCGGCAGCGTGTCATCGAGCGCCCGCAACTTGCGCAGTACTTCGAGGCCGTCCATGCCCGGCATCTTGATATCGAGCATCACGACTTCCGGACGATCCCGCTGCACGAGGGATATGCCGTCGGGGCCATTCGACGCTCCCACGAATTCGTAGTGCTCGTACTCGAGGATCATCCGCAGCGAATCGCGAATGGCCGCTTCATCGTCGATGACCAGGACGCGGGACTTGATTGGCAAGGACAGTTCCAGGTTCCAGGTTCACGGTTCAGGGTTCGTGTTCACGTTCAGATACGAACCTGAACACGAACTATGAACATTGAACCGGAACTGGAACGGAAGCATCGATGCGACTATCGTTCATCGATGCGGACGGTGTGCAGCGCCCGCTGCCTCACTTCGGGCTTGTAGATGTACAGGGTCAGCACATCGCCAGAGCGGGCACCGGTCGTCAGTCGCCGATAGTCCTCGATCGTGCGGATTGGAGTGCGGTTGACCTCCAGGACAATATGGCCGCGCTCGATATCGGCATCGAAGGCGGGGCTCATCGCCTCGACCCGCGAGACCAGAACGCCGTCAAGGTCTTCCGGCACCCGAAGCCGGGCGGCGGCTCGGGCATCGAGCTCGCGCACCTGAAGGCCGAGACGGTTGCCCTGACGACTCGACGGCCGCGGGGCCGGACCGTTCTCGTCGCGCGGTGACGCTGTGCGGCGGTCGCGCAGCGGGCGCTCGGCCAGCTTCACCGGAACCGACAGCGCCTGCCCGTCTCTGACAATCTGCAGCGTGACGGTCGTGCCTGGCTTTCGAGCGGCCACGTCTCGGATGAGCGCATCGTTGCTGCCGCTAGAATGACCTTTCACGAATCGTTATCTAATTTGCCTGATCGTATAACATTCATTCCCGAGAGATTGGGAGGTTGCGTTCTGCCCTTTGTCATTCTGAGTCGTCTAGTGGTTTCGCCAGATCACCGGCGCCACGGATTGTGTAAGTTGCTAGACCGCATTCGGATCGACGCCGCGATCGAAATGGGAGCAAAAACGGCTCTGGGCTCCGTACGACAGAACCTCTTACGCGAGGCAATGCTCCGCAAAGGAGGCTGGAAAGACGTCTATGAACTCGGCCATTCAATGCTGGGGCAACACGTTCCGTGTGTTGTTTTGGCGCTAGACCTGGCGAATGTAAATCGCGGCCTTTTGTAACTCGGCAAACGCAAGCCAACCTCGTCCGTGGCGTGCCTCGACGCAGTGATGTCGAAGAGCCAATTCGAACTCCAACGATGCCAAAGCTGCTTGTGAAGAGT
>Ga0080064_1008126_pt1 | contig 10130 bp, 5 predicted proteins | sample Subgrocontami54m_FD_69260 | JGI IMG/M metagenome (GOLD analysis project Ga0080064, IMG submission 69260) | Subsurface groundwater microbial communities from S. Glens Falls, New York, USA - GMW46 contaminated, 5.4 m (SPADES assembly) (version 2) ... | reverse complement strand
TACAACCCCGGCTGCACCTAAGACGCAGTCAAGTCATCCTTTCCTCGCTCTTGCGAAGAGAACAACACGCGGACAGATTCTTCTCGCGTACTGCATGTTCTCCGTGACTTGATTGCCTCTAAGGTGCGGCCGGTTTGGGCTGTTCCGATTTCGCTCGCCACTACTATCGGAATCGTGGTTACTTTCTTTTCCTCCAGGTACTGAGATGGTTCACTTCCCTGGGTTCGCTCCCTCCCGCCTATTGGATTCAGCGGGTGGTGCCGTGGTTTTTCCACGGCGGGTTTCCCCATTCGGAAATCCCCGGGTCAATGCCTGCTTGCGGCTCTCCGGGGCTTATCGCAGCTTGCCACGTCCTTCATCGCCTTCTTCTGCCAAGGCATCCACCATGCGCCCTTAGTAGCTTGACCATAAAATTCACTCGGCGCTCCGGATTGCTCCGGACTTCCGCGCGAATCTCACAGCCTTGGATCTGCTCCTCGCGCCTCCGCTCTGGCCCCGCCCACCGAAGGACGGATATCAGCGAAGACACACCAGCAGATCTTTCGGCACTCAAAAAATTTACTCAGCCTTGTAGATTGCCCAATCGATTCAGTTGTCAAACATCGTCCTCTTCCCGCCGGGGCGGGAAAGTCTGAGCATCGCTGCCCAATGTTCATCACCAGCATCGCTGACGATCAACATCAAACAGCTTCGCTCGCCACTCACGACTGGCCACTGGATTCTGGTGGAGCTGGCCGGGTTCGAACCGGCGACCCCCTGCGTGCAAGGCAGGTGCTCTCCCAGCTGAGCTACAGCCCCATTCGAGCGACGAGTGGTGAGGATCGAGTTGCGAGTTCTTGGCTCGCCACTCGCCACTCGCTACTCGCCACTGCATAAGTGGTGGGCCTGGGTAGAGTCGAACTACCGACCTCACCCTTATCAGGGGTGCGCTCTAGCCAGCTGAGCTACAGGCCCAGTCGTGCGCATGGATTATTTCGAGGACCAGGTTGAACGGGCATGCCCGCTAGGCGGGCACGGACCATCATGGGAACATGCCAAAGAAGAGAAAGCGAGAGCGAGGCTCCCGTTCCGGATTCTCAGGTAAGAATCCTGGAACGGGGTAGGCGCCAACCTCCCCGGCCGAAGCCGGGGTGACGCCACGTTCTCTCTTAGAAAGGAGGTGATCCAGCCACAGGTTCTCCTACAGCTACCTTGTTACGACTTCACCCCAATCATGAGTTATACCTTGGGCGGCTGCGTCCTTGCGGTTCGCGCACCGACTTCTAGTACAGCCCACTTTCGTGATGTGACGGGCGGTGTGTACAAGGCCCGGGAACGTATTCACCGTGGCGTTCTGATCCACGATTACTAGCGATTCCAGCTTCATGCAGTCGAGTTGCAGACTGCAATCCGAACTGAGCCCGGCTTTTTCCGATTAGCTCCCCCTCGCGGGTTTGCGACGGTTTGTACCGGGCATTGTAGCACGTGTGTAGCCCTGGACATAAAGGCCATGAGGACTTGACGTCATCCCCACCTTCCTCCCCCTTATCGGAGGCAGTTTCACTAGAGTGCTCACCATAACGTGTTAGCAACTAGGGATGAGGGTTGCGCTCGTTGCGGGACTTAACCCAACATCTCACGACACGAGCTGACGACAGCCATGCAGCACCTCCGCAGCAGTCTCTTGCGAGAAAGGGATGTTTCCACCCCGGTCCACTGCGCTTCGAGCCCAGGTAAGGTTCTTCGCGTTGCGTCGAATTGAACCACATGCTCCACCGCTTGTGCGGGCCCCCGTCAATTCCTTTGAGTTTCAGCCTTGCGACCGTACTCCCCAGGCGGAATGCTTATCGCGTTAGCTCCGGCACGGCGGGATTGGGTACCCGTCACACCAAGCATTCATCGTTTAAGGCTAGGACTACCAGGGTATCTAATCCTGTTTGCTCCCCTAGCTTTCGCGCTCTCAGCGTCAGTAATGGTCCAGTGCGCCGCCTTCGCCGCAGGTGTTCCTCCCGATCTCTACGCATTTCACCGCTACACCGGGAATTCCACGCACCTCTCCCATACTCCAGCACGGCAGTCTCTCCTGCAGGCTCTGGGTTGAGCCCAGAGGTTTCACAGAAGACTTACCGCACCGCCTACGCGCCCTTTACGCCCAATGATTCCGAACAACGCTTGCCCCCCCCGTATTACCGCGGCTGCTGGCACGGAGTTAGCCGGGGCTTCTTCCACCGGTACCGTCATTATCGTCCCGGTCGAAAGGAGTTTACGTCCCAAGGGACTTCATCCTCCACGCGGCGTTGCTGCATCAGGGTTTCCCCCATTGTGCAAAATTCCCCACTGCTGCCTCCCGTAGGAGTCTGGACCGTGTTTCAGTTCCAGTGTGGCCGTGCGCCCTCTCAGGCCGGCTACCGATCATCGCCTTGGTGGGCCGTTACCCCGCCAACTAGCTAATCGGCCGCGACCCCCTCTACCAGCGTCTTACCCCTTTGCTCACGAGGATTCTCACCTCGCGAGATTATGCGGTCTTAGCCCCGGTTTCCCGAGGTTATCCCCCACTGGAAGGTAGGTTAGTCACGTGTTACTCACCCGTTCGCCACTGTACTCATGGGATTGCTCCCACTTTCTCGTTCGACTTGCATGTGTTAGGCACGCCGCCAGCGTTGATTCTGAGCCAGGATCAAACTCTCGTTTGAAACCTGATTTGCCTCCTCGACGGTTAGTAGAGAAGGCCGCCACGCCGGTAAAACCCCGACGATATGTCGAGGCGGAATCCCGGTATGGCACTTGCATTTTGTGAGATCGCTCACACTCGTACTCGAGCGTGTTCATCTCACGACTGGCACGTTCAACCTGTTGTCAAAGACCGGCCGCGTTTCCGCCTGAGCGGCGCGTTTCGGACCTGGACGGCCGAAGCCGTCCGTCCTCGAACTTGTACCCGCCTCACCGCGGGCCGCACGTATCCGGCCCCTCTCGCAGGAGGTGGGAAACCTATAAAAGTTAGCGCCGATTCCCGCCACTGTCAATCCAAGTCCAGGACATCCTGTGGATTTCCCGGCACTCGTCGCGGAAAACGCCTGCCCGCCGGACATACCCCGGCGACGTAGCTTGCGCTGAAAGATCTTGCTTGGAGGTCTGGCTGGTTTTCTTAGAACCCGCTCAACCCTTCGATGCCTTCGGCAGCCTTCAGGCTGCCCCGCCTCGAATTCCCTGCCCCGTGGCCGGGGCGATTCACCTCAGTGAGTATGCCACAGAAAGGGGATTCGTGCAAGCGTGGTGATTTTCTACATTCCGAGCCCGCCGCGGCGGGCGAGGAAGCCCTACTCTTACGGCGCGGTTGGGATCAGGGTAGCGCTCCCTCGCTCCGCTCGGGATGTAGGAACGAACGGGCACGTCCTACTTGAACTCAAAGCTCACGAACCACGCCGCCTGCCTGCCCATATTAGTGAGCGAGTGCGTGATCCCGCCCTTCACCCAGCGCACCTCGCCCGCCTTCAGGCGGACCGTCTCCGCCGGCTTGCCCTGGACCTCATTTTTGAGCTCGAGGTCCGAGACGGCCACCACCAGGTGGTCCATCTTGTGGCTGTGCATCCCGGTGGACGCCCCCGGCTGCAGGTGCTGGGTGAACTGGTACACGCCGTAGTCCTTCTCTTTCTTCTCCAGCTCGGGTAGCGCCTGCATGGCGCCGGGCCAGTCGCACTTCTGCTTGCCTTCGGGAGAGATGTTGCAGAAGCCGCACTCGATGCCCTCGCTGATGTCGCAGGTGGCCAGGCTGACGATGGCGCGCGCCGGCTTCAGCACCTCGATGGTCACGTTGCGGAAAGGCACGTCGCGCAGGTTGCGCGCGATGTGCGCGAAATCGCCCTTGGTAAAATGCACGTCGCCGTCGCTCAGCCGCAGCTCCGCCGCCTTCTCCCCCTGGCGCTCGTTGCCCACGTCACTGTCGCCCAAGGTGACGAACACATAGTCGTTCTTGTGGCGGTGCATTAACGTGGAGGCCTGGGGCGGGACCTCCACCGAAAACACCCGCACCTTCTTGTTCTTGAGCACCAGATGATGGAAGGGTTCGGCCGTGATCTCGACCGGCGCCGGCGTCGGAGCGGTCTGGGCCGCCGCGCACACACACAACACCAGGGAGCACAACAAGGGGGACTTCATGGCGGGAGATTGTAGCAGTCGGGTTTTGTTTTACATCCCGAGCCCGTCCTGCGGGCGAGGGAGCCCTATCCTGCTCTTGATTTACATCCCGAGCGCAGCGAGGGAACCCTACCCTTCCCAACGGTCTCCGCTTGGGTAGGGCTCCCTCCGGCTTCGCCGTCGGGATGTTTGAAAAAGCTACTGCACCTTGCCTCCGGGCTGGGCCCGGAAGCGGTCGCGCATCATGCAATAGAACGACCACACATTCTCCGCCGCGCCCTGGCTCAGCCGCCGGTAGATCTTCAGCGAGGGAAAGACTTTTCCCCCGGGCGCGCTCAGCGCCACGGTGAGGAAGTTGCCGCCGGGATAGGTCTCCAGCACCCACTCCCCGCCCCAGCGCCGCCGCACCACTTCGCCCAGGTATCCGCCCCACACCTTGCACAGGTCCTCGGTGTCGGTGTCGGAGGGCGCAGGGCTCGTGGCCGCGCCTCGCGCTGCGCCGGGGATGGAATCATGCAGCCGGTTGAGGATGTTTTCTACCTGCTGGAGGCTCTCTTCGCTGTAATCGAGTTGGATCTGATACTCGCGCGCCGCGGCCACCGCCTGCTCCGCGTAGGCCTGCATCATCTCGTCCAAGTCGGCGTCTGGCATGCGGCTTCCCCCAGCGCCGATGGTAACCCATCCCCCTCCTTACATCCCGAGCGCAGCGAGGGAGCCCTACCCTATGCTTTGCCCTACATCAGCCCTTTAGGACTGTCATTCTGAGCGAGGCGCGAGCGTGCGAGCGCCGAGTCGAAGAACCCCTGCCAAGCCCGAGCCACGATGCCGCGCCAGGGCATTTTCACGATGCAGCGCAGGCCAACCCACTCTCGTAGAAATGCCTTTGCGCTGCCTCGGCTGGTGAGCGTTCCCGGGGTCCTTCGACTCGGCGCTAGCGCCTCGCTCAGGATGACAGTCGTAGTGGGGCGATGTTTGCTGCAGAGGGTAGGGCTCCCTCGGCCGCAGGCGGCCTCGGGATGTAAAGCAAAAGCCGGCCACTAGCCACTGACCACTGGGTTCTAGTAGGGATAGGGCTCGACCTTCCACAGCTCGAAGACCTTGGCGGTCATGAAGATGTCGTAGAGGACGGGGTCGAGCTCGCCGTCCTTGACGCTGAACTTAAGGATGTCGAGGGCGCGCTCCAGGCTGACGGCTTTCTTGTAGGGACGGTCGCTGGCCGCCAGGGCGTCGAAGATGTCGCTGATGGTCATCATGCGGGTCTGCACCGGGATCTCCTGCGCCGAGAGCTTGTAGGGATATCCGGAGCCGTTCAGCTTCTCGTGATGTCCGCGGGCGATGCCGGGGATGTTGCGGATCTCCTTCGTCCAGGGAATCTTCTGCAGGAAGTTGACGGTGTGCACCACGTGCGACTCGATCTGCCGCCGCTCGGCCTCGTCGAGGGACCCCTTGCGCACCGAGAGCAGCCGCACCTCGTCGGTCGAGAGCAGCGGCTTCTCCGCCGCGTCGAAGTCCAGGTACTTGCGCGCGGCCACGTCCAGCAGCTTCTCGAAGCTGCCCTCGGCCAGCACCGTGGGCTCGTTCGAGGCCAGCACGAACTGGAAGTAGGCGTCCATCTCCGCCAGCCGCTCGTTGAGCTCGGAATCGAACTTGGGCAGCCGCTTCATGTATTTCTCGCGCCCTTTTGCCAGCGCGTACTCCAAGCGCGACTTCAGGTTGTCGGTCTCCACCGAGCGCTTCACGAAGTGGAAGCGCTGGGTCACCAGCTCGAGCTGGCCGGGATAGAGCTTCTTGGCCTTGACCAGCACCTCTTCGCGCACGCCCACCTTGCCAAAGTCGTGCAGCAGCGAGGCGTAGCGGATCTCCTTCATCTCCGTGCGGCTGAAGTGGATCTCGGCCAGCGTGCCGCTCTCCACCCGGTCCACGGCCTCGGCCAGCCCTACGGTCAGGTTGGCCACGCGGAAGGAATGTCCGGAGGTGGTGGGGTCGCGGGCTTCGATGGCGGTGACCGAGGCGCGCACGAAGCCCTCGAACAGCTTTTGGATGGCCTCGTACAGCCGCGAGTTCTCCAACGCCACCGCCGCCTGGCTGGCCAGCGAGGTGACGATCTCCTGCAGCCGCGAGCTGAAGGGCACCACCTGCCGCGTGACCGCCCCGATGGAATCCAGCTTGGCGTCGGGGTCGCGTTTGGAGTTCAGCAGCTGCACCACGCCCACGATCTCGTCCTTCTGGTTGCGCATGGGCACGGCCAGGATGGACTTGGTGCGGTAGCCGGAGTCCTCGTCGAACTTGCGGTTGATGCTGTAGGGCGCGCTGGGCCCCAGGTGGTAGGCGTCCTCGATGCTCAGCGCCTTCCCGGTCATGGCCACGAAGCCGGCGATGGACTTGGGGCTGATCTCCATCACCGCTTCCTTGAAGGGGACGTCCACGGAATCGCACTGCGCCAGCTTGAAGCGCAGCCGCTTGGGCGTTTCCTTGTCGCTGGCGATGCTGAGCTTGCCGGATTCATCCGGCTTGAACTGCGCCTGCTCCTCCTCGACGGCCTCCACCAGGTAGAGCGAGCCGGCGTCGGCGTGCGTGATCTCCCGTGACTTGGTGAGGATCATCTCCAGCAGCTTCCCGGTATCGTGCTGGGCGGAGAGCGCCGTTCCGATCTGGTTCAGCTCGTGGATCTCCTGCGTCGCCCCGGCCAGCCGCTGGTTCACCTCGGCCCGCGACTCCAGCAGCCGGATGTGGTCGAGCGCGTTGTCCACCATGCGCTCCAGCAGATGGGTGGGAGTGGCAAGAGGCAGGTAGGCATAGACGGCGCCGTCCAGCCGCGCGTCCTTGAAGCGGTCCTCGGCCAGCGCGATCACCCGGCAGTTGGGCGCCCGCACCCCGTCGTAGTGCTTTTCCAACAGCGCCTCCGAGGAGGTGATGAGCACGCGCTCCACTTCCCTGTGCTGGCTCTCCAGGTCCTCGAAGACCATGCGCCGGTAGCGCTTCACTCCCTGCATGGCGCGCTTGCCCAGCTCGTCGGCCTCGAAGTGCACCACGAAGGGCAGCGACGCCACCACGGGGGAGAAGCGAGTGTTTTTGACGGCAACGCTCATAGGCGCGACTCTGACTTCGCTCTTGGGGGGAGGGCGGCTCCCGGCGGCCCCCGGGCCCTCCGCCTCAAAGCGGAAGGACCGTGGCTCCGGAGGGGGTCAAATATAGCAGAAGCCGTCTCTCCGTAGAACCGTTTTGGTGCCCCCTCAAATCCCTTTCCCTGTTATCCGATTGGTATATAATCCGCGGATTCTCCCCAGGCCTGAGGACCCTTAGCCAGCACCAGGGCTCCCAGCTCCCGGCGAACTTTTCCGGGAGGAGAAGACCAATTGCGCGGAACCCCATCGGCCCCGCCTTTGCGGACTAAGAAGTAAGGAGACGTATCCCATGGCCACTCCTTCAGCGGCCCCCAGGCCGGCCACCGGCACGACGGCTGCGCCCGCGGCATCCGTTTCCGGCGCCGAGCCCCAGCACTTCTTGCAGCGCATCAAGCTGTTCAGCGGACTCTCCCCCCAGGAGTGTCAGGAAGTGGTCAAGCGCATGAAGCGCCGCGACTTCCCGCCCAACCAGGTCATCGTGCGCGAGGGCGCGCCCGGCAACTCCATGTTCTTCATCACCGCCGGCTTGATCGAAGTCCGCAAGAAGGACGCCAACACCGGCATCGACTTCCTGCTCACCGAGATGGGCCCGGGCCAGAACTTCGGCGAGATGTCGCTCTTGACCGGCAAGCCCCGCACCGCCACCGTCACCGCCGTCCAGCCCACCACCTGCGCCGTGCTGGAGCAGAAGGACTTCCAGGACCTCTTCCTCAGCTATCCCAAGATGGGCCTGGCACTCACCACCATCCTGGCGGAGCGCGTGGAAGCGGCCAGCCAGCAGGTGGGCATCGAGTTCATCAACCTGGCCAAGATGAACTTTGACGTGCGCGTGCTCTCGCTGCTTCCCCAGACCATGATGATCCAGCACCGCGTCATCCCGGTGGCCTTCGCCAACAACCGCCTGACCCTGGCCATGACCAATCCCAACAACATCGTGGCCCTCGACGACATCCGCCGCATCATCAAGGGCGTGATGATCGAGCCCGTGGTCACCACCGACGAAGACTTCCGCAAGTTCATGAACTCCACCTACCAGGAGCTCACGCGGGCCAACGAGCCCGCGGCCGGCAAGACCGGCAGCTTCAGCGCCGAACTGGTGGCCGCGGCCAAGTCGCCGGAGAGCACCATTGACCTGCTGCAATCGGACATCATCCGCGACCTGCAGATGACCGAGGACGCCAACCTCAGCGCCGCCGCCGGCGACACCAAGCAGGAGCTGATGTCGGCCTCGGAGGACGCGCCCATCATCCGCTTGGCCAACTCCATCCTGGGCCTGGCCATCAAGAAGGGCGCCAGCGACATCCACGTCGAGCCCATGGAGACCGACGTCAAGGTCCGCTTCCGCATAGACGGCGCGCTCCAGACCGTCCAGAACCTGCCCAAGAAAGTGCAGCTCGGGCTCATCTCGCGCCTCAAGATCGTCTCCAAGCTCGACATCTCGGAAAAGCGCCTGCCCCAGGACGGCCGCATCAGCGTCAACATGGAGGGCAAGCCCATAGACTTCCGCGTCTCCAGCGTGCCCGCCAAGTGGGGCGAGAAGATCTGCATGCGCATCCTGGATAAATCCAACACCACCCTCGGCCTCGACAAAGTCATCGCCAACGAGGACGTGCTCAAGAAAGTCCGCGAGCTGATCGCCCAGCCCTACGGCATCATGTACGTCACCGGGCCTACCGGCTCCGGCAAGACCACCACGCTCTACTCCGCCCTGGCCGAGATCAACGACCCCGAGGTCAACATCTCGACCGCGGAAGATCCCATCGAGTACGACCTCGCCGGCGTCAACCAGATCCAGGCCAACAAGGACATCGGCCTGGACTTCGCCCGCATCCTGCGCGCCTTCCTCCGCCAGGACCCGGACGTCATCCTGGTGGGCGAGACCCGCGACAAAGAGACGGCGCACATCGCCGTCGAGGCCGCGCTCACCGGCCACATGGTCTTCACCACGCTGCATACCAACTCCGCCGCCGGCAGCTTCACCCGCCTGGGCGAGATGGGCGTGGAGCCCTTCCTCATCTCCGCTTCCACCGTCGGCGTCATGGCCCAGCGCCTCGCCCGCCGCCTCTGCCAGCAGTGCAAGGAGCCCTTCCCGGTGGACGAACAGACCGCCAAGTACCTCGACCTCACCCCGGGCGAGCAGGTGTTCAAGGGCAAGGGCTGCGACGCCTGCGGCGGCAAGGGCGTCAAAGGCCGCGTCGGCATCTACGAGGTCATGGTCATGAACTCCCGCCTGCGCAAGATGGTCGCCGCCGCCGCCCTCACCGAGGACATCCACAAAGCCGCCATCGAAGAAGGCATGCTCGACCTCAAGGCCTATAGCGCCTGGCTCATCCGCAAGGGGCTGACCACGGTGGAAGAAGTGCTACAGGTAGTGAGCGTGCAGGATTGATTGCGTAGCCCCAGCCGCCCTCGGCTGGGCGGTTTGTCATTCCGAGCGAGGGCGCGGCGAAGCAATCCGCGCCCGAGTCGAGGAATCTGCTGTTCGGAGTTCCGGCGAGTGTGCGCTTCTACGTCGCCATTACCGACTTTGATTGGTTCACCTACCTCTCCGCGCAAAAACCTGACGAAGTAAATTTCTGGCAGCCCTCCGGCGGCAACCAGTTTCACGTCTTGCAGCCCGGCGAACCCCTGCTATTCAAGTTGCACAGCCCAAGGAATTTCATCGTAGGCGGAGGCTTCTTCAGCCACTTTTCCTCGGCGCCGTTGACGCTGGCATGGGAAGCCTTCGGCACCAAGAATGGCGCTCAATCGCTGGAAGAGATGCGCGAGCGTGTGTGGAGATACCGGAGGGGCGAGCCGCAAGGGCAGGCCGAAGAAACCGTGGGATGCATCTTGCTGCAGCAGCCCTTCTTCTTTGCTGAGCCCGACTGGATCCCTGTCTCAGACTGGTCG
>Ga0080064_1008124_pt1 | contig 10131 bp, 8 predicted proteins | sample Subgrocontami54m_FD_69260 | JGI IMG/M metagenome (GOLD analysis project Ga0080064, IMG submission 69260) | Subsurface groundwater microbial communities from S. Glens Falls, New York, USA - GMW46 contaminated, 5.4 m (SPADES assembly) (version 2) ... | reverse complement strand
TGAACAGCCCCTGCTCCAGCTCGCCGGCTGGGTACAGGCGGGCGTACAACAGCCGCTCGAGCACCATGCTGCCGAGCGCGACGGCGATGAACGCCGCGGCGATGGCGATCGGGAACGGCACGCCGAAGCGGTTCATCGCCGACAGCATCACGTAGCCGCCCGCCATGGCGAAGACGCCGTGCGCCAGGTTGGCGAACCCCATCAGTCCCATGGTGACCGACAGGCCGACCGAGATCACGTACAGGATCATGCCGTAGGCGAGGCCGTGAAATGCGACGCTCACCAGGGATGACAGCAATGCCTGCAAAATTCCGGTCCTAGTTGAAAGTCAAGAAAACCCCCCGCCGCGTGCAGCCTGTCGCGGGGTGCCAGCCTGAACGGCGTTCCCGATCCAAACGGCGAGAGGTTACTGCATCAATGATGCCAGCGCAATTTATCCAATCCGAAGAGGGATTAATGTGTCAGAGATCACGCGCGAAGAGGCCCGGGGATGCGGGTCCCCCCCGCAGCGGCGCGTCGGGTCGCTCCGGCGACCGGCCGCCGCACAATGGAGGTATCATCCCAACCTGGACTGCCCAGACGCTCCAATAGCTCCATGCCCAAGCAAATCATCGCGTCGCCCGACGCACCGGTCACAGGCTTCACCGACAAGGGCACGCCGTCCCCCCTCGCCCAGGCGATCCGCGCCGGCAACCTGCTGTTCGTCTCCGGACAGGGGCCGCTCGACCCGAAGACGCGCGAGGTGGTTTCCGGCGACATCCGCGAGCAGACGCGCCGGACGCTCGCGAATCTGGCGAGCATTCTCGCCGCGGCGGGCTTGTCCATGGCGAACGTGGTCAACATGCGCGTCGTGCTGCGCCACACGGAGGACTTTCCGGCGTTCAACGAGACCTTCCGCGATTTTCTCGCCGGCGAGAAGGTCACGCGCACCTGCGTCGGCGGCACGCCGCACCGCAAAGGCGTCAACGTCGAGATCGACTGCGTCGCCAGTTTCGACTGAAGGATAAGGAGGAGAGAAAGGCATGGCTGGAGGCATCATTCGCTCGATCATCACGACCCATTCCCCGCGCATCGGCGTCGAGGCGAAGGCCCCGGATTTCACCCGCGGCCTGATCCAGGGCATCCGGCTCCTGGGCGAGGACGTGCGCGCGGCGAAGCCCGACGCGGTGGTTCTCATGTCCACGCACTGGGTGACGACGTTCCCCTGGTACGCGACCTGCCAGGCGGTGCATGAAGGCGTGTGCGTCGCCGACGAGGCGCCCGACCTGATACCGGGCATTCCCTACAAGTGGCGCGGCGACCCCGTCCTGGGCCGCGCGATCGTCGATGAAATCGCGGCGCTGGGCGCCATGGCCGGCTACAACGACACTGAGCATTACTCGCTCGATTACGGCACCGTCGTTCCCATGCAGTACATGGATCCGGACATGAGCCTGCCGCTGGTGTCGCTCGGCACCTGCATCCTCGCGCCGCTCGACGAATGCCTGCAGGTGGGCGCGGCGATCCGCCGCGTCGCCGAGAAGACCGGCAGGAAGATCGCGGTGGTGGGCAGCACCAGCTTCGCGCACAAGATCGAGCGCGGCCAGGAGAAATGGCCGCCGAAGGAATTCATGGAGCTGGACCGCCGCTACATCGAGCTGCTCACCTCCGGCCGGATCAAGGAGGCCAAGCAGTGGTTCCCGGACTGGGGGAAACAGGTGCTCACCGAGGTCGGCGGGCGCGTGCACGCCGTTGTGCTCGGCACCCTGGACGAGGCGAACGAGCGCTACACGGGCGTGCAATACGGCCCCTACGGCCAGTCCTCCGCGAGCGGCAACGCCTCGGTCTGCATCCGCCCGGTTCAGTGACGGCGATCTCGGCGGTCGATCTCGCCGGCCCCATCCCCAACAACGTCGGTCTCGCGGAGAAGCCCGAGCTGGCCAGGCGGCTCGGCTGGTTCGGCGCCGAATTCCGCAAGTGGTGGTTCGATTGCGGGCCGGCCGGCATCCGCGACAACGAGGTCTACCTGCGCACGCCGGTGGGCGTGGATGCAGGCGGCTGGGCGCAGTACGGCTTCGTGCCGCTTTCGCAATACCGCTGGGGCGTGTTCCAGGCGCCCGCGACGCCCGGCCGCGTCGCGTTGTTCGGCGATATCGCGGGCCGGCCCGTGTGGCAGACCCTGCCCGACGAGCATCGCGCATACGTCAGGAAGCTTCTGGTCACGCAGGGCGACACCGAGCCCGGCTCGGTCGAACAGAGCCGGCGCCTCGCGCTCACTGCGCCGTCGCTGTACGACCTGAGGAACCTGCTGCAGTTCTCGGTCGAGGAGGGACGCCACCTGTGGGCGATGGTACACCTGCTTTTCGAGCATTTCGGCGCCGAGGGCCGCGACGCCGCCGAAGGACTGCTCGCGCGGCGCTCGGGATCCGGCGACAGCCCGCGCATTCTCGAGGCGTTCAACAACCCGATCGAGGACTGGTTGTCGTTCTTCATGTGGTGTTTTCTCGCCGACCGTGACGGGAAGTACCAGCTGCTTTCCGTGTCGGAGTCCGCATTCGACCCCCTGGCGCGCAGCACCCGGTTCATGCTGACCGAGGAGGCGCACCACATGTTCATCGGCGAGGACGGCCTGCGGCGCGTGATCCAGAGGACCATCGATCTCATGCGCGAGCACGACACCGACGACGTCGCGCCCCACGGTGGCATCAACCTCGCCACCATCCAGCGCTATTTCAACTTCTGGGCGCCGCGCATCTATGACTTGTTCGGCAACGACGAGTCGCCGCGCGCCGCCGACGCCTTCTTCGCCGGCATCAAGGGGCGGGTGCATGAGTCGAATTACGACGATCATCGCCGCCTGGACGGCGCAGTGACGGTCGAGCGGCGCGTGCCGGAGCGCGACGGCGAGTTCGTCGCCGTGCAGGTCCCGATGAAAGATGCGCTGAACGGCGTCATGCGGCAGGCCTACCTGGACGAGGTGACGATGCTGATGGGCCGCTGGAACAAGCTGCTGGCGCGCGCCGGCGCGGGACCGCAATTGCGCCTGCCCAGCCAGCGCTTCAACCGCAATTTCGGCGTCTACGCCGGCCAGCGTTTCGCGCCGCAGGGCGAACACCTGGACGAGGCCGCATTCGAGGCGCGCCGCGCGGAATGGCTGCCCACCGCGGCGGACCGGACGCGCCTGGACGCGATCATGCAGCCGGTGCGCGATCGCGGCGCGATCGCAGGCTGGCTGGCGGCCCCCGCGCGCGGCATCAACAGCATGCCGGCGCTCGATTTCGACTACGTTCGCCTGTAGAGGGACGCGGCGTACGGAGCGGGGCAGGCCGGCCGTTGACACCCCGCGCGGGCGGCCATATAGTTTTATGCTCAAACTACGTAGCGCCAGTCGCCGATGATTGACCGAGCCCTTATCCAAGAGATGGAGCGCCTGCAGCAGGAGGGAACCCCCTATTGCGTCGCCACCATCGTCGACGGGCGCGGCAGCATTCCCCAGGTCGTGGGCGCGAGGGCCGTGTTCACGAAGGAGGGCCTTGCGTACGGCACGGTGGGCGGCGGGAGCCTCGAGGTGATGTGCCAGGAAAAATCGCGCGCGCTGCTGGGCGGCGATAAGGCCGCGAAATCCCACTTCCAGCAGTGCAACCTGCAGAGAGATCTGGGAATGACCTGCGGCGGCGAGGTGGCCCTGTATTTCGAGGTGCACAGGCCCGAGCTGGACTGGAACATCGTGATATTCGGCGCCGGCCACGTCGCCCAGACGCTGTGCCGGTTCCTGCTCGAGCTCGACTGCCGCGTGGTCTGCGTCGACACCAGGGCCGAATGGCTCGACCGGCTGCCGCGCAGCGCCAAGCTGGACGCCCGGCTGGTCGCGGATTACCGCGAGGGCGTGGACAGGATCGCGCCGGGCGCGGACGTCATCCTCATGACCATGGGGCACCGATCCGACGTGCCTATCCTCAGGGAGATCGAGAAGCGCAAGCTGGACATCGCGCACCTTGGCCTCATCGGCAGCGACTCGAAGTCCCGGATCGTCAGGAAGCAGCTCGGGGACGACGGATTGCCGGGCGCATTCATCGACAAGATCATCTGCCCGATAGGGGAGAAGTTCGGCAACAACACGCCGCCGGAAATCGCGGTTGACATCGTGAGCCATCTGCTCAAGCTTCGGCGCGCCGCCCAGGCGTCCTGAGCGGCGGCAGCCCGGCCATCGGCGAAAACGGAGCTGTGGCATTCGCATGAAAACGGAAGGAAAGGAGCTCGCCAGCGTCGATTTCGGCAGGCTCCCGGAGTACATCGGCTACCAGGTCCGGCAGGCGCAATCCGCCGTGTTCCGGGACATCTCGCGCAGCATCAAGGCAATCGGCGTGACACCGGGGGAATTCAGCCTGCTGACCATGCTCGAGGCGAATCCCGGCATCAACTCGATCACGCTGGCGAGGATCTATCAGCTCGACAAGGCGACCCTGTCGCTGTCGGTCAAGGGCCTTGCCGGGCGAGGCCTCATTTCGAGCGCACGCGATTCGAACGACCGCCGCTATTACTCGCTGCGCCTGACGCCCGAGGGGCGCGCGGTGCTGCGGCGCGTGACCCGGCGCGTCGAGAAGCAGGAGCAGGCGATGGACGCCGTTCTCAAGCCCGGCGAGCGCGAGCTGCTGCTCGACCTCCTGGACCGGGTATCGCGCGCCTTCGATCGCTGAGTCCCCGCCGGACGGTTGACACGGGGGCCGGGCGGGCATATAGTTTTAGGTACAAACTATAATAACGCCTGGCGCGAATTTCACGCCGGGTTGCGCAACCCGAAAGGAACAGGGCTTGAACGTTCCTCCCGGGACTGTGCGGGGACGGCGGTGACGGGATCCGATCGGGGTCTCGCCTGGACGGAGCGCCGCACATGATCTTGTCCGATTTCGACTACGAACGCGCGGACTCCCTCGAGGACGCGGTGGCCCTGCTCGGGCGAATGGGCGGAGACGCCCGGCCACTGGCGGGCGGAACGGATCTGCTGCCCAGCATCCGCATGGACAACGTCCGGCCCGGCATGCTCGTCAGCCTGACGGCGATCGAGCCCCGGCCGCCCGAAGTGCTGCCGGACGGTTCGATCCGGATCGACGCGCTGTCCCGCCTCGCGAGCCTGGAGAATTCGGACCTCCTGAGGAGTAGGGTCCCGATGCTCGCCGAGAGCGCCCACGTGGTGGGCGGCAACCAGATCCGGCAGATGGGCACGCTCGGCGGCAACCTGTGTCAGGAAATCCGCTGCCTGTACCTGGATCAGCGGCACGACTACCAGTTCGTCGCGCCCTGCTTCAAGCGCGGCGGGGCGTGTTGTTATCCCTTCCCGCGCAATGCCCCCGACACGTGCTGGTCGGTGTACATGTCCGACATCGCCCCTGCGCTCATCGCCCTGGATGCCCGCATCGAGATTCTCGGCGAGGCCGGAAGCCGCAGCATTCGCGCCGAGGAGCTGTTTACCGGCAACGGCCTGAAGCCGGTGCGCCTGAGTCATTCGGAGCTCGTGCGGGCGGTCATCGTCCCTCCGGCGCGTCCGGGATTCGGATGGGGCTTCCACAAGTCGACGGTGCGGGGCGGGCTCGAATTCGGCATGGCCGTCATGGCCGTTGCGCTGCGGCTCGCGGACGACGGGAAGACCTGCGCCGATGCCAGAATCGTCGTCGGCGCGGTTCGGGAAGGACCGGTGCGGGCGTCGGCCGCGGAACGCGCGCTGGCGGGCGCGGTGCTCGACGGCGAGCGCCTGGCGAGCGTGGCGGGCGACGCGAGCAAGGAGATCAATCCGCTCCCACACCACGGCTTCACCCGGCGCCACCTGATGGACAACATCAGGGTGTACCTGCGGCGCATTCTGGCGCACGCCGTCGAGCGCGCGCGTTCCGGGGAGCACCCGGCTTGACCGATATCGAACGAAAGGGCATTGCATGCTGGACGTGACGACACGCGGCGCTGCCGCGAAGACCCGGTCCCAGTCGCAGCTGATCTCGCTCTGCGTCAACGGCGAGTGGCGCGAGGTCGCCGTGAAGCCGCGGCACACCCTGGTCGAGGTGATCCGCGACGTGATCGGCCTCACCGGCACGAAGGCGAGCTGCGAGTCGGGGATCTGCGGCGCCTGCACGGTCCTCCTCGAGGGCCGGCCGGTGCTCTCGTGCATCACCCTGGCCATCGAATGCGACGGAAAGCAGATCCGCACGGTGGAGGGTCTGGCCGAAGGCGGCAATCTGAGCGCAATCCAGGAAGCGTTCCTCGACCAGGGTGCGGTCCAGTGCGGCTTCTGCACCTCCGGCATGCTGATGTCGGCCACTGCGTTGCTGGAGCGCAATCCCAAACCGACCCGCCAGGACATCAACAAGGCGCTGGAAGGCAACTTGTGCCGGTGCACCGGCTACAACGCCATCGTCGACGCCGTGCTGCAGGCTTCGGAGCAGGGCGTGAAGCCGGTCATGAAGTGAGTCGCACTGCGAGCAGCACGGGAGTGTCGGAATGAGCGAACTGAACCACGTAGGCAAGAGCGTGCGGCGCAAGGACGGCCCCGACAAGGTCACGGGCAAGGCGGTCTACACGCAGGACGTCAAGCTTCCCAACACGCTGATCGGGCGCATCCTGCGCAGCCCGCATCCGCATGCGCGCATCCTGCGCATCGACACGTCCCGGGCGAAGGCGCTGCCCGGCGTCAAGGCGGTGATCACTGTCGAGGACACCAAGGGCATCAAGCACGGCTTCGTCGAGACGCCCCGCTATCCGCCCGACCAGGAGGTCCTCGCACGGGACAAGGTGGTGCATGTGGGCGAGGAGATCGCCGCCGTCGCGGCGGTCGATCACATCACCGCCCAGAAGGCCCTCGATTTGATCGAGATCGAGTACGAGGTCCTGCCCGCGGTCTTCGATCCCGAGCAGGCGATGAAACCGGGCGCCCCGGAGATCCATCCCAGCCATCCCAAGGCGCCGGGCAAGCATTCGAACATCGGCGGCACCACGGAAACCGAGTGGGGAGACGTGGAGAAGGGGTTCGCGGAATCGGACTACGTCCGCGAGGACCGCTTCGAATGCCAGTTGCGCACGCACGGCTACCTCGAGCCCCACGTCACGCTCGCGCACTGGGAGAGCGACAAGCTGAACGTGTGGACCTCGTCGATGGGCGCGTTCGTCAAACGCGCCAAGCTGGCGAAGGTGCTCGATCTGCCTTACTCGTCGGTGCGCATCCACAAGACTTATGTGGGCGGCACCTTCGGCGGCAAGATCGACCTGTATTCGCACGAGTACTGCGCCTCGCGCCTTTCGATGATCACGGGCCGGCCGGTGCAGATCGTCGCGAGCCGCGAGGAGATCTTCTCCGCCTACCGCCACGCGCAGCCTCTGATCCTGGAGATCAAGACCGGCGTGAAGAAGGACGGCACCATCGTCGCCCAGCGCATTCGCGCGATCAACAACGCGGGCGCATTCCGCGGCAGCGGCGTGGTGGTGATCTTCCTCGCCTGGGGCTTCACGATGGCGCCGTACCGCATCCCCAACCTCAAGTACGAGGGCTTTTCGGTCTACACCAATCACACCGTGCGGGCGCCGCAGCGCGGGCACGGCGCACCCAAGGTCCGCTTCGCCATCGAGTCGCAACTGGACATGATCGCCGAGGCGATCGGCGTCGATCCGATCACCATCCGGCTGCGCAACGCCCGCGCACCGGGCGAGCAGCTGCCGAACGGCGACAACACCCACCGCGGCGGGCTGATCGATTGCATCACCCTGGCGGCGGAGAAGTCGGGCTTTCTGGCCAAGTTCGGCGCCGACCGCAGATCGCCCCCGAAGGGCCCGATACGCCGGGGCATCGGCATCGGTGTGTCCGCCTACATGGGCGGGACGCTCATCTATCCCAACGGCTCGGCCGTGATCGTCAAGATGAACGACGACGGCTCGGCCGTCGTGCTCACCGGGGCGATCGACATCGGCCAGGGCTCCGAGACCGTCATCTCGCAGATCGTCGCCGAGGAGCTCGGCATCGGCATGGACGACATCAAGATCGTGTCTTCGGACACCGACACCACACCGCAGGACATCGGCGCCTGGATCAGCGGGATGACCTACGTCACCGGCAATGCGGCCCGTCAGGCCGCGGGCAATGCACGCCAGAAGCTGCTTCAGGTCGCGAGCGAGAAGATGGGCGTTCCGGTCGAGAGCCTGGTGCTCAAGGACAAGACGGTCCGCCACCGGCTCGATCCGGAAGCGAAGATGACCTATCGCGAGGTCATCGCCGCGAGCGTGGCGCGCCATCGCGGCGACACGATCATCGGCGAGGGATTCTGGCGCACCATGCGCGACGAACCGACGCATCCGAGCCTTGCGACCACGAAGGGCCGCTGGACGGAGAACTACGCCTTCAGTGCGCAAGTCGCCGAGGTCGAGGTGGACATCGAGACGGGCGAGGCGCGGCTCGTCAAGGCGCTCACCGTGCACGATTGCGGCTTTCCCATCAACCCGGCCCTGGTCAAGGGGCAAGTCGACGGCCAGATCTCCATGGCGCTAGGTCATGCGTTCATGGAGGAGGTGATCACCAAGGACGGCTATACGCTGAATCCGAACTGGCTGGACTATCGCATGCCCACCATTCACAACATGGCCATCTCCGAGGACGCGGACGTCATCACCGAGCAGTACCGCGTCGGCCAACCCTACCGCACCAAGGAGGTCGGCGAGGGGTTGATCTCGGGGATCCTGGCGGCCATGGGCAATGCCGTCTACGACGCGACCGGCGTGCGGCTGCACGCGACGCCCTTCACGGCCGAGAAGATCCTCAACGGCCTCAAGGCGATCGAGTACGAAGGGAGGAAGGCGCAGCGGGGCGAGACGGCTCGCGTATGACGGCCGGAGAGGTCATCTACTGGAACGAACCGCTGGAATGCATGCCGCGCGCGCAGCGCGAGCAGTTCCAGCTGCAAAGACTCCGCGACCAGCTGCACTACGTCCACGAAAGAAGCCCCTTCTACCGGCGCAAGCTCGACGCGGCCGGCATCCGGCCGGATAATATCCGCGGCACGGAAGACGTGCGCCGGATTCCGTTCACCGACAAGGAAGAGTTGCGCCTGAGCCAGGCGAGCAATCCGCCCTGGGGGGATTTCGGCTGCATCTCGCCGAGGGAGGCGGTGCGGGTCTTCCAGACCTCGGGCACCACCGGGCGGCCGGTGCGGATCATGCTCAGCCGCAAGGACTGGCACGAGACGTTCTACGAGCAGTTCATGCATTTCCGCTGCGGGTTCGGGCTGACCGAGGACGACGTGCTCTTCGTGCCCTTCAACTACGGCCTGTATATCGCCTGGTGGGGTTTTCAGACCGCGATGGAGCGGGCCGGGCTGATGATCATTCCCGGGGGCGGCCTGAACTCCAGGGACCGCCTGCGCGCCATGCTCGACTGGGGCGCCACCGCCATCTGTGGCACGCCGTCCTACCTTCTCTATCTGGCGGAGACGGCACGCAAGAACGGTATCGATCTGCCTGCCTCGCGCATCCGCAAGATGGTGGCCGCCGGCGAACCCGGCGCGAGCATTCTATCGACCAAGAAGGCGCTCGAGTCCCAGTGGGGAGCGGAGTGCTTCGACGACATCGGCTCGACCGAGATCAGCAACTTCGGCTACGAGTGCATCCGGCACCAGGGAACGCACGTCGTCGAGAGCATGTTCATCGCCGAGGTCCTCGATCCGGAGACCCTCGAACCGCTTCCCGACGGCCAGGTGGGCGAACTCGTGCTCACGAATCTATGCTGCGAAAGCATGCCGCTGATTCGCTACCGGACGCGCGACCTGGTGCGCTTCGACCGGACCCCCTGCGATTGCGGGCGCACCAATCTGCGGCTCGACGGCGGGGTGCTGGGCCGCTCCGACGACATGTTCCACTTCGCCGGCGTCAACATCTTCCCGGGCCAGATCCAGCACCTGCTGCACGAAGTGAACGAATTCTCGCAGGAATACCAGCTCGTCGTTCCGAGGATGGGCAGCGGCAGGCACCTGAGGATCCGCGTCGAGCCGGCGCAGGAGCACCTCTCCGAGGCACAACTGAACAAGGCCCGGGATTTCCTGATCGAAGCGGTAAAGTACCGCATAACCGTGACCCCGGAGGGCGAAGTGTGCGAGATCGGCAGCCGGCCGCGGGGCGAGGGCA
>Ga0080064_1008123_pt1 | contig 10131 bp, 8 predicted proteins | sample Subgrocontami54m_FD_69260 | JGI IMG/M metagenome (GOLD analysis project Ga0080064, IMG submission 69260) | Subsurface groundwater microbial communities from S. Glens Falls, New York, USA - GMW46 contaminated, 5.4 m (SPADES assembly) (version 2) ... | reverse complement strand
CCTCCGCCTCCACCGTCTCCTCCGAGCCCAGCGCGCGGATGATGATGTTCTGCATCTTGGAGTCCTCCGCTTCCTCCGGCGTGATCAGCCCGCGGCGCACCTGTTCCATCACCAAAGAGTGGTCATCGGTGAGCTGCTGGATGCTGTCCTTGCGCAGCAGGTAGATGCGGCTGTCGCCCACGTGCGCGATGGAGAGGAAGCTGCCTTTGACCAGCGCGGCCACCACCGTCGAACCCATGCCCGCATGGCTGGCGTTCTGGGAGGCCGCTTCGAAGATGGACTTGTTGGCCAAACGGATGGCGCTGGCCAGCGCATTGGCCCGCTCCGACACCCCCTCCAGGGGCTCGCCCTCGATCGGGTACTGGGCCGCCGCCCCCGCCTTGCGGAAATACTCCAGGATGGTGTCCACCCCTATCTTGCTGGCCACTTCGCCCGCCGCCGCGCCGCCCATCCCGTCGCACACCACGAACACACCAAACCGCGTGTCGTAGCCGAAGTTGTCTTCGTTGTTGGTGCGCACGCACCCGAAATCGGTTCTTCCGGCTACCTGGACGGTAAGGTTCATGAGCGCAAAAAAAGAAGGCCTGCTGGCGTGAACAATCGCAGGCTACACCCGCTCCCTGAGAGCATTCAAGGGGGAAAGTTTCGTGCGTGGATTGTACCCAGCAGCCGGCCGGATTGGCAAGGACAATCCGCGCGGAACCTCTTGGCTTTCAGTCGGATGGCGCGGCCGTTCGCCTCCCGGCTTCCTAGCGCTTGCCGGCCACCTCGAGCCGGGCCACGGCGCGTTCCAGGGCCGTTTGGGCGCGGGGGAAGTCGGTCCCAGGGTCCCCGCTCTTGAGCCGGGCCTCGGCGCGCTCCCGGGCGCGCTCGGCGCGGGCCGCGTCAATCTCCTCCGCGCGCTCCGCGGTCTGCGCCAGGATGGTGACCTTCTCCGGCAGCACCTCGGCGAAGCCCCAGGCCACCGCCAGCCTCTGCGTCGTCCCGCCCCACCGGTAGCTGATCTCTCCCACCGCCAGCTCGGTGATCAGCGGAGCGTGGCCGGGCAGCACTCCCAAGTAGCCGTTCTTGCCGGGGATCTGCATCTCCTCGGCGCGGTCGTCCACCACCAGCTTCTCCGGGGTGACGATCTCGAGTTGGAAGGTATCTGCCATGCGTGGTTCGTCTCTTATGCCGCCGCCTTCATCTTCTCGTTCTTCTCCAGCACCTCTTCGATGGGACCCATCATGTAGAAGGCCTGCTCGGGGATGTCGTCGTGCTTGCCTTCGATGATCTCGCGGAATCCCTTCACCGTGTCCGCGATCTTCACGTAGCGTCCCGGCAACCCGGTGAACTGCTCGCCCACGTGGAAGGGCTGGGAGAGGAACTTCTGGATCTTGCGCGCCCGGGCCACGGTGAGCTTGTCGTCTTCGCTCAACTCATCGATGCCCAGGATGGCGATGATGTCCTGCAGGTCCTTGTAGCGCTGCAGCACCTTCTTCACTCCCTGCGCCACGTCGTAATGCTCCTGGCCCACCACCCGGGGATCGAGGATGCGCGAGGTGGAGGCCAGCGGATCCACCGCGGGATAGATGCCCAGTTCGACGATCTGCCGCGAAAGCACGGTGGTGGCGTCCAGATGGGCGAAGGTGGTAGCCGGCGCCGGGTCGGTGAGGTCGTCGGCGGGGACGTAGATGGCCTGCACCGAGGTCACCGAGCCCTTGGTGGTGGAGGTGATGCGCTCCTGCAGCTCGCCCATCTCCGTGGCCAGGTTGGGCTGGTAGCCCACGGCCGAGGGCATGCGCCCCAGCAGCGTCGAGACCTCCGAGCCTGCCTGGGTAAAGCGGAAGATGTTGTCGATGAACAGCAGCGTGTCCGCGCCCTCCTGGTCGCGGAAGTATTCCGCCACGGTAAGCGCGGTCAGCGCCACGCGCAGGCGCGCCCCGGGCGGCTCCGTCATCTGTCCATAGACCAGCGCCGCCTTCGAGTGCTCGGGATCGCCGGGCTTGATCACGCCGCTTTCGGTCATCTCCAGCCACAGGTCGTTGCCCTCGCGCGTGCGCTCCCCTACCCCGGCAAAGACGGAGAAGCCGCCGTGCTGCTTGGCCACGTTGTTGATCAGTTCCATGATGATCACGGTCTTGCCCACGCCCGCCCCGCCGAAGAGGCCGGTCTTTCCGCCCTTGAGGAAGGGCTGGATCAGGTCGATCACCTTGATGCCGGTCTCGAACATCTCCGCTGTCGTGGCCTGCTCGTCGAACGCCGGCGCCGCCCGATGGATGGGATGGCGCTCCTGGAACTGGATGGGGCCCAGCTGGTCCACCGGCTCGCCCACCACGTTCATCACCCGCCCCAGCGTGCCCCGGCCCACCGGGACCGAGATGGGGCCGCCCTGGGAAATCGCTTTCATGCCGCGCACCATGCCGTCCGTGGGCTGCATGGCCACGCAGCGCACCCGGCCTTCCCCCAGGTGCTGCTGCACTTCCAGGATGACGCTGATGGGCGTGGGCACGGTGAAGCCCTCGCTGACTACGAGCAGCGCCTCGTAGATGGGCGGTATATTGCCCTCGACGAACTGCACGTCTACCGCGGGTCCGGCGACTTGAATCACTTTGCCAATGTTTTCTGCCATAAGACCTCGTGTCTTCATTTCTTACATCCCGAGCGCAGCGAGGGAGCCCTACCCTATCTCTTTGCTCTTACATCCCGAGCGCAGCGAGGGAGCCCTGCCCTACCTCTTTGCTCTTACATCCCGAGCGAAGCGAGGGAGCCCTACCTTACCCACCGCCGCTCCATTCTGTCATCCTGAGCCCGCCCCGCGGGCGAAGGACCTTGCGTTTGACTTTGACTTTCTATCCCGCCTAGCTCACAACGCCGCTGCTCCGCTCACAATCTCAATGATTTCTTTGGTGATCTTCGCCTGGCGCGCCCGGTTCATGGCCAGGGTCAGGTCGTCGATCATGTCCGAGGCGTTGTTGGTGGCTGAATCCATGGCCGTCATGCGCGCGGCGTGCTCCGCCGCCACCGACTCCAGCAAAGCGTGGAAGATGCGCACCCCGACATACTTCGGCAGCAGGGCGTCGAAGAGTTCCGCCGCCGGCTGCTCGTAGATGTAGTCCACGGCCGAGGCGGCGAAGCGAGCGGCCTTCTCGTCTGCCTGGCGGGTATCGGCGGCGCGCACTGAAACGCCCGCGGTCGCCGCCGCCTCCACGTGGCGGAAGCGATCTTCCTCGCTCAACTCCTGGACCTGGCGGATGTCGGCGGCCCCGATCTCCTCGATGGGCAGGATCTCGTCCACCACTACTCGCTGCGACACCACCGACTTGAACTCGTTGTACAGCAGATACACGGAATCCACCTCGCCCCGGCTGTAGCAATCAATCACGTACTCCGCCAGCTCGTGCGCCTGCGCGAACTCCAGCTTTCCCAGCATGCCCACCCGCTCGCCCACGATCTGTATGGCGCCGGCGCGCTGCGGGCTGCCTTCCTCGGAGCCCTCGGCCTGCTGCGTTCGCGTGGGGAAGCGCCGCCGCAGGAAGTCGCGGCCCTTGCGCCCGATGGCCTCCAGATCCACGTTGCGCCCTGCCTGCGATTCCAGGAAGCGCTGCGCTGCTTTGAGGATGTTGGTGTTGAAGGCGCCCGCCAGTCCCTTGTCGCCGGTCACCACCAGCAGCAGGACGTTGCGTGGCTCGCGCTGCGCCAGCAGCGGATGCCGCGCCACTCCCGTCTCCGGGTCGTAAATCTCGGCGCGCTGCACCAGCGACTTGAGCACCGCGGTCAGCATCTGCGAATAGGGACGCGCCGCCAGCGCGCGCTCCTGCGCCCGCCGCAGCCGCGCCGCCGCCACCATCTTCATGGCTTTGGTGATCTGCCGCGTGTTCTTCACGCTGCGCACCCGCCGCCGGATGTCGAGAATGTTAGCCATCTTGTTGTGCGACCCTAATCAACATCTTGCCCGATTCGAATCAACATCCCGAGCGAAGCGAGGGAACCCTACCCCCTGATGCCTTGGCCCCAAGTTACTGAAACCACACCACTTACGTCTTCCACGATGCCGCCTGCTGCTCGCTCACGAAGCGCTGCTTGAACTCGCCCACCAGCTTGCTCAGGTCGGCCTTCAATGCGTCGTCGAGCGTTTTCTTTTCCGCGATGGTGCGCAACAGTCCCGGGCTCATGGTCTCCACGTGCTTGAACAGGCCGCGTTCGAACTCGCGGCACTGCTCCACCGGCAGGTCGTCCACCGCGCCGCTGGTCCCGGCGAAGAGGATGAGCACCTGCCGCTCCACCGGCAGGGGCGAGTACTGGTCCTGCTTGAGGAGCTCGGTCAGCCGCCGGCCGCGGTTGAGCTGCGCCTGCGTGGCCTTGTCCAGGTCGCTGCCGAACTGCGCGAAGGCGGCCAGCTCGCGGAACTGCGCCAGGTCGAGCCGCAAGGTCCCGGCCACCTGCCGCATGGCCTTGATCTGCGCGTTGCCGCCCACCCGGCTCACCGACAGGCCCACGTTCACCGCCGGCCGGATGCCGCTGTTGAACAGGTCGGTCTCCAGGTAGATCTGTCCGTCGGTGATGGAGATGACGTTGGTGGGGATATAAGCCGAGACGTCGCCCGCCTGGGTCTCGATGATGGGCAGCGCGGTCAGCGAGCCTCCGCCCAGCTTGTTGTTGAGCTTGGCGGCGCGCTCCAGCAAGCGCGAGTGCAGGTAGAAGACGTCGCCGGGATAGGCCTCGCGCCCCGGCGGCCGCCGCAGCAAGAGCGAGATCTCGCGATAGGAGGCGGCGTGCTTGGAGAGGTCGTCGTAGATGCACAGCGCGTGCCGCTTGGAGTCGCGGAAGTATTCGCCCATGGCGCAGGCGGTATAGGGCGCGATGTACTGCATGGGCGCGGGCTCGGAAGCCGTGGCCGCCACCACGATGGTGTAGTCCATGGCGCCGTAGTCGGTCAGCGTCTTCACCACCTGGGCCACCGAGGAGCGCTTCTGCCCGATGGCGCAGTAGATGCAGATCAGGTCTCCGCCCTTGTTGTTGATGATGGTATCCAGCGCCACCGCGGTCTTCCCCGTCTGCCGGTCGCCGATGATGAGTTCGCGCTGCCCGCGGCCGATGGGGATCATGCTGTCGATGGCCTTCAGGCCGGTGGCCATGGGCTCGCGCACCGGCTGCCGGTCCACCACCCCCGGCGCCAGGCGCTCCAGGCTGATGACCTGGTCGGTGGCGATCGGCCCTTTATCGTCGATGGGCTGGCCCAGCGCGTTGACCACGCGCCCCACCATGGCCTCGCCCACCGGCACGCTCATGATGCGCCCCGTGCGCTTGACCTCGTCGCCTTCGCTGATCTCCGTGTAGTCGCCCAGCAGCACCGCGCCTACCTGGTCTTCCTCCAGGTTCAGGGCGATGCCGGCCAGGCCGTGGGGGAAGTCGAGCAGCTCGCCCGCCATCACCTTGTCCAGGCCGTGCAGGCGGGCGATGCCGTCGCCCAGGGAAATGATGGAGCCGACCTCGTCCACCGCCACCCGCGATTCGTAGTTCTCGATCTGCTCGCGGAGGATCTTCGTGATTTCGTCTGCCTTGATTTGTGCCATAGGTCCGTTCCTGGATCTAGTTGGAGCTCAACTGTTCCTTCAGCTTCCGCAACTGGCCGCGCACCGAGCCGTCCCAGATGGTGCTGCCCACGCGGACGCGCGCCCCGCCCAGCAGGCTTTCGTCCTTGTGATAACGCGCGCGAATCTTTTTCCCCGTCGCCGATTCCAGGCTCAAGGCCAGCGAGCGCTTCTCGTCGTCGCCCAAATCGCGCCAACTGGTGACCTCCGCCTCGGAAAAACCGCGGCGCTCGTTCATCTCCACCTCGAACCGGCGCGTGATCTCGCCCAGGGCCGCGATGCGCCGGTTCTGCGCCAGCACCGCTAGAAAGTTGCGCGCCACCGGCGAAGCCCCCACCTTGGCGACTACCGCGTCCAGCACCTTGAGCTTCTGCGCAGCCGGCACCGAGGGCGTCTCCAGCGCGATGCGCAACTCCGTGCTCACGGTCAGCGCCTGGGCCAGCGAGTTCATCTCTCCCACGATCTGGTCCGGGTCGAGCTTCTTCTCCACGGCCACGTCGGCCAGGGCGCGCGCGTACCGGTTGTTGATCGCCGCCATTACTTGCTGTCCTTTCCCAGGTGGTCCACGAACTCCCGCACCAGGGCGCGGTCGGTGGCGGCGTTCACCTGGATCTTCTTCTCCGCCAACGAGACCGCCAGCTCCGCGGCATAGGACTTCAGCTCCCCCCGCGCCAGCCGCGCCGCCGCCGCGATCTCCTGCTCGGCGCCTTGCACGATCTTGGCCTTGGCTTCCACGGCGGCCGCCCGCGCCGCTTCCTCTTCCTTCCCGGCTTCGCGGTCGGCGGCGGCGCGCATCTCCGCCGTCTCCGCGTCCAGCTTGGCCAGCCGCGCTTCGATCTCCGACAGCCGCCGGCTCGCTTCTTCGCTCGACCGCCGCGCCTCTTCCATACTCTTCCGGATCCCCACGGTGCGCTCGCGGAAGAAGTTCGCCATCGGCGATTTCAGGAACACCACCAGCACCACCGCGACAATCACGAAATTCAGGACCGTGCTCAACCAATAGGCCGCTGTGGGGGAAAGGCCCGTGATCTTCGCCAGCCATTTCACCGAAGGAGATTGCTTGAACTGGGCCTCTTCGTCCTCTTCTTTCGCCTCATGTTTTGCGCCCTGGCCGCTCTCGGGTTTGGCCTCGCCCTTGGCCTCGCTCTGGGTCTCGACTGACGACGAGCCACTCTGCGGGCTGGCGGCAGCGCTGGCGGGCTCGGAGGGCTTGGCCTGGGGCTCGGACTGCGCGGACGCAGCGCTGCAAAGCAGCGCCAGAAAGAAAATCGCGAGCAGAACTTGGAGCAGCCGCTGCCGCATCACGTCCGCCCGCCTGCGGCCGGGGCTCCGGCCGCCGGCTTAAGAATCGCCTGGATGACGGCCGCCGCCAGCTTCTCGCTCTCCGCCTCCAGACCGGTACGGGCAGCCCCCACGTCCTTCTGCATATCCTCGCGCGTCTGGCGGACCATGGCATGCGCTTTTTCGCGAGCTTCCGCCAGCGCGGCGGCGGTGGCCTCCTGGAACTTCCGCCGCCGGCTCTCCTGCGCCTGATAGACGGCCACCCGGGCCTCCCTCAGGCGCTGCTCGTAATCGGCCGTCCGGGCATCGGCGGAGGCGACATCCGCCCGCGCCTTCTCCATGGCTCCCTGAGTCTTGCGGTGGCGCTCCTCCAGCACCGCCTCCAGCGGCTGGTGCAGCAACACGCGGTAGGAGACGTACAGCAGCCCGAACAGGACCACCGTGGGCACGGCTCCGAGCAGCAATTCCCCTATCTGTCTGAGAGTCTCGTCCATTGGGTTCTGGTGGAGCCGGAAGAGCCGCGCTGCGAAGGTAGAACCGTAACATCGGTTTTCGGCCCTGTCAACGCGGCCAAAAGCGCGCCCAGAGCGGGGTTTCGTGGCATCGCGGTTGGGGGAAAACGGCTTTATTCAGCCGGCTGCCGGGAGAGCGAAAACGGGGTCCCGCGGCTCCAGGAAGCTCTTGACATCGCTCTCTGGAGTATTACCATAGAAGTATCACCTCCGATCCATATCGGATCGAATGGGCTTGTGGCCAAGAAATTGTCACCGCTTCTTGGTCGCCGGCCCATTTTTAGTTTGGCTGAGGCTCTCCTCCACCACGAACGCCTTCAGCCGCCGCACCACGGACTCCGGCGCCCGCGCTTCCATCTCCACCATCCCGTCGTGGTACTGGCGGGAGAGCACCCGCGCCCGCGCCTGGATCAGCGCCAGCATCTTCCCTTCCTCCTGCGGCACGCGCAGCCGGACGCGCTGCAGCGGGTCGTCTTCCAGCATCTCGTCCATGCGCTCCAGCAGCGCGCCCAGGCCAGCCCCGCTCACCGCGGAGACGTGGACCGTGCCCGCATCGTCGCGCAGCGCCTCCCGCTCCCCCGGGCTGAGCAGATCGATCTTGTTGCGCACGCGCAGCCGCGGCTTGCCCGCCGCCTCCAGCTCCGCCAGGACCTTCTCCACCTGCGCCTCCTGCTCCGCCGCGATGGGGCTGGTGACGTCGGAGACGTCGACGAGCAGCGCCGCCCGCTGCACTTCTTCCAGCGTCGCCCGGAAGGCGGTCACCAGCGCGTGCGGCAGGTTGCGCAGGAATCCCACCGTATCCGAGAGCAGCACCTTGCGCCGCGAGGGCAGCGTCACCGCCCGGATGGTGGGATCGAGCGTGGCGAACATCCTCGCAGAAACCACCACGCCCGCCTTCGTTAACATATTGAAAAGAGTGGACTTACCGGCGTTCGTGTAGCCCACCAACGCGATCGTCGAAACCGGCGCGGCCTCGCGCCGCCGGCGCTGCTGAGCGCGGGTGCGGCGCACGTTCTCCACCTGCTGCTGGATGTGCCGCACGCGCCGGTAGATTTTGCGGCGGTCGGTCTCCAGCTGCGTCTCGCCTGGGCCTCGGGTGCCGATGCCGCCGCCCAACTGCGACATTTCCACGCCCCGCCCCATCAGCCGCGGCAGCAGGTACTCCAGCTGCGCCAGTTCGACTTGCAACTGCCCTTCCCGGGTGCGCGCGTGCCGCGCGAAGATGTCGAGGATGAGCTGGGTGCGGTCGATCACGCGCACACCCGCCGCCTCCTCCAGGTTGCGCTGCTGTGAGGGGGAGAGGTCGTGGTCAAAGATGAGCAGGTTGGCGCCCGCCGAGGCCGCCGCGCCCGCGATTTCCTCCAGCTTGCCGCGCCCGATGAGCGTGGCCGGGTCGGGCTTGGCCCGGGATTGCAGGAACTCCCCTGTCACCTGGGCGCCGGCGCTCTCGGCCAGCTCCCGCAGTTCGGCCAGCGACTCCTCCGCCGTGAATTCCGGAAGCTGGGGACGGGCCGCGTCGCCGGCGGCCTCCGCTACCTCGCGGGCCTGGCGGGCGCTGGCCGCCGCCGACCTCCCCGGGCGGGCCCGCGCGCGGGAATCGATGCCCACCAGGAAGGCGCGCTCCTGCCGCCCGCCGCCGCGGGCCGCTACGCCGGATCGGGGGCCTCGCGAACGGCTGTGAATGGCTTGTCTCTCCTTGGGAAGTAGTTTCTACCATACGGCCTCCACGGCGGCTTTTTCAAGGCAGCTCACTCTTGATCTGTCATCCTGAGCGGAGCGAGTCCCGCTTCCGCGGGACGAGCGCAGTCGAAGGACCCCTACCCTGCCCGCAGCGTAGTAGCGTCGCCGGGGCGTCTCCCCGTGCCGCCACCGCTGTCATCCTGAGCCCCGCCTCGCGGGGCGAAGGACCTTGCGGTGGACTTTGACTTTGACTTTGCCTTTGACTTTGACTTTGATTTTGACTTTGCCTTGTCATCCTGAGCGAAGCGAGTCCCGCTTCTGCGGGACGAGCGCAGTCGAAGGACCCCTACCCTGCCCGCAGCGTAGTAGCGTCGCCCAGGCATCGCCCCGTGCCGCAGCCTTGTCATCCTGAGCCCGCGGAGCGGAGCGAAGGACCTTGCGGTTGGTTGTGACTTTGACTTGTCATCCTGAGCGGAGCGAGTCCCGCTTCCGCGGGACGAGCGCAGTCGAAGGATCTGGGTTTGTGCATTTTGCATTTTGCATTTGTATGTTTACTTTTTCCTTTTTACTTTTTCCTTCTTGTATACTCGTCTCCGGCGTTGACGGGTCCTGGCAGTCAATCCCCCGGACGCGGAGGAACCGAAAATGCACCTGGCGAGTTTCCTGGCTTTCTCCATGCCCACCCATTCGGGCACGGAACACCTTCAGATCGCTCTTCGATGGATCCATCTTCTGGCGGGTATCACCTGGATCGGCCTGCTCTACTTTTTCAACCTGGTGAACGTGCCCTTCATGAAGCAGGTGGACGCCGGCATGAAGCCCAAGATCTTCGAGCACCTGACCTTGCCGGCCCTCTGGTGGTTCCGCTGGTCGGCGCTGGTCACGGTCGTCGCTGGCTTCTGGTACTGGGCGCAGGTCTACGTGGCGTCCGACGCCGAGCGCGCCGACCAGAGCCCCTGGCCGACCATCGGCTTCTTCCTGCTGATTTGGATCGCCGCCTGGGCCGTCATCGCCCTGCTGGTGAACCGGGCCCCCGCGGTCAAGGCTCTCAATAATGGCTGGGTGCTGGCAGTGCTTATCGCCGT
>Ga0080064_1008122_pt1 | contig 10133 bp, 11 predicted proteins | sample Subgrocontami54m_FD_69260 | JGI IMG/M metagenome (GOLD analysis project Ga0080064, IMG submission 69260) | Subsurface groundwater microbial communities from S. Glens Falls, New York, USA - GMW46 contaminated, 5.4 m (SPADES assembly) (version 2) ... | reverse complement strand
TAGATGATGGCGGTTACGCGCCGCTGAGATATTGCGTCGGATCGACCGGCGACGCGCCCTTGCGGATCTCGAAATGCAGTTGCGGCGAGGTCACCGTGCCGGTCTGCCCCGACCGAGCGATCACCTGCCCGCGCTTGATCTGATCGCCGCGCTTCACCATCAGTTCGCTCGCATGCGCGTAAGCGGTGACGAAGCCGTTGGCGTGACGGATAAGCACGAGGTTTCCATAGCCCTTCAGCTCGTTGCCGGAATAGGCGACGACGCCATCGTCAGCCGCCTTGATCGGCGTGCCTTCGGGAACCGCCAGGTTGATGCCGTCGTTTTGCTGGCCATTCGGCTTCGGCCCAAATGCAGCGATGATGCGGCCACGCACCGGCCAGCGGAATGCCGGCGAGGAGGCATTCGCCGTCTTGCCGGTTTCGTCATCGTCGGAAACGTCCGCCGCCGGCGTCAACGCCCGCGCAGTTTGTTGAGTTTCGGCTGCGGCCATCTTCTGCACCGGCGCGGGCTTGGCCTGCGCTTGCGGGCGCGTGACGGCACTCGTCCGCGTGGCACCTGTTTGGTCGGGAATGGTCAGCTTGTCGCCCATGCGGATGCGCGCATAAGGCTCGATGCTGTTGGCCCTCGCCAAGTCATTCAGTGAAACGTGGTAGCGGCGGGCGATGCTGGTGAGCGTTTCGCCGGGTGCGATCACATGCGTGCCGATTTGCGCTTGCGCGGTTTGGCCCGTGGTAACGCGCGTCGCGGGCGGGCCTGACGTGGTGACGGCCGCAGTGGTGCTGGAGCGCGGGATGACGAGCTTCTGGCCGGGCCGGATTCCGGATGGCGAGGCGATGGCGTTGGCCTGCAAGATGGCGGCAGCGGGAACGCCATAGCGCTTCGAGAGACTCTCAAGCGTGTCGTTCTGACCGACGGTGATCGGGGTTCCGCCGTCCCAGTCCCATTTACGCGCGGGCTCCGGTGTCACCGAGCCGGTGATATCCGACGCGCCCGGCTGAAAGGAAGCCATGCCCTTCCCGCCTCCAACCACCGCGCCGTTCGGAAGCGCGGGGCGCGTGGGCGGCGGCAGCGGCTGACTGTTGACGGGCGCGGCCTGCGGTGGCGCGCTCACGGAACCGGTCACATCGCCGGCTGGTGCGTTGTTCGACGCAAAGGGGTTGGAAAAAGGATTTTCGAAGCGGCTTGTCTCGGAGCTGCATCCCGCAGCGGTGAGCGCGACCAACGCCAGCACGGCGATATGAGGCCGCAAGCACACACGAGACACCGCGATAGGCGAAGACATGGTTTACCCACTGATACTCATACGCAACAAATATGAGGAAGCGAGTTAACATCGCCGGGGTAAACAAGACTTTAAGCCGCCAATGCGGCAGCGGAGCCTTGAAAACCGCGATAGAGCCTATAATTCTCTGGCTTGACCGGGCAACAGCGGAACGAAACGCACGCCGATCAGATGCTCCTGCGAGAGACCTTCGTTAGTCTTGGTTAATTTTACGATGGTCTGCGGACCCGCGTGCAAACCGAGCGGCAACACCATGATGCCGCCGTCCGCCAGCTGATCGACCAACGCCTGCGGAACCTGCTCCGCGGCGGCCGTGACCATGATGCGATCATAAGGCGCACGCGCGGGTAAGCCGGCGAAGCCGTCGCCCACGACGACCTCCACGTTTTCGATCCCAAGCGCGCGGAGCCGCTTGCGCGCCACCTCCGCCAGCGTGCGATAGCGTTCGACGGTCACAACCTCGCGCGCCAGCCGCGACAGCACCGCCGCCTGGTAGCCGGAGCCGGTTCCAATCTCGAGCACGCGGTGATGCGGCCGCACGCCGAGCTGTTCGGTCATGTAAGCCACGACATAGGGCTGGCTGATGGTCTGGCCGCAGGCGATCGGCAGCGCATGATCGGCGTAGGCGCTGTCGCTATAATTCGGTTCCACGAAATGCTCGCGCGGGATCTCATCCATGGCGCGCAACACCGCCTGGTCGCTGATCCCGCGGCGGCGCAGGGTCAGCATGAACTCCATGCGGCCTACGCGTTCCTTGTCCTGGGACACTTTCGGCATGCGCATACCTTACCAGCGCCTTATTCTTAGAGGCGTTATCTACGCCCCCGGACGGGGTGCTCCAAGAGGAGCCGCTTTAAGACCCCTATTGCCGGGACACCGGGCCGGGCTATATTTCGACCTCAAGCTTGTTCGGAGGGGCCTGAATCCGGCCATTTCCGCATTAAAATACTCCGGTGTCAGCATCGCGCATGACCGCCACCAACGGAACCAGCTCCATGACATTGGGTGACAAGCTCGCCGCAGGACAACTGCGGGGCCGCATCCTCGTGGTGGAAGACGAGTTCCTGATCCGGATGCTGCTGGAGGAGATGCTCACCGATCTCGGCTATGAACTGGCCGGGGTCGCCGGTCGTGTCGACGAAGCGTCGGAACTGGCAAAGAAGGCCGAGTTCGATCTCGCCATCCTCGACGTAAACCTCGACGGCCAGGACGTCTATCCCGTGGCCGACATCGTCGCCAAACGCGGATTGCCTTTTATGTTCGTCACCGGTTACGGCGGGCGCGGGCTCCCCGAGGCTTACCGGTCGCGTCCCACGCTGCAAAAGCCGTTTCAGCTCGACGAATTGAAAAAGATGCTCGGGCAGCTTATTTCCGCTAGCGCTCGATAGTCTTTACGCCGCCCATATAGGGCGCAAGCGCGGCAGGCACGGCGATCGAGCCGTCCTCCTGCTGATAATTTTCCATCACCGCGATCAGCGCGCGGCCGACGGCGACGCCGGAACCGTTGAGCGTATGCACCGGGCGCACGCCGCTCTTGCCGCGGTAGCGCGCGTTCATGCGCCGCGCCTGGAACTCGCCGCAGACCGAGCAGGAGGAAATCTCACGATACGCGCCCTGCCCCGGCAGCCAGACTTCGATGTCGTAGGTTTTCTGCGCGGCAAAACCCATGTCGCCGGTGCATAGTGTCATCACGCGATAATGCAGGTCTAGCTTCTGCAATACCTTTTCGGCGCAGGCCAGCATGCGCTCGTGTTCTTCCTTGGATTGTTCCGGCGTGGTGATCGAGACCAGTTCCACTTTGGTGAATTGATGCTGGCGGATCATGCCGCGGGTGTCTTTGCCCGCCGCGCCAGCTTCCGCCCGGAAACACGGCGTCAGAGCGGTGAGCCGCATCGGCAGCTTTTCCTCTTCGACAATGGCTTCGCGCACCAGATTGGTCAGCGGCACTTCGGCGGTGGGGATGAGCCAACGCCGCGCCTTTTTTTGAGTCTCGTCGAATTCGGGTTGTCCGAGATTCCCTGGAATTTTCTCCGCCTGCATTTCTTCATGCACAAGATTAAAAGCATCCATCATCTGTCGGAAATTCGATACAACAAATTGATCATCTTCAAACTTCGGCAACTGCGCCGTGCCGAACATCACTTCATCCCGCACCAGCAGCGGCGGATTGACTTCCGTGTAGCCATGCTCGGTCGTGTGCAGATCAAGCATGAACTGGCCGAGCGCGCGTTCCAGCCGCGCCAGACCCTTCTTCAACACCACAAAACGCGCACCGGAAAGCTTCGCCGCCGTTTCGAAATCCATCTGGCCGAGCGCTTCGCCCAGGTCGAAATGCTGCTTGGGCTTGAAGCTGAAGTCGCGCTTTTTCCCGAAGGCATGATGCTCGACATTCGCCTTCTCATCCTTGCCGTCGGGCACATCGTCCGCCGGCATGTTCGGAATGCTCGCGAGGATTTTCTGTAGCTCCTCCTCGGCCTGCTTGGCCTCGGCTTCAAGCTGCGGAAGCTGGTTCTTCAGCTCCGCGACCTCCGCCATCAGCGCGGCGGCCGTTTCTTCCTCATTGCTCTTCTTGGCCGCCCCGATTTCCTTCGACGCCGCATTCCGGCGCGCCTGCGCCTGCTCGAACTTGGCAATGGCCGCACGGCGGCGCTCGTCGATCTGCAATAGCTGTTTGGATTGCGGCGGCAGCCCGCGCCGCTGCAAGCCGCGGTCGAAGTCGGCGGGGTGCTCGCGGATCCATTTGATGTCGTACATGACCAATTGCTCAACGAGAATCGAGACGGTCTTATAGCAGCGAGATCGCCCTCTGACTCGTCATGCGCGGGCTCGACCCGCGCATCCATCCTGTTTCGAATAAGATGGATTGCCGGGTCAAGCCCGGCAATGACGAAAGGGGACTACTCCGCCGGCTTGGCCTGCGCCGCGGCGGAGGCTGCCTTGGCCTTGTTCTCCACAAAACGCACCGACCAGATCGAGCCCTCGTAGAGAAGCAACAGCGGGATCGCAAGGGAAAGCTGGCTGATCACGTCCGGCGGGGTCAGCACCGCCGCGACGACGAACGCACCGACAATGAAATATCGCCGCTTTTCCCGCAACTGCTGCGAGGTCAGAACGCCGATGCGCCCGAGCAGGGTCAGGATTACCGGCAACTGGAACGCCACGCCGAAGGCCAGGATCAACGCCGCCATCAGCGAGAGATATTCGCCGACCTTGGGCAACAGCACAATCTCCGCCTCGCCGCCGCCCAGTTGCTGCATGCCGAGGGAGAAGCGCACCAGCATCGGCATGACGATAAAATAGACAACCAGCGCGCCAAGAAAAAAGAACACCGGAGTCGCTGCCAGATACGGCAGGAAGGCTTGGCGCTCGTGCCGGTAAAGCCCGGGCGCCACGAACATGTAGATTTGCGCGGCGACGATCGGAAACGAGAGGAAGACCGCGCCGAACATCGCGAGCTTGATCTGGGTGACGAAATATTCAAGCAACGCGGTGTAGATGAATTTGGAATTTTCCGGTCCCGCCACCCAGACGAATGGCCAGACCAGGACATTGTAGATCGCTTTGGCGAAAAAGAAGCACAGCGCGAACATGACCGCGAAGGCGACGAGCGCCTTGATCAGCCGCGAACGCAGCTCGACCAGATGCTCCAACAGCGGCGCCTTGGTGGCCTCGATGTCCTCGTGGCTCATGGGCGGCTTCCTTCGCCCGCGCTCTTCGGCGCTTCGGCAGTTCTGATCTCCGGCTCCGGCAAGCTCGATGCGGTCGCTGCCGTGGCGGGCACGACAGGCGCAGCGATTTTTTCCGGCTTAGGCGCCAGCCCGTCCAGATTATGATCTTCCAACGGATTGTAAGTGGAAAATCCGCGCGCGGCGTCGCCGAGCTGATCGACCTCTTTCTTCAGGTCGGCCATTTCCGCTTCGCGGATCGCTTCCTGGAATTGTCCCTGGAAGTCGGAGGCCATGCGGCGGAGCTTGCCCGTCCATTGCCCGAGCGCGCGCAACACGCCGGGCAATTCCTTCGGCCCGATGACGATCAGCGCGATGACGCTGATGACGAGAAGTTCGCCCCAGCCGATGTCAAACATGAAAGATCAACTCCAAAGGCCGCGAGCCGCGTCGCCGCCTTGCCTTCCGGCCCAGAACGATGGCCACCGCTCAGCCCGATCCCTCAAACCGTCGTCCGGTTCTTCAGATCGCTATTCGCGGCAGTCCCGGACGTATGGTCGATGGTTTTGACGGAGTCGTCCTTGGCCGTGTCGTCGGGCTTGTCGTCCTGCATGCCCTTCTTGAACGCTTTGATGCCCTGGGCAAAGTCACCCATGAGGGACGAAATCTTGCCGCGTCCGCCGAACAGCAAAAGGACGACGATGGCGACCACGAGCCAGTGCCAGATGCCAAAGGAACCCATACGGAAAATCCTCCGATCGACGGAAAAGGCAGCTCTTTTGCCCGCCGTGTTTCATGCGAAACTAGGCCCCGGGCGCGGCAAAAACAAGGACTTCGGCCAAGCCGTTCAGGCGGCGCTCTCGTGGGAATTCCGTGCCTTAATCCTCAACCCGCGAGGATGGCGGAGCTAGGCCGAGATCGAGATCGCCGGGCTCCAGCGGATCCTCGTCCTCGCGCAGCGCAGGGTCATCGGAAGGCATCGGCACGGCGAAGCCCGGCGGCAGGCGGCCGTCGAGCAGGCCGGAGCCCTTCAGCTCGTCCAGGCCCGGCAGATCGTCCAGCGCTTCCAGCCCAAAGTGCGACAAAAAGGCTTCCGATGTCCCATAGGTAACGGGCCGGCCCGGCGCCTTGCGCCGCCCGCGCGGGCGCACCCAGCCGGTTTCCAGCAATACGTCGAGCGTGCCCTTGGCCGCGGAGATGCCGCGGATTTCTTCGATCTCCGCGCGCGTCACCGGCTGATGATAGGCGACGATCGCCAGCGTCTCGATGGCCGCGCGCGACAATTTGCGCGGCACGACGGAGTCCTTGGTCAGCAGCCAGGACAGATCATTGGCCGTGCGAAAGCCCCACTTGCCCGCCACCCGCACGAGATTCACCCCGCGCGGCGCGTATTCCGCCTTCAGCTGCTCAAGCGTGGCGCGCAGGTCCACGCCGGACGGCAGCCGCGCGGCAAGCGTCTTCTCGTCCAGCGGTTCCGCGGACGCGAACAACAGCGCTTCCAGCAATCGCAGCTCTTCCGGCCGCGTTTGGCTCATGGTCTCCACCTCGTCTTCCGCAACTACCAGGCGCCTCTTGGCCACACTTCTCATGCCCACGGCTCCCATGTCGTCATCATTCTATCAGAGCGGCGGCCTGGATCGGCCACCAGAATCCCCTGCCGCTTCGTCCGCCGCCAAGCGCCGCCGCATATAGATTGGCGCGAAGGCTTCGTGCTGATGGATTTCCGCCAGTCCCTCGCGCACCATTTCCAGCGACGCGGCGAAGCTCGACGCAAAGACTGTAGTCCGCAGCGCCGGCTCGACCAGATAAGTGAGCAGAAATTCGTCGAGACGGCTCCAGTCCTGCGCTTGGCCCAGCAACCGCTCAAGTGCCGCGCGCGCTTCCGCCAACGACCAGACCGTCCGTTTGGCGAAACGCACATGCGACAGCGCCTGCTTCTGCCGCTGCGACGCATAAGCCGAGAGCAGATCGTAAAGCGTGGCCGAATATTGTGGGCGCTTGATTTCGGCGATCGGCTCGGGATCGCCGCGCTCGTGAACGTCGCGGCCGAGTTGCGGGCGCTCCAGCAACCGCTCCGCGACATTGCGGAACGCTTCAAGCCGCCGCAGCCGGTAAGCCAAAGCCGTGGCCATATCTTCGGCGCTCAGGCCATCCGGCGCGTCCGTATCCGGCAGCAGCAGGCGCGATTTCAGATACGCCAGCCACGCCGCCATCACGAGATAGTCGGCGGCGAGTTCCAGCCGCAACTTCCGCGCCTCTTCGATGAAGACGAGATACTGATTGGCCAGCGCCAGAATGGAGATTTTCGCCAGATCGACTTTTTGCTGGCGCGCGAGCGCGAGCAGAAGATCGAGCGGACCTTCGAAGCCCTCCACGTCCACCATCAGCGCCGGTTCGTCGGTGGCACGGTCGGCGGCCATATCGAGGCTGAAGGGATTGTCGGTCATCATGATGCGGCCATCCGCGATCCGGCCGGAAACACGCCGGCCATCATGGATGCAAATTCCTTGCGCGCGGCAGAAAGATCAATCTCTTTCGCCGGCCTCCTCGCAGCCAGCGCCGCGTCCGCCCGGCGCGCGGCCTCGCCCGCGAGCGCCGGACTTTCCGCTGCGACGTCCTGCATTTCGTCGAGTTTGCCGTTGCAATGGAGCACCACATCGCAGCCTGCGGCGAGCGAAGCGCGCGCGCGCTCACGCAACGAGCCGGACAACGCGCCCATGGAAATGTCATCGCTCATCAAAAGGCCCTTAAAACCGATCCAGCCGCGAATCACATTCTGCACCATCTTCGCCGAAGTCGTGGCCGGTGACACGGGGTCGATGGCGGAGAACACAACATGCGCGGTCATGGCCATCGGCAAGCCGGCCAAAGGGCGGAAAGCGGCGAAATCGCTAGCCTCCAGCGCCGCCCGGTCAACATTGACCACCGGCAGCGCCTGGTGGCTGTCCAGTCCGGCGCGGCCGTGGCCGGGGATATGCTTCAGCACCGGCAAAACACCGCCCTCGCCCAAGCCCGCGGCCACGGCCGCAGCAATGGCCGAAACCTTCCCGGGATTATCGCCATAGGCGCGATCTCCAATCACCATGTCGGCACCCGTCACCGGCACGTCCGCCAGGGGAAGGCAGTCGACCGTGATCCCGGCGCGGGAAAGATCGTCCGCGATCAGCCGCGCGCCCAGCCGCGCGGCTGCCAGGCCCTTGGCCGTATCGCGGTCATAGAGGCGGCCATAGGCGATCCCGGGCGGATAAACCGGCCAATGCGGCGGCCCCATGCGCTGCACCCGGCCGCCTTCCTGGTCAACGAAAACCGGCGCATCGCCGTTCCCGACCGTCTCCCTAAAAGACTCCGTTAAAGCAATGATTTGTGCCTGATTATCGATATTCCTCTTGAAGAGGATCAGCCCCCAGGGCCGCGCCTCCCGCAAGAAGGCGCGCTCGTCCGGCGAAATGGCCGTTCCGGCCACGCCTGTGATGAAGGCACGCGCTTGCATCGGCGCGGATTAGCCCGCGCTTGCTGGCAGGGTCAACAGTAGACGGCTAATTTCTTTGGACGACGCACTGGCCGCCAGCGGCTTTCAGACTCGTGCAGAACTGGCTCGCCTGATCGAGCGCGGCGAAGGGACCGACCATCGTGCGGAAATAGATCCCCTTCTCGCCGAGGTCAGCGCGGCGGATGAGCGGCTGGCGATTGCCGAGAAGAGTCGGGAACTTGGCCGCCAAGCTGCGGAAAGAGGCTTGCGCTTCCGCCTCGCTGCGCTGGGAGGAAATCTGCACGGCGTAGGAACCCGCTTCCGCCGCGGCCATGCGCGCCGGGGCCGGCGGCGCAGCGGCTGCGGGAGCTTGTGGTTCAGAATTCAGGCTCTGCGGGGTGAGCGATAGCGGAGCATTGGCCTGGGGTGGCGGAGAAACCGGCGGTGCCGCCACGGAACGCGGCGCGGGAGTTGACGCGCCGCTGCGCGCAGCCGGTGCATTTGCGCTCGGAGCGGCACCGTCTCCCAATGGCTGATCGGGACGGATCGTCACCGTGCGAATCTTTTTCGGCTCAGCCGCGTTCGGCCCCGGCGGCATGCTGCCTATCGGAGCCGAAGCCGCACCGGAGGCATCCGCCGTTTCCGGCAGCCCAGGGAATATGACGCCACGGGGCGCCGCGCGCGCATCTGCCGGAACATCGATCGGCTGCTCCTCACGCGGCACAATTTTTTCCGCTCGGTTTGGGTCGCCAACGCGGTCGTAGATGACTTTGGAAGCTCCGGCGTTCGTCGCCGGTACCTTGCTCGGCGTGGTGTCCGCCTTGATAACCGGGGGCGGTCCCGAAGTGCCGCCAGTGAAAAGGAAACGATAGCCGAAGGCAGCGCCCGTTCCGAGCAGCGCCAAGCCGACGAGCATCGTGACGGTTTTCATGCCGCGGCGCGGATGCGCCTCGGCGAATTCGTCGTCATAACCCTCTTCGCCTTGGGGCATCTGCCCCGCGTCTTCGTAATAAGCCTGAGGGCCGGCCGGCGGCGCGCCGTAGATCGCAGGATCATAGGCCGGCTGGAATCCGCCCCGTCGCGGTTCCATCGGCGCCTGACTCTCGAATGGCGGAGGGTTGAAGGGTTGCGGCGCGGGCGGTGGGTTAAAACGATTCTGCGGATAAGGCGGAGCAGCGGGAGCCGAATGCTGCGGCGGTGCAGACGGCTGTCGTTGCGCACCACCGCGCCCCAACTCCGCGAATGGATCGGTCTGACCGATCAATCGCGCCAGTTCCGCCAGCGGATCGCTGCCTTCCCGGCCCGCGGGCGACGGCGCTGCAGGCCCGCGCGGGCGGGGATCGTTTTGCCGGTAAGAGCGAAAATTGGTGTCGTCCGCCATACTACTCCGTCACCGTTTCTGCATTGCCCGGCTCGCCCCTGCGATTGCGGTCACCGCATCTCCTGCGGGGCCTCGACGCCGAGCACGGCAAGTCCCGAACTGAGAACCGTAACAATGCCTTGCACGAGCGCAAGGCGGGCCAGGGTCATTTGTGGATCATTCCGGATAATGAAGCGTAAATGTGGCGTATCGTTGCCGCGCGTCCAAAACGCATGAAATTCGCTTGCAAGTTCATAAAGATAAAAGGCCACCCGGTGGGGCTCATGCGCCAGCGCGGCCGCCTCAATAGCCCGGGGATAAAGCGCTACTCGCCGCATTAAGGCGAGTTCCGCAGAG
>Ga0080064_1008119_pt1 | contig 10138 bp, 8 predicted proteins | sample Subgrocontami54m_FD_69260 | JGI IMG/M metagenome (GOLD analysis project Ga0080064, IMG submission 69260) | Subsurface groundwater microbial communities from S. Glens Falls, New York, USA - GMW46 contaminated, 5.4 m (SPADES assembly) (version 2) ... | reverse complement strand
TCATCGGCAAAGTCCCGGGCCTTTCGCCAGCCCCAGGTCTTTATCACTACACGCCCATGGAGCATGCGCTGGAGCTGCGGGCCGAGGGGCCGACGGAAAGATTCGGTTCGCGCCTGCCAGGGTTCCCCCCCAACGCCTTCTTTGTCGGCTTTACCTCGGTGAACTGGCGGGAGACCTGGAAGTACGGAGAGCGAGCCTTTCGCTACTGTCAGCACGACGTGGGGCACGCGATCGCCAGCGCTCGTATCGCGGCGCAGACCCTGGGCTGGCGCACGCTGCTGTTGGACGGCTTGGCGGACGACACGCTGGCCGCCTTGTTGGGCGTAGATCGACCCGAGGATTTCGAAGGAGCAGAGCGGGAGCATCCAGATTGCCTGGACGTCGTCTGGCCTGCCGATCAAGAAGCCGGTCGTTCTACCGGGAAGACGATTTCGTTGCCCCTGTTTCTTTCGACGGATGCTGTTCGCGACTCGGCGCGGCGAATCTGGCACGGCAAGGCCAACCGGCTGAGTCGCGACGATCCGGTGCAGTGGCAGATCCTCGACCAGGTGGAAGCCGCATCGTGGAAGTCGAGTACTGAACAGAGGCTCGTAGAATTGAATCAGGACGGTTCTTCAGCGGAGACCCTGACCAACCCGAGCACCGACGTGCCGGGCATCTGCCCCGGGCAGCCAAGGGCTGGACAAGTGATCCGCCAGCGTCGAAGCGCGCTTGCGTTCGACGGCAAGACCTCGATTTCAGTCGGCACCTTCTTTACGATGCTGGCCCGCGTCATGCCACGGATTGAGCGAGACCTGTGCTGGCGTCCGATGCCCTGGGACGTGCTGCCCTGGGAACCGGCGATTCACCTCGTCTTGTTCGTCCATCGGGTGAATGGCGTTGCTCCGGGTCTTTATATGCTGGTTCGTGATCCGGCGAAGGTGGACTCGCTCAGACGGGCGATGCACCGACAATTCGCCTGGACCTTGCTGCCTGGCTGTCCGGAGAACTTGCCTTTGTTCCTGCTTGAAGAGGGCGATGCGCGGCAATTGGCTGCCCAGGTCAGTTGCGGCCAGGAAATCGCCGGCGATAGCGCGTTTTCCTTGGGAATGATCGCGGAATTCGAACCAAGCCTGCGGCGGTACGGACCCTGGTTTTACCGCAGGCTCTTCTGGGAGACCGGGGTGATCGGCCAAGTGCTTTATCTGGAGGCGGAAGCGAGCGGCGTCCGTGCGACGGGAATCGGTTGCTTCTTCGATGACCCGGTCCATCAGGTGTTTGGGTTCAACGACGCGACGTTTCAGTCCCTCTATCACTTCACGATCGGAGGCCATGTCGAGGACCCTCGGTTGACCACCTTGCCGCCCTATGGGCTCGGTCATTGAGAGCCCGGCAACTGATGTTTACGTCCACACGTGCAGAGGCGAATAACCACATGAGTGCTGGTGTCTTTACTTGGAAACCAACCGAACACGTTCATTCGATCCAACGCTGCTGGGCTAGCCTCGGTCACCAGCGATGTATTTCTCGAGTTGCTGGATGATGAATTTCTGCTCGGAAATGATGTCTTTCACCAGGTCACCAATGGAGATAAGGCCGAGCAGCTTGTCGCTATCCATGACGGGCAAGTGACGCACGCGGTTGTCGGTCATCAGCGCCATGCATTCCTCGTTTGTCTGGTTCGGGTGCACATACATGACCGGGGATGTCATGATGTCGCGGACCTGCGTTTTTTTCGATGATCGGCCCATGAGGACGATTTTCCGCGCATAGTCACGTTCGGTGATGATGCCGACAATCTTCACGTCCTCCATCACCAGGAGCGCGCCGATGTTCTTCTCAGCCATCAGCTTGACTGCGTCGAACACCGACGTCGAGGGCGTGACGGTGTGGACGGTCTGCTCGGGTTTTGACTTAAGAATTTGAGCCGCGCTTTTCATGGGTGATTCTCCGTCAGGGTGTGGTGCAATCAAATCAGGCGCACAGGGTGCGCAGAGCAATTATTCAGCGGTCTTCAGCGTCTTGCATGTCTTGTTCCAACAACGCTTCGCGTCCTTGATCTGTAATTGCAAGACCGTCGATACCATTTGGCGTTGCGAAGCTGAACGTGCGAAGCTTGCCCGCGATTTCGATCGGAACTGGTGACGGATCCCGTTTCGCATCAGCCGCTGCTTTCAGCTTGCGCAGCCAGTCGAAATCCTCGGGTGTCAGGTTCGGATTCGTGGCTCCCATACTTTTCCGACTTACTAGGGTTCGCAAACTCACCGATCGGCCGGTCCATGCCGAAGTACGGGTCAATGACCAAGGTATCTGCATTCTGGAGGCAGCGGCTCGCTCCGTCGCCGGCTCCTGCGGGCGGGTACTCACCCATTCGCCTACAGCGGCACCACCTTCCCCGGATTCATCAGATTGTCGGGGTCGAACAGGCGTTTGATGTCGCGCATCACGTCGACGGCCTCGCCCAGCTCTTGCTGCAGCCAGGCCTGCTTGCCCAGGCCGATGCCGTGCTCTCCGGTGCAGGTGCCCTCCATGGCGAGCGCGCGCTCGACCAGGCGCTTGTTGAACGATTTCGCGAGTTCCTGCTCCTCCGGTTTGGCCGGGTCGACCAGGAAGATCAGGTGAAAATTGCCGTCACCCACGTGCCCGACCAGCGGCACCGGACACAGATAGTCCGCCACGTCCTTCATGGTCTCGGACACGCACTCGGCGAGCCGGGAAATGGGCACGCACACGTCGGTCGAAATCCCGCGGCAGCCGGGCCGAAGCTGCAGGCAGGCGAAGTAGGCGTTGTGGCGCGCTTCCCATAATTTGTTGCGGTCCTCGGCCTTGGTCGCCCACTGGAAATCCATGCCGCCGTTCTCCCGGGCGATTTCCTGCACCGCCTCGGCCTGCTCGACCACGCTTGCTTGCGTGCCGTGGAATTCGAAGAACAGGGTCGGGGCGACGCGGTAGTCGGTCTTGCTGTATTTGTTGAGGCAGCCAACCGCGGTCGCATCGACGAGCTCGCAGCGCGCAACCGGGATGCCCGCCTGGATGGTCTGGATCACGGTCCTGGTGCAGCCTTCGACGGTATCGAATGCGCACACCGCCGCCGACATCGCTTCCTGCACCGCGTACAGCCTTACCGTGATTTCGGTGATGATACCCAAGGTCCCTTCCGAGCCGATGAACAGCCGCGTCAGGTCGTAGCCGGCCGCGGATTTTTTTGCCCGTCGCGCAGTTTTGATGATGCGGCCGTCGGCGAGCACCACGGTGAGCGAAATCACGCTTTCGCGCATGGTGCCGTAGCGCACCGCGTTGGTGCCGGAGGCGCGCGTCGCGGCCATGCCGCCGATAGTCGCATCGGCGCCGGGGTCGACGGGGAAGAACAGTCCGGTGTGGCGGATGTGCTCGTTCAGTTGCTTGCGCGTGACACCCGCCTGCACCACCGCGTCGAGGTCGGCCTCGTGCACCGCGAGCACCTTGTTCATCTGACTCAGGTCGATGCACACCCCGCCGTTCACGGCCAGGATATGGCCTTCGAGCGAGGTGCCGACACCGTAGGGAATCATGGGCACGCGGTGGCGGCGGCAGATATTGACGATATCGCGCACTTCCTCGGTGGTTTGCGGAAATACCACGGCGTCGGGCGCTGCGTACGGAAAGTAGGATTCGTCCTTGCCGTGCTGCTCGCAGATGCCGCGGGCGGTGGTGGCGCGTTCACCGAGCAAGGCCTTGAGTTCGTTGACCAGGGTAGTGTTGAGTTCGCGCGGCTGGTTCATGGAAGACCCGTGATGGTTGGGGTTCCCAATTATAGAAGCAGTCCAGGCGGCGAGCAACGCGATTCGTTTCCGCGGCATGTCGGAGCGGCAGATTGGCGCCGTCCGGCCGCAGTCGGCGCGGCGCGTAGACCACCAAGTTGCCTCTTTGCCCGGATGGCGTTAGATTGACCAGGACAAATAACATCCTGAGGTCAGCCATGACCGAATTCGACGCCGCCGCGCTCGACTGGAAAACGCAGTACAAGCTGCTGATCGGGAGCGTGACGCCGCGGCCGATCGCGCTGGTAACGACGCTCGGCAGCCAGGGGCCGAATGCCGCGCCGTTCAGCTTTTTCAACGCGATCGGCTCCGACCCGGCAATGCTCATGTTCTCGGTCGGCGACAAGGACGGCGGCGCCAAGGACACGATTGCGAATATCCTCGAGATTCCGGAGTTCGTCGTGCATATCGTGAGCGACGCGATCAAGGAGAAAATGAACGTGTGCGCGATCGACTACCCGCGCGGCGTCAACGAAATCGCCGAGGCGGGCTTCACCGCGCTGCCGTCGAAGAAGGTGCGCCCGCCGCGCATTGCGGAAGCGCCGGTCGCGTTCGAGTGCCGGTTGCTGCAGAGGCTTGAACTCGGCCGCGTACCGTATCACGTGGTGATCGGCGAGGTCGTCTATTTCCATTACCACCAGGGCATCGTCGACGAGCGGTTTCACGTCGACGTCGGCAAAATCAACCCGATTGGCCGCCTTGCCGGCAGGGGCGGCTACACCCGCATCACCGACCGCTTCGAGATGCCGCGCCTCAAGTACGGCGGTGGCGTGCTGGAGGGCTGAACCGTGGAGCGGCGGCTTGCGCGGCGCGTCAGCGGGCGGCCCTTCGTTCAGACCGCCCGCCATCAAGGTTCCTCGAACCGCGCTGCGGTATTAGAATAGCCGCATGGCCGCCGAAACGGAAACCGCCGCCCCGGGCCTTGCCGAGATGCGCGAACTGAAAATGACGGTGTTCGCGCTGCGCGAGGAACTGGAGCGCTCGCGCGGCGATACCGGCGAGGCGGTGCGGCAGGGAGTGTCCGGCGCAAACGCCGAAATCGCGCAGTTGAAGGCCACCATCACCGCGCTGCGCGACGAACTGCAGGAATGGCCGGTCAGGCGCGACGACGCGGCCAGGCTGGCTCAGGCCGCCAATCTGGACGAAATCAAGCAACTCAAGGCAACCATCGGGGCGCTGCGCGACGCGCTCGAAGCGGCGCGCCTGGGGGAGGAAACGGCCGTGCGCCAGGCGATCATCGCCGCGCAGGACGAAATCGCGCAATTGCGCTCGACGGTGGCGTCCTTGCGCGAGGCGCTGGAACAGGCTAATTTCTCGAAGCAGGGCGCCATTGCGGCGGCGCGCGCACAGGATCACGCCGAACTCGCGCAACTGCAGGCGACGGTGCGCGCGCTGCGCGACCAATTGCGGGCCACGCCCGCCAACCGGGCAAAGTAGGAGCCATGGAACAACCCAAACCGACCGCCAAAATCACGCGCCTGCCCGGGCGGAGCAAGCCGGCGAAAAACAGTCCGAGCCCGGCGGTCCGCGGGCGGCTGAAGCTGGTCGAGCTTCTGCTCGAGGTGTCGCGCAAGATGGCGGCGTACGACTCGCTCGACGACGTGCTCAGAACCCTGGTCGAGATGACCACCGCGGAACTCGATGCCGAGCGCGGAACCCTGTTCCTCAACGACCCCGAAACCAATGAGCTGTATTCGCGCGTGGCTCAGGGCAACATCAAGCACGAGATACGCCTGCTCAACACCAGCGGCATCGCCGGATACGTGTTTTCGTCCGGGGAATCGGTTCTTATTCGCGACGCCTATTCGGACCCGCGCTTCAACCGCTCCATCGACGAGCAAACCGGGTTCGTCACGCGCAACATCCTGTGCACGCCGATCAGGACGGTGAAGGGCGAAATCATCGGCGTGGCGCAAACCCTGAACAAGAAGAAGGGGGACTTCACCAAACGGGATCTCGCCGTGCTCGAGGCGATGACCACGCAGGGGACGCTGGCGCTGCAGGGCGCGGTATTCATCGAGCGCATGAAGGCCGTGCGCAAGCAGGAGATGGAATTCGTCGACGTGGTGTCTGAGGTGACCGCGGACATCAAGCTTGGCTCGCTGCTGCAGAAGGTCATGGGCGAGGCGACGCGCATGCTCAACGCCGAGCGCTCGACCCTGTTCCTCAACGACGACAAGACCCACGAGCTGTGGTCCGAGGTCGGACAGGGACTGGAGTCGGTGCAGATCCGGCTGCCCAACCACCTCGGCATCGCGGGCGCGGTGTTCACCAGCAGCAAGGCGATCAACATTCCCTACGCCTATGCCGACCTGCGCTTCAATCCGGCGTTTGACAAGAAGACCGGCTTTTTCACACGCTCCATTCTATGCGTGCCGATCGTCAATAAGCACGGCAAGACCATCGGCGTCACCCAGGTCCTGAACAAGCACGGCGGGCCGTTCACCAACGAAGACGAGTCGCGCCTGCGCGCCTTCACCGCGCAGATTTCGATCGCATTGGAGAACGCCAAGCTGTTCGCCGACGTGCACAACATGAAGAACTACAACGAGGCGATGCTGGAGTCGATGTCGAACGCAGTCGTCACACTGGACGACGGCGGCAGGATCGCCACCTGCAACACGGCGGGGCTGAAGATCCTGAAAGTGCATCCGGAGCAGATTCTGCAGCAGCCGGTGGCCGAGTTCTTCGGCGGCGAGAATGCCTGGATCGTGGAGAGATTGAAGCACGTCGACGAAACCGCCGCCGCCGACATGCTCATGGATGCGGAGCTCGCCGTCGGCGATGAAAAAGTCTCAGCCAACGTCACTATCCTGCCGCTGTTCAGCATGGAGAAGAAGCGCCTCGGCTCGATGCTGCTGATCGAGGACATCAGCAGCGAAAAGCGCATGAAGTCGACCATGTCGCGCTACATGGATCCGGGCATCGCCGACCGGCTGGTGGCGAGCGGGGCCGAGCTGCTCGGCGGCCAGAGCGTCCCGGCGACGGTGCTGTTCTCCGATATCCGCGGCTTCACCACCATCGCCGAGCAGCTCGGCGCCCAGGGCACGGTGGCCCTGCTCAACGAATATTTCACCCTCATGGTCGACTGCATCCAGCATGAGGAGGGGATGCTCGACAAGTTCATCGGCGACGCCATTATGGCCGCGTTCGGCATCCCGGTTGCGCACGAGGACGATGCGGACCGGGCGGTGCGCGCCGCGATCGCGATGCTGCGCGCGTTGAAGGCATGGAACGTCCAGCGCGTGGCCGAGGGCAAGATGCCGGTTGACATGGGCGTCGGCCTGAATACCGACATGGTGGTGTCGGGCAACATCGGCTCGAAAAAGCGCATGGACTACACCATCATCGGCGACGGGGTGAACCTCGCTTCGCGCCTGGAGTCGGCGTGCAAGCAGTACGGAACCCATATCCTCGTAAGCGAGTTTACCTATGGCAAGCTGCGCGGCACTTACCGCACGCGCGAGGTGGATCTGGTAGTGGTCAAGGGCAAGACGCAGCCGGTCGCGATCCACGAAATCCTCGACTATCACACCGACGAGACCTACCCGCAGCTGATCGACGCGCTCGGCTACTTCCGCGACGGGCTCACCAAGTACCGCCAGGGGAAGTGGAACGATGCGGTAAAGCAATTTTCGGAAGTGGTGTCGATGAACCCGGCGGACAAGGCGGCCAAGCTCTATGTCGAACGCTGCCTTTACCTCACCGAGCATCCACCGGGGGATGACTGGAACGGAGTCTGGGTAATGGAAAGCAAATGACGGCAGCATTGGGAAAGTTTGCGCGGCATGAAGCGCGCTTTAGGCATCGAGGGCTGAGGTGGATTGCCATATGTATTTCTCTGCGTTAGATTCAAAGCGTCAGCTACAAGGAGATCGGTCATGAATGCCGGGTTCAAAGCGGTGTCGAAATGCTCGCTCGCTGCGCTTGCGGTGCTTGCCGTGGCCGCGTGTACGCGCTCGGGCGTGAGCTACAACAAAGACGTGCAGCCGATACTTGCGAAGAACTGCTCCGAATGCCACACGCCGGGCCAGAAGGGTTTCGTGGCCAGCGGACTGGATACGACGAGCTATCAAAGCCTGATGAAGGGCGGCAAGTTCGGGCAACTGGTCAAGCCAGGCGACGCCCTGTCGAGCGCGCTCAACATGCTGGTGGAAGGACGCGCCCATCCGTCCATCCAGATGCCGCATGGCCGCGCGAAACTACCCGACAAGGAGATCGGAATGCTCAAGGTCTGGGTGAACGAAGGCGCGAAGAATAATTAGGGACCGCCCGGCATGAGGCCGGGTGGGGCGTCAAACTGCCGCGCCCAGCGCGCCGGCGGCGCGCAGCGCGTCGATTTCGGGGGCGCTCAGTCCGAGCAGGTCGCGCAGCACTTCATCCGTGTGCTCGCCCAGCGCCGGCGCCGGCGCGCGCACCGAACCCGGTGTCGCGGACAGGCGCACCGGCACCCCCACCATGCGTACCTTGCCCGCGCGGGGATGGTCGATCTCGACGATGGCGCCGCGCGCCTTGACCTGCGGGTGCTCGACCACCTGGGCGAGGGTGTTGATGGCGCCGACCGGAATCCCGTTTTTAGTTAAGAGCGCTTCCCACTCCTCGTAGGTCCGCGTGAGGAACACCTGCTGCAACCTCGCAATCAGGCTTTCGCGGTTCAGGTTGCGCTCGCCATTGGTGCGAAAACGCGGGTCATCGGCAAGTTCGGGGCAGCCGATCACCGGGCAAAAAATTCTCCACAGCTTGTCGCTGCCCACGGCCAGCGCCAGATCGCGCGTTTTGGTTTGAAACGTCTGGTAGGGCAGCAGGGCCTTGTACGCGGTGCCCATGGGCTTGGGGATGTCGCCGGTCGCACAATAGTTTCCGATCATGGTGCCGAGCAGCGCGAGCTGGCCTTCCATCATCGACACGTCGATGGTCTGTCCGATCCCGCTCTGCTCCTTTGCTCTGAGCGCGAGCATGATGCCGAAGGCGGCATTCATACTGGCAGTCAGGTCGGCGATCGAAACGCCGGCGCGGGCGCCGTGTCCGCCTGCTTCACCGGTCACGCTGATCATGCCGCTTTCGGCCTGAAGGATAAGGTCGAGTGCGGGGCGGTCGCGGTACGGACCGTCCTGGCCAAATCCGGAAATCGAACAGTAAACGATGCCCGGATTGCGCCGCCGCGCCATTTCGTAGTCGAGCCCGAGCCGGGCCAGCGCGCCGGCGCGGTAGTTCTCCAGGACGACGTCAGAGCGCTCGACCATGCGCAGGAAGGTTTCCTTGCCCTGCGGATGTTTGAGATCGAGCACCATGCCCTTCTTGTTGCGATGCAGGCTCACGAAGTAATCTGTTTCCCCGCCTGGCAGGGGCGTGCCCCAGGCGCGCGCGATGTCCCCCAGACCGGGAGGCTCGATTTTAATCACCTCTGCACCGTAATCGGCAAGCATGGTCGAACAAAACGGCCCGGCGAGCGCGTGGCTCAGGTCAAGCACCTTGATTCCTTCTAGCGGCAGTTGCATGGAGTTTCCGTTGCTGATGGGATTGGCAAGTTGAAGCCAAGCGCGTTCGAAAATCGCCGCGGCGCCTTGGCCGCGACCGGAGAAAGCCGAATCATACCCATACCGCGGCGGAGAACCTGGTCAGGCAGCCGTACGGCGTATGGCGCGTTTCGGTTTGCCGCCGGATTTCGCCGGCACCGCGACCCGGTGGGCCGGCGCAATACGGTTCCTGGGTTGCCGGCTGCCCGCGCGCTGCAGCGTCTTTCCGGTTCCCGCGGGCTGAAACGTGGGAATCAGGTGTTTCTTGCCGTTGCCGATGAGGTCGGCGCGGCCCATGCGTTGCAGCGCCTCGCGCAGCAGTGGCCAGTTCTCCGGGTCGTGATAGCGCAGGAACGCTTTGTGCAGGCGGCGCTGGCGCCCGCTGCGGACCACGCTCACTTCTTCCGCTGTGGCCGAGACCTTGTGCAGCGGGTTCTTGCCCGTGTGGTACATGGTCGTCGCCAGCGCGAGCGGCGTCGGCAGAAAGGTCTGCACCTGGTCCAAGCGGAAGCCGTTGCGCTTGAGCCACAGCGCAAGTGCGAGCATGTCGGAGTCAGAAGTCCCGGGATGCGCGGCGATGAAGTAGGGAATCAGGTACTGTTCCTTGCCCGCCTCGCGCGAGAAGCGGTCGAACAGCGCCTTGAACTTGTCGTAGCTGCCGATTCCGGGCTTCATCATTTTCGCGAGCGGACCTTCCTCGCTATGCTCCGGGGCGATCTTCAGGTAGCCGCCGACGTGGTGGGTCGTGAGTTCCTTCACGTATTCGGGCGAGCGCACGGCGAGGTCGTAGCGGATGCCCGAGCCGATCAGCACTTTCTTGATGCCGGGTAGGGCGCGCGCCTT
>Ga0080064_1008118_pt1 | contig 10140 bp, 6 predicted proteins | sample Subgrocontami54m_FD_69260 | JGI IMG/M metagenome (GOLD analysis project Ga0080064, IMG submission 69260) | Subsurface groundwater microbial communities from S. Glens Falls, New York, USA - GMW46 contaminated, 5.4 m (SPADES assembly) (version 2) ... | reverse complement strand
GATGGTGATTGTGGAAGAGCGCGAGGGCGGACTATTCCTGCAGCCGGCGGTTGCCCTGCCGATCCGCGACATCCCCAAAAAACAGATTGAGGAATGGATCGCGCGCGATGAGGCCGAGATGGCGGCCTTTCGCGCGATGCCCTCAAAGGCGAAGAAAAAGTGAGGCTGTTTCTCGACACGAGTGTCCTGCTGGCTGCGGCCGGATCAGCGGGTGGCGCGTCACTTTTCGTCATCACCGAAGCCGACGCGCAGGGATGGGAACTTGTGACCGCGGATTATTGCGTGGACGAAGTTCGGCGCAATCTCCCGAAACTCAACCCAGCGGCGCCGAACGCGTGGCGGCAGACAATCTCGCCCGCTTTAGAAATAACCCAGGTGCGGCTCGCGTTGGACAAGCCGCTCGTTTTCCCCAAGGCGAAGGATCGCCCCGTCGTGATTTCGGCGCTGGCCGAACGATGCAAATGGCTGCTGACGCTCGACGAGACCGACTTCCACGGAAACCTCGGCCGGGAAATCTACGGCATGCGGATCGCCACGCCGGGCGAATTCCTGATGGAGCTGCGTAAAGACGGACTGATTTGACGCAGGTACGACCGCATACGGTCAAAGCAGTCTCGGCAGCTTCGCTAGCGCCTTCCGTTTCGCCTTGTTTTCGATGTGGGTAGTGGCGGCTGATGGCCTCGGAATCGTGGCCGATGATGTCGATCGCCACGGCGCGCTCCCATTGGAACGCGATCGATTTCGCCTTGCGGCGATCGGTTTGTTTGGTCGAGCGCTGCGCGCGCCGACCGTCGGCCTTGTAGAAGCAAGCGAACCAGTATGGGGAGCGAACTTTTCGGCGAAGAGAGGCCATGGAAACGAGCGGATTTGGTGGCAACGTCTCTGGCTATGTTCCCATGTTTCCTGATGTGTTTCTCAGAGGGAAACAGCCTCTTTTGCGCGAGGCGGCAAGGTCTCCCCGGTTCGAGTCCGGGAGCGTCCACCAGCTGGATCTCGTCTCTGGTTCGAGGCGACGAAGCCTCGCCGACCTACTTCCCCGGGCCCGCCCAGTGCGCGGTGCCGATCGCGAAATAGAGGTTGCTCCACGGCGGCTGGCGGCGACCGGCATACCACAGCCGGTAGCCTCCGCCCGGCAGCGGCAGCAGCGTCTGGCTCGTCGTGAAGTTGGATTCCCAGTCGTGCGCCGGCTCCGGGCGGAAGACCGGATTGTCCGGATGCTTCGTCCACGCCAGCCCGTCAGGGCTCACCGCGAACCCGAGCGCGGTGTGTTTGTCGTCGGCCCAGTAGCAGCCGTAGAACATCACGTAGACGCGGTCAGCCTTGATCACCATCGGGTAGACTTGGTCCTTCACCTCCCATTTCTGGTCCATCACGATGCAGGGCTGCTCCGTGATCCGCCAGTGGGTGCCGTCGTCGCTCTCGGCGTGGTTCGTGTGCCAGGGGTGCCGGTTGATCCAGGTGTACCACATCCGGTACCGGCCGCCCTCCTTGATCACGCAGGGGGCATAGGCGTTTTCCATCACCGGCGTGGGATTCGTCCAGTGGATCCCATCCGCACTCGTGGCTTCGTAAAGATCGTGCTTGTACGTCCCCTTGGGGAAATCGACCGCGGCGAAATACATTCGCAGCCGGCCATTCTCGCGCCGCACGGTGCCGTCGGCGTTCTTCAACAGCACGGGCGTGACGATCGAGTGAATGTCGTCGCCGAAGCTGAACACGGGCTCGGCCGAGTAGCGGGTGAATTTCACCCCATCCCTGCTCTTCGCCAGCCCAACCTTGAAGAGCCGCTGATCGGATTTTTCCGGCTGCTTTGGATCCTTGGCGACGCCCTTGTACGTGCCGGCATCGACGCAGCGCTGCGAGCCGGAGTAATACATCCAGTACTCGCCGTTCATGAAGACGACGTGCGGCGCGAAGATGTGCTGGTCGTCGAACCGCCCCTTCTCGCCGAGCCCGAGCGCGGGCGTGTCGCTGTCGCGGATCCAGTGATGCGGCTGCAGCCAGCGGGCGAGCGCGGGATCGGTGGAGGGGGCCTCGCCGAGAGCGAATGGACAAAGGCAAACCAAGGCGGCGAGGGCTGAGATGGGTCTCATGTTATTGAAGCTGTCATTCCGAGCGGAGCGAAGAATAACCGGGAAAGTGGGTTGGTTTCGCGGTCCCAAACTCAGAACACCGCCTTCATGCCCATCGTCCAAAGCGACGCGAAATCCTCGCGTTGGCGGAAGGTCGCGTAGGCGGGCGTGTTCGGGCCGAGAATCTTGAGATCCTCCGTGGCGTCGCCGACGTTGCGCAGGCTCGCGAAGAGCGCGCAGCGCTTCGTCAGCTTGAACTCGCCGTACACGTCGATGTAGAGCCGCTTGGCCCACCAGTTGAAGACGCCCGGCTCGATGCCGTTGCCCGCGACGGCGCCGGCGCGCTGGCGGCCGCGATAATTCCAGCTCACGCGCGCGTTGCCGCGTTCGCGCGTCAGGCTGACGCCCCAGTTGTAGGTCCGCGGAATGTAGCCCTGAAAATTGGCCGCGGCGTCGCCGATCATCCGCTGCGCGCTCGCGTTGGCGAAGACCTGCACGCCACGCCCCCACGGCGGCAGGAACGTGAGCGCCTGCTTGTAGCTGAAATCGATTCCCTGGCTGCGGACGCGCGAGGTGAGGTTGTAGTTGGTCGCGATGTCGTACGCGCCGTAGATCCCGGGATCGAGCTCGAGTTGTGCGAGCAGCTCCGGCGTCGCGCGAAACGTCGTGTTGCCAAAGAAATTTCGGAAGTCGCGCCGGAACACGGCGACGGAGACCTGGCCCACGCCCTCGAAATAGCGCTCGAGGCTGAAGCGGTAGGTGTTGGCGCTCCATGCCTTGATCCCGGGATTGTTGACGCTGATCCGATTGCTCGGACTCGGGGGCGACTCGGTGTCGGGGAGCGTCGTGCCCGCGTAGTATTGATTGTAGCTCGGCCGTCCGAGCGACTGATAAAACGCGCCGCGCAGGACGAGGTTTTCGCGGAGAGCGTAGCTGCCATTGAGGCTCGGCAGCACGCGGAGGTATTCTTTCTCCGTACGCCCGCCGCGACTGAGGAAGGTCAGCTTCGAGTATTCAAGCCCGGCGTTGGTCGGGACAATCAACTGGGGCCGGCCATTCACGAGCACGACATTGCCGCTGGCATCGCGACGGTAGTCACGGGTTGGATCCGTGAGCGGGCCCTCGCCGCTGACGTTCGTCTGCTCGGCGCGGTAACCGCCCGTGAGCTTCAGGCGGCGCGCGAAGAACTGCGCGTCGACGCGCAGGAACGCGGCGGTGATGACTTCATCCGCGTACCGCTGCAGATTGACGATCGAGCGGTAGATCGCGTTGGGATCAGTGCGGAAGTACTCGGGGTGATCGTGGTAAAGCTGCGCCGTCCGCTCGGTGCTGAGCCACTCGGTGAACGGATAGCCGAATGGCGGGCGGCGTTGCGAATTCGGCCGATCGACGAGGGTCGGAGTCAGGTTCGCCGGCCCGAGGTAGGTCGCCCCGATCGTGCCGCCGGTGATGTCGCGCTGCGACTGGCGCACATCGAGGCCGCCCTTCACCGAGACGGGTATGCGGTGCCAGTCGAAATCGCGCCGGAGGTTGGCGTAGACGCTCCGCTTGTGCTCGATGTGGTCGCGGTAGTCGCTGAGGTTGCCGATCGACGACAGCGAATAGCTGCTCAGCGCATACGGGTCGACCGGCGCGCCGGTCACGCCGTCACGCACCGAGATGCGCCCGGGCCCGATGAAGCTGACGTCGTCGAAGGAAATCGTGACGTTCTGGCGGCGCGCGAGAATCTCGCCGCGCAGGAAGCCCTGATCGATGTCCTGGTAATTCGTCGTCGAGGCCGAAACGCCCGCGCCGGCCTCGGCCTTCCAGAGCGGGCCGTTGTGCCGCCACACCAGCGCAGGAGCGTAGGTGGAACTGGTCCAGCGGCGGGCGTTGACGGCGTTCTGGAGTTCGCCGGCGCCGGTGCCGGTCGCGCCGTGGGTGAAGGTCGGACTGAAATTCCCCGCAGTCACCCGCTGGATGAAGAACCGAATCGCGCGGTTGTAGTTCGTCGTGTCGAACTGCGTCCAACTGAAGGTGAACGAGAATCGGTCGGCCGGCGAGAGCTTGTAGTCGAGCGTGACGCCCGCCGACGCGCGAGACGTGACGCGCGGACGATCTCCCATCTGAATCGAAGTCAGGTACGGCGTGGCGACGCCCGGGGCGGGCAGGTTGGCGCTGGCGGCACCGCTGACGCCGGTCCAGGTGTTCTGCAGGAGATCCTGCGGGGCGATCTGCCTGCTGTAGCCGCCGGTGAGGGTGAAACCGAACCGCGCGTTGACCGGCACGATGTACGAGAAGTCGGCGCCGGGCTGGACGTGGTAATTGTAGCCGTCGTTCGGTCCGGGCAGCCGGTGGAGCGACCGGTCGTTGTCGCGGAACATCACATACGCCGTGCCGTTGAACAGCGGCCTTCTCCGCTCGAAGGCGCTCCGCGGAACCAGGTTGACGGAGCCGGCGAGCGCACTGCCCGAGGTCTCGGGCGTGTTCGAGTTGGTGACCTCGACCCGCGCGACGTTGTTGATCGAGACCCCGTTGAAATCGAGATTACGGTTGTTGCCGGACGCCGGCAGATTCGCGAGATCGAAGCCGCCGACCGACACGGGAACATAACTGCTGCCCACGCCGTTGAGCGAGACGCCGCGCGCGTCGCCGCCCGCGTACTCGATCGTCACGCCCGGCAGGAACTTCAGGAACTCCGCGGCGTTGCCCTCGGCCACCATTCCGAATTCGTCGGCTGAAACGACCGTGATCATGTTGCGCGCGACCCGCTGCTCGTTGATCGCGATGGCGGCGCCATCCATCTCCTTCGTCGTCGCCACGACGAAGCGATCGAGCTTCAACGGCATGTCTGCGGCGGCCGGGCGGGCGTCGCGCGCGACCAGCGCGAAATCCTGCTGCACAAGCTGCCCGGCGCCGACCGACACGGCGCGCGCCTCGGCCGCGAGTCCGGTGTAGAAGACCCGCACGCGCACCGCGCCCCCCGGCACGCGATCAAGCCGGTAGTAGCCCGCGTCGTCGGTAAACGTTTCGATCCCGATGTCCTCAATCGTCACCCTCGCGTTGAGCAGATAATTGCCTGCGGCCTGGTCGAACACCCGGCCGGCAATCGTGCCGGTTGCAGGGGCATCGACGGCGGCGGCGGTTTCGGCGGCCATCGACGCGTGGCCGGTAGCGAACGCCAGCGCGAATCCACCGGCCAGCACGGCGGCACGAAGCGCGCAGCGGATCTTCGCCGGGGGCCGCGCAGGTGCCGGCCCCGCTCCGCCAGGCGTCGCGCATGCACCGCACCGCGCACCTGTGGGCGGTGTGATCAGCGATGCGTACGGGCGCGCGATGTCGGCGTCCTGCGACTGCATGGGTGGGGAACTGGCCGCGGACTGGGGTGGTGTCAGCGGCACCCATGGCAATAGGCCCGCCGCGGTGATTGGCAAGCGCACGCCACGGGGAAACGGTCAAGACCGTGCGCAGTTCACTTCCGCGTCTCCACCGGCTTCCTGCGCTTCGGGTAAACCGTGCGGCAGATTTCGCACGTGGTGCCCTGGCACGCGCGGGCCGTGCAGTGCTCGCGGCCGTAGTAGATGAATCGCAGGTGCAGCTTGCTCCAATGCTCACGCGGAAACAGCGCCTTCAGGTCGCGCTCCGTCTGCTCGACGCTCCGCCCCGCGGTGAGCCCCCAGCGCTGCGCCAGCCGGTGAATGTGCGTGTCGACCGGAAACGCGGACACCCCGAAGGCCTGCGCCATCACCACGCTGGCAGTCTTGTGGCCCACTCCCGGCAGCGCCTCGAGTTCCTCGAACGTCCGCGGCACCTGCCCGCCATGTCTTTCCACGAGTAGCCTGGATAGCGCGGAGACGTTTTTCGCCTTCGTCGCCGACAAGCCGACCGGCCGGATGATCCGCTGAATCTCCGCGACCGGCACCCGCATCATTTTCTCCGGCGTGCCGGCCAGCGAAAAGAGCTCGGGGGTCGCACGGTTCACCGATCGATCCGTCGTGTGCGCGGACAACAACACCGCGATGAGCAGCGTGAACGGATCCTGGTGCGCGAGCGGAATCTCCGGGTCGGGGTACAGCTCCGCCAGCCGGCGATCGATGTAGGCGGCGCGTTCGGCGCGGGTCATGGGGAATTTGTCGGAAGGTTTTCGCTTCGCGAAAACCTTAATATTCGTTCCTTGCGCAAAGTCTGATCAACGCTGCGTCCGCAAAAACTGATTTCCTAATTCCAGGTTTTAGCGTAGCGAAAACCTCTCATGCCCTCGTCCCGCGAACGCCTCGAACCCCTCGACAGTTTCCCGCGCCGCCACCACGGCGACCACGCCGCTGAGACCAGCGCGCTGCTCGAACTGCTGGGCTACGCCTCGCTCGACGCGCTCACCGACGCCGCCGTCCCGGCGCAAATCCGCCGTGGCCCGCTGAATCTTCCCGCCGCCATGGGCGAAAGCGCGGCGCTCGCCGCCTTGCGCAGCCTCGCGGGCGAAAACAAGGTCTTCCGGAATTTCATCGGACTGGGCTACTCCGACACGCTTACCCCGCCGGTCATCCAGCGAAACATCTTCGAAAACCCGGGCTGGTACACCGCCTACACACCATACCAGGCGGAGATTTCCCAGGGGCGGCTGGAAGCGCTGCTCAATTTCCAGACGCTCGTGACCGAGCTCACCGGACTGGAGATCGCCAACGCCTCGATGCTCGACGAAGGCACCGCCGCGGCGGAAGCGATGATGATGTGCCATCGTTTGAAGGAAGGCGATGCGGCGGCCCATCGGACGTTCTTCGTGTCGCAATATTGCCACCCGCAGACGATCGACATCGTGAAAACGCGGGCCCAGCCGCTCGGGATCAGCGTGGTCGTCGGCGACCATCGGAAATTCGATTTCGCGCAGGGATGCTTCGGCGTGCTCGTGCAGTATCCGGACACGACCGGTTCGATTCACGACTTCGCGAACTTCTTCCGCGCCGCGCATGCCGCGGGCGCCTTCACGATCGTGGCGACGGATCTGCTGGCGTTGACGCTGCTGCGCGCGCCGGGCGAATTCGGCACCGACGTGGCCGTCGGTTCCGCGCAACGCTTCGGCGTGCCGCTCGGATTTGGCGGGCCCCATGCCGGCTTCCTCGCGACCAAGGACGCCTTCAAGCGCCAGATGCCCGGCCGATTGATCGGCGTCTCGAAAGACGCCCAGGGCGATCCCGCGCTGCGGCTCGCGCTCGGCACCCGCGAGCAGCACATCCGCCGCGACAAGGCCACGTCGAACATCTGCACCGCGCAGGTGCTGCTGGCCGTCATGGCGTCGATGTACGCGGTGTACCACGGTCCGGAAGGCCTGAGGCGAATCGCGCGCCGCGTGAAGCGGCTCACGGAAATGCTCGCGAGCGGCCTCCGCCAAGCCGGCGCGAAAGTGAATGCCGAGCCCGTGTTCGACACGCTGACCGTCACCGGCGTGGCCGCGGCGCGCGTTCACGCCGCGGCCGAGGCGAAGAAGTTCAACCTGCGGAAACTCGATGCGCACTCGGTCGGCATCTCGCTCGACGAGACGACGACGGTCGAAGAGGTGGAACTGCTGTTGGGTTTCTTCCGTAGCGACGAGCGCCAGCGAGTCGAGGGGACACTCGCTGGCGCTCGTGGCTACGAGGATTCGGCGCCGTTCCCCGCGCCGTTTGGCCGCACTTCGGCGTTTCTCGAGCACGCGACCTTCAATCGCTACCACACCGAGCACGAGATGCTCCGCTACATCAAGCGGCTCGAGAGCAAGGACCTCTCGCTCGTGCACTCCATGATTTCGCTCGGGTCGTGCACGATGAAGTTGAACGCGACGAGCGAGATGTTCCCCGTGTCTTGGCCGGAGTTCAGCCGGTTGCACCCGTTCGCCCCGCCGGAGCAGACGCGCGGCTACCAGAAGATGTTTGCCGACCTGGAGCACTGGCTGGCCGAAATCACCGGCTTCGCCGCCGTGTCGCTGCAGCCGAATGCCGGCTCGCAGGGCGAGTACGCGGGGTTGCTGGCGATTCGGTCGTATCACGAATCCCGACACGAGGGACACCGCCACATCTGCCTGATTCCGACCAGCGCGCACGGCACGAATCCCGCGAGCGCGGCGATGGGCGGCTTCAAGGTCGTGCCGGTGGCGTGCGACGCCCATGGCAACATCGACCTGCCGGACCTGCGCGCCAAGGCCGGGTTGCACGCGCGGGATCTCGCGGCGCTGATGGTCACCTATCCTTCGACCCACGGCGTCTTCGAGACCGGCATCAAAGAAATCTGTGGCATCGTGCATCAGCACGGCGGCCAGGTGTACATGGACGGCGCCAACATGAACGCCCAGGTCGGGCTCACCTCCCCCGGCGAGATCGGCGCCGACGTGTGCCACCTCAACCTCCACAAGACCTTCTGCATCCCCCACGGCGGCGGCGGCCCGGGCGTGGGGCCCATTGGCGTCGCCCAGCACCTCGTGCCGTTTCTGCCGGGCCACGTGTTCGTCACCCCGACCTCCGGCTCTCACCTCTCACCTCTCAACTCTCAACTCCGCGCCGATGGCGCGGTAAGCTCCGCGCCCTATGGCTCGGCTTCGATTCTCGTCATCTCGTGGATGTACATCCGGATGATGGGACCCGACGGCCTGACCGAGGCGACACAGCGCGCGATCCTCAACGCGAACTACGTCGCGAAGCGGCTCGAGCGATTCTTCCCCGTGCTCTACCGCGGCAATGCGGGGTTGATCGCGCACGAGTGCATCGTCGATTTCCGCTCGTGGAAGAAACACGGGCTCGAAGTCGAGGACGCAGCGAAACGGCTGATGGATTATGGCTACCACGCGCCCACCATGTCATTCCCCGTGCCCGGCACGCTGATGATCGAGCCGACGGAGAGCGAGTCGAAGGCCGAGCTCGATCGGTTCTGCGACGCGATGATTTCGATTCACGGCGAGATGCAGGCCGTGGCGAACGGCGAGTCGGACAAGGCAAACAATCCGTTGAAGCATGCGCCGCACACCGCGAAGGCCGTGTGCGCCGACACGTGGGACCATCCGTATTCGCGCGAGACGGCGGCGTTTCCCGATCGCTTCACGCGCGCCAGCAAGTTCTGGCCGAGCGTCGGTCGCGTGGACAACGTCTACGGCGACCGCAACCTCGTGTGTTCGTGCGTGGGGATGGAGGCGTACGCGGAGTGAGGGGAGACGCGAATGAGGCAGCCAATTCGTCCACTCGCTCACGCTCGTAGCTACGGGTTGGCCGTGGCATTGACACCAGAACTGTAGCCACGAGCGTGAGCGAGTGGACCGCAAGGGTCATCTTCCGCGGCTCGCACCGGAAAATTATCGTGGTCGCGCCTTCGTCCATTGGACCTTGACGCTCGAACGGCGCGCGACCGGGTGGCTGGACGATTCGTTTCATTTTCGCTGGCAGCTCATCATGCTGCACACAACCGCGCGATATGAAGTAGCTTGCCCGGTTTATGTGCTCATGCCGGATCACATGCATTTGATTTGGGTCGGCCTAAAGGAAGTCGGTTCCGACCAGTGCGTCGCCATCGAGTTCTTCCGCAAACATGTCCGGCCCCACTTGGCGCCCGCGGATTGGCAGCATCAGGCGCATGACAACGTCCTTCGCGAAGAGGATCGTGAACGGGATGCGTTTCGGACGGTTGCGCATTACATTCTTGAAAATCCAGTACGTGCCGGCTTGGTGCCACGGTGGCAGGATTATCGATATCTTGGCGCCTGCGTCCCGGGTTATCCGGACTTGAATGTGCGACGCGCCGACTACTGGGAAGTTTTCTGGCGGATATACAGTCGTCTAGTTGAGAGTCGGTGAATCCACTCGCTCACGCTCGTGGCTACGTGACAGCAGCGTAGTGACAGCAGCGTAGCTACGAGCGTGAGCGAGTGTGGGGCCCCGGAGCTCATGCGCGAACGTTGGCGCGCGCGACGAAACCCAGCGAGTTGAAATTTGATCGCCGGTTTTGCCGCGATGCAACCCCGCCCCTTTCCGTCTTTCCTCCGGGCCTTTCGCGCGCAACGCTCAACTTTCCATGCGTCTCATCCGCCATCTCACTCCGCACGGCCCGGCTTATGCCGCGCTGCAACCCGACG
>Ga0080064_1008114_pt1 | contig 10144 bp, 9 predicted proteins | sample Subgrocontami54m_FD_69260 | JGI IMG/M metagenome (GOLD analysis project Ga0080064, IMG submission 69260) | Subsurface groundwater microbial communities from S. Glens Falls, New York, USA - GMW46 contaminated, 5.4 m (SPADES assembly) (version 2) ... | reverse complement strand
GTTGCGATCCCCCGCGTCGGCGGGCCTCCTCATTACCCGGGATATGCGGTGGAATATCGGTTACGCCGTGAAAGCGCTCGTGGCATTTGCGTTCCTGGGTCCCCTGATGTTTCGGTTCTTCGGCGCCCCCGGTGGGTGGGGAGTGTTCGTGGTGATCGAGGCCGCAGTGGTGACCCACATGTTCCTGCGGGGAAACGCATTGCTGCATCACGCATTGGCGCCCGCCGATGCCGGGCCGGGTGTGCCGGCGGCGTGCCGCCCTTGTAGCGCCGTGGCGCGATGATGGAAAATGATTCGATGCAGATTTCAAGCTGGATCGATGGCAGGACTGTGCTGCCGGGTAACGGCGGGTGGCTGGAGAAGTTCGATCCCCATACCGGCGAGCTTCAGAGCCGGGTGGCGGATGCGACGGCTGAAGATGCGGCAACCGCAGTGAGCGCCGCAGTCTCCGCCTTTGCTGCGTGGGCGGGGCAGACCCCGGTCAGGCGCGGGCAGATGCTCGCCGATGTGGCGGCGGCGATGAAGCGCCGGGCCGATGAACTGGCGGATTGCATCGCGCACGAAACCGGCAAGCCTCCGCAGGACGCCAAAGGTGAAGTGGGAGGTTCGATTTTGCAGGGCGAATATTTCGCCGGCGAGGGCATGCGTCTTTATGCGCGCTCGCTCACGTCCGGGATGCCGGGCAAGTCGAGCCACACGGTGCGCCAGCCGAGGGGCGTGGCGGCGCTGATCGTTCCCGCCAACACGCCGCTAGCGAATATCGCGTGGAAAGTTTTTCCTGCGCTGATCTGCGGCAACACGACGGTGTTGAAGGCTGCCGAGGACGCGCCACGCATTGCTTTGCTGTTCGCGGAGCTGGCAAAGAATGCCGGCTTGCCCGACGGGGTGCTGAACGTGGTGCAGGGTCGCGGTGATCCGGCGGGTGCTGCGCTGGTGAAAGATGAGCGCGTCGCCGTGATCAGCTTCACCGGCTCCACGCAGGCCGGGCGCTGGATCGCCGAGACGGCGGGACGGCGGCTGGCGCGCGTATCGCTGGAACTGGGCGGCAAGAATCCGTTCGTCGTGTGCGACGACGCTGACCTCGAGCAGGCGGCGCATTGGGCGGCGTTGTCCGCGTTCAGCAATGCCGGCCAGCGCTGCGCGGCGGGCAGCCGGATCATCGTGTTCGAGAGCGTGTACGAGACTTTCCGGGATCGACTCGTCGCCCGCGCGCGCAGCTTGAAGCTGGGGGTGGAGGCGGGCTGCGATCTCGGACCCGTGATCAACCGGCGCCAGCAGCAGGCGATCATTGCCGCCATCGAGAACGCGCGGCGCGAAGGCGGCCGCGTGTTGTGCGGCGGTGGAGCGCCCGCAGCGACTGAGTTTGCGAACGGCTGTTACATCGAGCCCACACTGATCGAGGGGCTCGCGCCCGAAGCCGCACTATGCCGCAAAGAGGTGTTCGGCCCGGTGGCGACGTTACATCGTGTCGCAGATATCCGGGAGGCGCTGGCGCTGTCGAACGCCACCGAATACGGGCTCACCGCCGCCATCCATACGCGCAGCGTGGATCGGGCGATGTGGTTTGCGCAGCGGGTTCGCGCGGGAATCGCGAACGTGAACCTTGGAACTTACGGCAGCGAACCCCATATGCCTTTCGGAGGGTTCGGTGCGTCGGGCAACGGCAGCCGGGAGCCGGGCGCGGAGGCGCTGGACGTGTATTCGGAACTCAAGAATATCTCCATTCTGACCCGGCCCGAATTGATTTGAGAACGCTGCCATGACGCCCAGCGCGGTTGCCTTCATTCCTGCTCGCTCCGGCTCCAAGCGGATCCCGCACAAGAATATCCGCCCGCTCGGCGGCCATCCGGTGCTCGCGTATTCCATTCGCGCGGCAATCGACAGCGGTGTGTTTGCCGCGGTGATCTGCGCCACCGACAGCCCGCTATACGCCGAGGTGGCGCGGCACTACGGAGCGGAAGTGCCGTTTCTGCGCTCCGGAGAAATCTCGGGAGACATGTCGCCGGATATCGAGTGGGTGGAGTGGATGTTGAAAGCTTTGAAACATACCGGCCGCGAGTTCGACGCGTTCAGCATCCTTCGCCCGACCAGCCCTTTTCGCCGGCCTGATACTATTCGGCGCGCCTGGCAGCAGTTCGTTCAGACGGAAGGGGCGGATTCGCTGCGCGCCGTGGAGAAGTGCGGTCAGCATCCGGGCAAGATGTGGGTGATCCGCCGGGGGCGTATGCTGCCGTTGCTGCCGCTTAGCCCTGCTGAGCAGCCCTGGCACAGCAGCCAGTACGCGGCGCTGCCCGAGGTTTACGTGCAGAATGCGAGCCTGGAGATCGCTTGGTCGCGGGTGGTATTCGATGGGCGCACGATAGCGGGCAGCGTGGTCGTGCCCTTTCTGACGCAGGACGACGAAGGGGTCGATGTGAACGAGGAATTCGACTGGTGGAAGGCCGAGCGGCTGCTGCAGCAGGGCGTGGCCAAGCTGCCGACGGTCGACGTCACGCCATGGACAGCAGGGAATCTCGGAAATAAGTCGGTTTGAAAAACTTTCGTCATTCCACAAGGAAGCAACAAGGACAAAACGATGGGTGAGCAGATCACTTACAGCCAGTCCGAAGCGGTTGAGGAAACCTCGGCAGGAACGCGGCTGCTGTACTTTCCCAAGGCAGCGTTCGATTGTGCTCGCGATGCGAAGGGTCCGGCGGCCGCGCGCACGCGGCTGTTCGCGCTGCTCGCGCGCTTCAACACGCTGTACATGATTGCGCGCGCCGGATCCGGGCACGTAGGCAGCAGCTTCTCGAGCCTCGACATACTCTGCTGGCTGTATCTCAACGAGCTTGATCTTGCGCGTGATCGCTATTTCTCGTCGAAGGGCCATGACAGCCCGGCGCTTTATGCGGTACAGGCCGCGCTCGGCATTCTGCCTTTCGAGAACGTTCACGCACTGCGCCGGCTGGCGGGACTGCCCGGACACCCAGATGTACACACACCAGGAAGCTGCGTAAATACGGGGTCGCTGGGGATGGGCATCTCCAAGGCCAAGGGTTTCGTGCTTGCGGACCGCCTGCGAGGCGAGCCGAACCGGCGGGTTTTCCTGATGACTGGCGATGGCGAGCTGCAGGAAGGCCAGATATGGGAATCGCTCGCCTCGGCGGCCAACAAGGCCATGGCCGAGATTACGGTAGTGGTGGACCACAATAAAATTCAGTCAGACACCCATGTGTCGCGGGTCAGCGATCTGGGCAACCTGGAAGCGAAGTTCCGCGCTTTCGGCTGGGAGGTGCGGCGTTGCGACGGCCACGACTACGCGGCGCTGGCCCAAACGTTCAACGAGCTGGGTAAAATAACGAATCGGCCCAAGGTGATCATCGCAGATACGATCAAGGGTTGCGGCGTGTCGTTCATGGCTCATACCGCGATGGCTCCCGAGGAAGAGTTTTACCGCTTCCACAGCGGCGCACCTTCGTCCGGCGACTACCGCAAAGCGGTAGCAGAACTGCTCGCGGGCGTATATGCTGCCGCCGCGAATCTGGGCATCACACCGCCGGAACCGCTTGAGGCCAGCGCCGAGCCACTGCTGGCGCCTGCCTCGCACCAACGGCTGATACCGGCCTATACCGAAGCGCTGATCGCTGCCGCCACGCGCCGAACCGAACTGGTGGCGCTGGATGCTGACTTGATTCTGGACACGGGCCTGATTCCGTTCCGCGACCGTTTCCCCGACCGCTTTTTCGAATGCGGCATCGCCGAGCAGGACATGGTTTCACAGGCGGGATCGATGGCGCTGGACGGACTGCTTCCGGTGGTTCACTCGTTTGCCTGCTTCCTGTCGGCGCGTCCAAACGAGCAAATTTACAATGCCTGCACCGAAGGCCGGAAAGTCATCTACGTGGGTTCCCTTGCAGGCCTGCTGCCCGGCGGCCCGGGCCACTCGCATCAGGCGGTGCGCGACATCGCAGCGCTGTCGGCGATGCCCGGCATGACACTAATCGAGCCGGCGTCCGCCGAGCAGGTGCGCGCCGCGCTGGACTGGTGCGTGGACGAGGCGCAGGGCAGTTGCTATCTCAGACTCGTTTCCATTCCCTGCGAGTGCCCGCCGGAGCTCGCCCGACTCACGCCGCTGGAATATGGCCGCGGACAGGTGGTGCGCGAGGGCGGCGACGCCGCGATCGTCACCTATGGCCCGGTAATGCTCGCGCAGGCGCTGGGCGCCGCGCGCTCACTTGCCGGACAGGGCTGCAGCGTGCGCGTGATCAATCTGCCGTGGCTCAATGCCGTCGATGAGGCCTGGCTGGCCGATGCCGTGTCGGGAGTGCGTTTGCTGGTGACGCTGGACAATCATTACATCGTAGGCGGCCAAGGGCAGATGGTGCGCAGCGCACTGCTCGGGCGGGCGGGCTGCGACTTGAGCGGCGTCGTGTCGCTCGGGCTGACCGATATTCCGGCGTGCGGCCGCAACGACGAGGTGCTGCGGCACCATGGGCTCGATGTGGAGGGCATCGCGCGACGCATCAGGGAAGGCCTCTCGGGCGCACGTCGTTAGGGGTGGGGGCAATGACTAAAATACTCAAGATTTCACAAGAAAATCTTCATGAGGGGCTAAGCGCAATCAGGGCTTTCCTTGGTAAGAATGAGCTCGAAAGGGCGGTAGCGTTATTTCGTGTTTTGTCGCGCGCCTACTCGAATAGCAAATACGTTTTGGAGGCGCGAACGCTCATTGCCGAATCAATGCGCTGGAGATTCGGTGAGTTTTTGGATGACAACGCCACGGATTTAAAACTGACAAGAACTTACCTCACGGGCTTTGAAAAGAAGCTCGACATCAGCAAAGACATCCCGGGTTTTTCAGAACTTGCCGGGAAAGCCTTGCAGGAAGGCCGCACGAGTCTTTATCTGGATCGGCTTTACACCATTTATCAGTCGCTTCTCAATGTCTCAGGATTGGCGGGTGACATTCTTGAACTAGGCGTTTACAGCGGAGGGTCCTTAAAGTTCATTGCCTGGATTTGCGAGTCGCAAGTCACCCGCAGGGCGATATTCGGATTGGACACCTTTACTGGCCATGCCGGTGTCACTCAAGAGGACGGCCTGGTTCATTTGGAAGGTATGCTTAAGGGTCCTGGCCTGCAGGATGTATCCGATTACATCAAGGATCACCGGGACATCACGCTTGTCGCCGGAGATGTGCGCGAAACTTTGGATGGCGTTCTGGCCGGGGTCGAACGACTTGCATTCGTCCATCTGGATCTTGATCTTTACGAGCCATCTGCATTCTCGTTGCCTCGTCTTGCGGCGAAACTAGTCCCGGGAGGCATTATTCTGGTGGACGACTATGGTTTTACGACGTGTCCGGGAGCGAAGAAGGCTACGGACGAGTTTCTGGAAAGGGGCGGATTCACGCATTTCCACCTGCTTACCGGCCAATGCATACTGACTAAGCGCGACGCATGAGCGAAACTCCATCCGACATCCGGGAACCAAGCCGATAAAATGGGACGCACACGTTTTATGGCCCGGATCAAACCCTGGGGTTTCCCCGTTATCGGGGGCAAGCCTCCTCCCACAACCCTGTAAGGATTATCACGAATCGAATGAGAAACTGGAAACGCATCGTTCTGGCGGGCGCCGTGATCGGCGGGGCTGCCTGCGCCGGACAGGCTTGGTCGTTCGATCGTCTGGCGGAGGCCTATTACTCGGCGCTGCGGTCGGACCGGCTGTTTCTCGGCGCCGCAGCCCAGCATCGCGCGGTACTCGAGAAGCTGCCGCAGGCGCGCGCGGGACTGCTGCCGACGCTGAGCGCCAGCGCCAACCGCAGCGCAAACGACGCACAGGTCGCCTATGAGACGCAGTTCGCGGGGATCGATCGCCAGTTCCGGATCAACGGCTGGGCGGTGTCTCTCAACCAGCCGCTGTTCCGCATGGTCAATTATCATCAGTACGGGCGCGCCCAGCTTCAGATCGAGCAGTCCGGCGTACAACTCGAGATGGCGCGCTACGACCTGGTGGTGCGGCTGGCGAACGCGTTTCTCGACTGGCAGACTGCGTTGCGCACCCGAGGCGCGACGGAGGCCGCAAGACGGTATTTGGAGGCCGTGGCCGCCCAGGCGCGAAGCCAGCGCAGGGAGCAAGTGGTGACCGTGCCCGACCTCCTCGATGCCGAGGCGCGTTTCAGGAAAGCTGAGGCCGATGCGATGGAGGCCGCACGGGTCCTGCAGGTCAAGGCAGCGGTACTCGCCAAGGTGGCCGGCGAACTTCCGCCGCCGACGCTCTTTTCATTCACGGTGTCGCCGTGGCCCGAAGTGAAGGGAACCGTGAGCGTATGGATGGAGCAGGCGCGCAACCGCAATGCCCAGGTCCGCTACCAGGTGCTTCAGGAAGCGATTGCTGAAAAGGATATCAGCTCGGCGCGCGCCGGGCATCTTCCCACGCTTAGTCTGGTGGCGAACCAGAGTCGCACGTTCAATTCCGGCAGCTCGTCGATCGTGGACGGCGCAGTGGCGAATACGCAAAACGTGTTTAGCGTCGGGGTGCAGTTGGAGGTACCGATTTTTTCCGGCGGCCTGGTGAATTCGCGCACCGACGAGGCGATAGCGTTACGAGACAAGGCGCGCGAGGATATGGAAAATGCGCTCGCCCAGGCGGGTATTGACGCGCAGACCTATTATTTCAAGGCGGAGGTCGGCGCGGTGCAGGTCGATGCAGCCGGGAAGCGCGTGCAGGCCGCCGAATCCCAGCTTGCGGCGGCGCGCAGCGGCCTAATCCTGCGGACCAGCCTCGAGCTCGACGTGCTCGGCGCCCAGTCCGCTTTGCTCGCTGCGCAGCGGGATCTTTTCAGGGCGCAGGCCGACAGGATGGTGGCCGTGCTGCAACTGCGGCAGGTGAGCGGTGAATTGACCGACGAGGATATCGAAGTGTGGTCGAGGCTGCTCGTTCCCTTCGAGCAGCGAGCTGCCGTGAACTGATTGGGGGTTTCCCCCAATGATGCATTAACCTAGAAAGTTATTTCAACGCAAAGACGCGAAGGGGACAGAAAGAGAAATGAAAGGCAGAAAATACTTTGCGCCCCTTTCTTCTCTTCTTCGCGTCTTTGCGTTTAATCGCCGTTTTTGGATCAAATAGTGTTTACCGCGTCCCGCTGAGGGGACGGTAAACGCGGCCAGCAGGATCATGCGCATTCTGTTTGTTCATCAGAATTATCCGGCTCAATTCAGGCATCTCGCGCTGCATCTCGCTCGCGACCCGGGCAACGAGGCGGTGGCTCTCACCCTCAAGGGCGCCGACGTCCATGACGGCGTAAAGGTGGTGCGCTGCAAGCTGACCCGGGGTGTGCCTCGCGAGACGCATCCGTGGGCCAAGGATTTCGAGGCCAAGGTAATCCGCGGTGAAGCGCTGGCGCGGGGCGCACGGGGCCTTCGCGATTCAGGTTTTCGGCCCGACGTCATTTACGCGCATTCCGGGTGGGGGGAGGCCCTGTTTCTGAAAGAGGTGTTTCCGCGCAGCCGCCTCATCTGCTATGCGGAGTTCTACTACCGTTCGACAGGTCTGGATGCCGGATTCGATAATGAATTTACTGCGCCGTTGGATGAGGACGGAAAGTGCCGCACCCGCATCCGCAATGCAAACAATCTGCTTGCGCTTGAAGCATGCGATCTCGCGATCGCCCCCACCGAATGGCAACGCTCGACTTACCCTGAGGAATTCCGCCACAAAATCGAGGTGGTGCACGACGGCATCGACACTGACGCCATCCGCCCGGCGCAGGGCGTGCAGGTTCGAATCGGTGAAGCCGGCGTCAAGCTTGGCCAGGACGACGAGGTCGTTACTTACGTCAGCCGCAACTTGGAGCCCTATCGCGGATTTCCGACTTTCATGCGCGCGCTGCCCGAGCTGCAGCGGCTGCGGCCGGCGGCACACGTTGTGATCATAGGCGGGAACGCGATCAGCTACGGCGCACGCCGCAAAGACGGCAGGACCTACAAGCAGGTGATGCTGGATGAAGTGGGTGGCGGGCTCGACATGAGCAGAATCTATTTCGTCGGTCACGTTGCACATGACGCTTTCGTCCGGTTGCTGCAGTTGTCTTCAGCGCATGTGTACCTGACGTATCCCTTCGTGCTTTCCTGGTCCATGCTCGAAGCCATGGCGGTCAAGGCGCCGCTTATCGCATCGTCAACGCCCCCGGTGTGCGAGGTCGTGCAAACCGGCGTGAATGGACGGCTGGTCGATTTCTTCGACGCGCAAGGACTGGCACGCGCGGTTGCCGATGCCCTGGAGCAGCGCGCCGATTGGGTGGAAGTGCGAAGGCGCGCGCGACAGACGGTCGTGGACCGTTACGACCTCAAGCGGGTGTGCCTGCCGCGCCAGCTCGCGCTGCTCGGCGGCATAATGGGGTCAGTGTGACTTTTCCGTATCGTAGGCGTTGTAGGGGGAATCTGAATGACGAGACCTCTTTCCGTGGCACGCCGAGCCCGACTTTGCCTCTTACGGGACCTGGTCCGATCAGCGCAAGGTTGCGCTTGCCTGTCGCCAAGGTTATACTAAAGTAACACCTTCCATTCGGAGCCCTCATGCCCGTCACTACTTTGCGCGCCTCGGGCGGCGCCGTCGTCATGTCGGTACCAAGAAAATTGCTGGAAATCGTCAACTTGCGAGTCGGATCGAAGGTTGAGATCGGCGTAAAGGGCGACGGCCTCGTCGTGAATCCCGCGCGCCAGTCCAATCCGCGGTACACGCTCGAGGAAATTTTGTCGCAATGCGGCCGCGATGCGTTCCGCAAATCCCGCGCCGATTCCGATTGGCTCGATGACAGGCCGGTCGGCAAGGAGGCGATCTGAAACGCGGCGTGCCTGAACGCGGCGACATTCTTTCGTTGAACCTGGATCCTGCGGTCGGCACTGAGCAACAAGGTCGTCGGCCGGTACTTGCGCTGTCCTCGTGGCCGTTCAACGTCCGCTCCGGTCTCGTCCTGGTCTGCCCGATCACCCAAGGCGGGCGGTTTGCGCGTGAAAACAGATTTGCAGTCCCTCTCACCGCCGGTGACACAAGAACGCAGGGCATCATCCTCTGCCACCAACTGCGCACCATCGATTACAAGACAAAACCCCGCGATGTTCGATTCGTCGAGCGCGCGCCTGATCCCATCGTTCAGGAAGCGCTCGCACTCGCGCAAACGCTCGTCATGAGTTAATGGGGTCAGTGCAGAATGGCACTTACAACACCGCGGTCTTGAAGCCTTTTTCAACACCGGTTCGAAGGCCGGGACTCAGCCGCACCATGCCTCCAAGCTAAGCCGTCAGTTGGAGCAATTGAATCGTGCCAAGTCGTCGGAAGACATGAATGCCCCGGGCTGGCGACTGCACCGGCTTTCAACCGGACATTGGTCGATCTGGGTTAACGGTAACTGGCGAATGACCTTTGTCTTCGAGGGCGAGGACGTTGTGCTGGTGGACTATAAGGATTATCACTAGGAGTAACCATGGGACGCATGTTCAATCCGCCCCATCCGGGCGGGACGCTGAAAAATGACATCCTGCCTGCCTTGGGGCTTACGGTGACCGACGCTGCGCACCAGCTCGGTGTGACACGAACCGCGCTCTCCCGCGTTCTTAACGGGCGCGCGGGTATTTCGCCGGATATGGCGCGGCGCATTGAAGCGTGGCTGGGGCCAGAACGTGGCGGCAGGGCGGATCTGTGGCTGGGTATGCAGATGGATTACGACCTTTGGCAGGTTGAACAAAAGCCCATGCCCAAAGTGGAGCGTGCACCGGTGGTAACCTGAGGAAAACGGAACGCACACCTTTTATGTTCGCCCGCCATCGCGGGCAAGCCCGCTCCCACAGCTCTGCTGACCCATCCCCATCCCAGCCTTCCCCTTGAAGGGAAAGGAGGAAAAAGCACTGCGTGCAGTGACGCAACCCATCTCCATCCCAACTTTCCCCTTGAAGGGGAAGGAGAGAATGGCGCTCCTCATCCTCCCCGTTAATTACGCGGCCGAGTTGACGCTTTCTTTCGTGGGATATACAATTTTGCAACGTATATCTAAGCAGGAGCAAAACGCCATGCACATATCCAAGTGGGGCAACAGTCTGGCGGTTCGTTTGCCGTCCGTCGTGGTGGAGGTTCTCGGCCTAAAAGAGGGCGACGACATCGAAAT
>Ga0080064_1008107_pt1 | contig 10156 bp, 9 predicted proteins | sample Subgrocontami54m_FD_69260 | JGI IMG/M metagenome (GOLD analysis project Ga0080064, IMG submission 69260) | Subsurface groundwater microbial communities from S. Glens Falls, New York, USA - GMW46 contaminated, 5.4 m (SPADES assembly) (version 2) ... | reverse complement strand
GTACCCGGCCTGGTGGATGTGCGGGAGCTCCTCGAGGCAGGACTCCACGCTCGCGTGCACGCCGGTGATGAGCTCGAGCTGCGACTCGCTGAAGTCGGTGGTGATGCGCGGGTGGGTGAGCGCCGCGCCGAGCGCCGCCGGATGCGGCGTGAGGGCGAGCCTGCCGTCGGGCTGCACGCGCAGCGATTCCTTCTCGATGCCGCGCCGGATGGCGGCGAGCAGCGTCGGGTCGAGCGAGCGCAGGCGTTCCTGGAGGGGGTTCAAGGCGTGCGTAACTTCGATGGGTGGAGGCCCAAAGATAACAGATGCGCCGGGCTTGCGCGTAATCCGGTGCGACGCTTTATTCGCTCACGATCGCCTGACGCGGCGGCGACCCTGCCGGCTTCAATGGAACGTTTTCTTGTCGGAGGCAAGGCGGGCGAGCAGCGGCACCACTTCCCAGCACTCTCCGTGGTGGCCCTTACGGAAGTTCTTCATTGCCGCGACTACGTTCTCAAGGCCGATCGTGTCCGCATGGAACAAGGGTCCGCCGCGGTAGCTGGGGAAGCCGTAGCCGGTGAGGAAGATCATGTCGATGTCGATCGTGCGCAGGGCGACCCCCTCCTCGAGGATGCGCGCGGCTTCGTTGACCAGCGCGAAAATGCATCGCTCGACGATCTCCTGCGCGCCGATCTTCGAGTGCGCGACGCGCGGCTGCCCGGCGACATCACGCAGATACCCGCCTGCGCCCGCCAGATCGGACAGGGCGAATGGCCCCACGGCCATGCCCCATTCCTGCAGCGCGCGGTCGATGTCCTGCGCCGGCGCGCCCTCCTCCAGCATGAACAGCGCCTGCTGCATGTAAGGCTCCAGCATCCGGCTGCCGATGAATCCGTCGCACGCGCCCGAGACGACCCCGACCTTCCTGAGGCTGCGCGCGAGCCGCATCGCCGTTGCAACGGCCTCATTGGAGGTCTTTGCCCCGCGCACGATCTCGATCAGCCGCGTGGCGTCCGCCGGAAACGCGAAATGCGTGCCGATGACGTCCTGAGGTCGCCGGGTAAGCGCTGCGATCCTGCTCACCTCGAGCGTGGAGGTGTTGGTGGCGAGGATCGCGTTGCCTTTCATCACCCGGTCGAGTGTTTCGAACACGGACTGCTTGGCGTCCAGGTCACCGGATACCGACTCGATGACGAAATCGGCGTCGGCTATGCCGGCGTAGTCCTGGTCGATCTCAAGCAGCGTCACCGGGATACCGGCGTTGGCGAATGCCTTGGCGATCCCGCCGCCGATGGCGCCGGCGCCGATGACCGCCGCCTTGCGGATCTCGCGCGCCTCCGTGCCTTCCGGGATGTCGGGAATCCTGGTCACGGCGCGCTCCCCGAAGAAAGCGTGCCGCAATGCCCTCGATTCGACCGTGCGCTCCAGTTCCTCGGCGCACCGGTGCTCGAGTGCGAGCCCCTCGTCGAAAGGCAGCGTCAGCGCCGCTTCGACGCACTCCAGGCATTTCATCGGCGCGGGCTGGCCGCGCGACTGCTTCGCCATCCGGCTGCGCGCTTCGGCGAAGAAGGCAGCGGCATCGTCCATCTTCGGAGTGACGTCGCGCAGCCTCTTCAGCGGCCGGCGCTCGCCGACGACCTCGCCGGCGAACGCGATTGCCCCGGCGAGCAGCTCGCCCACGATGACGCAATCCAGGAGCCCCATCTGCGCGGCGTTCTCGGTCTCGACCGGCTTTCCCCCGACGATCATCTCGAGGGCGGCCCGGGGGCCGATGGCACGCGGCAGTCGCTGCGTGCCGCCCGCGCCGGGAAGCAGGCCCAGCGTCACCTCCGGGAGCGCGATCCGGGCACCGCGAACTGCGACGCGAAAGTGACAGCCGAGCGCAAGCTCCAGTCCGCCGCCCATCGCGACCTTGTGTATCGCCGCGATCACCGGCTTGGTGAAGGCTTCGATCCTGCAGATGATCTCCTGCACGGTCGGCGACATCCGGATTTTCGGGGTGTCGAATTCGCGAATGTCGGCGCCGCCCGAAAAAGCGTTGCCGGCACCGGTCAACACGACTGCCTCTATTCCCGCGTCTGCAGCCGCGCGCTCGAGCCCGGCGAGCAAGTTGATGCGCAGCGCGTGGCCGAGGCCGTTCACGGGAGGGTTGTTCAGCGTGATCACGCCGACCCTGCCGTGGAAGGAATACTCGGCCGCGCTCATTTCTTCCCCGGGCGCGCGCTCAGTCCACGCGCGCGCCGGTCTCCCTCACCAGCCGGCCGAATTTCGCCAGGTCCGCGCGTATCGTTTCGGCGTATTGCTGCGGGGTGTTGCCGATCGGGATGATTCCCATCGTCGAGAAGCGCTGGACGATGTCCGGCGCGCCGAGGACCTTGACGATCTCGGCGCGAAGCCTTTCCACGATTTCATTCGGCGTGCCTGCGGGCACCAGGAAACCGGTGTCGATCGAGATGTCGTATCCCGGCAGGGTCTCCGCGATGCTCGGCACGTCGGGCATGAACTGCGCGCGCGTGCCGGTGGCGACCCCGATCAGGCGCACCTTGCCGGACTTGACGTGCGGGAGCACCGAGGGAAGCGCCGCGAAGACCGCGGTGATGTCGCCCGTGATGACGGCCGGAACCGACTGCGCGACGCCCTTGTAAGGGATGTGCGTCATGCTCACCTTCGCCATGAGCTTGAACAGTTCCATCGCCAACTGGTGCACGCTGCCGTTGCCGGTGGACCCGTAGGGAAGGCCGGGATGCGTCCGGGCGTACTCGATCAGTTGCGCCACGGACTGGATAGGCACACCTGCATTGACGACCATGAACAGCGGGGTCGTGATCGCGATCGTGACCGGCGCGAAATCCTTTACCGGGTCGTAGGGAAGCTTCGGGAACAGGTTCGGGTTGATGCACAGCGGTCCGGTGTCGCCCACCAGTATCGTGTAGCCGTCGGCGGGTGATTTCGCCACGTGCTCGGTGGCGATGATGCCGGCCCCTCCCGGGCGATTGTCCACGACCACCGGCTGGCCGATGTTCTCGCCGAGCGCGCGCCCCACCACCCGCGCGAGCACGTCGGGTCCGCCCCCGGCGCCGTAGGGTACGACGAAGCGAAGCGGCTTCGAGGGATAGGCCTGCGCTAAGCAGGCCTGGCCGAACGTGCACAGCGTGAATGCCAATGCCAGCGTTACCGCCGAGTGTCTGGACCATTTCATGGTTGGATTCCTCCTCTTGGTCTTCGGGAATGACATCTAGTAGTTCTTCAGCACGTGCCTCGCCACGGTCATGCGCATCACCTCCGCTGCGCCCTCGGTGATCAGGTAGGCGCGCTGGTCGCGCCAGAATCGCTCGATCGGCATTTCGGTGGTGAGGCCGATGCCGCCGTGGATCTGCAGGCACCGGTCGGCGGCGCGGAATCCCATCTCGACGCTGTACATCTTGGCGAGATGACTCTCCGAGCGCGCGTCCTCGCCCTGGTCGAGTTTCCACGCCGCGCAGCGGACCATGTGGCGCGCCGCCTGCAGCTCGGTGTAGGTGTCGGCGAGCATCCACTGGATGCTCTGGCGGGTGGCGAGCGGCGCACCGAAGGTGACCCGCTGCTTGGCGTAGCTCGCGCCCATTTCCAGGCAGCGCTCGGCCACGCCGCAGGCACGGGCGCCGTGGCGCAGGATGCGCCCCAGCGTGATCCACTGCTGCGCAAGGCGAAAACCCTCGCCTTCCTTGCCGATCAGGTTTGCCGCGGGGACGCGCGCGTCCTGGAACACGATCTCGCAGGGCGCCTCGCCCATCATGGTCTGGTGTCGCGCGGTGATCTTCACGCCGGGCGTGTTCATGTCCACGAGGAAGCAGGACACCCCGCCGCGCGCTGCCTTCGCCGGATCGGTCAGCGCCATCACCTGCGCGAAATCGGCCTTCTCGGCGTCGGTGATGAAGCGCTTGACGCCGTTGATCACGTAGTGATCGCCGTCGCGCACCGCGCGCGTGCGCATCGACGCGGGGTCGGCTCCGGCGTCAGGCTCGGTCTGCGCGAAGCAGGCGACCTTCTCGCCGCGCAGCACCGGGTCGAGATAGCGCTCTTTCTGCTCGCCCTTCAACTGGATCAGCACCCCGCCCACGAACGGCCCGAAGATGTAGAAGTCACGGGAGAGAATCGCCACCGTGCGCGAGATCTCCTCCCAGAAGATCGTCTGGCCGAGCACGCTCAGGCCCTGGCCGCCGAGGCTCTCCGGCACCTCGAGCAGCCAGAATCCGATTTCGCGGGTGAGGGCGCGCAGCCGCTCGCGCGTCGCGGGCAGCAGCCCGCGCGGCTCGCTGCGCTCCAGCGGGATCAGCTCGGTATCGACGAAGCGGCGCACGGTCCGCTGAAAGTCGCGCAGCTCCTCGGGCAAGGCAAAATCCATGATGTTCCCTATAGTGTTCGACCGGCCGCGCGCGGCCGCGTCATGTCATGAGAAATCGACAAACCGCAAAAGCAGATTCCTCGTCGCTTTGCTCCTCGGAATGACACCATTCCCACCCTGCTAGGGCCGGTAGCGCCCCGCCAGGATCTCGCGCGCGATGGAATTGCGCAGGATCTCGGTCGTGCCGTAGCCGATCGCCATTCCGCGCACGTCGCGGTAGTAGCGCTCGAACGGGAAATCCTCGGCCAGGCCCGATGCGCCGGCGAGCTGGATCGCCTGGTTGGTGACCCGGATCGCCATCTCGTTGACGTAGGTCTTGGCGATCAGGGCGTCCGTCGCCGAGTGCTTGCGCGCGTCCAGGCGCTGCGCGGCGCGGTAGAGCAGGCCGCGCCCGGCCTCGATGTCGATCGCCATGTCGGCGAGCTTCCACTGCAGTCCCTGGTTGTCCGCGAGGGGCTTGCCGAACTGGGTGCGGTCCTTCAGGTGCCGGAGGGCGTCGTCGAAGGCCGCGCCCGCGACGCCCAGGCAGATGGGCGGGTTGCCGGCGATGCGCTCGGCTTCGAGCACCGTGAGGATCTTTCCGATGCCGCCCGCCGGGATGATCAGGTTCTCCGCCGGGACGCGGCAGTCGGCGAACGAGAGCTCGGACATGCCGGTGGCGCGCAGACCGAGGAGGTCGAGCCGCCTGCCGATGGAGAAGCCCGGGGTGCCGCGCTCGATGAGCAGCGCGCCGATGCCCTTCATTCCGGGCGCCGGGTCGAGGCGCATCAACACCAGGAACACGTCGGACACGCGTGCGGCGCTGCACCAGAGCTTCGCGCCGTTGACCACGTAGTGATCTCCGTCCCTGACCGCGCGCGTGGCGATCGCGGCGATATCCGAGCCCGCATTGGGCTCCGACATCGACCAGGCGAAGAACAGCTCGCCGCGTGCGGCCCTGGGCAGGTATTTCTTCTTCTGCGCCTCGCTGCCCACATGCACGATCGCGTGCGCCGTGGCGCCCTCGGTGCAGCTCATCAGCATCGCCGTGTTGGCGCAGGAGCGTGCGACCTGCTCGACCACGAGCACGGTCTCGAACACGCCCAGATCCGATCCGCCGTAGGCCTCCGGAAGCCCCATGCCGCAGAACCCGTGCTCGGCGAGCACCTTGACATTGCCGACCGGCGGCTCGTGCTCGCGGTCGGCGCGCGCGGCTCCCGGCTTGAAGCGCTCCTCGGCGAGCTTGCGCGCCGTTTCCTGTATCAGGCGTTGCTGGTCGTTGAGTTCGGGTTCGAACATGATTACTCCCGGGCGATGCTGAAGTAGGGCAGCTTCTGCTTTTCGAATTCGACGAACTCGACGCGCACGCGGTCGCCGATCTTCGCCGTGTCGCGATCGGGCCCCACGAGGCGGCTGAGCATGCGCGGCCCCTCGTCGAGATCCACCAGCACCAGGGTGTAGGGAATCTGCGACTCCCAGCTCGGGCCGTAAAACGACACGCCGACATGGGTGAACGAATAGAGCGTGCCGCGGCCCGCGGCGGCGCGCCAGGCGAGCTTTTCGCTGCCGCATTTCGGGCAGTACAGCCGCGGGTAGTAGAAGACCTGCGCGCAGGCCTCGCAGGCGCGCAGCAGCAGCTCGCTCCGGTTGCAGCCTTCCCAGAACGGCGCGGTCTCGTTGGTGGGGGAAGGAAGGATGGCGAATATGTCGGTCATGGCTCACATCCTTTCCAGGATCGAAACGCCGCAGATCGAGAAGATGCCGCCGTTGCCGCTCACCAGCGCGAGGCGTGCCTCGGGCACCTGCCGCCGTCCGGCCTCGCCGCGAAGCTGCCGCACCGCCTCGACCAGGTGCAGCATGCCGCCGATGTGCGCCTGGGAGAGCAGCCCGCCGTGCGTGTTCACCGGGCACTTGCCGCCGGGCGCCGTCGCCCCGCTGCGGATGTAGTCGCCGGCCCCGCCGGGCTCGCAGAAGCCGAGCGCGTCGATCGTCACCAGCGCGGAGATGGTGAACGCGTCGTGAAGCTGGGCCATGTCCAGGTCCTCGGGCCCGACCCCGGCGGCCTCGTAGGCGTCGCGCCCGGCATCGCGCATGCCCAGGTCCTCGATGTCGGGCATCTGCGCCACCGTGTTGTGGGTCATGCGCATCGCGAAGGAGCGCATGCGCACCATGCGCGCGCCCAGGCGGCGGGCGTTCGCGGCGCTGGTGATCACGAGCGCCCCGCCGCCGTCGGCCACCAGCGAGCAGTCGAGCAGCCGCAGCGGCGAGCAGATCATGCGGCTCGCGCGGTGGTCCTCGAGCGTCATCGGCTTCTTCATCATCGAGTTGGCGTTGAGCAGCGCGTGCCGGCGCGTCGACACCGCGATCGCGCCCAGGTCGGCCTCGTTTGCGCCGTAGTCGTGGAAATAGCGCTGCGCGAGCAGGGCGTACATCGACACCATGCCCTGCAGTCCGAACGGCTCTTCCCATTGCTCGCCGCCGAGCAGGTTCTTCAGCCAGAACCCGTGGCCGCCCGGCGGCCTGCCGGTGAGCGCGTTCTCGCCGTAGACGCAGACGGCGGTGCGGCAGTGCCCGGAGGTGATCGCCCAGATCGCCTGCTGCATCATGGTCATGCCGGTGACGGTGCCGCCGACATCGACGGTGGTGCAGAACGAGGGCGTCAGCCCGAGGTACTCCGCGAGCGTGATCGAGAACATGCTGTTGGGAATGCCGTAGGGGTCGAGGTTGATCAGTCCGTCGACATCGCGGATGGACAGGCCGCAACTGCGCAGCGCGTCGTGCACCGCCATCGCCTGGATCTGCACCGAGCTCAGCCCCGGCAACTTGCCGACCGGGGTCTCGCCCATGCCGATGATCACCGCGTCGTCAGTCACGCTTGGCATAGGCTGTCCGCTGCTCCCTCGATCTCGTTCCGGTCCGGCCGCAACCCGGCGGCCCTCAGATGAGCCCGCTCGATCGCAGGCCCGCGATTCGTTCCTTGGAGAATCCGATCTCCGACAGGATTTCCTCGGTGTGCTCGCCGAGGTCGGGCGGCGGGCGCTCCGTCGCGCCGCGCTGGCCGTCGTAGCGGATCGCGCGGCGCAGCGCCTTCACCCGGCCGTAGCGCGGGTGCTGCATCGCATGGAACAGGCCGAGGTGCCGGACCTGCGGATCGTCCTCGAGCTCGTGCGCCAGGCGCTCCGGCGCATGCGGCACGTCGTGCGAGAGCAGCCTCGCCTCCCAATCCTCGCGCGTGCGCGTGGCGAATATCCGCGCGAGCTCCTCGCCGATCTCCTTGTAGTGCTCGACCCGCGACGCGCGGTCCGGGAATCTCTGCAGCAGGTCCGGGCGCTCGATCGCGGCGGCGAGCCCCTGCCAGAATTTCTCCGGCGAGGACATGTGCAGGCCGATGCGCCTGCCGTCCTTGCACTTGAGGATGTACGCCTGGGAGAACGCGCCGCGGTACATGTGCGCGAGCGGCGTGCCGGTGGCCAGGTATTGGCCGATCGGCTCGCTGGCAAAGGCGATCGTGGCTTCCAGCATGCTGACTTCGACCAGCCGGCCGACCCCGCTCTTTTCGCGCTCGTACAGGGCGCCGAGCACCCCGATGAGACCGAAGATCCCGGTGATGGTGTCGGAGACGGCGGGACCGGGAATGCGCGGATCCTCACCCTGGTGAAAATACGACAGCCAGCTCGAGAGCACCTGGCCGACGTTGTCGTACGCCGGCCGATTCGCGTACGGGCCATCCGGGCCGAACCCGGTGATGGAACAGTAGACGAGCCGCGGGTTGAGGCGATGCACCGCTTCGTACCCGATGCCCAGCTTCTCCGGGACGCCCGGGCGGTTGTTCACCACGAGCACGTCGGCCGTCTGCAGCAGCTCTTTCAGGACCTCGATGCCGCCGGGCCTCGTCATGTCGAGCGCGATGCTGCGCTTGTGCCGGTTGTGCGACTGGAACTGCGGGCTGTAGAGACCATCCTTGAACGCGCGAAAGGCATCGCCTTCGCCCGGCCGTTCGACCTTGATCACGTCGGCGCCGAGCTCGCCGAGCAGCATGGTCGCGAGCGGCCCGGTGACGAAGTTGCCCAGGTCGATGACTCGGAGGGATTTGAGGACGTCCATGGTTTGTCGATTCAACCGGCGCGAGGGTGCCGAGGGGCCGTCTACTAGTCCAGCTTGAAGCCGAGTTTCTGGATACGCTCCCCATACGTGACGCGGTTGGCCTTCAGGAACTCGGCGAACTGGTCCGGCATCAATACGAAGGGCTCGAGGCCCACGCCGCTGATGAATCTGTCGTCGAACGACTTGGTGGTGACGATGCGGCCCACTTCGGCGGCAATGCGATCGATGATTGGGCGGGGCGTTGCCGCGGGCGCCACCAGTCCGAACCAGGAGCGCGACACGAAGCCCGGTGCGCCCGATTCGCCGAAGGTGGCTGTGTTCGGCATCATCGGCGAGCGCTGGTCCCCGGCGTGCACGATCGCTTTCAGTTTTCCGCTGCGCAGGAGCGCCAGCGCCGGGGGCACGCCCGAAAGCGCCACGTCGATCTGGCCGGCCATGATCGCCGGAATCACTTCGGTGATGCCCTTGTAGGGCACGTGAACCAGCTTGATGCCGGTGATCTGGCTGAAGGCTTCGGTGTCGATGTGGGTGGCGCTGCCCGGGCCGAAGGTCCCGTAAGTGATGGTGCCGGGTTTCTTTTTCGCCAGCGCGACGAATTCCTGGAGATTGTTCGCCGGAAACGACGGGCCCGCGACCAGGACGGTCGCCGCCGCGGCGAGACCGACCACCGCGGCGAAGTCCTTCACCGGGTCGTAAGAGAGCTTGTTGTAGAGGAACGCGTTCAAGGACAGCGTGCTGTCGGTGGCCATGAACAGGGTGTAGCCGTCGGGGGCCGATTTTGCCGCCGCTTCGGCGCCGATGATGGTGTTCGCTCCGGGGCGGTTTTCCACGATCACCTGCTGGCCCCAGACCTTGGTGAGCTCCTGGCCGATGCCGCGCACGAGCACGTCGGTCAGGCCGCCTGCGGGGAAGGGGACGATGACCCGTATCGGCTTGGTCGGGTAAGCCTGGGCGAAGGCCGCGCCGGTGAACAGTGCGAGTGCGAGTGAGGCGAGCAATACCCGGATTCTTTGCATAAGCATGTCGATCTCCTTTGGACGATTCAGGACACTTGGCGGTCGCGTCCGGCCCAGAAGGGCTCGCGCAACTTCTTCTTGTCGATCTTGTTGGTGCTCGAGATGCGCGGCAGGGCCTCGAGGAACACGACGCTGCGCGGCTTCTTGTAGCTTGCGATCATCGAGCGGCAGTGCTCGATCAGTCCGGCCTCGGTTGCCGATGCGCCGGGCTTGAGCGAGACAAAGGCCTTCACCGATTCGCCCCACTTCGGGTCCGGAACGGCGATCACCGCGGCCTCGGCCACCGCCGGGTGCAGCAGCAGCGTCTCCTCGACTTCGCGCGAATAGATGTTCTCCCCGCCGGAGACGATCATGTCCTTCTTGCGGTCGGCGATGAACAGGTAGTGCTCGTCGTCGAAGTAGCCCATGTCGCCCGAATGCATCCAGCCGTCCCCGATCGCGGCCCGGGTCGCCTCGGGGTTGCGCCAGTAGCCCTGCATCAGCCACCTGGCGCGTCCCCACACCTCGCCGATCTCGCCGGCCGCGCAATCGCTGCCGTCGGCGCGCACCACGCGGATTTCGGAGCCGAGAATCGGCTGGCCGGCCGAGGCGAGCCGGCCGGCCCGCTTCGGCGTGCCTTCGGGGAAAAGCTGGGGCTTTAGGAGCGCGGTCTCCGCGCCGCCTTCGGGCCTGCCCTAGATCTGCCTGAAGAACG
>Ga0080064_1008106_pt1 | contig 10157 bp, 16 predicted proteins | sample Subgrocontami54m_FD_69260 | JGI IMG/M metagenome (GOLD analysis project Ga0080064, IMG submission 69260) | Subsurface groundwater microbial communities from S. Glens Falls, New York, USA - GMW46 contaminated, 5.4 m (SPADES assembly) (version 2) ... | reverse complement strand
GCGGAAGCCGATCTCCGCCCGCCGGACCCGGGCGACGTCGACGACGGTGTGACTCTCGATCGGCGCCGGCAGCCGATAGCGGAGCCCCGGCTCTGTCTGCCCCACGATACGACCGAAGAGGAGCACGACACCCCGCTCGCCGGGATTGACGATGTACAGGCCTGACGCCAGCCAGAGTAGCGCGACGCCCGCGGCGGTCGCCGCGGCGACGCGTTTCGGTCCCAGCCGCTGGAGCACCCGCCGTGCGGAATCCAGGTGTGCTTGAAGATCCGGGAGCCCCTCGCGCGGAGGCCAGGTTGTCATGTGCCACCTCCCTGCCCGGGCGTCATGCCGCCCCGGGGATGCCGAACACGTCCGCGTTGATCGATGGTCGGCTGGAGGCAGCCGCCAGCGCCTCCTCCCGGGAGGGATACGCCGTCCGGTGATTGGCCCAGCCGCTCTCCACGAGTCTGTCCTGAGCGTCCCGGATCTCCCAGCACCAGAGACAGGGATCAGCCAGCAGCCGCGCCTCGCCTCTCAACCGCTGCCCGGGGCCACTTTCCATTTCTCGCCTCCTGGATTCGCCGCCCTCGCCGTCGATCCCGGCGGAATCAGCCGAGGACCGCCTCCACTCCCTTCGCCACGACGTCATAATACGCTCAGTCCTCGCCCTGCGCCCGTGTGAACCCGCGCTCTCCGTCGAACTCGTTGAGCTTCTCGATGTGCATCCATCGGTGGCGCTCGCCGATCCGATCCACCAGCGCGAGGAGCACGCGGTCCTCGAGGTTCGCGCCCGGGTTCCGACACACGAAGCGGCAGCGCCAGTGGTCGACGGGGTCCGTCATCGCCCCGCTCGCCGGATACACCTTCGTGCCGCGGTTCGACACCATCGCGAGCCGCAGCGGCGCGTGCGCCGCGAGCCGCTCGAGGCTCTTCCCCAGGCTCGCCGCGGCGCGAGCCGACTCGACGAACACGTCCATGCCAACGACCCGGCGCGAGGAGGCCTTCACGAAGTCCGGCGCGGAAGAGATCTGCGGGAGCTTCAATGGCTTGGTGTCGCGCGCCCGCCGGCTCGCCGGGCGCCGGCCGAGGTTGGTGATGACCGCGTCCCTGAAGGCTGTCGTCGACACGGGTGGCCGGTCACCGAGGACATCGCGCGTGTGGACACCATCTTCCAGCGTGACCATCACCGCGTGCTCGATCGCCTCCGCCGCGTCCGACTCCCCGAGATGGCGCAGCATCATCGCCGCGCTGAGGATCATCGCCGTCGGGTTGATGACATCCTTGCCGGCGTACTTCGGCGCCGACCCGTGGACCGCCTCGAAGATGGCCACCCCGCTGCCGAGGTTGGCCGATGCCGCGAACCCGAGCCCGCCGATGAGCCCCGAGGTGAGGTCGCTGAGGATATCCCCGTTCATGTTGGAGGTCACGATGACGTCGAACTGCTCGGGCCTCTTGACGAGCTGATGGGCGCAGTTGTCCACGATGATGTGCTCCGCCGCGATCCCGGGGTACTCCGGAGCGACGTCCTCGAAGGTCCGCTTCAGCAGGCCCTCGGTGAGCTTCATGATGTTCGCCTTGGTCGCGCAGTGGACCTTGCGGCGGCCTTCGGCGATGGCCAGCTCGAACGCCAGGCGCACGATCTTCTCGCAGCCCTTCCGCGAAATCAGCTTGAGACACTGCGCGACCCCCGGGGTTTGCATGTGCTCGATCCCCGCGTAGAGGTCCTCCACGTTCTCACGCACGACGACCAGGTCGACGCCTCGACCGCTGTAGGGCGTCGGCACCCCCGGGAACTCGCGCACCGGGCGCACGTTCGCGTAGGTCTCGAAGAGCTTGCGGAGGGTGACGTTCGCGCTCTTCTCGCCGAAGCCGACCGGCGTCTCCAGCGGCCCTTTCAGCACGACGCGCGTCTGGCCGATTGACTCGATCGTTTCCGGCGGGACACCGGACGAAAGCCCGCGCTTGAACACCTCGGCCCCGGCCTCGCACTCCTGCCACGTGACCGCCGCTCCCGTCGCCTCGACGACCCGACGGGCCGCCTGCACGACCTCGGGGCCGATGCCGTCGCCGGGGATCAGCGTGATCAGCCGTTGTCCCGACATGGATGTCTGCAGCATGGTCTCCTCCAACGCGAGGGATGCGCGCATCGGATCGCGCATGAGGCGACTGTACGGGCAGGCGAGTAGTCGGGATACTAGAAAAAGCGGAACGGATTCTTCTAAAAAGCCGTGGGGCGGCGCTCAGGGCGCCCTCGACACCCTGCGTGCTTTCTCGAGGAGGTGCGTGACCTCTGACTTGGATCAGCCGCAGGCGGCGGGTGTTTCGACCCCCTGACCCCGGCAGGCTGATCCTTTGGCTTCACGAAGGCGAAGGCCAGACCGCTTCGCTTCATGCCATCACGTCCTTACCGCGGGGGGCGTCACCGGCCGGCTGCGTGGCCGCACGGCGGAGCCGGTCCATGACCGCAACGCCCAGGCCGCGCTCCTCGACGCTTTCGACCAGGATGACGTCCACGCCGGCCTCATCGAGCGCCCGCATCGCCGGGAACAGACCATGAGCATACTCGGCGATAGACTCGGGCAAGCGCTGGAGCCGTACCCCAGCCCGTTCAAGGGGGCTTGCCGCGCGCCGGCAGATCACGCCCACGCTCAGCCCCTGAGCGCGATACGCGTCAACAAGGTTCTCGAGAGGATCTCCTTGGGGGGTGATCGTCACCGGGGCGCGAGGCCGGTAGTGTCGATAGCGAGTCCCGGGAGAGCGCTTGGCGCGCGTGGCGCCCGGGCTGGGTAGGGTGCGGCCGACGATCGGCTCGAGTGCTTCCAGAGTAATGCCTCCCGGCCGGAGCAGGACGGGCGCCGGCCCGGCGAGGTCCAGGACGGTGGATTCGGAGCCGATCGCGGTGGGCCCGGCGTCGAGGATCAGGGGGATTCGCGTGTTGAGATCCTGGAGGACGCGCGCCGCGGTGGTCGGGCTCGGGCGCCCGGAGAGGTTGGCGCTCGGGGCCGCGAGTGGCATGCCGGCGTCGCGGATGAGCGCCAGGGCCACCGGATGGGCGGGCATGCGGACGGCGATGGTACGGAGTCCTCCGCTGACTTCGGGCGGAACGTCGGGCGAACGCCGGAGCACCAGGGTCAGCGGCCCGGGCCAAAAACGCTCGATCAGGCGGCGGGCCAGCGGCGGGATCTCTTGCGCCAGCGCCTGCACGTGGTCGGGGTCCGCCACGTGAACGATGAGCGGGTCGTCGGCGGGACGTCCCTTGGCGCGGAAGATGGCGCGAACGGCAACGGGGTTCAAGGCATCGGCCCCGAGGCCGTAGACGGTCTCGGTGGGAAAGGCGACCGGCCAGCCGCTGCGCAGGAGTGCCGCCGCCAGGGTCAACGCGGTCCGGCTCGGGTGGTGGGGATCGACGGGAAGTACCCGGGTCTCGACGAACGTCACCACGGGCTTCAGCGCTCCGCCGGGGGATGTCCCTCGAGGACCTGGACCTCCGGCACCACGAGGATGCCGGCGAAGGTGGACAGGAGCGGCGCGACGGCCTCGACGATCAAGGTGATGACGGCGGGACTCCCGACGACGGTCACGAGGACGCTGCGGAAGACATCGGTGAGGTCGGCATCTTCCCTCACGCCGCGCCCGCCCTTGCCGGTGACGTGGGCAAGGAGGGTGTATCCCGACGCGCCGGCCCGTTCGACGTCGGCGAGCACGCGGGGCAGTTCGAGGGCCTCGATGACGATCTCGAGCTTCTGCATCGGAGCCAGATTCGGCACGTGGTGTCCCCCCGTTCACATGGCGGCGAGCAGCCGGGCGATCTGATAGTAGAGCGGGAGACCGAGCACGATGTTCAGCGGAAACGTCACGCCGAGGGCAAGGCTGACGCCGAGGCCGGGATTGGCCTGGGGCAGCCCCAGGCGCATCGCCGCCGGCACGGCGATGTAGGAGGCACTCGCGGCGAGCACCGCGAGGAGCGTCGTCCCGCCAGCGCCGAGGCCGAGAAGGCGCCCGGTGATCAGGCCCAGCGGCGCGCCCAGCAGGGGCATCACGACTCCGAAGGCCACGAGCCGCCCGCCCATCCGACGGAACTCTGCCGCTCGACGGGCGGCGAGGAGCCCCATGTCGAGGAGGAAGTGCGCCAGAATTCCCTGGAACGGCGCGACCAGGAACGCCTCCAGGGATCGACCTCCTTCGATACCAACGATGGCGCCGATCATCAGGCTGCCGGCCAGGAGGATGACGCTGCCGTTGAAGACCGCTTCCCGGAGAACGTCCGGCCACACGAGCCCTGTTCCAGCACGCTGCGGCGCGAGCACGTGGGCGAGGAAGAGGCCCACAAAGATGGCCGGGATTTCCATGAGGGCCATGAGCGCCACCATGTACCCCTCGTACGGTTCCCGCAGGCGATCCAGGAACGCTGCCGCCGTCAGAAACGTGACGGCGCTGACCAAGCCATAGTGGGCCGCCACCGAGGCGGCATTGACGGCATCCACGCCCACAACCCACCGGAGGAGCGCGAAAGCGATCACAGTGAGGAAAGTACCCAGGACAACGACGGCGGCGCATCCCTATGCCAGCGTCCAGTTCGCACCCGCGTCGGCAACGGCCGTGCCCCCTTTGAAGCCGATCGAGATCATGAGGTAGATCGCCAGCGTGCGTCCTACCTCCCGGGGGACCTCGAGATTGGACCGTGCGAGGCGCACCCCGACGCCCAGCGCGAAGAAAAGGATCGGCGGTGAGAGAAGATTGTCGCGCAGCAGGGGCAGAAGGTCGGTCACCGGACGAAGCCGAGCGTCCGGTTGCGCTCCTCGAGCCGCCGGCGCTCCGCCTCGCGCCATGCGGCCAGCCGCTGAGCTAACACGTCGTCCTGGAGCGCGAGGATCTCGAGGGCCAGATAGGCGGCGTTCCTGGCGCCGTCGATGGCGACCGTCGCGACTGGGATTCCGGGGGGCATCTGGACGATGGCGTGTAGCGCGTCGGCCCCCTTGAGGGGCGAGTTCGAGAGCGGGACGCCGACGACCGGCAGCGTCGTCGCGGCCGCCACTACGCCCGGCAGGTGCGCCGCCATCCCGGCTCCGGCGATCAGAACCCGGAGACCGCGCTCCCGGGCGCTCCGGGCGTACTGGAAGGTCTCTTCCGGCATTCGGTGCGCCGAGTTGATGCGGAGCTCGTGTGGGACGTCGAACGCCGCGAGGACCTCGGCAGCCTGCTTCATCACCTCGAGGTCGCTCTCACTTCCCATCAGGATCGCCACGATGGGCTCAGACATGGCCGGTCTCCCGGATCAATGGATTGCGCGACGAGGCGTCCAGGTGAGCTGAAACTCCACCTCCTCCGCATCGCGCGTGCGCTCGTGCTCGATCGTGACCCGTGCGGATGCCGGAATACGTACGCGCGCTCCAGCGATCCGGATGGCAAACGGCCGGCCGGCGTCGAGCGCCGCGGCCAGACGCCGCAACGTCGCCGTGAAGAGCCTGGTGGAGCGGGGTGTCTCGATGTCCCGGGGGCGCGTGCGTCTCATGGTTCTCCCGTGGGGCACATCAGGTGAGCTGCGCGGTACGGGTGAGGCGGCGGAGGGCTTCGAGGTAGCGAGCGCGCGTCTGTGCAACGACCGCCGGTGGAAGCGGCGGCGCGGGCGGGCGCTTGTCCCAGCCGATGGACTCCAGGTAGTCTCGGACGAACTGCTTGTCAAAGCTCGGCTGCGGTCCGCCCGGCCGGTAGGCGTCCTTCGGCCAGAAGCGCGAAGAGTCCGGGGTGAGAACCTCGTCAATCAGCACCAGGTCGCCCGTTTGAGCGTCGAAGCCGAATTCGAATTTCGTGTCGGCAATGATGACCCCTCTCGGCTCGGCCACGTCGCAGGCTCGCCGGTAGAGGGCGAGGCTGAGGTCGCGCACCCGCTCGGCGAGGTCGCGCCCGAGCAGGGCCACGACGTGGTCGAAGGAGATGTTCTCGTCATGATCGCCGCCTTCCGCCTTGGTGGAAGGGGTGAAGATGGGTTCGGGGAGATCGGAGGACTCCGCGAGACCGGGCGGCAAAGGGCGGCTGCACACGGATCCCTCCCGCTGATACTCCTTCCAACCGGAGCCGGCCAGGTAACCGCGGACGATGCACTCGATGGGGAGGGGGCGGGCCCTCCGGACCAGCATGCTCCGGCTGGCCAGGAGGTCTCCGAAGGGCCGGCAGGCGGCGTCGCCGGCGGCGAGGAAGTGGTTGGGGACGATGTCTTCCGTGCGAGCGAACCAGAACAGCGAGAGCTCGGTGAGGACGCGCCCCTTGTCCGGGATCCCGGTTGGCAGGACCACATCGAAGGCTGAGATGCGGTCGGTGGCGACGATCAGCAGACTTTCGCCCACCTCGTGGATGTCACGGACCTTCCCGCGCTTGTAGCGCACCAGGGGATGCAGCTCCGTTTCGGTCACGAGATCCCGCATCGTTTCAGAACGGCTTGTAGATGGCCATGACGACCGCGACGCCGACGACGGGAAGGCTAATGAGCCAGGCCAACGCGGGTGACGCGGGCGCACTCGCGCGGAAGCGGAGCAACAAGCCGAGGATGACGAACCAAGCCACGATCTTCACCGTGAGCCAGCTCTGCCAGATCCCGCCCATCCGCGCGTGTAGCCCGAATCCTGCGACGAGTGCGACGGCAGCGGAGCAGCCCGCTACCCACAGGGCCATGGTGCGCCCCCTCCGGGCGTCCGGCACAGCGGGCACGAGCAGCAGGCTGAGGAGCCCACCCACGAAAGCAAGCATCGCCACCACATGAAGGAGCTTGTAGAGCGAGTAGTCGATCATTTCGGCGAGGTCCCGAAGATGCGCTGCAGGGGGCCCAGGAAGCCCGCGTCCCCAGCCGCAAGCTGTTCGAGCTCGCCGACGTCCAGCCACACCCCCTGACAGCGCGAGCACTTGTCCAGCCCGATACCCTGATACGGGACCGGGACCAGCTCGGCGCCGCACTTCGGGCACCGTCCCCCGGCAACGGCAAGGATGCGCTGTGGTTCTTCTTCGGCCGCCTGGGTCTCCGGTTCGACGAGGACCCTCCTCCGTCGCTCGAACTCGAGTCGGGCGAAGTACTCCTCTTCCTGCTCTGTCGGCTTCATCCGCATCGGCCATCCTCCTTGCTTCCCGAAGAGAGTCCCGTGATGAGATCCGTGCCCATTCGGTCGCCGCTCTTTTCGATCACGGTTCTTTGCTTGCCAGGATCACTCCCATCACCTGCGGCGGAGCGGAGCGTCGCGATCATCGGGAAGCCCGACGAGGCAGATTCGGGCCCTGCCCTCGGCCACGAGCATCGACAGAAGCGAAGCTGCCATAGCCTCCGAGACGCCGAGTTGCTGGCCGACCGCCGCAGGCGACGTCTCGCCGTCGCGTTTCAGACACGCCAGAACCTCCTCGTCGATCTCCGTCCACCAGTCGTCCATCGCGTCACGCGGCGACGGGCTCGCCGTCGATGTGCAGAAACACAACCGCCCGACGCGGATCATCGCGATTGACCCAGATCACCGACGCCACCGCACCCGTTCGCAGGTTTAGGCCCTGCCACATGCCGCCGGCCCCTTCCCCACCCCGAGCCCGTACGACCTCTCGCTTGTACTCCGCGAAACCGTCGTCCGTCAGCGCCCTGACGACGTCCTCAGGAGACGCGACCCACCCCCGGTGCTCTTCGGCCCACGCGATCCGGCCTTGCTCGCGAAGCACGTTGACCGCATGTATCTCGTCCATGCTCGACCTCCGTGTTGCCCGCCACGAGGCGGGACATCCAGTCCATCCAGTGGGACACATCGTTTCAGTGGAGTGACACGCGAACCCGGGTCGCCTCGTGCGCTAGGCAGCCACCGCCGGCCGGGCCCACTCGGGCTCAATCCCCGTCTTGCTCAGCGTGGCCATGACCCGGCGGCGACCCAGTCCTCGCCCTGCGCCTGCGTGACCCCCCGCTCGCCATCGAACTCATTGATCTCCTCGATATGCATCCAGCGATGGTGCTCCCCGACGCGCCCGAGCAGATCGAGAAGCACCCAGTCCTCGAGATTCACCATCGGCTCCTCCAGCGCGAACGGAACGCGCATCGGATCGTGAGTGAGACGACTCTACCTGCGGGCGCGTGTTCGCGATATTAGAAAGGGCGGAACGGATTGCTCGAAAAAGCCGTGGCTGAGATCGCAGCGGTCGCGAGAACCAGCGCGTGCGTGCCTATCAGGAGGCGAGTCCCTCGACCGCCGGACCGGGCTGGGCGGAGGGGATCCCCGTGGTCGTGTCCACGGGGTGGGTGGCGATGGTGGCGACGGTCTTGGCGGGACGCGCGACGGTACTGCCCGCGGCCTTGAGGAACGTCTCGCCTCGTCCACCGGGAAGCGAGGGTCCCTGAGGAGCTGACCGGGCGTCAACTCGCCCGCCTTGAGACCGGTGGCACCTCGAAGCCGGACTCAGCTTCGACCAGCGCCGGGCCGCGGCCACCAGCAGTGGCCGCATCATTAATGTCTCCGTCGCCCTGGAGATTATCGTCGCCCTCGCTTGCCAGGAGGCCATCGGGGGCGCGCGCCCGCGGTCGCCATTCAAACCCTGGTTCGCGTGCCTCCGACGGACGGCAGCGGGGACGGGCAGGATCACTCGGACATCAGGTAGATCCGGGGCCGCACGTCGTCCTCGGCCGTCCATCCCCAGTAGCGCAGCAGGATGGCGTAGACGAGGAGGCCGGTCTCGCCCTCGCCGAGCAGTAGGAACCGGAAGGCCTGCCGCATGAGGTTCTGCCGGGTGAGGCTCAGGAAGATGCTGATCGGATCGGCCATCTCGGAGAGATAGGCGATGGTGTTGGCGATGGCGATGGCCCCGTGGACCTCGACGACGTAGTCCCCTCCCTCGGGCCGCACCTCCACCTCGAGCGGAGCCAGGAAGTCGCTGCGGTCGTCGGCCAGGGTCACATGCACGAACGCGAGCGGCTCGTCGACCCGGTAGTATCGCCCGCCGGTAGTGTCTCAGTTTGACCAGCCGAACCACGAAGCCAGCCAGTAGATCGCGGCCAGGGTGAGGGCCAGCCAGATCGTCACGACTATCGCGGCGGCGGTCCAGTTGCGCGGCTTGCTCTCCAGGTGGCGCGCTCGCTGACGGCACTCCTCCAAGACCGCGCCCGGGATCATTGCGCGGACCGCCATGACGCCCAGGGGAATAAGCACCAAGTCATCGAGGTAGCCCAAGACGGGGACGAAGTCGGGAATCAGATCAATTGGACTGAAGGCGTAGCCCACGATGCCGGCGGCGAGCAGCTTCGCATACCACGGCACCCGAGGATCGCGGCATGCGAAATAGAGCGCATAGACCTCGCGCTTGAGGTCACGGGCGCGCTCCTTCCACGCTTCTGCCATCTATTCGGCGAAGAGCCGGTCGCGGGCCGCCTCGCAGATGGCGACGACGGCCGGATGCGTGACCTTCCGGTCGAGCGTGATGGCGTAGAAGCGCTCGCGAACCCCCTCGGCCCGCCCGATCGCGCGCACGCCGTACTGCCGGCGCACCTGCGCCTCGATCGCGCTCGGGGCCGCAAACACGCCGGCGCCCGACTGGCCGAACGCCTTCAGGAGTGCGCTGTCGTCGAACTCGCCGACGATCCGCGGCCGCAGGCCCGAGTCCGCGAACCACCGATCGAGGGCGGCGCGCAGCGGGGAGCCGTCGCGGGGCAGGAGGAACGGGGCGCCGTCGAGCACCCGAGGGAAACGCCGCCGGTAGGCCGTGGCCACGCGGGGCGCGGCGAAGAACGACACGCCGCACTCGCCCAGGGCGTGGTGAAAGATGCGGACCTTGACGCCCGGGCCGGCCGGCGCATCCGCGAGAACGACGTCGAGATCCTGGACGGCCAGTTCCGCCAGCAAGCGATCGAGGCGCTCTTCCCGGCAGACAACGCGCACCGGCGCCGGGAGGCGCAGGGCGGGCTGGAGGATACGATACGCGATGAGCTTGGGCACGGTCTGCGAGACTCCGACGTGGAGCGTGAGCGGTCGGACGGACGGCTGGCTTCGGATTGTCGTGAGCAACTCCTGGCCGAGCGTGAAAATCTGATCGGCGTAACCGAGAGCCATCTGACCCGTATCGGTGAGCTTGAGTCGCCGGCCGGTGCGGGTGAAGAGCTTCTCGCCCAGCGCGCCCTCGAGGGTGGCGATCTGCGCGCTGATCGTCGGCTGCGCAAGCCGCAGCGC
>Ga0080064_1008105_pt1 | contig 10159 bp, 9 predicted proteins | sample Subgrocontami54m_FD_69260 | JGI IMG/M metagenome (GOLD analysis project Ga0080064, IMG submission 69260) | Subsurface groundwater microbial communities from S. Glens Falls, New York, USA - GMW46 contaminated, 5.4 m (SPADES assembly) (version 2) ... | reverse complement strand
CCGCCGAGACCCGCCTGCGGCTCGGTGTGGAACGCCCAGTTGCGCCACTTGCCCGGTAGGAACACGGCGCCGCCGAAGGGCACGCGGCAGAGCACGTGGTCGTCGTCGGGGCCGGCCTCGATCAGGCACACGCGCGTTGCCGGGTCGGCGCTCAGACGTCCGGCCAGCACGCAGCCCGCCGATCCGCCGCCGACGATGACGTAGTCGAAGTCCATGCTCTGCCCTAGGCCGCCTTCCTGCTTCTCAAGGAGCGTAGCAGGGCGAGCACACTATTCGGATCACGGTCGATGATCATCAGATAGGCGCGAACGCCACCCAGCGGACGCGACCTGCCCTGCTCCCAATCCTTGATTTGGTTTACGGTGAAACCGAAGTGCGCCGCGAAGTCGTCTTGCGACAATGACAGCCTGGTCCTGATCGACCTCACATCGATCTCCGGCGGGATGTGGAGCTTCGCAGGCGGGGCCTCACCGCGCGCGATAGCCAATGCCTCGCTCAGACCCTCGGCGATCTTGTCGAATGCCTTTTTCCCCATGTCTATGCACCCTTTGCCTGGTATTCGGCGACGATTGCCTTCGTGATAGCCGGAAGGTCGTTGCACTCCGCCTTCGACAGGTTTGCTCGCTCCCCCTTCGAGAAGACCGTGAGCAGGAATACAGGGAAGCTCTCGCCCGTGTAGAACGTGATGACTCGAAAGCCGCCACTCTTGCCCTTGCCGCGTCCGGCGTCGCGCAGCTTGCGACATCCGCCAGTGCCAGCGATCTCGACGCCAACGGTGGGGTTCTCGGCCAGATGATCGACAAGACTGTCGATCTCGCCCTCTGACATCCCGGCCTGCTTGGCTGCCCGAACAAAGGCATGCGTGAGAGCCACCGCGTGCATCGCGCGCATACTACGTAACTTACGTACTTCGATCAACCCCCAATTCGTGAGCGCAGCGGTTCGACCACCTCGAACCCCATGCTGAAATCGTCGAGCAGGGCGAACAGCTCGGCGACCTTCATGCCGTTGCCGGCGATCCTGACGAGGCCCTGGGCCAGCGCCTCGGGCAAGGCCAGCTCGCGCAGGATGACGCGGTTGAGCGTGGTGCGGTCCAGGGTGACGGTGCAGTCGGGCTCGGGCGCGTGGCGGTCGGCGAGGTAGGTGAGGGCGCAATTCTGCAAGGTGAGCGCGTAGCGCTGGCCGGTGTCGGGGAATTCCCAGTTGACGACGATGGTCTTGCCCTCGGCCTTTTCGCCGTTGAGGCGCACGCCGAGGAAATCGAAGAACAGGTCGAGGGTGAGGCCGCGCACGATGTCGGTGCCGGCGCCAGGGCGCGCAGGTGCCCGCGGCAGGTCGCTTCTAAGCTCGTGGGCGCCGAGCAGATAGGCGTTGCGCCAGGTCGCCGCCTCCGCCTGATAGCCCAGCTGCTCCAGGGCGTCCGCGCACAGCTCGCGCGCCGGCTTGTTGCCCGGCTCCGCAAACACGACCTGGCTCATGGCCTCCGCCACCCAGCGGTACTCGCCCTTGGCCCAATCCTCACGTGCGCGGGCGGTCGCAGCCTCGGCGCCGCCCATGTAGGCAACGTATTTCTTTGCGCGCTCGACCGGGGGAAGCGGATTGAGATTGGCGGGGTTGCCATCGTACCAGCCGAGATAGCGCTGGTAGACGGCCTTGGAGTTGTGGCTGAAGGTGCCGTAATAGCCGCGCACGTGCCACTCGTTCTCCAGGCTCCTCGGCAGCGCCAGGCGCTCGGCGATCTCGGGCGCTTTCAGCCCGTGGTTCATGAGCCTGAGCGTCTGGTCGTGCAGGTACTTGTAGGTGTCGCGCTGCTTGGCGAGGTAGTCGAGCAGGCGCGCGTTGCCCCATACCGGCCAGTGGTGCTGCGCAAACACCACGTCCGCCTTCGTTGCGAAGCGATCGCGGGCCTCGTTCAGATACTTGGCCCAGGCGTTGGCGTCGCGCACCTGGGCGCCGCGGATCGGATAGATGTTGTGCAGGTTGTGGGTGGCGTTCTCGGCCAGGTTCAACGCCTTGAGGCCGGGGTAGAACATGTGCATCTCGGCCGGCGCCTCGGTGTCCGGCGTGAGCTGGAACACCATCTCGACGCCGTCGACGGTGTGCACCTCGACCGGCTCCTTGATGATCTGGGTCGGCGGGATCAGCGTGACGGTGCCGCGCGAGGTGACCTTGCCCAGACCGGCGTCGACTTGGCCGCGCGGGCTCTTGGGCAGCAGGGCGCCGAACTGGAACATGGCGCGGCGGATCATCGGCGTGCCGGCCAGCACGTTCTCCTTGGTCACCTCCTCCATGAAGCGGTCGGGAGCGATGACGGCAACGTTGCCGGCCTTCACCTCGGCCTCGTCGACGACGCCGCGCACGCCACCGAAGTGATCGACGTGGCTGTGGCTGTAGATCACCGCCGTCACCGGCTTGTCACCACGATGCTGCCGGTAGAGCTCGAGGCCGGCCCGGGCGATCTCGGCGGAAATCAGCGGGTCGATGACGATGAGGCCGCGGCTGCCCTCGATGATGGTCATGTTGGAGATGTCGAAGCCGCGCACCTGGTAGATGCGGTCGGTGACCTGGAACAGGCCGTTGGCCATGTTGAGCCGCGCCTGCCGCCACAGGCTCGGATTGACGGTGTTGGGCGCCTGCTCGCCGGCGAGGAAGGCATAGTCCTCGAGGCTGTAGATGACGCGCCCCTCGGCGTTGCGGAACTCCACCTTGGGCAGCGTGCCGATGAAGCCGCGCCGGGCGTCCTCGAAGTCCGCCCGGTCGCCGAACGGCAGGGTGTCGAGGAACGAGCGGTTGTGGGCGCAGGTGATGGACGTTGCGTCCTTGGGGCTTTGTGTTCCGGCTGTCATCGCGCCTCCTCCGTCACACGCCCGTGCCGGGCTTTGTATTCTTGAACACGATTACGCATGCAGCCATCCTGGATTGGCAAGTGCGCCGTTGCGGCGCATTGAGGTTGGAGTGTGCCCAGGCGCAGGGCCGGGGATGACCCACGCAAAGCCGAGCCACCGTCGCTCCTTGTGGATGTGTCCGTTCGACGGGCCTGCCCGCGCGGCACGATAGTATAGACTGAGACCCATGAAGGTTGACCGGCTTTGGCAAGGGGTGCGCATCGCCACCCTGGATCCGGCGCGCCCAGGCCTCGGCTTCGTCGAGGATGACGTTGTCGCCGCGCGCGACGGGCGCATCGTCTGGGCGGGGCACGCGCGCGTGTGGAGGGGCCGATGAGCCCCATCGTGCTGCAGCCGGGGAGCGTCGGCCTCGCCGACTGGCTGGCCATCTATAGGGGCGCCGACGTGACGCTCGACCCGACGTGCGCTGCAGCCATCGACGCCAGCGCCCGCGCCGTGGAGGCCATCGTTGCCCGCGGCGAGCCGGTCTATGGCATCAATACGGGCTTCGGCAAGCTTGCCAGTGTGCGCATCGAGGCGGCCGACCTCGCCAGGCTGCAGACCAACATCGTGCTCTCGCACGCCGCCGGGGTCGGCGAGCCGATGCCGGCGAGCGTCGTGCGGCTGATGCTGGCGTTAAAACTTGCCAGCCTGGCGCAGGGCGCCTCGGGCGTGCGGCCGGCGACGGTGGCGCTGCTGGAGGCGATGCTGGCGAAATCGCTGCTGCCGGTGGTGCCCTGCCAAGGCTCGGTGGGGGCGTCGGGCGATCTCGCCCCGCTCGCGCACATGGCGGCGACCATGATCGGCGTCGGCGAGGTCCTGACGCCCAATGGCCGCATGCCGGCGGCCGAGGCGCTGTCGCGATACGGCTTGCAGCCGCTCACGCTCGGACCCAAGGAAGGCCTGGCGCTGCTCAACGGCACGCAGTTCTCCTGCGCCTATGCTCTGGCGGCCCTGTTCGAGGTCGCAAATCTCTTTCGCGCGGGGTTGGTCACCGGCGTGCTCTCGACCGAAGCCGCCAAGGGCTCGGACGCCCCGTTCGACCCGCGCGTGCACCGCTTGAGCCGGCACCGCGGCCAGGCCGACTGCGCGGCGGCGCTGCGCGCGCTGATGACCGGCAGCGCCATCCGCGAGTCGCACCGCGTCGGCGACGACCGCGTGCAGGACCCCTATTGCCTGCGCTGCCAGCCGCAGGTGATGGGCGCGGCGCTCGACACGCTGCGGCATGTCGCCGGCGTGCTGGCCGACGAGGCCAACGGCGTCTCCGACAATCCGCTGATCATCGCCGGCGAGGGCGTGGCGCTCTCCGGTGGCAATTTCCATGCGCAATCCGTGGCCTTCGCCGCCGATATGATGGCGCTTGCCATCTGCGAGATCGGATCGCTGGCCGAGCGGCGCATCGCCATGCTGGTCGACCCGGCGCTGTCGCGGCTGCCCGCGTTCCTCAGCCCCAGGCCCGGGCTCAACTCGGGGTTCATGCTGCCGCAGGTGACGGCCGCGGCACTCGTCGCCGAGAACAAGCAGCGCGCCGCGCCGGCCAGCATCGACTCCATTCCGACCTCGGCCAACCAGGAGGACCACGTGTCGATGGCCGCGCACGCCGCGCGCCGGCTGCTGCCCATGGCCGAGAACCTCACCCAGATTCTGGCCATCGAGCTGCTGGCCGGCTGCCAGGGCTGCGATTTTCACGCTCCCCTCACGTCGAGCGCGGCCATCGAGCGCGTGCGGGCGCGGCTGCGCGCCGAGGTGCCGCATCTCGACGACGACCGCTATCTCGCCCCCGACATCGCCAAGTCCGCCGACCTGGTGCGTTCGGGCGCTATGGTTTCGGCCGCCGACACAGCGCTGCCCGACCTGTGGGAGTAGCGCTTCCCCTCTCCCCGCAAGCGGGGAGAGGGAGATTGGAGAAAGCCATGACCCGCATCGACAACGCTCGCGTGATACGCGCGCCTCGCGGCAGCGAGATTTCGGCCAAGAGCTGGCTCACCGAGGCGCCGCTGCGCATGCTCATGAACAACCTCGATCCGGAGGTGGCGGAGAAACCGGCCGAGCTGGTGGTCTACGGCGGCATCGGCCGGGCCGCACGCGACTGGGAGAGCTTCGATCGCATCGTCGCGGCGCTGCGTTCGCTGGAGGCCGACGAGACGCTGCTGGTGCAATCGGGCAAGCCGGTCGGCGTCTTCCGCACGCACGCCGACGCCCCGCGCGTGCTGATCGCCAACTCCAACATCGTGCCGCACTGGGCGACGCTGGAGCATTTCACCGAGCTCGACCGCAAGGGCCTGATGATGTTCGGGCAGATGACGGCCGGCTCGTGGATCTATATCGGCAGCCAGGGCATCGTGCAGGGCACCTACGAGACCTTCGCCGAGGTGGGGCGGCGCCACTATGGCGGCAGCCTCGCGGGCAAATGGATCTTGACGGCGGGCCTCGGCGGCATGGGCGGGGCGCAGCCGCTCGCGGCCGTGATGGCGGGGGGCTCCATGCTCGCTGTCGAGTGCCAGCCGAGCCGCATCGAGATGCGCCTGCGCACCAAGTACCTCGACGCACAGGCCAAGTCGCTCGACGAGGCGCTGGCGATGATCGAGCGCTCGTGCGCGGAGAAGAAGCCGCTGTCGGTGGGGCTGCTCGGCAACGCCGCCGACGTTTTCCCCGAGCTGGCGCGGCGCGGCGTGCGGCCCGACGTGGTGACCGACCAGACCTCGGCCCACGACCCCATCAACGGCTACCTGCCGAAAGGCTGGTCGCTCGCCGACTGGGAGAGCCGCCGCGCCTCCGACCCCAAGGCCGTCGAGAAGGCCGCCAAGCGGTCGATGGCCGAGCACGTGCGCGCCATGCTGGAGTTCCACAAGCGCGGCATCCCCACCATCGACTATGGCAACAACATCCGCCAGATGGCCAAGGACGAGGGCGTGGCCAACGCCTTCGATTTCCCGGGCTTCGTGCCGGCCTACATCCGCCCGCTGTTCTGCCGCGGCGTCGGCCCGTTCCGCTGGGCGGCGCTGTCGGGCGATCCCGAGGACATCTATCGCACCGACGCCAAGGTGAAGGAGCTGATGCCGGGTGACGCGCATCTCGCCAATTGGCTCGACATGGCGAAGGCGCGCATCCGCTTCCAGGGGCTGCCGGCGCGCATCTGCTGGGTCGGCCTCGGCGACCGGCACCGGCTGGGCCTCGCCTTCAACGACATGGTGGCGAAGGGCGAGCTGAAGGCGCCCATCGTCATCGGCCGCGATCACCTCGATTCGGGCTCCGTGGCCAGCCCCAATCGCGAGACCGAGGCCATGCGCGACGGCTCGGACGCCGTCTCCGACTGGCCGCTGTTGAACGCGCTGCTGAACTGCGCGTCGGGCGCCACCTGGGTATCGATCCACCACGGCGGCGGGGTCGGCATCGGCTACTCGCAACACGCCGGCATGGTGATCGTGTGCGACGGCACGCCGGAGGCCGCGCGCCGCATCGAGCGCGTGTTGTGGAACGATCCGGCGTCGGGCGTGATGCGCCATGCCGATGCGGGATACGAGACCGCCATCGCCTGCGCCAAGGCCCACCACCTGAACCTGCCGAGCCTGGCATGACCCGCACTTGGCTGCGTACCCTGGTCTTTGTCGTCGGCGGCATCGAGACGGCGGTATTCCTGGCCTTTGCGGCGCTGATGCTGCAGAGCTCGGACCCGCTGGGCAAGGCAATCGGCCAGGGCGTCACCATGCTGATGGCCATTCCCTACGGTGCGCTGGTGGTGCCGGCGCTGGTGATGGCGGTGCTCAACCGCTGGCTGGCGCTGGCACTCGCGATGACCCTGCTCGCAATTCCCGTCGCCGCCTATCTCTGGGCGTACGCGTGAGCCGGTCCACCGCTCGTGAACGGGAATTAATCCGGCGCGCCGACGGTTCGCCAAATCGAGAGCCGTTAGTAAGGGAAGATCACGAGCCGGCAGCCCCGGTCTCCAAGGAGATACCCAGCATGAAAGCCTTAATACCCAAAATCCTCGTGCCCGCGCTGCTTGCGGCAACCATCCCCGCAACCGCGGTGCTCGCCCAGGCGCCGCCGCAGCAACCGCAAGCTCAGGAAGAGCAGGCGCGCGCGCCGCGCGTGTCCCCCGAGGTTCGCGCCCGGCTGCGGGACGGGCGCTTCGCCATGATCAAAGAGTCCCTGAAGCTCGACGAGGCGCAGCTGAAGCTGTGGGGCCCGGTCGAGCAGCAGCTGCGCGCCTCGTCCGCCGCGAGGGAGAAGGCCTGGCAGGACCGCCGGCAGAGGCGCGAGCAGCAAGGCGGAAGAGATTCCCGCACGGAGCCATCGCTGGCAGATCGCATCGATCGCAGGAGCCAGCGCATGACGCAGCGTGCCGAGCGCATGGCGGCCTTCAACGCAGCCTTCAAGCCGTTCTACGAGTCCCTGACGGCCGAGCAAAAGCAGGTCGCGGGGCTGGTGTTGCGGGAAATGCGGGGCGGCGTCAGGGGACACGGCCGCCGCTGGGCCATGCGTGGCTCGCATCGGCGCCCGGGCCCGGAGGCGCAGCCGCAGCAGGAGCAGCCGAAACAGTAACGCGACGGAGCGCGCACGATCCGTTCAGCGGCTTCGTCACTACCAGAGACGATCAGCGGATCCTTGTCGGGCGCCCGGAGTCTGCCTATCCGGGCGCCGGAACAATTCGAGGGTGAAATCGCACCCCGGCCCGCCTCTCACGCACCGGCGTGGGCGGCGCCGCCTTCGTCCTTGCGGGCCGATTTCTGCACGGCGGCCTGCACCTTCTCGAACGCGCGCACCTCGATCTGGCGGATGCGCTCTCTGGAGACCCCGAACTCGGCGGACAGGTCCTCCAGCGTCGCCGGCTCCTCGGCCAGGCGCCGCGCCTCGAAGATGCGCTTCTCGCGATCGTTCAGGCTGGCCATGGCCTTCGCCAGGTAGCCCCTGCGCATGCTGAGCTCCTCGGACTCGGCGAGCCGCTCCTCCTGGTCGGGCGTCTCGTCGACCAGCCAGTCCTGCCACTCGCCCGACTCGGCGTCCGCCGCCCGCACCGGGGCGTTGAGCGAGGCATCCCCGCCGAGCCGGCGGTTCATGGAGATGACGTCGTCCTCGGGCACGCCCAGCTTGGTGGCGATCTGCTTGACCTGGTCGGGCCGCAGGTCGCCTTCCTCCAGCGCCCTGATCTGACCCTTCATGCGCCGCAGGTTGAAGAACAGCTTCTTCTGCGCCGCCGTGGTGCCCATCTTCACCAGGCTCCACGAGCGCAGGATATATTCCTGGATGGAGGCGCGGATCCACCACATGGCGTAGGTGGCGAGCCTGAATCCCTTGTCGGGCTCGAAGCGCTTGACGGCCTGCATCAGGCCGACGTTGCCCTCCGAGATGACCTCGCCGATCGGCAGGCCGTAGCCGCGGTAGCCCATGGCGATGCGCGTGACCAGGCGCAGGTGCGAGGTGACGAGCTTGTGGGCGGCCTCGGAGTCCTCATGCTCCTGCCAGCGCTTGGCGAGCATGTACTCCTCGCCGGGCTCGAGCATCGGGAACTTGCGGATCTCCTCGAGGTAGCGAGAGAGGCCGCCGGCGCCGGCGACGACAGAAGGAAGCGATTTGGTTGCCATTTGCTTTCTCAGCCAGCGCTCCGCTGCCGAAGGGCCGGCTGCTCCAGGTGTCCCCGCCTTTGTCCCGCGGGGCCAACGATCAGCGCGAAAGGCCGATCGTGAAGGTTCGTTTGCAAGAGGCAGTAGCCGAGGCACACGCTCAACTGCAAGGCACGATGCTGTGTTCCCTCAGTAACGTCTCTTCACGCGACAGTTGACCAACATTGAATCAACCATCTCTCAGTCTGCGACCGATCAACTCACCAGTCATCTAAACAATTGGTAACGCGTTCGGTCGGCTAAACAATCCACAATGTATGCCAGATGCCAGATGCCAGATCAGGCGGCGCCCGAGGACCGTGAGGAGCTGGTCTGATGCGCGGAGCCGCTGCCGGCAGGCTTGGTTGCCTGCCCGAACTCGATGCGGTCGGCCCAGCCGCGACGCTCGAGCCTGAGCTCGGCCTTCTGATCGCGGCCGGCCCGCGGCCACAGCGCCAGCGCCGACACCGCGAGCAGCAGCAGCAACCAGAAAAACACGTCGAGTATGGTCGCGCTCTCGGCCCGCAGGCTCGAGGCCGCAATCATCACGAATAGCCCGATCACGACACCGAGTAACGGGAAACGCTTGCCCATGGAGCTGCCCTCGTGGGAGGCAATGAACGCGAGCGGCAGATTGTCCCGGCTATTAGTAAAGCATTGCTTGCTGCCCACGCAGGATCGCGTGCTATTTGCTGCCGAGGGCTGCAATCACGCGCGCCATATCGGGCGGCAGCGGACTTTCAAAGCGCAGCCGCTTCTTCGTCACCGGATGCACGAAGGCGAGCTGCGCCGCGTGCAGCGCCTGCCGGCCCAGTGCCGCCAGGGCGGCTTGCGCGTCCTCGGAAAGCTTGCGCGCGCTCGCCTTGAAGCCGGCGCCGTAGGTCATATCGCCGAGCAGGGGATGGCCGATGTGGGCCAGATGCACGCGCACCTGGTGGGTGCGGCCGGTCTCGAGCGTGAGCTTCAGGAGACTGGCGACCGGCTTGCCATCGCGGTCGCGATAGGTGGCGAGCAGCTCGTAGCGGGTGAGGGCGCGCCGGCCGGCGCCCTCGCTCACCACCGCGATCTTGATGCGGTTGGCGGCGCTGCGGGCAAGCGCCGCCTCGATCACCCCGCGCGGCCGCTCCGGCACGCCCCAGACGAGCGCCCGGTAGCTGCGCTCGAGCCGGCCGTCGGCACCGTGGGCAGCGAACTGCTGCGCCAGGCCCAGATGCGCGCGGTCGCTCTTGGCCACCACCAAGAGGCCGGTGGTGTCCTTGTCGAGGCGGTGCACGATGCCGGGCCGCTTGACGCCGCCGATGCCGGACAGGCTCGCCCCGCAGTGGGCGATCAGGGCGTTGACCAACGTGCCCGAGGCGTGGCCGGGCCCGGGATGGACGGTGAGGGCCTTCGGCTTGTCGATGACGATGAGGTGGGCGTCCTCGTAGACCACGGCGAGCGGGATCGCCTGCGCCTCGGGCGCTGCGGGCTCGGGCGCCGGCACGGTGACCGCGTAGGTCTCGCCCGCCTTGACCTTGTGCCCCAGCGCGTCAACCGCAGTCCCCTCGCGCGAGACTCGGCCGGCGCGGATCAGCGCCTGCAGGCGCGTGCGGCTGAACTCCGGCAGGCGGCGCACGAGGTAGCGGTCGAGCCGCGCGCCGGCCTCGTCGGCGGCAACGGTCAGATCGAAGC
>Ga0080064_1008103_pt1 | contig 10161 bp, 11 predicted proteins | sample Subgrocontami54m_FD_69260 | JGI IMG/M metagenome (GOLD analysis project Ga0080064, IMG submission 69260) | Subsurface groundwater microbial communities from S. Glens Falls, New York, USA - GMW46 contaminated, 5.4 m (SPADES assembly) (version 2) ... | reverse complement strand
TTCCGGTACGACGTGATTCCGGGGCCGAAGGTGTTTGAAACCCAGATTCACGGGCGCAAGTTCGAGATGTACAACGACACGGTGCTGGCGTTCAACAAGTCGGGCAAGGAAACGGTGCGCATCCAGGTGGAGGAACCGATCTACATCCGGCCGGCGGAACGCGTGACCTGGCTGTAAGGGGCTGGGTGGAAGGGAGGGGCATTTCTGCCCCTCCCTTCAAACCACGGGGGACGCCATGAAGAGTCTGTCGATACATCGGATGCTGCTTGTGTCGTTGCTGGCCGTCGCGGCGTGGGTGGCGCTCCCGTTCGCCCAGAACCAGGCCGAGGCGGCAGAAGGGAAAGCCAAGGTCAAGGTGATCTACCACGTGGACGGCAAGGACCCGGACGTGGCGAAGTACGCGCTGGCGCTCATCAACAAGCACATCGAGGCCGAGGGCGGGCCGGAGAACATCGATATCGAGTTGATCGTGCACGGGCCGGCGCTCGAGCTGTTCGAGAAGGATAAGATGGATCCGGAAATGACAAAGCGGTTCGATCAGATCATCGAGAAGGGCGTCAAGGCGGAGATGTGCCAGGTGTCGATGAAGATGTTCGGCAAGACGCTGGATAATCTGGCCAAGGGATTCGTTGCCACGCTGCATCCGGTGGCCGTGAAGCGGATCGCGGATCTCCAGCAGCAGGGCTACCTCTATATCAAGCCGTAACCGACTGTCGTCAAGAGGCTGGGCTGAGAGGAGGGCGAGGCCCTTCTCTCTAACTGTGGTGGGAATACAGGAAAGAGGCAGATCCATTGGTCGGAGGCCGGTTGAAGGGAACACTCACGAGGAGGAAGAAAGCTATCATGATGACCAGAGGCTATCGAAACACAGTACGGTTCGCTCCCATCGCTCTTGCTGTGGGCGCGATGCTGGGAATGGGAATGATTGTCCCGGCTGCCCAGTCTGAAGAGGGCAAGAAGATCGAGATCGTCGCGAAGGACAAGGAATGGAAGGTGAGCGGCTATACCCTCAAGGATGAGCCGACGGAGATCGTCATCCGCAACGAGGACACCGTCACGCATGGGTTCAATTCCTCATTGTTCAAGGATGTAAAAGTGAAGGTGGAGGGGGATGGCTATCAGGCGAAAGGCAAGGGGTCCAATGTGTACCGCGTGGACCCAGGAAAGACGATGATCCTGCATTTCACCAAGGCCTCCACGGGCATGGGCGAGGGGAGCGACACCTATGCCTTCTGGTGCGACATGCATCCGCACATGAAAGGGGAAATGTTTGTGCTGTCGTTGAGGGGGCAAGGCGGAGGTTGAGAGGGCGGAGGTCGGGCGTCGGCCGGCTGTCGGCATCATGGATAGACCCTGTGCGCCCAACCGCCTGAAGGCGGTGCTGGCCGTGTTCCTTCCAGCGCTGATGTTCGGCGCCGTCGGCGTTTCCTCCGTGGCCGCCAAAGAGCTGTTCAAGGACGAGGCCGGCCGGTTGATCTACTCGATCGACGATGACGGCGTGGTTTCGATGTTTGAAAGCAGTCCGGGGATCGATATCACGCTCTCCGTCACGCGCGGGACGCGTGCTGAGATGCAACCCAAGGTGGCCGAAGTCTCCCCCGACACGATTTCGGCCGGGACCTCGCACCTCTTGAAAATCAAAGGCAAAAACCTGGTCGGGGCGACGGTGAAATGGAGTAGCTCGGGGATCGACATGGGGCCCTACGCCGGGAAGCCCACGCTCATCGAGATCCCCATCAAGGTGGCTCCCAATGAGGCGCCCGGCGAGGTACGTTTTCACGTCGAGACGCCGATCGGCCGTACTGAGGCCAGCCTCCGGATCACGGAGGTACAGATCGCGAGCGAGAGCCGGATGCCCGTCAGGCGCGAGAGCGACAAACGGCAAACGATCCCCACGACCGCGCCGACGTCCTGTCCCGAGGGTATGGTCGGCGTCGCCGCGGAGTCAGGCGGGTTTTGCATCGAAGTCGAGCGGTCGCTCAACGGAGACATCCGCAAGGCCGAGAAGGCATGCGCCATGGCCGGCAAGCGTCTGTGCCAGGCCAACGAATGGCAGCACGCGTGCGAGCAGGCCCGGAACGGGAGTCTGCCGCTCAAGGACATCATCGGGAACTGGGAGTGGACCGGTTCGTACGCGAAATATGACGTGGGGACCGCCTACTTCTCTAATGAACTTCGGTCGATCCTTCTCGGCAAGAGCGACTGCCAGACGCAGTACCTGTACCCTTCCTGGAGAGAGGGTCCTTTTCCGGGACGCTGCTGCAAGTAGGCGGAGGCCCCGTGCGCCTGCGTCCTTTGAAGACCCTCTTTATAACGATAGCCTACCTGATCGGAACAGTCCAGCCCGTCCACGCCGCCATCCAGACCTTCACCGACGAGGCCGGACAGCTCCTGTACACGATCGACGATAACGGCATGGTCTCCATGTTCGAGAACAGTCCCGGCACGGACGTGACCCTCTCGGTGACGCGCGGGACGCGCGAGCAGATGCAGCCGAAGGTCACCGAGGTGCTGCCGCACACCGTGCCGGCCGGTACGTTCACCGTGCTGAAGCTCAAAGGGCGGAACCTCGTGGGGGCGAGCGTCAAGCTGAGCGTGCCGACCATTGAGGTGAGTCCCTTTGCGGGCAAGCCGAAGGAACTGGACATTCCCATCCAGGTGCCGCTTGACTTGCCGCCGGGCGAGGTGACGGTGGAGGTCACGACGCCGATCGGCCGCGCGACGGCCCAATTCAAGACCACGGAGGTGCGGATCGGAGCCGATGAAGGAATCAAGCGTGAGGATGTGGTTAAGCATTCAGGGCAGGGCTATGGGGGTGATGAAGGGGTCCTGACGCTGCCCACGAAGGCGCCGATCAAGTGCCCGCCGGGGATGGTGGGGGTGGCGTCGGAAGGGGGCGGGTTCTGCATCGAGGTGGACCGGACGTTCAGCGGGGATTTCCGCAAGGCCGATCTGGCCTGCGCGGTCAACGGCAAACGGCTCTGCATGCTCTCGGAGTGGCAGGCGGCCTGCGAGCAGGCGGGAACCGGCAAGGTGGCGCTGAAAAACATGAAGGGCGAGTGGGAGTGGACCGCCGGGTTTGATATCCTCCTAGACGACACCCAGCAGGATACCCGCTATTTCCTGATGGGCCAGTCGGATTGTACGACGCAGCTCGGCACCATGCGCCTCAACGCCGAACGGTTCCCCGGCCGGTGCTGCAAGAACCCGTGAGCCTTCTGCGCCGCCGTACCGGATTGAAGAAAAGCGTGTATGGAAAGCGCTGAGTACATCCAGTCGGTTCGCGACCAGTATGACGCCTACCCGTATCCGCCGCGTAATCCGGAAGATGAGGCAATGCGCCTGGAGAATTGCTGGCACGATTTTCTGGAACTCATCAATTTCTATTGTTTCCGGGGGAGAAATAATTTTTCCGGTCCGTTCCGAGTCCTGGTGGCCGGGGGCGGAACCGGCGACCAGACGATATTCATGGCTGAGCAATTGCGGTTCAACCGAAACGCTGAAATCGTTCATGTGGACATCAGCGCCCACGCCATGGAGATCGCCAGGCGCCGGGCGGACGTTCGCCGGTTGACGAATATCACCTGGGTCCACAATTCCATCCTGGGACTCCCATCATTGCAACTCGGGCACTTCGACTACATCACCTGCGAAGGGGTCCTGCACCATCTGGAGGACCCCGCGGCCGGATTGCGTGCCTTGAATGCCGTTCTGAAGGAAGACGGCGCGATGATGATCATGCTCTACGGCAAGTACGGCCGCACCGGCGTGTATCATATGCAGGAGCTGATGCGTCGGTTCAACGCCGGCGAAGAGGACATGCAGGTCAAGATCGAGAACACGAAGACGGTGCTGGAGTGCCTGCCGAAAACCAATTGGTTTAAGCGTGGCGAGGACCTGATCGGCGATCACAAGGAGTTGGGCGATACCGGCGTCGTCGATGTGTTCCTGCACCCGCAGGACCGGGCCTACACGGTTGACGAGGTGTACGAACTGGTGGAAGGCTGCGGCCTCCAGCTCATTGAATTGATCGACCAGGGCCGATCAAAGTACATGGTTGAATCCTATATACGCCACCCCGGCTTGCTGGAGAAAACCGGGCGGCTCCCCCGCCGCCAACAGCAGGCTATCGCCGAGTTGGTAGGCGGCGATCTGACGAGTCACAATTTTTATGTCGCGCGTGATGCCGACAGGATTGCCAGGCTGGACGACCTAAAGAATGTTCCGTTCTATTTTCTGACCTCGCCTGGCGACATCTCCGATTGGATGGAAAAACATCCAGGCCAGGCCATCAGCGTCAAGAGCACCCTCTACCAGTCCCCCTTGGAGATCAGGCCAGGGAAATACATCAAGCACATTTTCAAGCACCTCGACGGGGAGCGCAGCCTCAAGGAAATCTTTGAGGAAGTGAGAAAAGACGTGGCGCTCAGCGAGCGGCAACTGACCAATGACGATCTTCTCAAGGAGTTCAAACCGGCATACGAGCGGTTTAATGCCGTCGGGTGGATGCTGCTGCGACACCGGTCGGTTGGCCCATTCAGGTCGTTATCGCAAATGCAGCAGTCTGTTTGATGCGGCGCGGGAAGTAAACCGCGAGATGTGGTATACATTGTCCTGTGACCCGTGTCGCCAGGGCGCTGCAGCACTTCCGAACCACGATCCAACGCCTTCTCCAGGCCTCCGCGCCATCGGCGCTCCACCTCCTTGGCGGGGTGATTGCGGATGCCGTTGAGGCGGCTCCGGACACGCCCGATCTCTGGCAGCTTGTACGTCCCCAATGCGAGGACTATCTGCGCAAGGTCCGCTACGGCTCCGGCACCCTCACGCATGCGGTGGAGTGGGAGCTGGTCAAGTTGCAGGCCCGGATCAAGCCTGAGCCCGATACCACCTGGCCGCCGCTGTTCCGCGACAAGCACGTCCACATCGGCAGTCTGATTCATCTGTGGCGCGGCGTCGCGCGCGAGACCGAGGGCCGGCTCGCCGCGCAGGGCATCGAGACGTTCCTGGACATCGGCCCCTGGGGCGGATTCAATTTCGTCGTGAACCAGGACGGCTACACCCGGATGAAATTCGCCCGGCTGACGCTGGGCGTCGGCAGTCTTCCCACGACACCGCTTGAGGAGGGCGGCGGGCCCTTCTTCAACACCTTCATACCGCTCTACAAAGCCCGCCTGGCCCAAGAGGGCCTGGTCGTGCCGGAGGAGTGGCAGTACAAGAACCCCAAACGCGACGCATCCGGACGCCTGCTGGAGATATCCAATATCTACTACTTCCCGTGGCACACCTACGACAACCGCGCCTTTGTGAAGGTCCGCCTCTCCCGCGAGTTCGAGACCTACGAGGAGATCATGGTCTGGGATTTCCTCGAGTTGCTGGCGCGGCTCTATTACACGACGGACTGGGCGGCATACAGGCAGGACACGAAGGACGTGGACGTGCGGTTCGACCTCCAGGACTTCATCTCGCTGAGCCACATCATGGAGGGGGTGTATCAGCGGGCGGACAAGGAGGAGCGGCTGCTGCAGGAGATCAAGGAGGCGTTCCGCGGGGCGATCCGGGAGCGGGCTGTGCTCTATGACTACCTGGATCGGGTGGTGAAGTCCAAGTGGGTTGAGAATCTGTTCTGGGCGGTCGCCGGCGTTGTGCTGGGCATCCGGAAATTCGAGCGGACGGTGAGCTTCGGCCCCGAGATTCAGACGTCGCCCCTGCCGCCCCAACTGCTGATTCCCGTCAAGCGGTATATGCAGGCGTATCACGAGAAGATCGGGGCGTTTCGGCCGTAGCGGCGAACTCTGACGGGTCCTGCCGCCGAGCGGGTCCTGCCCCCGCATAGCCCAGTACAGCTGGGCGTTTCGCCGTCGAGGCCCCGCAGACCCGGCTGTACGCCCCGCGCTGCATCTGGGCGCCCATGCGGTGTCACCCGCTCGAGTTACAACTTTGTGGCTTCGAGCGTGCCGATGTCGGGTGTGACGGTATGGCGCTTGAACCGCCCGAACCCCAGTGCCTTGAGCCAGCCTTCCGTCTCGCTCCAGCTATAGCACCGGCCTGTCGCCGTGAAGAGGTACATCATCAGCGAGAACACGGAGGACTTGGCCGGCCGGGTCCGGCTGTCGTCCAGGAAGAACTCCACGATGAAGACCTTGCCGCCGGGACGGAGCGCGTCGCGCGCGCGCTTCAACAGTGTGCGGCATTCCTTCTCGTTGAACACGTGGATCACGTTTGAGACGAGCACTGCGTCGTATTCCGTTCCGAGGGCGGCAGTGAAAATAGACCCGGCGCGGGCGCGGAGCCTGTTTTCCAGGCGATGTTTCCGGATTAACTGTCGCGTCACCGTGACGGTCTGGTCCAGTACGATGCCTTCCAGTCTTGGGTACCGCTTGGCCAAGGCGACTGCGTAGGAGCCCGGCCCGCCGCCCAGGTCCAGGAAGCGCTTGGATCGGGGAGGGAGGCGCAGCGTGGCTACGGTGGGGGCGGCGAGGATGTGGCTCCGCTCGTGCATGGCGAGCGAAAACCGCCGGCGGAACGCCGGCGGGTTGGTGCCCGACGCCCAACCCGGACGGCCTTTCCGAAGCGCCTGAGGCAGTTTCACCCAGTCGTGCCAGTGGTGGCCGAGGAGCCACAGGAGATTCGAGATAGCCGTCGGGCTCCGGCGGTCCAGATAGCGTCGCCCGAGCGGCTGGTTTTGATAGCGACTCCCGCGCAACGACAACAGCCCCAATCCCACGAGGGCATTAAGCAACAGAAGCATCCCTTCCGGGTCGGCCTTGCAGCGTTTCGCGATCTCGCCGGCGGTCCGGCCGGTCGGACCGATCGCCGTGAACACATCAAGGTCGTTCGCCGCCAGAAGCGTCTGCGACTCGCTGAAGGCGTTGGCCAAGCGCATCAGTTCGGGGTAGGTCATGGACATCGCGCCCACCATACCGGTCTCGACTGGCGAGTTCAAGCGTCGGTCTTTCCATTCCTGCGGCGGCTCTGTTAGAGTGGCACCTTACTTTTGGAGAGAGCCATGAAACGAACGCCTCTATTCGAGCAGCATCAGCAATTGGGCGGCAAGCTCGTGGACTTCGCCGGCTGGGAGATGCCGATCCAGTACGGCGGCGTGATCGAAGAGTACCAGGCGGTGCGGACGGCGGCGGGACTCTTCGACGTGAGCCACATGGGCCGGGTGACGGCCGAGGGCCGCGAGGCCGAGGCCTTTCTCCAGCGCGTCACGACCAACAACGTAGCCAGGCTGGCGGTCGGCGACGCGCAGTATTCGATGGTCTGCAATCCCGCCGGCGGCATCAAGGACGACATCTTCATCTATCGGCTGGGCGCCACGCGGTTCCTCGTCTGCGTCAACGCCTCGAACCGCGAGAAGATCGTCTCCTGGCTCTTCCAAAAGGCCCCGCAGGGAGACATCCGTCTCAGTGACGAAAGCGACGAGATGGCCCAGATCGCGCTGCAGGGGCCGCAATCACCGGCAATCCTGCGCGCAATCTGTCCTGCGGCGGTAGACTGCCTCAAGCCGAGACAGTGCATGGAAACCGATGTGCTCGGTGCTCATGGGGTCGTATCGCGCACCGGTTATACGGGCGAGGTCGGGTACGAGCTCTACGTTCCGTCGCACAAGGCCGTGGCCTGCTGGGAGGGCCTTATGAAAGCCGGCGAGAAGGCCGGCATCAAAGCCTGCGGCCTGGGCTCGCGCGATTTGCTGCGTCTGGAAGTCGGCTATCTGCTGTACGGCAACGACATGGACGAGCAGACCACGCCGCTGGAGGCGGGCGCGGCCTTCGCGGTGGACTTCACGAAGGGCGAGTTCATCGGCAGCCAAGTCCTGATCGAGCAGAAGGAGAAGGGCGCGACGAGGCGGCTGGTGGCGTTCGAGCTGCTCCAGAAGGGCGTGCCGCGTCACGAAATGAAAATCCTCGCGGACGGGCAGGAGATCGGCGTCGTCACGAGCGGCAATCTCTCGCCGCGCCTGCAGAAGGGGATTGGGTTGGGCTACGTCCCCACGAAGTTCAGCGCGCCCGGCACGAAATTCCAGATCGACATCCGGGGCCGCATGCACCAGGCCGTCGTGGTGACGCTGCCGTTCTATAAAAGGAAGTAAGGCCGGCATGAACAAGAACATCTACAAGGGCCGGATCGTGAACCTGAACCTCGAGACCGTGACGCTGCCCAATGGGGCCACGGTGGAGCTGGAAGTGATTCACCATCCCGGCGCGGCGGCTGTGGTGCCCATGAAGGACGAGCGGACCGTGATTCTGATTCGCCAGTACCGGCACGCGGTCGGCGGCTATATCTACGAGATCCCGGCCGGCAAGTTGCATCCCGGGGAGGACCCGCGCGACTGCGCCAATCGCGAGATGGAGGAAGAGATCGGCTACAAAGCCGGAGTGCTGGAACACGTAACGAGTGTCTACACAACGCCGGGCTTTACCGACGAGGTGATCCATATCTACAAGGCGATGCAGCTTCAGAAGGGCAAGCAGGATCTTGGGCATGACGAGGTCTTGGAGATCGCGGAGTTTCCGCTGGAGAAGACCATGACCATGATCCGGGAAGGCGTCATCAAGGACGCGAAGACGATCGTGGGCCTCCAGTCCGTCTATCTCCAGCTCCTCGGCGAGAACATCGGGGAAGGGGAGTGATGCCATGTCGTTGACTGATCGCTTATCGGACGATCTGAAGCTGGCCATGAAGGCCCGGGACCAGCTCCGCATGGATGCCATCCGCATGGTCAAGGCGGCCCTGCAGAATAAAGAGATTGAGCTGAAGAAGGACTTGGACGAAGCCGAGATGAGCCGGGTCTTGCTGACCCTGGTCAAGCAGCGGAAGGAAGCGGCCGAACTCTATCAAAAAGGAAAGCGCGACGACCTGGCCGACAAGGAGCTGAAAGAGCTCGCGATCATCGAAGCCTACCTGCCGAGGGCTCTGTCGCCGGAAGAAGTCGTCCAGATCGTCGAGGGCGCCATCCGGGAAGCCGGCCCGGTCACGATGAAGGACATGGGCAAAGTCATGAAAGCGGTGATGGCGAAACTCGCCGGCCAGGCCGTGGACGGCAAGCAGCTCAGCGACCTCGTGCGCGCGAGATTGCAACAGGGGTAAGTGGGGTCTGGCTCATTTTTCGTCTGTGAAAAAGGTGCCTGACCCCCTTTTCTTTCCGAAATACTTGAAGGAATCGCTGTGGAATTAAGAGACCTCTTGAACGAGGACGAATCAGAGTGGTTAGACTTCAAAGAAAAGTTTCATGTAAATAATGTGGAAATGCTTCATGACATTCTTTGCCTCGCCAATTCATATTCATACGTTGAAACTGATCGCTATCTTGTTTTCGGAATCAAGAATGACAAGTCAATATGCGGAGTCGAAGCCGATTCGAATAGAAAAACCAATGCTAACGTCCAGGATCTTATGAGGCAGTCAAATCTGAATAGGGTTCCTACAGTTCGCCTCTGCGTTGAAAATCGCTCTGGTCATATAGTGGCAATTCTTGAGATAAAAAATAGACCAGATAAGCCATTCTTTGTGACCAAGGACAAAACGTCTGGAAAAAGTGTTTTAAGAGCAGGCGTAGTTTATACAAGGCTTGGTGATACGAATACACCACTGAAAGAGTCTGCACCAGAAGAACATATTGAACTGATGTGGAGAGAGCGTTTTGGCCTTGGCCTTGCTCCACTTGCAAGGCTATATCGGTTGCTAGACGAGAAAGAGAATTGGGTAACGGTGGGAGGGGAGTCGTATCTCTATCACAAAGAATTTCCTGAATTTACGATAAGGGATGGAGAGACGTTAAATGAAAACTTTGTGGAACCGTGGACCCGAAAATTTCCAGATCCACATGCGTATAGCTACCATGTAGAAATCCGGTACTTGACTACTGTCTTGAAGAAAACACTTTTTATTAGTTGCGATGGTGGCAGGTACAGTATTCCTGCTCCAAAGCGGGTAGACAACGAACATTGGGTAATTCAAAAGCGATCCTTAGAGTACAAGATTGCTAGTATCTGTCGACAGTACTGGCCGTTGTCAGACGTGCTCGCTAGTAAGGGAGTTCAAATTATCTAAGAAGGGGGAGAGGCACCATTCGGAAATGGAGCCAGTCCCCTACTGCTTACGACCGGATGGTGTCTTCGAGCCGTTTCAGGCTCTGCGGCTGGCCGAGGACAGATCGGA
>Ga0080064_1008097_pt1 | contig 10168 bp, 10 predicted proteins | sample Subgrocontami54m_FD_69260 | JGI IMG/M metagenome (GOLD analysis project Ga0080064, IMG submission 69260) | Subsurface groundwater microbial communities from S. Glens Falls, New York, USA - GMW46 contaminated, 5.4 m (SPADES assembly) (version 2) ... | reverse complement strand
TGGGGCGGGAAGCCGACCTTCCTCGCGAGGCGCTCGCCCTGCGCCGCCAAATGGCCGTGGTCTTTCAGGACCCGCTGCTCTTGCACGCCTCGGTCCACAGCAATGTCGCGCTCGGACTGCGCTTGCGCGGCTTGCCGCGTGGTGAGGCAGAGGGCCGGGTGTCCCGATGGCTCCGGCACTTTGGGGTGGAGCACCTGGCGACGCGCCACGCTCGCACGCTCTCCGGCGGCGAGGCGCAGCGCGTGAGCCTCGCCCGCGCGCTCGCGCTCGACCCCGAGCTGCTGCTCCTCGACGAGCCGTTCGCGGCGCTCGACGCGCCGACGCGCGAGGCGCTTCTTGGCGACCTCGCGCACGCGCTGGCCGGCCGCGGCACGACCACGGTGCTCGTGACGCACGACCGCGACGAGGCCCTGTCGCTCGCCGACCGCATCGCCGTCCTCATCGACGGACGGCTCCGGCAGATCGACGTGGCCGAGGCGGTCTTCACACGGCCGGCCGACGCGGAGGTCGCGGCCTTCGTCGGCGTCGAGAACGTCCTGCCGGCGCACGTCGTCCGTGCGACCGACGAGCTCACGCTGCTCCGCATCGGCGACGTGGCCGTGGAGGTCACCGCGGTGCCGCCCGCGGGCGACGACTTCCCCTTGCTGTGCATCCGGCCGGACGACGTGGCCGTCGCGCGCGAGGAGGCGCGCTCGTCGAGCGTGCGGAATGCGTTCCGCGCCACGGTCACGCGTCTGGAGCCCGCGGGCCGCCGGGTCCGGGTGACCCTCGACTGCGGCTTCCCGCTCATCGCGCACATCACGCGCCAATCCGCGCGCGACCTCACGCTGGCGGAGGGCGACCGGGTCGTCGCCTCCTTCAAGGCGACGGTCCCGCACCTTCTCCCGCGCCGGCGGCGCTGAGTACCATCGTCCAGGTGACGACCAGCCCGAGCGCGGCGCGCGTCGCGAAGCGCCTGCTCACCGTGGACGAGGCGCTCGAGCGGATCCTCGCGCGCGTCGCGCCGCTCCCGGCGCGGACGCTCGACCTCGCCGATACGCTCGGCGCCGTGCTGGCCGAGGACGTCGTGGCCGATCGCGACGTGCCGCCGTTCCGCAACTCCGCGATGGACGGCTACGCGGTGCGCGGCGAGGACGTCGCGACCGCCCCCGTGCGGCTGCGGGTCACCGGCGCGGTCGCCGCGGGCGGCCTGCCCGAGGGCACCCTGGGCTCCGGCGAGGCCGTCCGGATCATGACCGGCGCGCCGATGCCGGAAGGCGCGGACACCGTGGTCCGCTTCGAGGACACCCGTGAGGTCGGGGCGGCCGTCGAGATCACGGTCGCGACCGCACGAGGCACGTCCGTCCGGGCGGCGGGCGAGGACGTCCGCTCCGGGAGCACGGTGCTCGCCACCGGACGCCTGCTGCGCCCCGCCGAGATCGGCGTGCTCGCGGCGCTCGGACATGCCCGGGTCCGCGTGACGGCGACGCCGAGGGTCGCCGTCCTCTCGACCGGCGACGAGCTCGTCGAGCTCGACGCGCCGCTCGGTCCCGGGCGGATCCGCGACGCGAACCGCTACTCGCTCGGCGCCGCCGTGCGAGCCGCGGGCTGCGAACCGTGGCCGCTCGGCATCGCGCGCGACACCGCCGACGACCTGCGGCGCGCGCTCGCGAGCGCGAGCGCGGCGGACGCGATCGTGACGAGCGGCGGCGTGTCGGTCGGCGACCACGACCACGTCAAGCCGGTCGTCGAGTCGATGGGCACGATGGACTTTTGGTCGATCGCGATCCGGCCCGGCCGGCCGCTCGCGTTCGGCGAGCTCGGCCCGCGGCGCACGCCGATCTTCGGCCTCCCCGGCAATCCGGTGTCGGCGCTCCTCACCTTCGAGCTCTTCGTCCGGCCCGCGCTCCTGCGGCTGGCCGGGCGGACGAGCGTGCACCGCCCGCGCGCGCGCGCGGTGCTCGTCGAGGACGTCGAGAAGCCCGCGGGCCTGCGCTTCTTCGCGCGCGGCGTGCACGATGCCGCCGCGGGCACCGTGCGGACGACCGGTCCCCAGGGCTCCGGCATCCTCACGTCCATGGCGCTCGCGAACTGCCTCATCGACCTGCCCGAATCCGCCGACCGCGCGGACGCGGGCAGCGAGGTCACCGTCATCCTCACCGACCTCCCCGAGGATCACTAGGTGCGTGAGCGACGAGCGGCTGTGCCGCGAGGAGCGAACCCGAGCTCTCGGCGTCTCCTCGGCGAAGCCGAGAGACACGACAAGGTGAAGAAGCTCACCCACCTCGACGCGAAGGGCGCGATGCGCATGGTGGACGTCGGCGCGAAGGCGCCGACCGAGCGGCGGGCGGTCGCGCGCGGGAAGCTGCGCCTCTCCGCGCCGACGCTCAGGCTCGTTCGCTCCGGCAAGGCGAAGAAGGGCGACGTGCTCGCCGCGGCGCGGCTCGCGGGGATCATGGCCGCCAAGCGCACGAGCGAGCTCATCCCACTCTGCCACCCGCTCGCGCTCAGCCACCTCGCGGTCGAGCTCTCGTTCGTCCGTGACGGGATCGTCATCGAAGCCACCGCCGCGACGACCGGCCCCACCGGCGTCGAGATGGAGGCGCTCACCGCGGTGAGCGTCGCCGGCCTCACGCTCTACGACATGGTCAAGGCCGTCGAACGCGGAGCGCGCCTCACCGACATCCGCCTGGTCGAGAAGAGCGGCGGCAAGAGCGGGACGTACCGCGCGCGGTGACCGGCGGGACGAGCGACCTGGACGGGCGCCGGTGAGCGGCCGCCCGCGCGCGATCGCCGCAGCGGACGAGCGCTGGTGAGCGGCCACGCGCGCGCGATCGTCGCGGCGGTCATCACCGTGAGCACGAGGGGGGCGCGGGGCGAGCGGACCGACGAGAGCGGTCCCGCGATGCGCGAGGCGCTCGAGGCGGCAGGCATCACCGTCGTCGCGCAGGAGCTCGTGCCCGACGACGTCCCACGGGTGTCCGCCGCCATCCTCGCCGCGATCGACCGCGGCGCCGATCTCGTGCTCACCTCCGGCGGGACGGGGCTCTCGCCGAACGACGTGACGCCCGAAGCCACCCGGGCCGTGCTCGACCGCGAGATCCCGGGGATCGCCGAGGCGCTCCGCGCCCGTGCCCTCGTGGCGACCGCGCACGGCATGCTCTCCCGCGGCGTGGCGGGCGCGCGGGGGCGCACGCTCATCGTGAACCTGCCCGGCTCCCCGCGCGCGGTCCGCGAGTCGCTCGAGGTGCTCCTGCCGGTCGTCCCGCACGCGGTCGAGCTGCTCGCGGGCGAGAGCGGGGAGTCCGGGCACCGCCGGACGTGAGGCCGGCGCTCGCGCGCTGACGCCGAAACGCCGCGGCGAGCCGCGGGGTATCGTCGGCCGGTGCTCCTGACCCCTCCGCCGAGCGTCGCCGCGGTCGCGCGTGCCGCCGCCGATGTCAGCGACGGTGTGCTCGCGGGAGCGCTCGTGGAGCCGTGGCCCCGTGGCCGGTCGCATCACGCGTTCCTCCTCACCACGGCCGCGGGTCAGTTCGTGCTCCGGGTGCACAAGCAGGAGCACCCCGGGCGGATGCGTCGCTTCGTGCGGGTGGCCGCGCTCCTCCTCGAGCACGAGGTGCCGCACCCGCCCGTGCGCTGGTGGGACCTCGAGGCGAAGTACCTGCCGCACGCGTTCTACGTGCAGGAGTTCCTTCCGGGCGAGGACGCGGCCGGCGCGCTGCGCGAGCTGACCGCGGCCGACGGCGCGCGCGTGGGCGGCGAGGTCGGCGCGGGACTCCGGCGGCTCCACGACATCGTCTACGAGGACACCCCCACGGCGTGGGCCACCGAGTTCAACGATCGGATGCGCGTCAGGGTCGCCGAATGCGTCGCGCTCGGCGCGCTCAGCGAGCGGGAGCGCCGGATCGTCGTCGGCTACCACGAGGAGCGGTGCGGCGCGCTCGACGGGGTGCAGCGACACCTCACGCACGACGACCTCGGACTCGCGAACCTGCTGCTCGAGCGGCGCACCGACGGCTGGCACCTCGCCGCCTTCCTCGATTTCGAGCGCACGCGGGGCCGCGACCCGCTCCTCGACCTCGCGCGGCTGCACACGCTCGTCTTCGACGCCTGCCCCTCGATGGCCGCGCCCTTCGACAGCGCCTACGGCGAGATCGCGGTCGCCGACGACGAGCGGCGCGCGCGCCTCGAGCTCTACGGCATGTACCTGCTCGTCTGGGGCGTGCCGTGGTCGCGCGAGTCCGGGCTCGCGACGCGGGAGCGCGACTACCGGCAGCGCCTCGGGACGTGGCTCGCGGCACACGGCGGGGGCTGACCCCGAAGGGCCGTCAGGCCGGCCGGCCGCCCATCCCGAGCGCCTCGCGCATCCGCACGTAGCCCGCGAGCGCGTCGCGCGTGAGCACGCCGACCACCACGCCGCCCGCGACGACCGGGAGGAGCGGTGCATCCGTCTCGGAGAAGAGCTCGAGGGCACGCGAGAGCGGATCGGCCGGGGCGAGCGCCACGAGGTCCGTGGCGTCCCGCATGACGGCGGAGACGGCCGTGGCCGGCCAGCTCTCGTGGTCCACCCGCTGGAGGTCGGCGATCGTCACGGTGCCGACGAGCCGGCCGCCCGCGATCACCGGGACCGCGCGGAGCTCGAAGGGGAGGACGACGTCCCGCACGAGGGCACCCACGACCGTCCCCGGTCCGACGGCGTGCAGCTCGGCGCCGAGGAGCTGGGCAACGTGCGCGCTGCCCACCGCCTCCGCCGCGCGCTCCTGCGCGAGGGCGGCGGACGCCGCGTTGTAGAGGAAGTACGCGATGAGGAAGTACCACAGACCGGAGACGCCGCCGCGATCGCTGTAGATGAAGTACGCGCCGCCGGCGACGAGGAGCGCCGCGACGAGCTGCCCGCCGCGCGCGGCGATCCGCGTCGCGACCGCGCGATCCCCGCGGATGCCCCAAACGATCGAGCGGAGCACCCGTCCACCGTCGAGCGGGAAGCCGGGGACGAGGTTGAACACCGCGAGCGCGAGGTTGACCATGCCGAGGTAGCCGGCGACCGCCTGCACCGGCTGGAGCCCCGGCGCGTCGGCGACCGACTCGATGAGCAGGCCGAGGCCGCCGAGCGCGAAGCTCGTGGCCGGACCGGCGAAGGCCATGAGGAATTCCGCCCGGGCGCTCGTCGGCTCCTTCGTGAGGTTCGCGACGCCGCCGAGGAGGAACAGCGTGATCGACGACACCTCCATCCGGAACCGGCGCGCGACGAGCGCGTGGGCGAACTCGTGCGCGACGACCGAGGCGAAGAAGAGGAGCGCCGCGACCACCGCGACCACCAGGGTCTTCTCGTCGGACCAGAACGGGTAGGTCGCCGGGAAGACGCTCTCCGCGAGCGTGAAGAGGACGAGGCCGAAGATGAGCAGCCAGGACACGTGGATCCGGAGGTCGATGCCGAGGACGCGGGCGACGCGGATCGAGCCGGGCACGATCGCAGCATATCCGTGGGATGATCGATGCAGCATGACGCTGCCGACGGCGCCCGCGCTCGCGGCCCTCATCGATCACGCCGTGCTGAAGCCCACCCAGACCGAGCGCGATGTGGTGGACGCGTGCACGCTCGCGCGGCACGAGCACGTCGCGACCGTCTGCGTGAAGCCCTTCTACGTCCCGGTGACGGCGCGGCTGCTCAAGGGCTCCGGGGTGGGCGTCTCCACGGTCATCGGGTTCCCGCACGGGGGCCAGGCGCCGGAGGTGAAGGTCTCCACCGCGCTCAACGCGCTGCGTGACGGCGCGACTGAGCTCGACATGGTCATCAACATCGGTGCGCTCATCGAGAAGGACTACGCGACGGTCGAGCGCGAGGTCGCGGCCGTGGCGGGCGTCGCACACGCAAGCGAGGCGATCGTGAAGGTGATCCTCGAGTGCGTCTACCTCGACGACGCGCAGAAGGCGATCGCGGCACAGATCGCGGTCGCCGGGGGCGCGGACTTCGTGAAGACGTCCACCGGCTTCGGGCCCGAGGGAGCCACCGTCGAGGATGTGCGCCTGCTGCGCCAGGTCGTCGGCCCGAGCGTCGGCGTGAAGGCCGCCGGCGGGATCCGGAGCCTCGACGAGGCGCTCGCGATGATCGAGGCGGGCGCCACCCGGCTCGGGACCTCCTCGACCGGGGCCATCCTGGGCGAGCTACGCCGGCGTCGGGGCGAGGTCTGAGCTTCCGCTAGACTCGTTCCATCAGAGAAGACACGACAGCTTGACGACGCTCGCTCCTGTGCAGACCGCGGAAGACGCACGTTTCGGCGAACTCGAGCTCCACCCGGACATCCTCCGCGCCATCGCCGACCTCGGCTACATGGCGCCGACCCCCGTCCAGGCGCAGGCCATCCCGATCCTGCAGAGCGGGCGCGACCTGCTCGCCCAGGCCCAGACCGGGACCGGCAAGACGGCCGCCTTCGGTATCCCGATCCTGGAGCGGATCGACCCCAAGGTGCGGAAGCCCCAGGCGCTCATCGTGGTCCCCACCCGCGAGCTCGCGGTCCAGGTGACGCGCGAGTTCGGCGGCCTCGGGAAGTACCGGCACGCGCGCGAGGTCGCGATCTACGGCGGCGTCGGCTACGCGCCCCAGGAGCGCGCGCTCCAGCGCGGCGCGACGATCATCGTCGGGACACCCGGCCGTCTCCTCGACCACATCGAGCGCGGCACGCTCGACACCTCCGGACTGCGCATCGTGATCCTCGACGAGGCCGACCGGCTCCTCGACATGGGCTTCGCGCCCGAGGTGCAGCGCCTGCTCCGTAAGTGCCCGACCGACCGGCAGACCGCGCTCTTCAGCGCGACGCTGCCGATGACCGTGCGCGATCTCGCGCGCCGGTTCACGAAGAACCCCGCCCAGGTGGCGATCGACCCGGAGAAGCAGAACCTCGACGCGATCGAGCAGGTCTACATCGAGGTCCTCGACCAGGACAAGGTGCGGGCGCTCGAGGAGCTCCTGAAGCGCTGGGACATGGACCAGACCCTCATCTTCCGCCACACCAAGCGCGGCGTGGACAAGCTCCTCGAGATCCTCAAGCGGCGCGGCCACAAGGTGGAGGCGATCCACGGAGACCTCAGCCAGCGCGAGCGCGAGCGCACGCTCGACATGTTCCGCGCCGGCGACCTGCCGATCCTCATCGCGACGAACGTCGCCTCGCGGGGCATCCACATCGACGACGTGAGCCACGTCGTGAACTTCGACCTCCCCGAGGACGCCGAGACCTTCACGCACCGCGTCGGCCGCACCGGCCGCGCGGGCAAGAGCGGCGTCGCGGTCACGTTCGTCGGCGAGTGGGACTTCGACGCGTTCGAGGACCTGCGGAAGAAGGCCAAGGTACCGTTCCGCCGCGAGATCCTCGAGCTCTACGCCCGGTAGGCTGCCGCCCAGCACGGCTCGTTCCGCCGGATCCGGGTACGACGAGCAGGCCCCGGGTCACGCCTCCGGACGCGGGAACAGGCCGGCGCTCTCGACGGCGAGCGGGATCGCCTCGGGCCACTCGATCGCGTAGAGATGGACGCCCTGCGCGCCGCCCTGCGCGCGGAGCTTCGCGATCGTCTCCACGGCGATCGCCACGCCCTCCCGCTCGGCATCCGCCGCCGCCCGCATCCGCTCGACGATCGCCGAGGGGACCGACACGCCCGGGACCTTCGCCATCCGCTCGGCCTGGTCGCCGGAGCGGAGGATGAAGACGCCGGCGATGATCGCGACCTTCGCGGCGCCCGCCGCACGGATCGCGCGCAGCCAGACGCCGAACCCTTCGACGTCGAAGACCGGCTGGGTCTGGAGGAAGTCGGCGCCCGCCGCCGCCTTCTCCACCGTCTTCTTCACGTCGGCCTCCATCGGGACGGCGAAGGGCGACGCGGTGGCGCCGACGAAGAACACCGGCGGCTGGCGGATCTCGTCTCCCGAGATGAAGGCGTGGCGGTCGCGCATGCCCACGGCCGCCTTCAGGAGGCCGAGCCCGTCGAGGTCCTTCACGTTGACCGCCTCGGGGTGGTTGCCCTGCTTGGGGTCGTCGCCGCTCATGAACACGAAGTTGGGAAGGCCGAGCGCCGCGCCGCCGAGCAGATCCGACTGGAGCGCGATGCGGTTACGGTCCCGCCCGGTCATCTGCACGATCGGCTCGACGCCAGCGTCGCGGACGAAGAGGGCGGCGGCGAGCGACGACATCGCCACCTGCGCGCGGTTCGAGTCCGTCACGTTCGCGGCATCCACGTAGCCCTTGAGGACGCCGGCGCGGCGCGTCACGATGCCGCCGTTGGCGCTCTTCGGGGGGTTGATCTCGGCGGTGATGACGAACCTGCCCGCCTTGAGGAGCGTTTCGAGCCTGCCCATACTGACGACGACCCCTTCTCATCTTTCCCCTGTTCTTCAGGAGCCGGACGTGGCACCGCAGCGGGACTCCGCCGGTTGCCGAGGCTTCACAGGGCCGTACCCTCAGCCTCTCTGGATGAAAACGATCGCGAGTGAAGGTGCCGGTGACATTACCACATAGACTTCGCCTATTCCCATGACCGATCGCCTCACCGACCGCAGCCTTCGTGCGTTCGCCGACGACCTGTCCTCCGGCGCGCCGGTGCCGGGCGGCGGGAGCGCCGCCGCCTACGCCGGCGCGCTCGGCGCCTCGCTCGCGGCGATGGTCGCCCGCATCGCCGCGCGCAAGGCCGAGCCGGGAACGCACGACGCCTTCACCGCCGCGGTGGACGAGCTGCGCGAGGAGTTCCTGCGCCTGGTGGACGATGACGCCGGCGCCTTCGCCGTGGTCGCCGAGGCGATGAAGCTGCCGAAGAAGACCGACGAGGAGAAGCGCGTTCGCGCGGAGCGGCTCCAGACCGCGCTCCACGCCGCGTCGCGCGTGCCGCTGCGGCTCCCCGCGGCGTGCCGGAAGCTCCTCGACGCCTGCGAGCGCGGGCTCGAGATCGCGAGCACTTCCACGATCAGCGACATCGGCGTCGCGGCGCTCCTCGGCGAGGCCGCGCTCCGCGGGGCGGCGCTCAACGTGATGATCAACCTCGCAGGGTTGACCGACGCGGCCCAGGTCAAGGTGCTCTCCGAGGAGCTCGACCGGACGCTCGAAGGGACCGCGGAGCAGCGCCGGCGGGTCACCGACTTCGTCGAGTCGCGGGTCGCCCGGTGAGAGCGGGGCTCCTCCGGTGACCGCGAGGCTGCTCCAGGGACGACCGATCGCGGAGCGCGTCCAGGCGCGCTCGCGCGAGCGGAGCGCGGCGCTCCACGCGCGAGGCGTCACCCCCCGGCTCGCGGTCGTGTCGGTAGGGACCGACCCCGCCGCGAGCACCTACGCGGAGCGCCTCCAGCGCGGCGCGAGGGCCATCGAGATCGCGATGGACCGGGTCGTCCTGCCGCGAGACACTCCCGAGACGACGCTCGCCGCGCGTCTCGAGCAGCTCGACGGCGACGCGACGGTGCACGGCATCCTGCTCCTCACGCCGCTCCCGAGCCCGCTCGACGAGGCGCACATCGTGGACCACATCGCGGTGGCGAAGGACGTCGAGGGAATGAACCCGTTCAGCATGGGCCTCCTGGCCGACGGGAGGCCGCAGTTCATCCCATCGACCGCCGAAGCGATCGTCGAGATGCTGCGGTATTACGAGGTGCCGCTCAGGGGCGCGCACACCGTAATCCTCGGGCGGAGCACGGTCATCGGCCGGCCGGTCGCCTCGCTCCTCCTCGAGGAGGACGCGACCGTGACGATCACGCACTCGCGCACCGTGGACATCGCCGCGCTCACGCGCAGCGCGGACATCGTCGTCGTCGGCGTCGGCCGCGCCGGCCTCCTGACCGGCGCGATGCTGAAGCCGGGCGCGGTCGTCATCGACGCCGGCATCAACGTCACGCCGAGCGGCATCGTCGGCGACGCGGACCCGGAGAGCGTCGCGGCCGTCGCCGGCGCCCTGAGTCCGGTCCCCGGTGGTCTGGGCGCCGTCACGACCGCGCTGCTCCTACGGAACGTGCTGACCGCTACGGAGCGTCAGACGGGCTAGCAGCACCCCGGAGGCAGACCCGGGGGGCTTTCCTCGACGAGGCCGACGAGGCCTCCTCCGGCGAGGATGACAAGGAACAACAGATAGCGGACGCGCGTCATGTGACCCTCCTCTCCAGCAAGTGGCTCGCCGACTTCGCGGACTGGAATGCTTCCGCGGCGAAGCGCTGCGCTGC
>Ga0080064_1008096_pt1 | contig 10169 bp, 9 predicted proteins | sample Subgrocontami54m_FD_69260 | JGI IMG/M metagenome (GOLD analysis project Ga0080064, IMG submission 69260) | Subsurface groundwater microbial communities from S. Glens Falls, New York, USA - GMW46 contaminated, 5.4 m (SPADES assembly) (version 2) ... | reverse complement strand
TCAGTTCCAGGTTGTGATGGGCGAGCCGCGTCTGGTAGTTGCGCCGGGCTTTGTCGTTCCACTGATATTTAATTTCCCTCTGGCTCTCGCTATCGACCAGGGCGAGACTGCCGCTCGGAAATATCGGCTCCACTTCTTGGCGCGCCAGCACTTGAATCGCCACGATGTCGAGATTGAAGGCGCGCAATAGATTGAGTCCTTGTTGATAGGCCGCCGCCGGCATGAGGAAATCGGAAATCAAGATCGCTTTTCCCGGCCGGCGCAGCCGCTGCAGATGGCCGCTCAGCGCCGCGGCTAGGTCGAGGGCGCCGTTGGGCGTTGCGGCGGCAAAAAAATCGACGCAGTCGGTCATGCGGCGCCGGCGCCGATAAAATGGTGAGGCGCCGCCGTTTTTCTGCAATAGGTGCAGCTTGACATGATCGTGGTTGGCTAGGATCACATAGGCGAGTGCCAGCGCGACGTGGCTCGCCGGCGCGAATTTCTCTGCCAGCGCGGGAAAGCCCATGGACGCGCTGGCGTCGACAAAGACGTAGGCGAATAGGTCAACTTCTTCGCGAAACAGTTTAACGTAAAGGCGGTCGGTGCGCGCGTAAATGCCCCAGTCGAGGTACCGCAAGTCGTCGCCCGGCGAGTAACGCCGGTAGTCGGCGAACTCCAGACTGGTACCGCGGCGCGGCGAGGAATAGCTGCCGGGATGGCTGCCGAGAAATTCCTTGCGCGTGCGCAGCCGCAGGGCTTCCAACTGGGACAGAAATGCCGGCGTGAACGGCTCGGGCAACATACAATCAACTACTTTTATCAATCTAAATAACGAAGACATATTATAGGTTAAGCGGAGAGAATACCAAACCGCCTGATGAACTCTCATGCCGGTGCTCCGGCAATAGCCAAAGGTAAAGACGCTTAACGTCTACTGCAAAACGGCAGACGTACCCAGCTCCGCTGTGACTGAACCTAGAATGTTTTTGAATTGATTTTCACCCAATTGCCCCGTGACTTTCTTGTCGTTAGGAATGAATATAACTCTGACAAGCAGTGGTGCTGCTGCAAGACCGTTGACTACTGCCGGCCGCGGTCGATCGATGATGGGTTACGGCACTGCCATTTACTTTGGTTAATCCTTTTTCGATACAGTTCACTTGGAAAGCAGAGCATGATGATTCTTTTTGTCGCGATCTTATTGGCCAACTCGCTCACCTTGGTGATCACAATTGCCGCCGCTGTTGGGAGACCGATCTTGATCTACAAGCTAATCGGAGGCGCGGCTTTCGGCGCGACTCTCTTTGCTCTACACCAGGTCCTCACCGGTCAAGGAAATCCGTTTGCCATGATCTTCACTGCTCTTTTAATCGTTATAATTGCCTGGTCGCGAAGCGTTTGACGAGGTAGAAAACGTTTTCTGAATCACATTCGCTAGCTAAATTATTGGGAGTTATTATACGTGCGAGCATTCAAGTCTTTACTTTTGTCTTGACTCGCGTGTGAGGCGGACTTATTGTTCTCCTAGAAAATATGGATTCGTCGGATAATCCACATTTACGTAGCAACTATCGTCCCGCTTAACACCTGACGCCGCACGCCTCTACGACTTAGCCGTCATTCCTGAGCTCGGGACGGTCCTTGACCTGGAAGGTTACCGTGCGGCAATTTCGTTTCAGTCTTGCTGTTCCAGAGAAACCCGTTTTCACGATGGGCGATGCAGTCATTTTGCTGGGCATCGCCACCATACTTTACGCAGGCACCCGTTTGGCCTTCCGCGTTCCTGCTGTCATTGCGGGTCCGGATATATCTCTCTCCCCCTTGGCATTGCCGTGGTATGCAGTGCTTTCCGTCGGACGCATGGCGGTAGCGTATTTTCTGTCGATGCTGTTCAGTTTGTTCTACGGTTACGCTGCGGCGCGCAATCGCACCGCCCGTACGGTACTCATGCCTATGTTGGACGTATTGCAGAGTGTGCCTATCCTTTCATTTCTTCCGATTGTTTTGCTTAGTCTAAGCGCCATTCTACCTCAAGCAATTGCGGCCGAGATCGCGGCCATCGTGCTGATTTTTACCTCGCAAGCGTGGAATATGACCTTCAGTTTTTATCAGTCCATGACGACGATTCCGACTGAGATGCGGGAAGCCGCCGCGGTGTTTCGTTTCGACCCGTGGCTGCGTTTCAAAGCAGTGGAACTGCCTTTCGCCGCCATCGGGTTGCTTTGGAACAGCATGATGAGTTGGTCGGGCGGGTGGTTTTTCCTCATGGCTGCGGAAATTTTTAATGTCGGAAGTCGTGATTTTCGCTTACCGGGTCTCGGTTCATATTTGCAGACTGCGGCCAATAAAGGTGATTTACAAGCCGTTATCGTAGGCGTCATTACATTGGTTTTTGTCATCATGATACTCGACCAGCTGGTTTGGCGCCCGCTCATCGCGTGGACCGATCGATTCAAAGTGGATATGGTTGAAGGCGATGAACCGCCAACGTCATGGTTTCTTGATTTGATTTCAGGCGCGGCGCTTATAGAGCAATTTGGCGCGCACGTGTGGCGACCTTTTAGTGAATGGGTAGATAGAGGGTTTCAACGACACGCGAGTGGACTCATTGCTTCACCCGAACCTTCGGCCGAAGGCGCGCCTTCTCGCTTGGCGCTGGGAATTCTAGCAGCTTTCTTGTTTGTGGCTCTATACGGAAGTTATCGGGCAGCGATCCTACTGGTTAACCTGCCGAGCTCGGCGTGGGCGGACTTAGGAAAAGGAATTTTCGCCACCTTCCTACGCGTTAGCGTTGCATTGGCGATTACTTTGATCTGGACGATTCCCGTCGGCGTGTTTATTGGAACAAATCGCCGTCTTGCTGCCGTTCTTCAACCAATCGTGCAAGTTGTTGCATCCATTCCTGCGACCGCGCTTTTTCCCGTAGTGCTGCTGGCGCTGCTGGATGTCCCGGGCGGTTTGAATATCGCCGCAGTGCTCCTCATGTTGATGGGAACGCAGTGGTACCTGCTTTTCAATGTGATCGCGGGCGCGGCAGCCATTCCGCAAGATTTGCGCGACACGACCGACCTGCTTCGCCTCTCCTCTGTGGATCGATGGCGGACTTTAATCCTGCCCGCGCTCTTTCCGTACATAATCACCGGGTCGATAACAGCAAGCGGTGGAGCTTGGAACGCCAGCATTGTCGCAGAGCATGTCGAATTTGGCGGCCAAACCCATGCGACGTTGGGCGCGGGCGCGCTGATCGCGAGCGCAACCAGCGCAGGCGACTATGCGCTGCTGCTGGCAGCGGCGTTGGCTCTTGTTCTCACTGTCGTAATTATTAACCGTACCTTTTGGCGCCGTCTATATCGGTTGGCCGAACAACGCTATCGAATGGATTAATCTGCACCGGAGTGCCCCACCATGATTACTGCAACCGGACTAAATGACAATGGCGACTTGTTACAGCTTCAAAGCGTCACTAAAGCTTATCGACTAGAGGCCAAACAATTTCTCGCGGTTAAAGATATAGATCTTCATATCAAGCCCGGCGAATATGTTTGTTTGCTGGGGCCGTCGGGGTGCGGAAAATCGACGTTGCTCAGGATTATTGCAGGACTGAATGCCGCGACATCGGGGGTGGTATCGTATCAAGGGCAACCGTTGAAGGGCGTCAATCCACATACAACGATTGTTTTTCAAACCTTTGCGCTTTACCCCTGGTTGACGGTGCAACAAAACGTGGAAATAGCCTTGAAAGCGCGCGGTATGCCGACTGCCGAGCGCACGGAACGCGCCGTGAAGCTCATCGACGTTGTCGGTTTAGATGGATTCGAATCTGCCTACCCTCGCGAACTTTCTGGCGGCATGCGGCAGAAAGTTGGTTTCGCCCGCGCGATGGCCGTCGAGCCGGAACTGTTATGTTTGGACGAACCATTTTCTGCGTTGGACGTGCTTTCCGCCGAAGCTCTACGCGGCGAACTGATGGAACTATGGCTGAAAAAGAAAATCCCCACAAAGGCTATCTTGATGGTTACGCACAACATTGAAGAAGCCGTGCTAATGGCCGATCGCATCGTAATCATGGGCAAAGACCCTGGTCACATCGTAACCGAGATTTCCGTCACGCTTCATCAGCCCCGGCAACGCAAAGATACTGCATTTCAGAGTCTCGTAGATAAAGTGTACGCGGCCGTTGCCGGTCAATCCAAGCCGAAAGAAGAGGCGCTTGGAACCCAGCCTGGACAGCCTGGGGCAACCCGTCCGCTTCCGAATTCACAGCTCAATGCAGTCGCTGGCCTAGTGGAGAAACTAGAGGGCGAGGGAGGAAGGGTCGATCTCTACCGGATGGGTGGCGATCTCGTTCTCGAGCTTGACGACCTCTTGCCCATTGTCGAAGCGGGAGAACTGCTCGGTTTCGTCACGGTACATGAGGGCGATCTGTTGCTCACACCGCTGGGGCGGGCCTACGCCGACGCCAGCATTCTTGCTCGCAAAGCGATAATTACAGGGCGGGTTTTGCGCTTGCCGATTATCGCCTGGATCTATGAAACCCTCCAACAGGACGACAACCAACGAGTGGCGTGGGAATACTTTAACGACAAGCTGCAAGCCGACTTTGGCGACAAGGCCGAAAAACAGCGGGACATCGCCGTTAGTTGGGGACGCCACGCTGAGCTGTTCGCCTATGACGCCCACACTGAAGAGTTATATCTTGAGAGCGATGAGGGGAAAGTTGGTGAGAAAACCTTTGCTCTGGCCGAGCTGTACGAGGCTTGGCCGGTTTTGTCCATGCAGGAGCGAGTCGAGGGGTTTAAGTTGCTCCAGCAGGACGACGCGGAGGATTTCTTTCTGCACCTGAGTGCGAATGATAAGGCTCAACTGACGTTAGCCCTGCCATTCGGAGAACGGAAACTGTGGCTGCGGCTGATCGGAGCGGATGAAGCAGCGGATGTATTCAACGCAGCCCCTGAACAAGAGCGCGAGGGAATTTTTTCAGTCCTCGACGACAAGACTCGCCGGGAAGTGAAAGGGATTCTGGATTATGCGGAAGAACAAGCTGAAGGTCTGATGAACCCGCGCTACGCTCGTCTGCGACCACAGATGAGCGTAGACGAAGCTGTTAGCTTTCTCCGCAGAGATGCCCGGGATCGGGCGCAGACCATATACTACGCCTACGTCACCGATTCCGAGGAGCGGTTGTTGGGAGTGGTTTCTTTCAGGGACTTGCTGATCACGCCCGGCGACAAGAAAGTCCAGGACGTCATGCGCGCCGATGTGATCGCAGCGCCAGAGCACTTGGATCAAAAAGCGCTGGGCGACCTTTTTACCAGGCACAATTTGCAGATGATTCCCATCGTAGACTCGGAAAAGCGCATTAAGAGAGTGGTAACTAGAGACGACATCAGTGAATAAGCAGAGACCGCGCATGACATCAGAAAATCGGAGGCGTGAACATATTAGGAATCCTCTTTCGGATGCCTAAGCGCGCGACCAAACCAAAGGGCAAGGCATGATCCGCCTGCGGCTTACTGTGCTCATCGGCACCTTCATCTCAGTGCCCTCAGTCTCCTTTTATTTGCGGGTCCTCCTCCGGTGACGGAGGACGCGCAAATTGTTGATGGTAATGCGTGTCAAATTGAATCCCGGATGGAACGTAGTTCAGAGAGATCAACTTACTGGGCACTTCCAGCCTGCAATTTCACAGGGAATCTCGAACTAACTGTCGGAGGCGCATGGACGCGTGAAGACCACGGCACGCGGAACAGCGAAGTCGTGCTACAAGGGAAATCTATCTTCAAGTCAATGGATACCAATGGATGGGGCCTTGGAATAGCTGCCGGTACGCTGTGGCATCCAAGAGACAACTCAAATCATCGGGATTATGGCCTCTACGCTTATTTACCGGCTAGCATTTCGTTCGAAGACGACCGAATCATTATTCACGGCAATCTCGGCTGGAATCGCGATAGTGCCGAGCAGGCGAGTCATCTACAATGGGGCCTAGCGACCGAAATGGAAATCATAAAGCCTTTGTCATTATTCGCTGAAGTTTTCGGTAAAGAACAAGGTCATCCCTCTTTTCAATTCGGGTTCTGGTATTGGATTGTGCCTGACCGGGTGCAGGTAAACACCGCCTATGGAAATTGCTTTGGAACTCCCGGGGGTGGTTATTGGTTTTCGGTGGGGTTCAGTCTGTTCAGCGTATCATTTCTGCCGTGAGGCAAACTGCCGGCGCCTCTGGCAAAGCAAAAGTTTCCGAAGATATTGGCGTAATCGCTTCCGCCTTAAAGTGAGCCAATAATTTACCCGGCATAGCTTATCGGATCTATCGCGCCGGCTTCTTTAAAGCCCTTGAGCCTCAGTTGGCAACTATCGCAGCTGCCGCAGGCGCGGCCATCGGTTTGCGGATCGTAGCAGCTCCAAGTCAGGCTATAGTCGAGATTCAGCGCTAGGCCTTTTTTGACGATCTCCGCTTTGGTCATATGAAGTAACGGCGCGTGGACGCGCAGGCGGCTTTTGCCCTCGACACCGGCTTGGGTCGCCAGATTGGCCATGCGCTCGAACGCGCCGATATATTCTTCGCGGCAGTCGGGATAGCCGCTGTAGTCGAGTTGGTTGGCGCCAAAAAAAATATCGGCGCATTCGAGCCGTTCCGCCAGAGCGAGAGCGAAAGACAAGAAGATGGTGTTGCGCGCCGGCACGTAGGTGACCGGAATCCCGTGGCCGATGGCCGCTTCGCTGCGTTCCTTGGGCACTTCGATTTGATCGGTCAGTGCCGAACCGCCGATGGTGCGCAGATCGAAACGGATGACTCGATGCGAATTTACCTGTATAAAATTTGCGACGCGTTCGGCCGAGTCAAGCTCGCAGGCATGGCGTTGCCCGTAGTCAAAGCTCAGAGCGTGCAGCCCGAAGCCCTGCTGTTTGGCGATGGCCGCGGCGGTGGCGGAGTCGATGCCGCCGCTTAAAAGAATGACAGCGTCGGTGCCGATCATTGCGGGCGGCTACTTAAACATGGTTCCTTCCATCGGATAGCGTTTTTCATACCACCCGATGATGCCCTCGTTGAGCACTTTCATGTTGCGGTAACCGTTTTCGAAGAGAATGCCGTAGGCCAGACTGGCCAGGTGATGGGGGCAAGCTCAATAGACGACCACCGGCCGGTCGCGCGGAATAATTTTGAGATACTCCTTAAACTCCCCAAGCGGCGCCGACACCGCGCCCAGGATATGCGCTTCATTGAACTCGGCCACCGTACGCACGTCGATAATCAGCGGCTTAGTGCCGGCCTTCACTACCTCGACGAGTTCGTCGACGCCGATAAATACCGGCGAAATGTCGGCCGGCAAAGATTGCTGGGCAAACTCCGGGTATTTTGACGGATCGGCTTGGGCCGCCGGTTGGGCGATTAGAAAACTAGCGCAGAAGATATTCGCGGCGAGAAAAAACTCACTTGCGGCGAATCGTATCACGGTTTTCCTCCTTCATAGTTGAACTTGGTAATCTGCGCCAGCGTGTCCAGTTCCAGCACGCCTGTGCGTCGCTGGCCGTCGATGATCCAGGTGGGATAACTCTCGATGTTCTTGTCCTTGCACACTTGGGCTTGCGGGGCTTGGGGCCCGCCCGGACTACATTCAATATAAGGAATGCGTTTTACCGAACTGCCAAATTTTTTCTTTTGTTCTTGGCAATGCGGGCACCAAGAGGCGCCGTAAAATTTGACGTCGGATTTGCTCAAATGTTCGGCCAATCCTTTGACCCAAGGATCTTCCGGGCCCGGCGCATCACCCCAATAGCCGGCGTAATAAAAATGCAGCGCGACTATTACCACGACCGCCACGCTGACGGTTTTGCCGAGCCACGGTCCCCAAGAAAATTTCGCCAAATTGGCTGGCCGTTGAAAAGTCGTCAGCAAAAAAATCGCGGTCATCAAACCGAGCGAAGTTAGACAATAGGGACAGGCGGCTTTGAGCTCGAAAAACGAGACCGACGTTAAGTAGACGCTAAAGAGCACGCCGAACAGCGAGACAACCCAGGCCCAGCGCCATTGGCTATCGGCGTAACGGTTCCAAGCCACCGCGGCGAGCAGCGCGTAGGTAAGAAAACCCCAGAACGAAGTCGGCAGGCCGAATAGCGTCGACCAGCGGCTACTCAGCACGAGGTCGCAACCGGCGCCGGCGCTGCAGAAAGCGACCAGTCTTCCCTGCCACGCGGTGAAAGTTAGATAACCGGACAATGCCACGCCAAGCATGGCGAGAATGAATAACGGCCAATTGGGACCGTTGCGCAAGAGCGCTTTAGCCGGTGCTTGTTTACCTTTGGGATTTTTTTTGTCGCTGCTCGCCATCGCTTATCCTTTCAAAAGGGTATCCAGATCGTTTTTAAGCCGGACGAATGCTTCAAGTTCGCGGCTGTCGTAATAGCCGCGGATCTGCCCATCCCTATCGATTAGCACAAAACGCGGGCTGTGGGCTATCATGCCGCTCGGTTCGCTGACGCCGGGCAGGGCCGCAACGCTTAGATGAAAGCCGTCTTGAATCAAGCTGATAATACGTTCGCGTTGGCCGGTCAAAAAGAACCAGCGCTTGGCGTCGGCGCTATGCTTGGCGGCATAAATCGACAACGCTTGAGGCGTGTCGCGCTCGGGGTCGACGGTGACCGAAACCAACTGGACATTGGGCTTGCCGGCGTATTCTTCCTGGAGTCTGGCCATCATTGCGGTTTGCAGCGGACAGGTGTCGGTGCAACTGGTATAGATAAAATCGGCGATCCAGATTCTCCCGCGCAACTGCGCCAGCGTTATGGCGTCGCCGTTGCGTTCAGTCAGGGTAAAATCCGGCACCGCGCCATACTGATTCAGTCCACCGGCGCTATTGCCATTCATTACCGCGAGCTGAGGGTAGGGCCCGAGCTTTAACCAAAGCGCCGTGCCGAGCACGATCCCCAGGCAGATAACCAATCCGCCAAGCAGAAACCAGCGATTTTTTGAGTCGTTCATCGAAGCAAAATCAACGACTCGGATTCTATCGGTTATTTTGTCATTTGTGTAGAGATGCGCTGGCGTTGGCAGGATCAAATGAGCGATGCGCCACTACTGTGCGTAGCCGTCGACGCCGATTATGCGCCGGACTTACACTCAATATGTGGAGAATATTTGAGCAACGGCTCGACGCCGGGAGACGGCGTCGAGCCACGCGTTTCAATGTGGGTTCTACGAACTAGAGTCGCAAGCCGATGGAGTGGTCACACAATTGGTAACCTTGCTCCAACCGCTCGCTAGTTGGCTACCGATGTTGGTTTCTTTGATCGCAACCCAAAATACTAAAGCGACCAACACGACGATCAAGGTATACTCGACTAAACCTTGACCTTCTTCTTCAACCAGCAAACGCTTCAGCAGATTCATGGGCGATTACACCTCCGTTTATTTTTAATCGAGCATATTCTGATCGTTACGACGATCTAAATTTTGCATACGACACCAATCTTCGAACGCAGGATACGTGCCATTTGACCGAGAAACGGAAAAGTTTGCCACAGCTGTACACTTTGGAACAAGTCTAGGAGAATGAGCGAACATTTGCAATAATTTATTTTGCGAATGCCGCCCGCTAATAGCGTTGGGAAGCGCCGCGATTAAAAACTACGAGCAAAATTGCACGCGCCCGGTCAATTTTGATTGGTCAGATGTTAGCGTCGATTTGCGGCATTTTGAGGCAAATTAGTTACCCACGACTAACCCGGGGGAATCTTTGCCGTCAGCCTGCCATTGGTAAAAATTTCGTAGCCTTGCAAACCCAACTCGTAACCGCGCGGCGGATGATCGCTGAAATCGCCGACCGTCAAATCGATGATCAATAGGGTCTCGCCGCCGGGACGGACTTCGAACGGTAGTTTCACGGCGCTTATGACATTCTTAACCGAGGCGCCGCGCTGATCTTTCTTGAGGAGCGCATCGATGCGTTTGATCTTGAGATGAAATGCTTCGAAGGCGCCGGCATCGATTGTGCCGCGATAAACTCGCGAGCTGGTTTTGCCGATATAGCGGGTGAGGTCGATGGAAACAGGAGTTGCCGCGAGATCCTGCCAACCGGTTTGCCAGAATTTGAGTCCGGCTTTCGGACTCAGCGAAATATTGTCGATGACAATATTGAGTCTGGCGAAGTCGCCGATGGCGTCGCGGTGATCTTTGATTCGGATTTCCA
>Ga0080064_1008095_pt1 | contig 10169 bp, 1 predicted proteins | sample Subgrocontami54m_FD_69260 | JGI IMG/M metagenome (GOLD analysis project Ga0080064, IMG submission 69260) | Subsurface groundwater microbial communities from S. Glens Falls, New York, USA - GMW46 contaminated, 5.4 m (SPADES assembly) (version 2) ... | reverse complement strand
AGCTGAGAACGCAGCAGATGCACTGATACACTATATTGGGAATTTCGGTATTCCAGCTGAGGTGCTAACTGATGGAGGCACTCAGTTTTGCAATGAATTGATGGATCATATTTCGAATATGCTAGGAGTTAGACAGATTCAAGTCTTACCACATTCCAAGGAGGAAAATGGTATTTGCGAAAGAGCAAATAAAGAGACTCGGCGTCATATGAGAGATATACTCATGGCGAGAGGAGGAAGAGATCAATGGGTTAGTACATTACCCATGATAACAAGAATATATAATTCTTCAACACATAGTGTATTGAAAGTATCACCAGCAGAGATAGTGTTTGGTAGTGCTATAAGGTTGAATAGAGATTTCATCTTAGACATTAATACATTGAGTGATAGCGTAAGTTTACCTGATTACATCAAGATGATGAAAAAGGCTCAAGATGAGATTATAGAATACGCTAGAAGAAATCAAATATTTCAGAGTGAGAAACACTTGAAAGAATATTATGATAAACATAAAGGAAAGAAACCTACTGTGTTTAAGGAAGGTGATTTAGTGTTGTTATCTTCAACAACAGATCAGTATAAGAAAGGTCCTTTAGATAAATTGGGGCCAGTGAAAGAAGGTCCTTTTGTAATAGTTGGAAGAGCAGTGGATGATTTAGAAAATTCATATACGATACAAAATTTGATAACGAAGAAAACTAAAGACGTACACGTAACAAGATTATCTGAGTATAAACATGATGATAGATTCATGTCTATAGAAGATGTTGCATGTATTGATAGTGATGTGAAGTTGATTAAATTAGTATTGTCACACTCTGGAACTAGGTTGAACAAAAAGGATATGAAGTTTAAAGTAAACTTTAATGATAATACTGAAGGAGAAGTTGATCTTAAAACATTAAGTAAGCATGAAGCAGGAAGAAAATATTTAATGGATAAGAAGATGAAGTCTTTACTACCCATGAAATATAGATAGAGTTAATTATGAGTGTTATAGATATACTATTATCCGAAGGGATTACTCCTAATTTTCCGACAGGTTTCAGGAGGTTTAGTGGATACACCACATAAATAGTACCCTTAATTTTAGAGAGGGCAGTGTATACATAGATGTATATAATGTATTGTATAACGTACCGTATATAACGTACCGGTAATTGTAATTGGCAGTTTTACCCATACCGACCGGTATATCACAGTAATTATTACTTGAATGCCGAAGTTTTCAAAAGAGAAGAGCGTGAAAACGCGATTGAGAAGTGTTTCGCCCACTTCGCGGAAACGAAGTCGCCAAGCACGGACTCCAGACGAGCTGGAGGACGTTGCGAAGGACCTCGAGGTTTCTTTCGAAGAAGCGACACCAGCGACGCCTAGTTCTTTGAATAAGAAGAGGGCGCTGGGTGAGGAAGGAGAAGTAACTGAAGATCAACCGGTTGTTGAGCCTTTAGATGTGCTTCCTCCGGAATCAACTTCTGTTTCTATGAATTACGAGCTTGTCAAGCAACACTACATTACCTATCCCCAGTGGGATAAAGAAGCGGTGAGAAAGTTGAGTGTTCTGGTGAACACTCATAAAGCCGCGGGTAGAATGATCAATATCACGCCGTGTATTAATACACAGGCGGGATTGAGATTGAACATTCTTGTAGGTGATGATTGGCAAAATGTCGAAGCAAGCATTATCCTTCAGAGGATTGCTGACGACATGAAGAAGCTCGAAGTAGAAAGTGAAAACTTTGGAGGGGCTTTAAGAAACCTCAAGATGAGGATTAACAGAGCCAGTGATATCTACAAGCATATCAGCGGATATGTGGACGGTATCAACTTGGCGATGTTACAACACCGCATGAGCGGATATGATAGAACGACGATGGATGAGGTTTTGCAGTGTGCTTTTGAAAAGAAGTTCGAGCATAACAAAGCCATGAATAAACTATCAAAAGAATTGAAAGCTCGCTCGTTACAATTCGAATCCGTGACGGAAATATTGACTTATGCCTTAAATTGGGGAACAAATCTTCAAGAAATGTTCGCCCAACTAAAGGAAGTCGGTATGATTCCAGTGTTTGAAGGATCGGGCAACCGAGAGGGATATTCGAGTAGAGATGAAGCTCGAGGTGGAAGCGACAGGTCTGAACCTGGGGCAGGGTCGGAACCTGGAACCAGGGCGGGACCTGGGAACAGGTCGGAACCTGGAAGCCAACCTGGATCCGCTAAACGATTGAAAGCGATCTGCTGGGGCTGTGGAGATGAATCTCATAAGAAAGTTGCTTGTACACATAAGGAGAGTATGTATTTCAACGATACTAGAGATCCGTGGCCAGATTCTGTTAATGGGAAAGCCGTTAAGAAGAAAGGTCATTCGAGTATTGGTGCGATGGAAAACGGAATGGCAGCTGCCAAACCCAGTAATCCACCAAGAGGAAGAGATCCAAACCAAGGTAAGGATCATGATGCATATGAAATATACGTGCTAGGGGTGGAGTTACATCGCAGAGCGACTGATACTCACCTCTATGAAGCACAAGTGTATACTATGAGTGATAATGCCATAGATGTGATGTACTTAGTAGATTCTGGTTCATTACATGGTAATTATATTGCTTATAGGATCGTCGAACGGCTCGAAGCCCACGAGAGGGTAACGGGAACTAATGTCATTGTACACAGCCTCACTGGTGAGGCAGCGCCTAGTCTAGGTCGACTTAGCTGCTGTATGTGTATATTTGATAAGGTTTTAAATATAACTTTCGAGATACTGAACATGGAGTTTGATGTGATTGTGGGACGACCCGCAATTGAAGCTTACCCAATCCTAGCTAGGCAATGGGCAATCGAAATAGGAGTTATTCCGGAGGTACATAGTGACGGAAGGATAATTCACAAACTCCAAGAGGAAGTTATTATCGAAAAAGGCAAATTATTGACTAACCAGGTGGAGGAACAACCAGATTTTCCAGATGATCCTGAGATAGAGGAACACGAAGTAGAATTACAGGACCTGATCAGAGCAGAGGAAGGTGACGCAAAGCCAACCTTTGGAGAGGATCTATCGCCTGAGGGAAAGATTCAACTAGAGGACTTATGTAATAGGTTTTCAGAAGTATTTTCCCAAAACTTGAGGCCCATTCCTGCAAAAGTCCGGAAAATGAAATTTTCTGTAAACGAGCAAATGTGGCATAATAGAAAGAATCGTGGTCCACCTCGAGGTAGCACACCTCAAAGACAACAGGAAATGGAATCGTTGGTCAGAGAGTGTCTTGCACTAGATTTAATTGAGGAGTCCGATGCAGAATATTACTCCCATGGGTTACTTAAGATGAAACCGGATGGGAAATATAGGTTCTGCGTAGACTTCAAGAACCTTAATGCTTGTATTGAATCAAGTATTGGATGGCCGATAACGAACCTACCTCAGATGATTAACCGACTGGGGGACAGCAAGGCAGAGTTATTTGGCGTGATGGACTTGACGAAGGGGTATTTCCAGATGGAACTGGACGAGAGTTCCAGACCATACACTGCGTTTATAACGCACTCAGGGGTATACCAATGGAAAAGAGTTCCAATGGGTTTGACAGGAGCCCCTAAGTTCTTCATGATGGAGATGTGTAAGGTACTATCAGGAATACTGTATAACAATTGCGAATTATACATGGATGATGCAATTGCCTTCGGCAAGGACGAGGCAACATTCTTAAAGAATCTTGAACTCGTATTGACGAGATTCCAAAACTATGGTATAACCGTAAACCCCAAGAAATGTAAGTTTGGGATGCGGAAGATAACATACGTAGGATTGGAATTAACCCAACAAGCCCACGGGTTTACGCAACAACGCCGTGAGGAATTTTTTGAAGTAGAGCGCCCTAAACGAGAAAGACAGTTGCGATCGTTTATGGGGCTAGCGAATTATTTTCGAGAGTATGTTAGAAATTACACGCGGATAGGCCAACCGTTGCAAGATCTACTATCTCGAACACCGAAGGGAGCGGTGATTGAATGGGACGAGGAGGCGAATAATAGCTTTGAAGAGATGAAAGTAACAATTCGCGATTGTCAACATCTATACTTCCTAGACGATATTAGTACGATAATATTAGAGACAGATGCCTCTGATTATGGCATAGGAGCATATTTATATCAACGGGAGATGGTTGGGAACCCGGAGGATAGAAATTATGTCGAAAGACCTATAGCTTTTATATCGAAGAGACTACAAGGTAGTCAGTGTAATTGGTCGACAATGGATAAAGAAGCGTATGCAATCTTCTTCGCAGTGAAGAAATTGGATTGTCTGATACGTGATAGAAGATTCTTGATTCATACAGACCATAAGAATTTGATATTCTTGAATGAATCCAGTGCCAGGGTGATTCGCTGGAAACTGGAAATCCAAGAATTTGATTTTGGATTAGCATATATTAAAGGCGAAGATAATATAGTAGCCGATAGTTTGTCGAGGATACCAAATCAGATAGAGGAACGATCGGAGGAGGTAATTGAAAAACAGACTAAAGAGATTGAGGACATGAATGAACTTGAGGAAGTACATCATATGTCATATGCTAATAGTAGTAATAATAGTAGTAGCACAACGGAAGGAATATCAAAGGAGGAATTCCGGTTGATACAACGGGTGCATAATGAGATAGTAGGACACGGTGGTGTCGAACGTACTATTGAAATGCTACACAGACAGTCAATATCAATGGACAGGAGTTTAGTGGAATATTTCATTAAACACTGTCCGATATGTGAAAAAGGTAGCTTCATTAAGCCTCGTAATATTCCTAAACCGTTTACATGCTCTACGTTAGATCCTTTCAAGAAAGTGGCATTGGATACCATTGAAATGACAGAAGACTCGAGAGGTCATAAAGGTGTAATAGTTATCATCTGTTGCTTCTCCCGCTTCGTTCAACTTTACCCGGTGGGTAATTTAGGAGCTGAGAACGCAGCGGATGCACTGATACACTATATTGGGAATTTCGGTATTCCAGCTGAGGTGCTAACTGATGGAGGCACTCAGTTTTGCAATGAATTGATGGATCATATTTCGAATATGCTAGGAGTTAGACAGATTCAAGTCTTACCACATTCCAAGGAGGAAAATGGTATTTGCGAAAGAGCAAATAAAGAGACTCGGCGTCATATGAGAGATATACTCATGGCGAGAGGAGGAAGAGATCAATGGGTTAGTACATTACCCATGATAACAAGAATATATAATTCTTCAACACATAGTGTATTGAAAGTATCACCAGCAGAGATAGTGTTTGGTAGTGCTATAAGGTTGAATAGAGATTTCATCTTAGACATTAATACATTGAGTGATAGCGTAAGTTTACCTGATTACATCAAGATGATGAAAAAGGCTCAAGATGAGATTATAGAATACGCTAGAAGAAATCAAATATTTCAGAGTGAGAAACACTTGAAAGAATATTATGATAAACATAAAGGAAAGAAACCTACTGTGTTTAAGGAAGGTGATTTAGTGTTGTTATCTTCAACAACAGATCAGTATAAGAAAGGTCCTTTAGATAAATTGGGGCCAGTGAAAGAAGGTCCTTTTGTAATAGTTGGAAGAGCAGTGGATGATTTAGAAAATTCATATACGATACAAAATTTGATAACGAAGAAAACTAAAGACGTACACGTAACAAGATTATCTGAGTATAAACATGATGATAGATTCATGTCTATAGAAGATGTTGCATGTATTGATAGTGATGTGAAGTTGATTAAATTAGTATTGTCACACTCTGGAACTAGGTTGAACAAAAAGGATATGAAGTTTAAAGTAAACTTTAATGATAATACTGAAGGAGAAGTTGATCTTAAAACATTAAGTAAGCATGAAGCAGGAAGAAAATATTTAATGGATAAGAAGATGAAGTCTTTACTACCCATGAAATATAGATAGAGTTAATTATGAGTGTTATAGATATACTATTATCCGAAGGGATTACTCCTAATTTTCCGACAGGTTTCAGGAGGTTTAGTGGATACACCACATAAATAGTACCCTTAATTTTAGAGAGGGCAGTGTATACATAGATGTATATAATGTATTGTATAACGTACCGTATATAACGTACCGGTAATTGTAATTGGCAGTTTTACCCATACCGACCGGTATATCACAGTAATTATTACTTGAATGCCGAAGTTTTCAAAAGAGAAGAGCGTGAAAACGCGATTGAGAAGTGTTTCGCCCACTTCGCGGAAACGAAGTCGCCAAGCACGGACTCCAGACGAGCTGGAGGACGTTGCGAAGGACCTCGAGGTTTCTTTCGAAGAAGCGACACCAGCGACGCCTAGTTCTTTGAATAAGAAGAGGGCGCTGGGTGAGGAAGGAGAAGTAACTGAAGATCAACCGGTTGTTGAGCCTTTAGATGTGCTTCCTCCGGAATCAACTTCTGTTTCTATGAATTACGAGCTTGTCAAGCAACACTACATTACCTATCCCCAGTGGGATAAAGAAGCGGTGAGAAAGTTGAGTGTTCTGGTGAACACTCATAAAGCCGCGGGTAGAATGATCAATATCACGCCGTGTATTAATACACAGGCGGGATTGAGATTGAACATTCTTGTAGGTGATGATTGGCAAAATGTCGAAGCAAGCATTATCCTTCAGAGGATTGCTGACGACATGAAGAAGCTCGAAGTAGAAAGTGAAAACTTTGGAGGGGCTTTAAGAAACCTCAAGATGAGGATTAACAGAGCCAGTGATATCTACAAGCATATCAGCGGATATGTGGACGGTATCAACTTGGCGATGTTACAACACCGCATGAGCGGATATGATAGAACGACGATGGATGAGGTTTTGCAGTGTGCTTTTGAAAAGAAGTTCGAGCATAACAAAGCCATGAATAAACTATCAAAAGAATTGAAAGCTCGCTCGTTACAATTCGAATCCGTGACGGAAATATTGACTTATGCCTTAAATTGGGGAACAAATCTTCAAGAAATGTTCGCCCAACTAAAGGAAGTCGGTATGATTCCAGTGTTTGAAGGATCGGGCAACCGAGAGGGATATTCGAGTAGAGATGAAGCTCGAGGTGGAAGCGACAGGTCTGAACCTGGGGCAGGGTCGGAACCTGGAACCAGGGCGGGACCTGGGAACAGGTCGGAACCTGGAAGCCAACCTGGATCCGCTAAACGATTGAAAGCGATCTGCTGGGGCTGTGGAGATGAATCTCATAAGAAAGTTGCTTGTACACATAAGGAGAGTATGTATTTCAACGATACTAGAGATCCGTGGCCAGATTCTGTTAATGGGAAAGCCGTTAAGAAGAAAGGTCATTCGAGTATTGGTGCGATGGAAAACGGAATGGCAGCTGCCAAACCCAGTAATCCACCAAGAGGAAGAGATCCAAACCAAGGTAAGGATCATGATGCATATGAAATATACGTGCTAGGGGTGGAGTTACATCGCAGAGCGACTGATACTCACCTCTATGAAGCACAAGTGTATACTATGAGTGATAATGCCATAGATGTGATGTACTTAGTAGATTCTGGTTCATTACATGGTAATTATATTGCTTATAGGATCGTCGAACGGCTCGAAGCCCACGAGAGGGTAACGGGAACTAATGTCATTGTACACAGCCTCACTGGTGAGGCAGCGCCTAGTCTAGGTCGACTTAGCTGCTGTATGTGTATATTTGATAAGGTTTTAAATATAACTTTCGAGATACTGAACATGGAGTTTGATGTGATTGTGGGACGACCCGCAATTGAAGCTTACCCAATCCTAGCTAGGCAATGGGCAATCGAAATAGGAGTTATTCCGGAGGTACATAGTGACGGAAGGATAATTCACAAACTCCAAGAGGAAGTTATTATCGAAAAAGGCAAATTATTGACTAACCAGGTGGAGGAACAACCAGATTTTCCAGATGATCCTGAGATAGAGGAACACGAAGTAGAATTACAGGACCTGATCAGAGCAGAGGAAGGTGACGCAAAGCCAACCTTTGGAGAGGATCTATCGCCTGAGGGAAAGATTCAACTAGAGGACTTATGTAATAGGTTTTCAGAAGTATTTTCCCAAAACTTGAGGCCCATTCCTGCAAAAGTCCGGAAAATGAAATTTTCTGTAAACGAGCAAATGTGGCATAATAGAAAGAATCGTGGTCCACCTCGAGGTAGCACACCTCAAAGACAACAGGAAATGGAATCGTTGGTCAGAGAGTGTCTTGCACTAGATTTAATTGAGGAGTCCGATGCAGAATATTACTCCCATGGGTTACTTAAGATGAAACCGGATGGGAAATATAGGTTCTGCGTAGACTTCAAGAACCTTAATGCTTGTATTGAATCAAGTATTGGATGGCCGATAACGAACCTACCTCAGATGATTAACCGACTGGGGGACAGCAAGGCAGAGTTATTTGGCGTGATGGACTTGACGAAGGGGTATTTCCAGATGGAACTGGACGAGAGTTCCAGACCATACACTGCGTTTATAACGCACTCAGGGGTATACCAATGGAAAAGAGTTCCAATGGGTTTGACAGGAGCCCCTAAGTTCTTCATGATGGAGATGTGTAAGGTACTATCAGGAATACTGTATAACAATTGCGAATTATACATGGATGATGCAATTGCCTTCGGCAAGGACGAGGCAACATTCTTAAAGAATCTTGAACTCGTATTGACGAGATTCCAAAACTATGGTATAACCGTAAACCCCAAGAAATGTAAGTTTGGGATGCGGAAGATAACATACGTAGGATTGGAATTAACCCAACAAGCCCACGGGTTTACGCAACAACGCCGTGAGGAATTTTTTGAAGTAGAGCGCCCTAAACGAGAAAGACAGTTGCGATCGTTTATGGGGCTAGCGAATTATTTTCGAGAGTATGTTAGAAATTACACGCGGATAGGCCAACCGTTGCAAGATCTACTATCTCGAACACCGAAGGGAGCGGTGATTGAATGGGACGAGGAGGCGAATAATAGCTTTGAAGAGATGAAAGTAACAATTCGCGATTGTCAACATCTATACTTCCTAGACGATATTAGTACGATAATATTAGAGACAGATGCCTCTGATTATGGCATAGGAGCATATTTATATCAACGGGAGATGGTTGGGAACCCGGAGGATAGAAATTATGTCGAAAGACCTATAGCTTTTATATCGAAGAGACTACAAGGTAGTCAGTGTAATTGGTCGACAATGGATAAAGAAGCGTATGCAATCTTCTTCGCAGTGAAGAAATTGGATTGTCTGATACGTGATAGAAGATTCTTGATTCATACAGACCATAAGAATTTGATATTCTTGAATGAATCCAGTGCCAGGGTGATTCGCTGGAAACTGGAAATCCAAGAATTTGATTTTGGATTAGCATATATTAAAGGCGAAGATAATATAGTAGCCGATAGTTTGTCGAGGATACCAAATCAGATAGAGGAACGATCGGAGGAGGTAATTGAAAAACAGACTAAAGAGATTGAGGACATGAATGAACTTGAGGAAGTACATCATATGTCATATGCTAATAGTAGTAATAATAGTAGTAGCACAACGGAAGGAATATCAAAGGAGGAATTCCGGTTGATACAACGGGTGCATAATGAGATAGTAGGACACGGTGGTGTCGAACGTACTATTGAAATGCTACACAGACAGTCAATATCAATGGACAGGAGTTTAGTGGAATATTTCATTAAACACTGTCCGATATGTGAAAAAGGTAGCTTCATTAAGCCTCGTAATATTCCTAAACCGTTTACATGCTCTACGTTAGATCCTTTCAAGAAAGTGGCATTGGATACCATTGAAATGACAGAAGACTCGAGAGGTCATAAAGGTGTAATAGTTATCATCTGTTGCTTCTCCCGCTTCGTTCAACTTTACCCGGTGGGTAATTTAGGAGCTGAGAACGCAGCAGATGCACTGATACACTATATTGGGAATTTCGGTATTCCAGCTGAGGTGCTAACTGATGGAGGCACTCAGTTTTGCAATGAATTGATGGATCATATTTCGAATATGTTAGGAGTTAGACAGATTCAAGTCTTACCACATTCCAAGGAGGAAAATGGCATTTGCGAAAGAGCAAATAAGGAGACTCGCCGTCATATGAGAGATATACTGTGGTTTATGGGATCCAACCGAGGTTATGTTAACGAAATTC
>Ga0080064_1004492_pt2 | contig 10174 bp, 10 predicted proteins | sample Subgrocontami54m_FD_69260 | JGI IMG/M metagenome (GOLD analysis project Ga0080064, IMG submission 69260) | Subsurface groundwater microbial communities from S. Glens Falls, New York, USA - GMW46 contaminated, 5.4 m (SPADES assembly) (version 2) ... | reverse complement strand
GTTCATCATGGGCTAAACGGATAATAGCATTTGCCAATTCATCTATATTGCCAGGCGTTACTAATAATGCTGTATGTTGATCTTTTAATACTTCTGCAATTTGACCTATTTTTGTGGCAACAATTGGTTTGCCCGCGTTGAGATATTCGAAAACCTTTATTGGAGAATTAAAAAACGGTATCCCTACCTCTTTGTAGGGTGCAACGGCTACGTCGGCAATAGAAAGTACCTCTGGAATTTTTTCATACTGGACATAGCCCATAAATCTTACCTTGTCAGAAATCCCTAAGTTATATGCCAAATCTTCAAGTGTCTTTCGCGCCTGTCCTGTTCCAACAATTAGTAAGCAGGCATTAGGTATCTCCTTAAGGATTTGCGGAAAGGCTGAGATGATGTCCTCGATAGCATACCATACCTGGAGTGTTCCGGTGTATGCGATAATAAATTTATCTTTGAGACTGAGAGAATCTTTTAAACTTTGTGCATCAAATTGCTTATTGAATGCTGTTACATCAGCCGCATTTGGTAAAACTGTAATTTTCTCTTTCCGGTTAATTAGGTGATTATCCAGCAAAAATGACTTTAAATTGTTTGAAACGGCAATTACATGGTCTGTATTTCTTAGACAAAATTTGCGAATTACTTTCGCAGTAAACTTCTGGATTGGGGCAATATCTTTTGTAAATAATTTTTTTTCTTCTATGCTGGGGCCATTAATTTCTATTACATGCGGGATGTGAAGTAATTTGGATGCTAAAATTCCTCCATGAGAGTATAAGCCAAATCGTTCGTGGATAATATCGAACTGATAAAGTTTGTTGAGTCTAAGGATATTCAGAAAAATATGTATGCTATTTATCGTTCCTGTGAATGGGAAAATGCGGTGGAAAAAGAATCGCAAATATTTATGCGGGATGGTCCGATAATCTTCAAATTCAGGCAATAATGGGTTTTCATTTATGGTTAACAAGAATACCTTGTGACCTTTCTTCTTTAATCCATCAATAATTTTTAATACGTGGATCTTATATCCTTCTCCTTTTGTTAAGTCCAGTCCGCGGTCGCCAATGAGATATAATATGTTAAGATCGTTAGCCATTTTGATAGAAAGATTAGATAACCCCAACAATTTGTAAAAAGCTTGTTGGTAAATTCCAGATGTATTGCGGATAAGCCAGCAAAAAACTCAGATTCTGTTACGGTAGAAATTGCAAAGTGGTAAGTAAAAGACGGCCTGTATAAAAGGGTCTTCTCTTTTGTACCAGCTTATGCAATAAGATATAGCCTGGTAAGCATCCATCTTCAACCACTATGAGTTACATTATCATTTTTGATGTTCGCGAAACAAAGCATGAGTTTACAATTTGCTCTGTATTGTTTCCCTCAGACATTCTTCAAAAATTGATACCGCTATGTCAGCATCGTTTTTTGTGAGTATCAATGGCGGGCAAAAACGGATGGCGCTGCGTCCACAACCCAAAAGCAAAAGCCCTTTGGAGAATGTTTTTTGGACAATGATGTCCCGCACTTCTGGTGCATATTCTTTGGTTTCTTTGTCTTTTACAATTTCAACGGCAAGCATCAGTCCAAGTCCCCTAACATCTCCAATGATGGGATACGTGCGTTCTAATTTTTCTAATTCGTTTATCATGTAAGCGCCTTGTTTGGCCGCATTGTCTATGAGTCCATCCTCAAGAAGCCTGATGGTTGTGAGCGCTGTCTGACAACTAACAGGATTGCCGCCAAACGTGCTTGCATGGCTGCCTGGCAGCCAATTCATTATTTTCTCTGATGCAACCGTAGCAGACAGGGGAAGTCCTGACGCAATTCCCTTGGCAAGAGTAATGATATCCGGAATTATGTCAAAATGTTCAGAGGCGAACATCTTGCCAGTTCTGCCCATGCCTGACTGCACTTCATCGGCAACATAAAGGATACCGTAATCACGCGTCAACTGGTACAACGCCTTGTGAAACTCTTTTGGAGGGACTATGTATCCGCCTTCTCCCTGGATAATTTCGACAAAAATTGCCGCCACATCTTCCGGCGGGACTTTTGTTTTAAACAATTCCTCCCGTATCCAGGTCACGCACGCCATGTTGCAATTATCCGGAGTCAGGCCGTAATGACATCTGTAGCAGTATGCATACGGGATGTGAATAACCTCCGGAATCAACGGCAGAAAATGTTTGCGTTGATTTAATTTGCTTGCGGTGAGGGAAAGCGCCCCCATGGTTCTTCCATGAAAGGCATTGTAAAAGGCAATAACGATGCTACGTCTTGTATGGTAGCGCGCAAGTTTAAACGCAGCCTCCACGGACTCCGCGCCTGAGTTTCCAAAGAAAACCCGTTTGCTAAAAGAGCCAGGACAAATTGCAGAGAGTTTTTCTGCCAACTCAATCTGCAGGGGATTATAAAAATCTGCGCCAGACATGTGAATAAGCGTATTTGCCTGATGGGTAATTGAAGATATTATCTGGTCGTGGTTATGACCGGTATTGCAAACAGCAACACCCGCAGTAAAATCAAGAAAGATATTATCGTCAACGTCCGTAACAGCCATACCTTTTGCGCTTTTCACCACCAGCGGATAGCCCTTCGTCGACGAAGGCGAGATATATTTCTTTTCCTTTTCCAGGTATTGAGTTGCATTGGGACCGGGAAGTTTCGTACGGATACAGGGGTAATTTCTAGAAGCCATGTAATTTAACCTTCCTCTGTTTGTTAAATTTCAATACTTACTATTCTTTATATTTTTCCATAAATCTCAGGGGTGGTTCAAAGTCGCAGAATTGAATGATTACCCGCATCTCAAATCTTATTCTGAATTCTGGATCGTTATTGTAGACGTGCTTCCCTGTTCTCAGGACATTATGTTGAAATTAGTTCTTCTTTTGACAATAATATTTATATACCAAATCGGCAAATGCCTCCAGTGCGTATGAACCTTTCCCAAGGTCTGCAAGGCATCTCCTGAATTCACGTAAATTTTTAAAATTCTCTGATATGTATTGGGCAACAAACGTTTCGGCAGATAGAAAGTTTAATTCCGGCCCTTTATCATCCGGACTCTGGTAAATTCTATAAGCCACGATATCGGTAATCATTTTTAAGTTAACGTCTTTTACTCTCGAAATCATGGTTTTAACGATTTCAAAGCTCAGGAGTTGCTTATCCTGATAGTAATTAAACACCGTATCAGCAAATTGATTAATGGATTTCATTCCCTTATCAAGTTGAGACAATTGATTTGTAAATGAATCCATATCCTTAAATTTTTCAGATATATATTGAGCTACGGACTCAGCAGCCGCCAAAAAGTTCGATTCCTGCCCCATATCTTCCGGACTTTCCGACATCTTGTATGCTACAACGTCGGTAATAGTTTTCAGTGAAATGTCTTCTCTGCTGTGAATTTTACTTTTTATTAGTTCTTTATCGATCGGCATTTTATACCCTCCGTTATCTCGTAAATAAAAAATCTATACTTGCACTTGACAACTACATATTTTATAAATATATTTAGATGAGAGCAACTGTTATAATCAATAATACCACACAAGTTCATAGACATCTTCATTTAACATAAACCCTAAATGATTATTAAGAATTTGCCTGGATTTATTCACAACATCATTAACATTTATTCTTCTTAAAAAGTGTATTATGAAAGCAAAAGCAAAAAATAGATTTATAACCTCGATTACGTTACCACATTACGAATTTACGATAAAGTCGGGTGCGTTTAAAAAAGAAGGTGAAGAATTTACTATTTGGTTTCTCGAAGGCATTCTTGAAAAAAACCCAAATTATGTTGATTGCCTTATGTATTTAGGCAATGCGTATACGGCGCACGGGATGTACGAAAAAGGCCTTCAGATTGACCAAAGATTATGTAGTCTCAGACCAAAAGACCCCATATTTTATTATAACCTTGCATGCAGTTATGCATTGCTTAAAAATATCGATGCTGCTTTAGCTGCCCTGGAAAAAGCAATTCTGTTAGGTTACAACGATATCCATCATCTGGAAAAGGATAAGGATCTGGCATATCTCCGAGAAGACGTTCGATATAGAAAATTGGTCGAAAAAATCAAACAACCTTAATTTCTCAAATTTTGAGGAAGATTTTTCTTGTATGCACTTTTGATCCCCTCCAATGTCAAATAAGGGATTACAGCGGTGATTTGAGGGATTTCCGGCGCCAGCAACTGCGCATCCCCCCCTGTTGCTATTATCGCTGGCTGACATTTCAGTTCATCACAAAACATATTTATAAGCTTGCTTACCATACCGACAGTGCCCCAGTAAATGCCGGAATTTATTGCACCTTCTGTATTTTTCCCAAGGATACTTTTTGGTTTATTTCTGATGAGTATCTCTGGTAAAAACGCAGTATAGTGATGTAGTGCTTTTGAGGACATGCCCATACCAGGTGCAATAATACCTCCCATGAAAGCGCCATGATCGTTAATCACATCAACCGTTATCGCAGTACCGGCATCAACGACGATCGTCCAACTCTTTGTCATTTCAAATGCTGCAAGCGCATTCACTAAGCGATCTACGCCCACCCTGTCTGGCTGGTCGGTCAGTATCGCCATAGGAATAGGAATATCTCTTCCAATAAATTGGGAATTTACAAAGAAATATTTTTGGATATATTCAACGATAAAAACTTCAATCTTTGGGTTAACAGACGAGATGACAACGGCATGTGGTTTGGCAAGAGTAGCCGGATTTAAAGTGTTTTTTAAATTTTCCAGAAGTGGACGCGGAAATTCACTTTTCACTGAATAGGAGGAATGCAGGACATCGTCTTCAAATATCCCAATATGGATATTTGTATTGCCAATGTCAATTGCTAACCACATAGAAGTTCGCTTTTTTGGAACTGTATCTCACTTAAAGCACTTATAATCATATTTATAAGAGTGCCGATGTTTTTGCCGGTAACCATAGAAACAGGACAAACGGGTTTGGAAATTTTTTCTTCCAGTGTTTGAATGAATTCGTTACTGCTTTCTGTATCTAAAAGGTCGGTTTTATTTGCAATGACAATTTCCTTTTTTTCGGCGAGTTTCGGGTTATATTGCATTAATTCATTCCGAACAATACTATACGCATCCGCGGGGTTCATCCTTGCAAAAGGTGAGACATCCAAAAGATGCACTAATAATTTTGTCCTTTCAATATGACGCAGAAATTCATCCCCAAGCCCTGTTCCTCTATGCGCCCCTTCAATAAGACCCGGGATGTCTGCAACAACAAATCGGCGACAATCCTCAACCTCTACAATTCCTAACTGAGGTTGCAGCGTGGTGAAAGGATATTCTGCAATTTTAGGTCTTGCAGCAGATATGCGGGAGAGCAATGTTGATTTCCCTGCATTGGGCATTCCGATAATGCCAACGTCTGCAAGCAACTTTAACTCAAGTATCAGCCAGCGCTCTTCACCGGGTTTGCCTTTTTCTGCCTGTCGTGGTACCTGATTGATGGAAGTTGCAAAGTGTTTATTCCCCCGCCCACCTCTTCCTCCCCGTGCAATAACAATGCTTTCTCCGACAGTACTCATGTCTTTCAAGACACGGCCGCTTTCTTTGTCCTTTACTACCGTACCACTGGGCAAATCTATGGTGAGGTCTTTGCCGTCCTTTCCTCTTTTCGTAGAACCTTTCCCATGAGCCCCACTTTCCGCAATATGTTTCACCCGGGAAGTAATGTCCAGCAACGTATCAATTTTATCGCTGACATGAAATATAACGTCTCCCCCCATACCTCCATTCCCTCCGTCAGGTCCTCCATGAGGGACGTACTTCTCCCTTCGGAAACTTACACAGCCGTTTCCTCCATCCCCCCCTTTTACAAATAGGACTGCTTCATCAACAAACATGGTCTGGAAAATAGAAAGGGTGCATTCTATAAGCACCCTTTACACAAAATCTCCTGTATTAGAAAATGTATGCATTCACCGTAGCATACCGGAAAAAGCCACTATGAAACCAAAAATAATTAATTGGGCGCTGAGTAGACGCTTACGCGGCGTCTTGTCTCGAATTTCACCACGCCGTCCACCATGGAAAAAAGCGTATCGTCCCTTCCAATACCAACATTCAATCCAGGCTTGAATTTTGTTCCACATTGACGGACTAGGATAGAACCGGCTGTTACAACTTGTCCGCCGTATCTCTTTACGCCCCGCATTTGGGGATTACTGTCTCTTCCATTCTTTGAAGAACCTTGTCCTTTTTTATGTGCCATATTACTGTCCTCCGTTTTGAAAAAAAAATTTGAAAATTACAGAACTCCTGATAAAAATCGACCTCTAGTCTAAACGAATTTCTTTGATTTTTATCTTAGTATATTTTTCGCGATGACCCCTTCTGGTCAGTGATTCCTTTCTCCGACGGAATTTTATTGTCATAGATTTTACACCCTTTTTCACGCCTTCAACTTCCGCAATAACTTTTGCATTTTTATTCGCTGTGGTACCAATGGTTGTATCCCCTTCTTCATCGGAACAAACTAAAACATCTCCAAATTCCAAAGTTTCTCCAATCTGAGCATCGGCTTTCAGATCGATGAGATGGCGTTCACCAGCCCTGACCTTGTATTGTTTCCCCCTGTCTTTTATTATTGCATACATTTATTAGTTTCTCCTTTCAATTTTCAGTTTGAATACAAATAAATTTAACATACAAACTCCTTTTATTTCTTTTGAAAAATCAGTGTAAATCTGTACTACAATCCATCCGTGGCCAATTGCAATTTTTAGGTGCCGTATTATACCATAACAGGCTCGTCTTTATTATTAAAAAAACGAATATCTATTTTACCGTATTCGTGAGTTGTTGTACTAAAAATATTAATCTTCTTATTATAAGACTCCTCGATCTCAATCATTTGCCTTCTTTTTTGATTTTGCAAGTAATTAGCAACCTCGGTATTTGCGATAATTTCAATTTTAGCAATCTGTGGCAAATGAACAGCAAACTTTATATCTCTCATGGCATTTAAACAAAGACTTTCAACCGTCTTGGCATAACCTGTGCCCCGACAAAACTTGCATTCCTCGAAAAGAACATCCCGAAGACTTGAACGGATCCTTTGTCTGGTGAGTTCAATGGTACCAAATTTTGACATTTTAAGCATCTTCGTTCGGGCCTTATCCCGCTTTAATGCGTCTGTGAGGACTTTCTCGATAGCGTGGTTGTGTGATTCCTCCCGCATGTCAATAAAGTCAATTACAATTACACCCCCTATATCCCGCAACCGTATTTGCCGTGTAATTTCTTTTGCAGCTTTAAGATTGGTCTTAAAGGAAGTTTCTTCAGGATCACTTTCCTCTTTGAATTTACCGCTGTTGACGTCAATTGCAACAAGTGCCTCGGTCTGTTCAATTATAATCGATCCCCCGCGGGGTAAAGGAATTTTTTTGCAGTTTATTCCTTCAATTTCTTTCTCAATATCATATTTGTGAAATAACGGTTTATTTTCACGATAGAGGGTTAAAATTTTTTCGTATTTGGGCATAATGATACGAAGAAAATCGCGCGTTCTTTCGAAAACAGGTTCTGAGTCAACAATGATTTCTCGTATGTCGGTAGAAAAAATATCCCTTATAGCACGAATAACAAGATCGCTTTCCTGATAAATGGTTGCAGGCGCGCTGGCATCCCTTGCCCGTTTTTCGATGTTTTTCCACAGCCTTAATAAATAATGGAAATCCTTGTGGATTTCTTTTTTCGTCTGCAGCGCCCCTGCCGTTCGTATGATAAAGCCGATATTTTGCGGCGGATTTAGACCTTCGAGAATAATTTTTAAACGCTGCCGTTCTTCTTCGTCCGTAATTTTCTTAGAAACACCAAGACGTGGCATATCCGGCATTAAAACCAAAAACCTCCCGGGCAGGCTGATATAGCTTGTCAGGCTGGGTCCCTTTGCACCAATACTCTCTTTCGTTACCTGAACCAGCACTTCTTGCCCTTGACGAAGAAGGTCACGTATCTTGTGAGATTCCCGATGGTGTTTTGCATGGGTCTCTGTTTCTGATGAAGAACTCTCGCTTCCTCGGTGAGGCAGGACATCCGATACGTGCAGAAACCCGTTTTTTTTGAGTCCAATATCAATAAATGCCGCTTCAATACTGGATTCAACGTTCACAACCTTTCCTTTGTAAATATTTCCAGCAATCTGTCCCCGAGAACTCCTTTCAATATAAAGTTCTTCTAAAACATTATTTTCTAAAATAGCAATACGGCATTCTTCAGTTTCAACTGCATTAATAAGCATCCTCTTATCCATGGTTTTTCCCTCAGTCAGGCAGAAGAAAACAAGTTGATTTTTGTTCTGATAATTTCAAAGAGCCCTTTTCCCCCGTTTCCACATAAGGCGTGGAGCACCTCTTCTGGTCTCGCCATGCCTTCTGGTATCATTTTAATAGACAAAATCAAACCGTCAGGCTTTACTGTAATTTCCTGAATAGATGGTCGAATATCAAAAGGTTTTTGATATCCATCTTTCGTACGACTGACTATGATATTTGATTGTTGGAGAAATTCGCTAATCTTTAAGCTTTTTAAGAATCCCGGCTCCTTAAAAATGATCTCGTACGTTACATCACGAACAGGACTCTTTGAAGAAAGTGGTATGGTTTCTACCGACAGAATTTGAATTTCTTTTGGCAATTGTCTGCCCAAGCTTTCAACCAAAGACCCGGAAGGCACTGATTGGAGCAATTCAACTTCCAAAACTTCATCTTTACTGACTATCCCAACACTCAAGGCTAAGAGGAGAGATAACTTGGGGTGAGGGTTAAAACCTTTGGACATTGCAATAGGTATGTTAGCCCTTCTGATAGCCCTTTCAAAGACCTTCATCAAATCATGATGAGAGATAAAGCGAATATCGCCTAATTTAGCAAACCGAATACGTATTTTTAGGATTTTGTCAATTCAACCTTAAAAATTTCAAATATAATAAATTAAAATACTTACAACAAATTGTAATAATGCTGTTTCAACCTGTCAAGGATATTTTGGGTATTAAAAAGCCTCAGGCAATATTTCTATAGCAATATTCCTAAGGTAATTAATTGTTTTTTCCGGGTCATCGAATTGACACACGGTATCCGCCACTTCCTTCGCCTTTTCGTAAGTAACAGACCGGACTATTTTTTTAATTTCCGGTATGATCGTAGCCGGTGACACACTGAATTCTGTGAGACCTAACCCGATGAGTGGCACGGCATATTCAACCTCGCTTCCCATTTCCCCACATATCCCAACAGGAATGTTATTATCCGCTGCTGCTTTTATTGCAATTTTTAAAAGCCTTAAAATTGCAGGATGCACGGGGCAATAGAGATAAGCTACCCGCTCATTATTTCTATCAACAGCCAGAGAATACTGAATAAGGTCATTGGTGCCAATACTAAAAAAATCGCATTCTTTTGCCAGCATGTCGGCAATCATAACAGAGGAAGGAACTTCAATCATGACCCCCATATTAATGTTTTTGCTGAATGGAATTTTCTCCTTGTCCAATTCTTCCATAGTCTCCCAGACCATTTGCTTTGCACGCCGTAATTCTTGAAGTGAGGAAATCAGGGGGAATAGGATTTTTACATTTCCCAGGGCTGAAGCCCTTAAAATTGCCCTGAGCTGTATCTTAAATATAGCTGGATTTTCAAAACAATAACGAATGGAACGACATCCCAAAAAGGGATTACCTTCTTTTCTGTCATCGCCATACGTAAATTTGTCAGCGCCTAAATCAAGTGTTCTGATAATGACCGGCTTATCCTTTAATTCCCGAACAACGGTGCTATATGCCTCTAAATGTTCCTCTTCGGTCGGCGGCCTGGGCGACCCTAAGTAAAGAAACTCTGTTCTGTAAAGACCAATTCCCTCAGCACCGTATTTTACATTAACGCTAATGTCTTTGGGAAATTCAATATTTCCATAAATGCCTATATGTCTGCCATCCCTCATAGTAGATGGTTGGTCCTTTAGTTCTGTCGCTAATTGTTCCTCAAATACATGGATACTTTTAACCTTGCTCTGATATGTTGCTAATGTTTCAGCATCAGGCCGAACAATAACAATACCATGATTACCGTCAACAATTACGGTATCACCGCCAAAGACGTCTGTGGTAATTGTGCCAAGCCCCA
>Ga0080064_1008093_pt1 | contig 10176 bp, 10 predicted proteins | sample Subgrocontami54m_FD_69260 | JGI IMG/M metagenome (GOLD analysis project Ga0080064, IMG submission 69260) | Subsurface groundwater microbial communities from S. Glens Falls, New York, USA - GMW46 contaminated, 5.4 m (SPADES assembly) (version 2) ... | reverse complement strand
AGTTGCTGTGCGGGACTGTTAGGAACATGCATTTGAAATGTTTTGCCAAATAAAAATTGGAATATGTTTATCCATGGCAAATAAGCATCAATTACTTTATTTGATGAAAACTTAACGAATGTTACATTCTCATTATTAAGTGCGATGAATTTTGCAAGCCATGCAATCAATGCCGGATCAAGTGATTCTACTGGTTTCGTTGTCAGCGCATTAACCACAAAACCATATGCATTGTGTAACAATGGTTGTGAACTGATAACCGTGTCTCCATCTGGTAGGGTAACAACATGCCAATTTGATTTGGCTTGTGTAGCGCGCGCGGCATCACCTGGTCTCATAGTAAATTCTCTCTGATCGTCTGTTTATCTTTGCTGCATTATACAGAGAATTGTTCAAAAAACGACCTTAAGGGAGGATTAATTTTTTAAGGGAAAATAACAAAACTCCAGTTTACGGTACGCGCATCCAGACAACTCAGCAATTTCTGCAATAATCCCGAAAAATATTTTCGCAGCGACTTACCCAACAAAATTAATCAAACTGACATGACTGAATGGCTGGTTCATTATTCATTGTGATACTCATCTGACAGGCTTTCTTGTAAGTAACGATAAACTATCGAAATAACTTCCTGAATATCTTCATTTGCATTTTTGTAAAGCAAATGATCAAAAGCTATTTCTTTAAATTCGCGAATAGGGTCGCTAATTAACGCATGAATAAAAGATTGCGTGGCACCTTGCACATTTTCAAAATCAAAAGTTATGTCTTTATTTTTTGATAGTGCGGGCATGATTTCCTCAATGCGGATTTTTTTAGCAACATCTTTGTTTTCAGCAAATGTTCCCGCCACTTCTTGAATGCGAATTATTTTTTTCATATAAATTTCGGCATCCTATATTTTGCACGCTTACGCTCGCGAATTGCTTTATTGTAAATCTCACCAATATTGCGCAACAAGCCGTTAAATTCTATTGTTTCATTGAGCGAAATATCGACTGCCACTAAAGTACCCTGAAAAAACGGCGCATCAGTCATTTCTGAACATGGATCACGCGCTGGATCGGCATATAAGTGTGGCACACCCTTAAGGCGTTTTTTATGTTTGAGCAATGTGTATTCCGCACTCCCGCTATAAATTGAAAAATAATTTCGTGTAATTTTGGCGATGGATTTAATAAAAAACAAACCTGCCCCTGCATTTTCTGCAGTGCCACCTTCTTTGCGTGTAGTGCCCGTAATACCAGGAGTCAACGCAAGATGTAGAGCTTCGATATCTGTTTTTGGATGCCAATAACGTTGCATGCTGTTTTTTATACCCATACCAGTATCGCAAATGCCAATACTCACGCGATTGGTTTTTTTATAATACTGTGCTGCAACAATTGCACCATTCAATGCATTAGCATGCTCCAACACATTGCGCACAAGTTCGCCGATAATGTATTTCACAATTTTTGCATTTTCTTCTGACAAATGAAGCAATGGCACCATATCAGCAATAAAGCGTGATTGATCATCAGCCGCTTTAATAATGGTGATGGGCACAAATCTGCCCGCTTCTTCTTTTTTGTTATACAGGAAAGGCGAAGGAGTTTTTACAAAATGATACAATCCCATTCTATCCAAATAAGCACCGCTGCGCGGCATCTCACCTATGATTTCAGAGTTGTCTTTTCCTGCCTGGAGCGCCAGCGCAGCGGTCAAGACCAAGTTCGCAGGGTGCACTGTTATCCATTTGGAATGAGTAAAAATTTCCAGTTTTTCTGGCGAACGAAAATCCAACGCGGTTATAAAGCGTCGAAAATTACGCAAATTTCCTTGGTTAGAGAAATGTATTTTCATCCATCCATTTTACCCGTAGAGTGTCATTTTGTAAATAAGCACTCTACGGGTAAATTTTATCGCTTCGACGGCCTCAGGATGTGACAACAAAAAAATCGCAACAGATTGTTTTTTCTTAAAAAAACGAGCGTCACAGAAAAAATTCTAATGAGTTTTTAGGGGGGCATTTTCATCGAGTTACGACACAATTTTTGAAAAACAAGCAGCGACTTTATAAAAGTAAACTATAATTATCTGTATAAAATTAAATAACCATGGGGTACCTTGTATGCCAATGACTAAAGAAGAGTATGAGATACACCTAACCAATCTAAGCTCAATGGTAGGCAGGCCGGGCCAATTTCAGGTTATTGATGAAGCAATTCGTGGTTTAGGTGATGAGAAAAGCAGACTCACAGAACTCGAATGCAAAGAAATCAGTACAGGAATTCCAATGCCTCAAGAAGACTACGAAGCGTTACTTAATGACACAGTCAAAAAAATAAATGAAATAAAAGCTTCTGGCGTGGTAAACACGGATGATCGCTCGGACGGGGTAAGAATTAGTTCAGAAAAATTCAAGTATGAAGCGAAAGCACTCGACAAGATAAAAGAGTCGGTTAATAATTATATGGTAGACTACAAGGCGTCACGTGCTGAAACGGGGCCAAGTGATGACGACCCATCTTCAGGATTCGGACGACGACTATAGATCAAATATCACTGCGCATCGTGCGTATTCCAGTCTAATCGAACACCAAATCAGAGCAATTGGAATTAATTCCTGCACAGCTGAAAGTAATTTAGCACATCACACCAAAATATACCTGCAAACAGTGTGAGACGATTAAACAATCTAAAAAATCTGAATCCCCCATTCAGAAATGCATGGCCGGCGCATCATCAACTCGCTCTATGATATTGAACGTGACATCAAAGATGCACCTATTGAAATACGATATGCATCACGGCAAAAAAAATCAAAACCTATTTTGAGTAGAATTTTTCAAATCGCCAACAGGAGAATAGCGACAAGATATGACCTATCCCCAAGCTCAGTGCCAAAGCATCGATGAGAAATCGCATGTTATGCTGCAGCAGGACTTTCACCTGCAAGATATGCCAAACTTCGCTTGGCGCACACCAAAGTCCAGTTTATACGGTACGCGCACCTATCTAATTCGCATTGACAGAAAGCCGCTTCGCGCGTTTTGGCGACAAATTTGCTACATACCGATACTCAAAACAAAAAGTTAGCAGCAGCTGGATTTCTAACTTGATGATTTTAAAGGAAATGATGGGGTGGACGACGGGATTTGAACCCGCGACGACCGGAGTCACAGTCCGGGGCTCTACCAACTGAGCTACGTCCACCAAACGCGGAAATGATGCAATATATGCGCCCGACAGGACTCGAACCTGTTACCCCCGGCTTAGAAGGCCGGTGCTCTATCCAGATGAGCTACGGGCGCTTAAAAACCTGCGAGCCTCTTTCAGGAAGATCCATAGGGAATCGGGGTAGAGGGATTTGAACTCTCGACATCCTGCTCCCAAAGCAGGCGCGCTACCAGGCTGCGCTATACCCCGAAAGATACGCATGATACTTTGGCATTTAGAGTCCGTCAACTAGTATGTGGCTTTTGGTAATGCAGAAAATGATTTATGATAATTTGCAAACAACTACAAGGTTTATTCATGACAAAATCACTGCAAATCACGATCGACAATGCATTTTCACAACGCGATCAATTTTCACCCAACAATATACCAGCCGACATAAAAACAGCCATTGATGAAGCAATTCATTTATTAGACACAGGAAAAATACGGATTGCTGAAAAAACCAATGGTGTCTGGGTAACAAACGAATGGTTAAAAAAAGCGGTACTATTATTTTTCAAAACGCATAATAACAGCATTATTAATGCGGGCGATGTTCCGTTTTTTGATAAAGTACCGCTGAAATTCAGCGGTTTTACAGAAAAACAATTTCAAGAAATCGGTGCGCGCGTTGTACCGTCTGCAATTGCACGCAAAGGTGCATTCATCGCAAACAGTGTGATTTTAATGCCAAGCTATGTGAATATCGGCGCTTATGTGGATTCCGGCACACTCGTTGATACATGGGCCACCGTCGGGTCCTGCGCACAAATCGGTAAAAACGTGCATATTTCGGGGGGTGTTGGTATTGGTGGTGTATTAGAACCCCTACAAGCGACACCCACCATCATTGAAGATAATTGCTTTATCGGCGCACGATCTGAAATTGTCGAAGGCGTGATTGTTGAAGAAGGCAGCGTGATTTCGATGGGCGTTTTCATTGGACAAAGCACACCGATTTACAATCGCACAACCGATGAAATTACATATGGAAAAGTGCCAGCATACTCAGTCGTCATTCCCGGATCATTGCCATCAGAGAATGGGAGATATGCGCGATATTGCGCGTTGATTATGAAACAGGTTGATGAGAAGACGCGTTCGAAAACGTCGATTAATGAATTATTACGCGAAAAAATAAGTTAGCATTGTCGCAGAACGGCAGGCCCCCTCGAAAGCGCTTGCGACGTGGTTTATTCACCACTCGCAGCGCGAATTTGCAGCGAAGACTGTACGCGCTGCGAGTGGTGAATACACCACGTCGCGAGCGCTTCTGATAGTCGTTGTAGTATAATTCAACACACAACCAATTAATTCAGGAATTACCATGTCAGCCACCCTATCCCTTGCCAAACAACTCATCAATATCCAATCCATCACACCTAACGATAACGGCTGCCAACTTGTTTTAATCGATCGATTAAAAAAGATTGGGTTTGATATTGTTGATCTTACCTCCAACGGCGTCAGTAATTTTTTAGCCATTAAAGACGCAAAAAACGCAAAACACTTTTTTGCCTTTTCGGGACACACGGATGTTGTGCCGCCCGGTGATAAAAATGAATGGCACGCTCCTCCTTTTGAAGCGACGGTACGTGACGGAAAATTATATGGTCGCGGCAGCGCGGATATGAAAAGCGCGCTCGCAGCAATGATTGTTGCAACCGAACGCTTTTTACAAAAAAATCTAGATTCTGCAGGAAAAATAGGCTTTTTAATCACGAGTGATGAAGAAGGCAGCGGAAAAGATGGTACAATTAGAATTGTTGAGTATTTGCAAAAAAATAATATTAAATTGGATTATTGTTTAATTGGCGAAGCAAGCAGCACCAAAATGTTAGGCGATGCAATTAAAGTCGGACGTCGCGGATCATTACACGGTGAATTAACCGTGCATGGTAAACAAGGCCACATTGCGTATCCGCATTTGGCGATTAATCCGATTCACCGTAGTTTTCAAGCACTCGATCATTTGACCAATATCGAATGGGATCAGCCAACTGAATTATTCTCCCCTACTAGTTTTCAAATTTACAATATTAATGCCGACACCGGGGTTGCGAATAATATTATTCCTGGCGCATTAACAGCGCGTTTTAATTTCCGTTATTCGCCCGAAAGCACAGCAGAATCTTTGCAATCTCGCGTTGAAAAAATATTTGATGAACATCAATTGCATTACACCATTAAATGGAATCATTCGAGCAAACCGTTTTATAGCAAACCGAGCTTGCTGACGCAAACTTGTGTTGATGCCATCAAAAACTGTTGTAACATTACAACAGTACCCAATACCACGGGCGGCACATCAGATGGTCGATTTATTGCAGCAACAGGTGCTGAAATTGTGGAACTGGGTTTATGCAATGAGAGCATTCATCATGTGGATGAAAATACCAATTTGGATGATTTAGAAAAATTAACGGATTTGTATGAGATGATTTTAGAAAAGATAGCTAAATAAAGAAACGCATCCTTGCGTTCCGTTCTCATACTTAAGACATTTCTCTCGGTATAGGCGCAGCAAGCGCTCTTGCTGATGCAATATTCGATAGATTGCTACTAAGTTGATTAGCCTCATTTCTTGCCTGGCAAAACAAGCCCTAACTACATAGCTGAACTTTCAGAAGCCCGCGTGTAGATTCGCTTGCGAATCAAACAAGGGCGTTTTGCAGTGAGTTTTGGAAAGATATAATATTAAAATTCACTGCAAAACGCCCTTGTTTGATGCTACGCATCTACACGCGGGCTTCTGAAAGTTCAGTATTGATGCAATATATATCTTCGATTAATTTTATTTGGAATCTATCAATAATTCGATCACGACTTTTAAGCCGCCGGATTTTTTATTTTTTAATTTTATTTTTCCTTGATGCGATAAAATAATATCGCGCACAACAGACAATCCCAACCCTACTCCGCCTGTATGATGCGAGCGCGAATGTTCGCTGCGATAAAATGGCTCAAATACTTTTTCTAAATCTGCCTCAGGAATACCGGGACCATTATCTTCGATAATAATAAAAATAAATTTTCGTCGTTTAATAATGCGAACCAGTGCGCCACCTGCATATCGAATCGCGTTATTAATCACATTGGTAAATGCGCGCTTTAATGCAATGGGACGTCCAGTTATGGCAACACGATGCTCGTTCGTAAATAATTTAATATCATGCCCCATATCAACCGCATCATCACAAACTGAACTTAACAATGACACCAAATCAATGTGCACAGGCGCTTCACTTTTTCCTTCTTCGCGTGCAAATGATAATGTTTCGGCAATCATTTTTTCCATTTCATCTAAATCACATAACAGTTGCGTTTTGTAATTACTGTCTTCAATAAACTGTGCACGCAATTGTGCGCGCATAATCGGCGTGCGTAAATCATGCGAAATGGAAGCGAGTAATTGCGTTCGATGACGCACCAATTGTGAAATGCGATTTTGCATTTGATTCAGCGCTTTTGATACTTCTCGCACTTGCTTTGGCCCATAGACATCAATGGGTTTAAATGATGAATCAATCCCTAATGATTCCGCCGATAGTTTTATTTTTTTTAATGGTGCTGAAAATCTATTAATCGACCAAAACGCGACTAAAATCGCGCTAAAAATCAATAATTCAATTAACATGAAAAATAATTGGGTTAATACAATGCGCGTATACAAAGCGCCATCAATATTTACCCATTGCTGATTTTGCAATTGAACGGAAATTGAAAATGTATGCTGCGATTTTTCAAGCGTTTGCATGATTTTCCAAAACGAATCTTTTTTAAATTGCTGAGACGACGTCGGAAACGCAGACAAGCTCACTTGAATTTCAGGATCATCAATTACATTTAACGCTTCATGACGATTCGGAACAGGCGTTGCCTCTAATAAATAAACTGCGTTCGTTATTTTCTGAAATATTTTATTGCGGGTTTCGACTTGATTAGCAAGTTGATTTTCATGCAACAAATAGGCCGTCAATATCACATGGAAAAAAATAATGAAATAAAAAATAATCGAGAGTTTTTTTGGTGTGATGCGTTGTAGAAAATTATTCATGGTATTTCACCACAACAGGAACCGCTAAAATATAACCGCCCCCACGCACGGTTTTTAACACAACAGGGTTTTTAATATCGTCTTCGATTTTTTGTCGCAAACGGCTAATTTGAATATCAATACTGCGATCAAATGCAGCTGCCGATCTGTTTTTTGTCAATTCTAATAACTGATCGCGATTCAATACTTGCTGTGGCTTTTCTAAAAAAGCGAGCAGTAAATTATATTCACCCGCCGTTAAACTCACCTCGAGTTGATCCGGCGACATAAATCGACGCGCACCGGTATCTAATGTCCAACCTAAAAAAGCATAAATCGGGGTTTCATTTTTTTCGACTATTTTTACGGGGCTTTGCACGCGACGTAAAATTGCTTTAATACGCGCTAATAATTCGCGGGGATTAAATGGCTTTCGAAGATAATCATCCGCCCCCATCTCCAATCCGACAATGCGATCGACTTCTTCACCGATTGCGGTGAGCATTAAAATGGGAATGTTTGATTGCGCGCGCAATTGACGACACAACGTCAAACCATCTTCGCCTGGCATCATGATGTCTAAAATAATTAAATCAATTGTGTGTTGCGCCAACACGGAGCGCATTGCCTTGCCGTCTTGGGCTAAATGCGTATGAAAGCCGTGCTGCGCTAGAAACTCAGCGAGCAGGCTGCGAATGCCTTCATCGTCGTCGACGATGAGGATGTGTTGAATGACAGACTCGTTCATGAGCGAATTATAGCATGGGAAAATTATTCGGAGAGAGAGGGATTCGAACCCTCGGTACGTTTTAAGGCGTACACACACTTTCCAGGCGTGCTCTTTAAACCACTCAGACATCTCTCCGGGGATAACGCTATTCAGCCCTGCACTGGCCCGCTTACTGTTGCGCGCTTTTTGTCGAAAAATCTCGAGAAAATGCTCGATGGACTAACTAGTACACCTGCGCGGCTCGAACAATTTTTCGACAAAAATCGCATCAACAATAAGCGGTCGAGGTAGATTCACCCTCAAACTGACTGAATAGTTATACGGCGACAAGATTAAATCAGAACATGATGATATTCAAGAAATAAAAATAACCCAAGGCCGTCGTACATCGAGCTCATTTCTCACCACTTTTTGAAACTCAGTTAGCGCATCAGGCTTCCCACTCTTTGGTGGGCTTGCACACAGCGCCAACAATTTGTTTCATCTTCTGTACCACTGTTGGCTCGAGTATAAAAGCCTTAGGCTTTTCAAATCTAACTATAGTCCAGATATCACTTTTTGCCACAATTAAAAGTGATATATTTTCATTGACTTATTCAGAATCTCTAGGCTTTGCCATACGCACCACCACTGTGCGTCCGCGCATATCTTGACCGTTTTCTGCGAGTGCATTTTTCGCGTCTTTGATATTAACGAAAGTGATAAAAGCAAATCCTTTCGAGCGACCCGTTCTGGTATTTTTAATCAAGCGTACGGTTTGCAATTCACCATAGCGAGAAAAATGTTCTCTGAGATGATGCGCATTCACTTGATACGCTAAATTACCGATATAAAGTTGCTTGTTTTCAGGATAATGATTCACACCAGCAGAACGCTTTTTCAGCTTACGAACAATTAGAACCAACAAAAATAAAAATACGATTACGGCAATGGAAATTAAAATAATATGAGACATGAAAAAACACCTAGGTTATTGATGGAATTTGTTTCAGAAGCACGCGCTACGCCCGGCAAAAAGCCTTTGGATCTGCGTTCTTTTTGGCACGGACACCATCATACTCAAACCAATATACGAACTCAACTCATCTGAGGCAATATCTCAAGTACGGTGCGTCAAACTTTGCGCACTCGCTATCGCGCGCGCTTCTGAAACCGCGCTCTTTTATTACGCTCAAACCAAAAAAAAGGGCGCAAAATAGGCGCCCTTTCGAACTACAGATTCTAACGTGATTACACGTTGAATTTGTAAATCACACCAGCCAATACGCTGTTTACAGACGGTGAGAAACCATCATGCTTGTAGTTTGCACGGAATGCATAATCATCTTCAACTGTTAACGCAACACTGTGTGTCAAATTGTAAGCCGTACCAACACCAATCATTGGAACCCAAATGCTTTTGTGTGCACGCATTGTAGTACCATCAATGGAAAGCTCCGCAACATCATGCATATCAATTGCACCAGCTTTGCCATACAAATCAAACTGACTGCTAACAGGCAAAATACCTTTAACGGCTGCATCAAAACCACCAAATGTGTTGGTTCCTGTTCCAAAGAAAGAATCCGTTGCTTTTGATTGGCCCATGTTCATGTAACCTGCTTCTAATGCAAGGTATTTATTGAATTGGTAGCCTAGGTTTGCAGCCCATGCAAAACCATAATCTCTGAATTTGGTTACATTTGAACCATAATCACTTTTCTTGACGCCTACAAAACCAGCACCAACATTACCACTAACATAAACGCCACGCGCGCTGTTGTTAGAAGAAAAAGATTGATCGGAAGCAGCCATGCTATGGTTTGCGGCAGCCATGCCAGCTGTTGTCAATGCTACTGCACCGACTACACTTACGACTAATTTTTTCATGAAAATTTCCTATTAAGTTTTTAAAAAAGTATGCCAAAAAGCACACAGTGCGCGCAGTATGCGGAAGCGGTTTTTGATTGTCAATATAGGGTTTTTAGCGGTTTTTGCTATGTAAATAACAGTAAAATGGCGGTAACAAAACGAAATGAATCTTTCCAACACCCTGGGACTAAGTTTGACCAATCGCTGCGTTCTACGCCCTTGCTAGCGCGCATGTCTTTATACATAAGTTGTTACGAAGACATGCGGCATTGCGTGCGATGAAGTTTCAGAAGCCCGCGTGTAGCGAGCTGAGCGAGCAAACAAGGGCGTTAATGCGAAAATCAACTGCAAAACG
>Ga0080064_1008092_pt1 | contig 10186 bp, 8 predicted proteins | sample Subgrocontami54m_FD_69260 | JGI IMG/M metagenome (GOLD analysis project Ga0080064, IMG submission 69260) | Subsurface groundwater microbial communities from S. Glens Falls, New York, USA - GMW46 contaminated, 5.4 m (SPADES assembly) (version 2) ... | reverse complement strand
GCCCCACCCCATAGTAGACCGGGATGGTGGCGAGTTTCAGAGTGCCCTCGACGGTGGCGCCAAGTTGCCAGTCCGGGGAGAGCGACCTGGCGACGACTGCCCGCTCGGCGAAATCCAGGTCCCGAGCGGAGGTGAGCATCTCGAGGCCGAATCTGGGCTTGTACTGCCCTACGGTCACCTTTGCCCACGGGGCGTACGTGTAGCTGGCCCAGCCCTCTTCGAGCCGCGTAGCACCGCTCGTCTCAGGCTCCAGGTAGAAGCCGAAGTCGTTGAAGACCTGGCCGCTCACGATGAGCCGGGTGCGGCGCAGCCTGAATGTGCTCGGGTCATGCCGTGCCAGCCCTGCTGCCGTCACATCCTGACCACCAACTACACCGGGAACTCCTCTTCATTTCGCGACCCTTCAACTTGCATCCAACTCTGGATGTACCCGCGCAGGCTCAGGTTGAACTGGCCATCGGCTGACTTCAGGAAGAACCCCTTCCCGGGCTCATACCCGGTGAGCAGTGACGATACCGCAGAGGCTGCGGCCTTCTGTTCTACCTCCATTACGCGCCTGTCGATCTCTGTCTGTTGCGCGGTCCGGTCTTGCCGCAGACGGTGCATCTCCTGCTGCAACTGCTGCAGCGACTGCTGCTGCGTCTCGAATACCTGCTCGAGTTCCGTGAGCTTGTCGGCCCACGCCCCCACCGGGGCGAGCAGCAAAGCGCTGCCCACGACGACACCGCGAACCCACCAGCCTCTTTGAACCATGATTCTCCTCTATCTGTGTCGTTCGGAAGTGAGCTACGGCATCATCGCTTCCAGCGCCTCTGGTAGCATCGGCGTCGTTGCATTATGGTCGAGATAGATCATAGAGTGACGTATTCTAGCTTCCTGCAGGAAAAAGTGCAAGGCTCGCCTGCTTTCGACCCGATCACGCAACTAACCATGGATCCCCGAAGGGCTCGCCTTGCGAGGACTCGGAGAATCCAGTATAGTGAGCATGCTTGGCTTGCAGGGGCGCAGGTGGCTGTTGTGGGCGGGATGGGCAGCGGAGAGCTGAGCGGATGTGAGGTACGGGATTCAGATGACTGAAGCACCAGATCGATTCATAGAGCTTGAGCAGATGTTGCGGCGTCGCATCGTCATCCTTGACGGCGCGATGGGCACGATGATTCAAGCGTACAAGCTGGAGGAAGCAGACTTTCGGGGGTACCCGTTCGCCCAGCACCCCTGCGACCTCAAGGGGTGCAACGACCTGCTATCCATTACGCAGCCGACCATCGTCGAGGCGATTCATCGCCAGTATCTGGAAGCGGGCGCCGATATCATCGAGACCAACACGTTCAATTCTACATCGATCTCGATGGCGGATTATCGGTTGGAATCGCTGGCCTATGACCTGAATGTCGCCGGCGCGAGAGCAGCGCGCAAAGCCGTTGAGGCAGTGATGGCGACGGACCCCAGCCGTCCGCGCTTCGTGGCCGGCGCGATCGGTCCGACCAATCGCACGGCATCGATGTCGCCCGATCTCCATAACGCTGCCTTCCGGGCCGTTACCTTCGATCAGTTGGTCGCAGCCTATACCGAGCAGGTCCGTGGACTCCTGGACGGTGGAGCGGATCTCCTGTTGGTCGAGACGATCTTTGACACGCTGAACGGCAAGGCCGCGCTGTTTGCCATTGATCAGTACTTTGAGGAACTCGGCCGACTTGTGCCGGTCATGGTCTCGGTGACCATTACGGATCGCAGCGGTCGCACGCTCGCCGGGCAAACGGTAGAAGCTTTTTGGAACTCCATAGCCCACATGCCGCTGCTCTCGGTAGGCATCAACTGTGCGCTTGGGGCGAAGCAGATGCGCCCGTACGTCGAGGAGCTTGCTCAGATTGCCCCGGTACTCCTGAGCTGCTATCCCAACGCCGGCTTGCCCAATGCGTTCGGGGGGTTCGATGAAACACCGGCCATCATGGCTGCTGACCTGAGCGACTTTGCGAGGAGCGGCTGGCTCAACATCGTCGGTGGCTGCTGCGGCACGACCCCGACTCATATTGAGGCGATTGCGGCCGCTGTCCAGGACTTGCAGCCGCGCATTCCCCCTCAACCTCAGCCGCACACCCGATTAAGCGGTCTGGAGCCATTGACGATTAGTCCCGGCGTGGGTTTCGTCAATATCGGGGAGCGGACCAATGTCAGCGGGTCCACGAAGTTTGCCAAGCTCATTCGGAACGGCGAGTACGAGGCCGCCGTCTCCGTAGCGCGGCAACAGGTCGAGGGTGGCGCCCAGATCATCGATGTCAACATGGATGAGGGCATGCTGGACTCGAAAGAGGCGATGGTGACATTTCTGCACCTGGTCGCCACCGAGCCTGACATTGCACGGGTGCCCATCATGATCGATAGCTCCGACTGGTCGGTGATTGAGGCGGGGCTGAAGTGCGTACAGGGCAAGCCGGTGGTGAACTCACTCAGCCTCAAAGAGGGCGAACAGGCGTTCATCCAGCGGGCCCGGCTCATCAAACGATATGGGGCTGCGGTCGTGGTCATGGCCTTTGATGAACTTGGTCAGGCCGACACACTGCAGCGCAAGATCGAGATCTGTGCCCGCGCATACCGGATTCTGACCGAGACGGCCGGGTTGCCGCCGCAAGACATTATCTTCGATCCAAACATTCTGACGGTGGCGACCGGGCTCGAGGAGCATAACAACTACGCGGTTAACTTCATCGAGGCCTGCCGCTGGATCAAGGCCAACCTGCTTCACTGCAAGGTCAGCGGCGGGATCAGTAACATTTCGTTCTCGTTTCGTGGGAACAATCTAATCCGCGAGGCGATGCACTCGGCATTCCTGTACCATGCCATCCAGGCCGGCCTGGATATGGGGATTGTGAATGCTGGGCAACTGACGGTCTACGAGGAGATTCCCAAGGACCTGCTTGAGCTGGTTGAAGACGTGCTGCTCAACCGCCGTTCCGATGCGACTGATCGGCTGGTGAGGTTTGCGGAGACTGTGACACAGCAGGGTCAGGTTGCCGGCAAAGACGAGGCCTGGCGACGGGGAACGGTCGAAGAACGGCTCACGCATGCGTTGGTGAAGGGGATCGTGGAGTATATCGAGTCGGACGTAGAAGAAGCGCGGCAGCAGTATGACAGGCCGCTTCAGGTCATTGAGGGTCCGTTAATGGCTGGCATGAACCTCGTCGGCCAACTCTTCGGCTCCGGGCAGATGTTCTTGCCGCAGGTGATCAAAACCGCGCGTGTCATGAAAAGGGCGGTGGCCTACCTCCTACCCTTTATTGAAGCCACACGCCTGACATCTGACAGTAAGCGCAAACAGCGGAAAGTCCTCATGGCCACCGTGAAGGGAGATGTGCACGATATCGGCAAGAACATTGTCGGGGTCGTGCTCGGCTGCAACAACTATGAGATCGTCGACCTGGGGGTGATGGTGCCGTGCGACACGATCCTCAAGACCGCCCGGGAACAACAGGTGGATATTATTGGTCTGAGCGGGCTGATCACCCCGTCGCTCGATGAGATGGCGCACGTGGCGCGGGAGTTGATGCGAGAAGGGCTTCACGTTCCGCTCTTGATCGGCGGTGCGACCACCAGCAGAATCCACACGGCCGTGAAAATCGCCCCACTCTATGACCAGCCGGTGGTCCACGTCTCGGATGCCTCCCGGGCCGTGGGGGTCGTCGGCCATCTTTTAAGCGAGGAACAGCGATCGGCGTTTGTCGAAAGCAATCGAGTTGACCAGGAGCGGGTGAGACAAGCGCACCAAGACCGCGAGCCGAGGGCGTTGCTCACGCTTACCCAGGCGCGAGACCGCAAACACCCTATTGATTGGGGGGTAGCAGACATCCCCAAGCCGTCCTTCACCGGCATCCGCGTACTGGACGAGTTTCCGCTCGACCAGATCGTGCCGTTGATTGATTGGTCACCGTTCTTTCATGCGTGGGAGGTGCGGGGCCGGTACCCTGAGGTCTTGCAGAAGCCCAAGGCCAAGGAGCTGTTCGATGATGGCCAGCGCTTGCTGGAGCAGATTGTCAGTCAGCGCTGGCTCATCGCCCGGGCGGTCTATGGGTTCTTCCCGGCGAACAGCGTGGACGACGATATTGAACTTTACACGGATGACTCGCGGTCGCAGGTGTTGGCGACCCTTCACACCCTCCGCCAGCAACTGCGAAAGGCCGAAGGGCAGTTTAATCTGGCGCTGGCCGATTTTATCGCGCCCAGATCAACCGGACTTCCGGACCATCTCGGCGCGTTTGCCGTGACGACCGGTCATGGCCTCGATGCCCTCTGCAAGCGATATGAAACCTCCCATGACGACTATACCTCTATTCTGGCCAAAGCGTTGGCCGATCGCCTGGCGGAGGCCTTCACGGAATGCCTGCATCGCCGGGCTCGAGCAGAGTGGGGGTATGGAGTCGGAGAACAGCTCAGCAATGAGGATCTGATCCGAGAGAAGTATCGAGGGATCCGTCCCGCTCCTGGCTATCCAGCCTGTCCAGATCACTCTGAGAAACAAATGCTCTTCAATCTTCTACAAGTGGAGCGCAATGCCGGCATTTACCTGACAGACAATTGCGCGATGGTTCCGGCCAGCTCGGTGAGCGGGTTCTACTTTTCCCACCCTGAGGCGACCTACTTTGCGGTTGGAAAAGTCGGACGGGATCAGGTGTTGGACTATGCCCGGCGCAAGCGGATGGATGTGCGGACGGTGGAGCGCTGGCTTTCACCGAATCTGAATTATGATCCGGATTCCGCGGGCCAATGATCGGATCGAAGGGCCATGAAAAAGGCAATGGGCAGGAAGGAGACCTTCCTGCCCATTGTATCTCTCTCGATCGAGTAGAGAGGCGTCCTTACTTTACTGCCTTGAGGTGTGTGAGCGCTCCTTCAGCGGCCTTAGTGGCGACATCGGCATGCCCCGCTTTGCCGTGCTCAACGGCCCCCTTCAATTCCTTGATGGCCGCAGCCGTATGAGGATTGGCCTTTGCCTTCTCGGCCGCCTCGGTATGCTGCAAGGCTGCCGTCGCGTGTTCTACTAATACGTTGGCATGGCCCGCCTTGCCGTGCTCGATGGCTGCCTGGGTGTGCTCGGTCGCTTCGACCAGATGGGACTTTTCAGCCCAGGAGATACCAGTTCCCATGAAAGCTACCGCCCCCAGGATCAATGCTGCTGCTGCAAACCTCCGCCTCATCCTAGCTTCCTCCTCGTGATAGGTTGACCTCAGTCCTTGCACACTGGCGTCGCACGCCCCCGCTACTCTTGATGGCTTTGCGTGGAAGGTGGTGCTGGTAGCATAGCCTAAATTGGAGTTGAAGTCTAACAAGCTTATTCCATCCTGTCCAGAAAAAACGCTCCGTTGGCCCTACAACCGCTTCCAGAGCCACTGCGGGGTCGGGCGGAGCCACTCCAACTGCCAATACTCATCTACCTTTGCGTTGATGGTGGCATTGCCGTTGGCATGTGGTGCGCCGGCGGATGGCCGCCATTATGCTCAAGGGACTTGAGATGTTCGAGGTGGCGTACATGGCGGGCCGGCATGAGTTGGGTGAGGAGGGCTGAACAGGCCAGCGCCACGACAACGATCATCCACTCCAGCCGGATGAACCGGGAGAACTGGGATTGAGACGCGCTGGTGAACCGACGGATCGTCCTGAAGATCAGCCCATCGGCCCCGCCGGACCTGTGCACCAGTAGGGCGAGAAAGTAATACCGGTTGACGGCCGCAATCATTAAGACGCTGCCCACAAGTGCGAGCTTGACCAGGAGAGTCCAGCCGTATGCACCGTCGACGAGAGCCGAGATGGAGCCCACCTGCAACCAGGAATTGTAGAGCCCGGTCGCCAGAAAGACGGCGACGCAGCCGGCCGCCATCCTGGAGAACGGCCTGGCGATTGAAGAGAGGCCGTGAACCATGTCTTGCATGCCTGGCGTTGCGAGGGAACGCTTGAGCACGAACCCGAATGTGAACAGCCCGCCGATCCAGGTCGAGACTGCCAGGAGGTGGAACCAGTCGACCAGCACCGGAACCGTCACATCTCCCCGGTCGGCCGCATGGCCTGAAAGGGTTGTTGTGAGTGCAACGAGGGAGGCAGTAAAGAAGGAGGCCCCAGCGAACCGTGGGCTTGCGGTGACCCCCAGCAGCCTCAGCCACCAGGCCATGCCAAGCAGCCCCACCCGGCCGAGCCGCGCGATCCAGAGCAATCGTGGGGTTGTGGCCATCCCCTGCAGCCTCAGCCACCAGGCCATGCCAAGCAGTCCCAGGAGGCCAATCCGGGCGATCCAGACGGTTCCATAATGGGTGTTCCGAAGGACCGCCGGAAGTGCGAAGCTCAATGTGGCTAGACTCCCGCCGCTCATCATCAACGTCCTCAGGATCAGATCCGCAAGGCTCGTGAGCGCCACGAGCACGAGCGAGCCTGCCTGGACCCGGCGAAGGTGTCTCTCGATTATCTGGTAATCCTGGCGTGATAACAGGCTTGGCGGGAGGATCAGGGACTGAAACGCTAACCCGCCGACTAGCGTCATGAGGCCCATGAACTCCAGCCAGCGGACGAAGATGTGGAGGAGGGTGTGCGAGTCGATCATGGGCTCGGCCCGATGCTGAACGGGAAATCGCCCTCGGTGCGGTGACCATCGTGGGCGACAACGCTCCAGAATACCCGATATCTCCCCGGCGGCAGGGATGAGAGGCTGACTTCCAGAATGGTGTGATCCGATGGGTTCACCCGCCCGTCCCCCGTATCGACCCGCTGTTTGTCGGCATTCGTGACTGTGATTGTGCTGAAGAGTGGCTCCATCACCCCGTCAAACCAGATCCTGACCTGGGCAGGCGGTTTATTCACCGTCCACCCCACCCGTGGCTCCGAGTGGTCGGGGAACACGTGGCTCCAAGCCGACGTGGCCACGAGGAGCAGCCCTACCGCGAGAGCAGTAGAGCTGCTCCATGGCCCTGGCAGCCGGTTATCGTGGCAGCGTTTGGGGGCCCAAGACGCCATGGAACGGTGTCCAGGTAAAGATGTCGGGGGCGATATCGTCGAGGAAGACATGGACCATCCCTAACATTCCGACGTGGTGTCCGGAGTTATCGTTTAAGGGAAATTGCGCCTCGACAGCGAGCTCAAAGTACTTCCCGGCCCAGATCAGACCAGGGTTGGCGAAGGCGGTGGTTTTGCCGCTCTCAGGCCCGGTGAGCAGCCTCTCCCCGTTGAACTCCACGACAGGGAACAGCCGGCTGAACGGCCAGGGGATTCCCACGTCTTTCACAAACGACTGCAGATACGGGATGCTGTACATCACGGTCGCCCCCCAGGCGAAGCTGTGCTGAGCGTCTTCTTCCCTCTCGTTACGGTTCGTGCGCAGGTCAACGCCGACCGACGTGGTGACCGCAATGGGCTTGAGCCACTCGGCCCAGTCGGGGAGATCGCCGAACCCCTTGCCGATCTGAAGCGCCGGGGTGACGGTCGTCCCTGAGAGCCTGCCGACTCGCCTGTCCCCGATGCCGCCTGGCGCGACACCCAGGGTGACCTTGGCCGCCAGCTCACGCATCGGATCCCGAATGAACTGGTAGGCGAGGCTGAATTTTGGATTTGACCAGCCGGAGGCGGTCTCAGCGCCTGCTTCCTCCGCCTCGCCGCGTGGTCTGATGATCCTGCGTGTGCCGCCAAGCCCGATGGCCAAATTCGGGGTCAACCGCTTGGTAATCTCCATCTCTATCTCAGTTTCTAGGGCCTCGGATCCCCTGATGTGGTTGACCACAACACTCGCCTCATCAGAGACGAACGAGTCCTCGACAACAATCGTAGACGGGAACCACCGCTTGCCCACCACGCCGTGACCCCAACCGGCGGCTGGCAACGCGATCACGACAGCAATGCCCAACACCAACGAACAAATACTACGCCAACTGGTCGCTCGGTGCATAATTCTTCCTCCCGAACGCGAATCTCGCGCTGATAGAGAAAAGCGGATTACGTGTGACGCTCCCGGAATCCTGGTTAGCCGCCGAGGATCGAGTCAATAAGAATAATGCTGCAAAGATACGCGGCCGCGCGCAATTCCTGGAAATTCCACCGGAAGCAGGTTCGCTGAGCGTCAGAAACGTCGGTTGAGGCGAGTCACGCGAGGGAAAACAGGGGCGGGGACCGACCAGTACGCTTGATGGTCTGGAACTGGGAAGAGCGCGGGAGGAGCGGAGCCGGGATGAATAGAGCCGCCGCAACTATAGGCAGAATCAATCCGGCTGATGGCGCATGAGGCGAAACAGTTTTGTGGACCCACATACAGATCGAGGCGAGATGGCCATTGGCCTGACCTTGTACGTGCTCGTTGTGGGAATGGACGAGACAGAGTGTGAGGAAGGCATTGAGTAGCAGGTAAAAGCCAAAAGATGCAGCCGCAAAAGATTTGAGGCGCAGGCGAATCAAGGATCTTTGAGGTAATCTTTGCATTGAAGAATATGCTGCCCTGTTTCGCTTACCGGCTTTGGCATACTCCTACCCTGAAAATAGACTATCGAAGCCCGATTACTGCTGTCAAGTGAAAAGCGAAATAAAGAGAACAGAGCAACTAAGGGCGTTCTATCGGGGCGTGGCGCGAAAGCCAACACCATTCACGGCCTCGATCATCTGCTCGACGGTCACGATCCCTTTCTCATACGTTACGCGGGCGAACTTCTCCCTGAAACTGACCTTTGTGCTTCTGACTCCCTTCAGCCCCTCCAGGGCCTTGCTGACCACGACGGGACAGGCCCCTCACGTCATGCCATCGATCCGCAGGAAAGCGACAGCAGTCTCTGAAGCAGCGGCTTGCCTAAAAGGCAGGAGGAGCAATGCGCTTATTCCCCATGTGAGGAAGGTGCGGCGATCCCACTGAAGCCTCGCCTTCATTTCACGTCTCCTTCGTGTTCCATAGCTGAATGATCGGCCGTGGAAGCAGACGCTGGTCCTGTATCCGAGGTGCGGGATGTGGCGCTGGTCAGCAGGTCGGCGGTGACGTAGGGGAACTGGTCGAGAACGACGGCACCTGCTGCGAGAAGAGTAGCCAACAGGAGCAAGCCGAGGTTAAGGGGTCCGCCTGCCATCTGGCAAGCCATGGTGGTGCACCGTTTGCGCTCTCGAAGATAGAGGAGCCAGCCGAGACTGATCCCAATGACCCCCACCGGGATGAAGATCACTCGATACCGCATGGTGGTCATCATGAACGCGCCACTGCCGATTCCTAGAAAAATGACCATGAGCGGTAGGAGGCAGCAGAGCGAAGCGATGGTCGCGGCCACCATCCCAAGAACCCCTGACTTCGTATCCGACACTCTCATATTCCACACCTTTAAACCTTCTCCAGCGCATAGGCGCCGTATTCATAGGTCACCCACTGCTTGATGCCGTGACACTCGACGATGTCGCCGGGTTTGACGTCATCGGGGAGGAAGATGACTTCGTCACCTACGACGCAACTGGCGGTTTTGAGAACCATGGCTGCCCAGTTGCCACCGTGCTCGCTCACCCGGAGCGAGAGCCCCGCTCAGTTGGGACAGGCGATGATGTCGCCCGAGCGCGTCCCGAGCAGAAGCTCGATCTCCTGCCCGCACCCACTGCAATGGACCTTGACCATCATGCCTCCGAGACCGTGCGGACCCGGACCGTTAGCTGAACCCAAGCAGTCGTTCGAGCTTGCCGCGATCAAAACCGACGACGACCTCCCCGTCGATGATCGTCACGGGTGTCGCCCGGTAGCCCAGCTTCAGAAGCTCCTCCAAAGCTGCGCGGTCCTCCTGGATATTCTTATCGACAAAGGTAATGCCATTTTGAGAAAGAAACTCTTTCTCCTGGTGGCATGCCCCTCAGCCCGGTTGACTATAGACGATGACGTTCTTTGCCATCAGCGTTCCCCCTCTTGTGTCTGACTTTTCCGCCGCCGGACGATCCCAACCAACAGCAGCCCGATGGGGGAGGGGATGGTGGGGGTGATGCTGTTCGCTGATCCCCCGTGAAGAGATTGACGATAAGTTCCCGATTCAATGGGTGGTCCTCCACGATTAGGACCGTCTTGTGTGCCACGCTGTCCTCTGACTGCGCAGCCTATCTTTCGGGGGGGGGGGGGGGGGAAAGAGGGGGGGGCGGGGGGCGGGAAACTCCCCCCGGGGCCCCCCCCCCGGGGGGCGCCCCCGCCCCCGGCCCCTGTGGGGGCGCA
>Ga0080064_1008091_pt1 | contig 10187 bp, 10 predicted proteins | sample Subgrocontami54m_FD_69260 | JGI IMG/M metagenome (GOLD analysis project Ga0080064, IMG submission 69260) | Subsurface groundwater microbial communities from S. Glens Falls, New York, USA - GMW46 contaminated, 5.4 m (SPADES assembly) (version 2) ... | reverse complement strand
AAACAAGGGCCGCAACTTGTCCGCCGGACCATGCTTGTCCAACGAAATCATCCGAAATTGGGTGTGCGACGTGGCCCATGATCCCCGCCAGGACATTGACAACCAAGAGCAAAACACGTGCCCGGCGTTCGGCTCGACCGCCAACCACTTCGTCGAAGTCGATGAGAACTGCCGGGTTATCGCAATCGAATAGATTTATTGACTCAAGACGACGTGGGTGAATCCTGGTGCGCGAACCTTTCCAGAAACTTTTGGATGGAAAGAACTGGCAAGACTTGCACCGTTGCATGCCTTCGTTGAGCCGAGAAGAAGCTCCGGCCGTACTAGCCGAAATTCAGCAAACCATTGCTGACCGTCATGGCCATCTGGATCGCTATTTTTCCAATCCGGATGCGGCTCCTTCAGACCGAGTATTGGCAGGAGTATGGTTTAAAGCCCTTGAACGTCTTTGTGCCCCAGATATCAGTTATTCCAGAACGGACGATGCATTATATGCCCTTCAAGTCGCACAGCATGTCGCTGAAAAAAGGGGTGAGTGCATCCAGGACCTGCTTCCGTTCTTACTGAGGAAGATTTATCAAAGTCCGGCGTACCGTGAAGCCGGCATCGATATTGCCCCTCATTTGTTGAACGTGGCGCAAACGGTCCTTGCCCACCCGACGGCCATTGAGGAAACCAAGGCGCATGTTTTGCGTTTGAAAAGAGAAATCGAAAAAGATCTTCGATGCTAGGCGGTTTTCCCGAATTCTTTAGGTTGCGACGCGTAGTCCAATCGCTTCCGAGTCATTTTTATCTTTGAGGTACATCTGCTTAATGGGTTATACGGACATGGAACAGCGAATCAATACGGAACATGTTGAACTCCAGTTGGGATCCAGGAACGTCCTTTTTCGTTTCTCGTACCTCGCATCGTTGGAATCCGACGTGAGGGCTTTTTTGGCCGCCAACGGTGGAACCGACTTTCTCCAGCGCGTTGTTTCCAGTTCCGAGCCAACTCTCAAAGCAAAACGGATTCCTATCCATCTTGTCAAACCTTTCTCTACAGAGGCACCCAAGCACGTGGACAAAAAAAACGTCTCCGTTCGCCGCAAATTGGGCTTCGACATCGCAGCGGGTGGCCTCAAGGATGCCGAAGGCGCACTGCAACACATGGCCACGGTATGGGAAACCGACCTTGGCATCCCGACGGAAATGCCGCTTTTTACCCTGGGCCAACAACGGCTTAAAAACGCGCCCAAGGGCTCAGAACACGAGATCATGGTATCCCTCAATAGCTTATTGCCGTTGTTCTCCAAGCATCTGAAAGGACTCGACCCTCTCGAGCGCGAACCTCTTTTGAAAAAACACAAGGAATGGCTTCGGTACCTCTCAAACCGGGAAATCAAGGCTGCCCCCACCACGCAAGACGTCCGGATCCACTTTGACGAAAATAAGGAGCCCGTGTTCATCATGCAGGCGCAGGGGCCGGGAGTCGAGCAAGAACGCCGAAAGCAGGATCGTTCGATGTAGCGCCCGTCAAAGGAAGCGGATGCCTAACGCGCTGAGCACCATGCCCAGAACGAGGGCCAGCAGGACCGATGCGACAATCAGGGTGACGTACGACAGGGCCTTGATTTCGTAGACTTTGCGTTCGACGATGGCTTCGGTCTGTTGCTCGAATTCCGCCAAGTGGTGCTGGTCGGCCTGGAGTCCGCGGAGTTGTTTCTCGATGCGGTCCAGCTTCTGAGACACGCTGGCCGGCGTCAACGACGTGCGATTGGATGTGACGGCTTTACCGCGGTTTTTCGCGTTTTGGCCTCTGGTTTTGGCTCGGGTTGACATGCGTTCTACCGAAGGCTATTAAACGGCTTCCGGATATATTAGTTGTCCCCTCGAAGGTCCCATAAAAAACGGGAAGAAACGGCGGCATCCATCTGGGGGTGGATCCCGCTCCGTGTTTCCGTGGCGGACGCGTTTGCTTTTTGCCTTGCATCCGTTTGTCTTTCGGCCTTCCGACGGGTTTGTAAGTGTTGGGGTAGGCGTGGCGTGGACGATTTTGTCGAACGGTTTGAACGGTTCCTGGATTCCAAGTACCAAGGCGAGATGCAGGAAGCGTTCGCCCACTATCCGCAGAAACGATCCGTCAACGTGGACTACCACCTGTTGGACGCGTTCGACCCCGAGCTTGCGCAGAAAATCCACGAAAAGCCCGACGAACTGATTGCCGCCGCGGAAAAGGCCGTGCAAAGCCAGAAACCCATCGTCTTCGAGGACGAGCGTCCTTTGCATGTGCGCTTTTTCAATTTGCCATCCACCTTCGAGACGTCGGTCATGAACCTGGGTGCCGACCACTTGGACCAATTGTTCCGCATCGAAGGCGTCGTCAGCTGGGTCACGGAGATCAAGCCGTTGATGAAGACGTCGCTGTGGCAGTGCATCCACTGCATGACGACGATCAAGACGGCGACGGACAAGTCCAACATCAAGCCGCCCGGCATCTGCCAGTGCGGCCGGCGCGACTTCAAGCTCATGGAAAAAAGCGGGTCCAGCTCCTACATCAACGTCCAACGCGCCCAAATCCAGGAGTTGGTCGAAAAGCTGCGGGGCAACGCGCCCACGGCGTCGGTGGAAGTCTGGATGGAGGACGATTTGGTCAACCAGATGGTGCCCGGCGAAAAATTCATCATTTCCGGCGTCCTGCGCCTCAAACCCGTCAAGGAAGGCAAGGTCAAGTCCGCGGTGTACGCCAAGTTCATCGACGCCATGCACCTGCAGCGCATGGAGCGCGAGTTCGAGGAACTGGAAATCACGAAGCCGGAACAGGAAGAGATCGAACGGCTGGGCCACGACCCGGGTTTGTTCGAGAAAATCGTGAAAAGCGTCGCGCCCAGCATTTACGGTTATAGCGAGCTGAAGCAAGCCATTGCGCTGCAGTTGTTTGGCGGAACGCCGGGCAAAGTGCTGCCCGACGGCAAAAAAATACGCTCCGACATCCACCTTTTGTTAATCGGTGACCCTGGGACTGCCAAAAGTTCAATTCTAGGCTACGTAAGCCGTATTTCGCCTAAAAGCGTCTATGTTTCGGGCGAATCCGCCACTGGAGTGGGTTTGACGGCCTCCGCTGAACGGGACAAGGACGGGGAAGGCTGGATTCTGAAAGCCGGCGCCATGGTGTTGGCCAACGGCGGTTTGGCGATCATCGACGAGTTCGACAAGATGGACGTGGAAGACCGCGGCTCCATCCACCAAGCCATGGAGCAGCAAGTCATCTCCGTTGCCAAGGCGGGCATCGTGACGCAGTTCCAATCCAAGACGTCGGTGTTGGCCGCGGCGAACCCCAAGATGGGCCGGTTCGATCCCAACACGCCGCCCGCGGATCAATTCAACATCTCGCCTCCGCTTCTGTCGCGTTTCGACTTGATTTTCACCATCAAGGACGTGCTGGACGAGACGAAGGACCGCCGCACCGCCGACCACATTCTATTGGGCCACAAATTGTCGTTGCAAGGCGATTCGGCGCAGATGCAGAAAGACATCATGCCGGTCATCGACATGGATTTGCTGCGCAAATACGTGGCCTATGCCCGCCGCCACATCCGGCCCAACTTGTCGGAAGAAGCCGCGGACAAGATCAAGGAATTCTACGTCGACTTGCGCAAGCAAGGCGCCAAAGACAACACGTTTTCCATCACGGCGCGGCACATCGAGGGCATCATCCGGTTGTCCGAAGCGTCGGCCAAATTGCGTCTGTCGCAACGCGTGGAACTGCAGGACGCCGAGCGGGCGATTGCGTTGGCCATGTTCGTGCTCAACGACGTGTTCGTGGACAAGACGACCGGGCGGATTGATTCGGACATTATTTCCATTGGCCAGCCCAAGAGCCGCGTGGACCGCATGCGCACGATTCTAGGCATCATTGGCACGCTGCAGAAGCAGTTCGATTTGGTGGCCATCGACGACATCGTGAAGGAAGCGCAGACCTATGGACTTGACGACGTGTACGTCCGCCGTTTGGTGGACGAGTTGAAAAGACAGGGAGACCTTTACGAACCTAAAGTCGGACACGTCAAGCTGTCAAGAAAAGAAGCGGGCTAATGTGAGGGGGCGAGGCCCAGGCCGGGCCAGGGGGACGCTTCCCCCGGGGCGACCGTGGAGGAACTCAAGCGGCAAGGCGACCTCTACGAGCCGAAAGTGGGTCACGTCAAGTTGTCGAGGAAAGAATCCGGATAGTTAAAACACGGTCGAATGCCTGGGTTAAACAATTCCGCGGTTAACCGTCGCGGCTACATTTATTCCGAAGAGTTAAGTAGCGTGGCGAATTCAGTTTCCTATGTTTCTTGACTTTTTTCGCGCCGTGTACGAACCCCGGCGCGTTTTTGATCGAGTGGCATCGAACGCCGGATGGAGGCGAGCACTTTTCCAACATATGTTTGCCGCCTCTGTTGGCACGGCTACTTATTTCCTCCTCGCGTACAATTGGGCTGACTTCGACGTTGGGGTTCTCATTCAAGGATTTTTGTTCGTCTTGGGCCTGACGACACTTTTAATGCTCGGCATAACTTTTTCAGCCTATCTTCTCAGTCAGATCATAGCTGGGCAGAGCCGTTTGAGTGTGTTTGCCACGTTCAGTGGATTGATTTTGCCATTTTTTACCCTGTTGGGAAGTTTGTTCTTTTACGCGGTGATTGGGGACTCGCCAGGTTGGCTGTTTTCCATCGCTATCAATAACTTTATTCCCATCTCTCTCGTCTTATCGGCGGCCATCGCATATCTTTTTGCCATTGGGGCGCAAGTCGCTTGTGGGAGTAAACAACCCAATTGGCTGTTCATCGGCCTTTTGTTTTGCTCGATGGCCGTAACCTCTTCAAGCACCAATCAATTTTTGGTCGACTACCATGGACATGTTGCCGTCAACGATATGGCTTCAAACGCTTGGTTTGTTAAAGTGGGTGAAACAATCTCTCCTCCCGTTGCACCCCCGTCCGAACCCATGATCCTTGACTTCTCGACCGAAACGATTTTCACCAAGGATTCGACTATTACTCGTGAAGAAATCGCTCTTCAGACGAACGCCTTCGATTATGCCCGTCCACATTCGTTTGCGCAACCTCAAGACTTTATCTTTGTATGTGAAAAAAACGACCCGCAATGCAACACCGTTGATTTTCCATTATTCATCGATTCTAACCGAATCGACGTGCTGCGGACCAGTCGCGTAGTCTTTACTCCTTGCTTTATGCCGAGCGATGGACGGGCCGCCCAATTCTGTTTCGTTTTCAGCCAGGCTCCTCCGTATCCGAGGCCACCTGTAGACGGGTATCTTCCAAGCGGACGTGCATTTTGTCAGACGAATTGCAGATGACATCTCTATTATCCATCCGCTAATTTCTCGTTTTCAAAGGAGTATCCAAACGGTTTAAACCGCCGTCACGCTAACGCTTCTGCATGGTTTTTACGATTCGGTTTGTCGCGTTGCAGTTGTTGGCCGCCTTTTTTGCCGTCCAATTCTTGGGCCTCGTGGTGGGCGTGCAGTTCATCGCCGCAGGCATCCAGACCGTCGACGACCCGGCCGACGTGGGCAACGCGTTGCAACTCATCGTCGGCATCCTGGTCACGACGGGCATCCTGTTGGCTGTCCTGCATTTCTACAAGGGCAGTGCCTTGATCAAGGGTCTTGAGGCGCTGATGATGTTCACGGCGTCGGGCTTGTTTTTCTCGCTGTTCTTCAACGAATTCGTCACGCTGGGTTTGGCGTTGGTGTTGTTGGGCGTGCGGTTTTTGTACGAGCCGTTCCGTCCGTTCCTGCTCATGTTCGCCACCATGGTCGTCGGCGGCTTGCTGGGCGCCTCGCTGGACGTCCTGCCCGTATTGGTGTTCGTGGTGTTGATTTCGGCGTATGATTTTGTCGCCGTGTTCATGACCAAGCACATGGTTGTCTTGGCGGAACGGATGTCGGAACGCAAAGCCAGCCTCACGGTCAACTTCAAGCACAAAAAACAGCAAGTTATGCTGGGCTCCGGGGACTTCGTCGTGCCGTTGGTGTTGTCGGTATCGCTGTTGCATCATTACGGCATCTTCGTCGCGGCCGCGGCAGCTCTCGGCGCTGGTCTGGGCTTGGCGTCGCTTTTGTGGTTGATGGAACGCAAACGGGGCTATTACCCGGGCCTGCCGCCCATCGTGTTCGGCGAATTGTTGTTGACGGCGTTGGCGTTGGGACTCAAGACGGTCCTGAATTTCTGATTCCGGCACCAACTGCATTTTACGCATCCTGATTTTTTTTTGGAAAAGGATTTGACATGGATCCGGTCCTCTTTGCTTTCGTCTTTTTCATCGCGCTGCTCGCGGCCTTGATTGACGTCATGGTCGGAGGCGGCGGGCTCATCACCGTGCCCGGCTTGGGCGCGTTGGGTTTGCCGTTGCGTTCGGTCATCGCGACGAATCGTCTCTACGTCGTGCCATTCACGCTCGTTGGTCTGGCCAATTATTGGCGCAAGAACGTCCGCATTGACGTGCGGCCCATCGTGCCGCTGCTGATTGCGAGGTCGGCTGGCGCGTACTTGGGCGCCACTGCGATTCTTGCCGTTCCGGTCTCCGAACTGAAGCTGCTGGTCGCCGGTTTCATGGTGGCTGCCATCGGGGCCATTGTCATCCTGGACCGCTTCAAGGGTCGGCCCGTTGAATTCTTACCCAATGGCCCCGGGCGCATCGTACTTGCGTGCGTACTCTTTCTTGCGTTGGGTTATTACGAAGGTTTCGTAGGCGGAGGCGGCGGCACGATTTCCCGCATCCTGCTCATGCTCTTTTTGGGCTTGCCTTTGTTGGAAGCGGGTGTGGCCGAACTTGTGATGACCGTCGCCACCAGCGCCACGGCGTCCGCCGTCTTTCTGCAAAGTGGCCAGGTTGACTTCGTATTGCTGGTGCCGATGGTGGCCGGCGGCGTGGCGGGCGCGTGGATTGGCTCCCACTTGGCGGTCAAGAACGGCGAGGCGTGGCTTCGGCCGTTGTTGTTCGTCGTGGTGGGCCTGTTGTTGGTCAAGCTGGTTTTCTTCTAGAGGCAAACCGTGCGGATTTCCGCCGGCTTAATAAAGACGGGTCGGCTAAATGCTATCCCGCATCCTGTTGACGGCACGTCGTTGGAATGCGTTTTTCCGTTTTTGGCTTTTTTAGTGCCTTCAGGTACGACGAGGCCTTTGGCGGAATTTCAAGAGGAATTTTCGATAATGGCATTGGAATACAACCAGATGTTGGACAATTTGTTCGCCAAACTGCCGCCCAAGAAGAGCTCAGGCGAGCGCTTCGAGCCGCCGGTGGCCGACGTATTGATGCAAGGCAACAAGACGGTCATACGCAATTTCGACGTCATCTGCCAGAAGCTCCGCCGTAAACCCGAGGAAATGTCGAAATTCTTGTTCAAGGAACTGGCCACCCGCGGCAACGTGGCGCAAGGCCGCCTGACGCTGGACACGAAAGTACCGACCCGCGTGCTGAATGAAAAACTAACGTATTATCTGGACCAGTGCGTGCTGTGCCGCGAGTGCGGAAAGCCCGACACCCACATCATCTACGCTGCGCCCGTCAACACGTTGGTTTGTGAAGCGTGCGGCGCTACGAGGCCGATTCGCACATGAGTTTCGGACACCGCCCCCACGGCCCCGTCGATCCCAACGCCCCTATCCGCGTGCGGGCCCCGCGACCCGGCGAGATCATCGGCATCGTGACGGAAATGGTCGGCGGCGCGCGCATGCGCGTGCAGTGCAACGATGGAAAAGAGCGTCTGTGCCGCGTGCCGGGCAAGATCCGCCGCCGCATCTGGGTCCGCGTGGGCGACTACGTCATCGTGAATCCCTGGTCGGTCGAAGGCGACGAGAAAGGCGACATCGCGTTCCGCTACACCAAGGTCCAGTCCGAAGCCCTCAAGGCCCGTGGCCTGTTGAAGATGTAACCGTTGGCCGTAAGCGCGCATGAATGCAGGGCGTTTTATTTTGCTCCTTTTTTCCAACGCCCTCTCTTTTATGGTTCCGGAGTCTAGGTTCTAGCATGGCGCGTCGTTGGTCCAAGAAAAAACGTCCCCACCAGGAGGACAAACAGGTCAACGCGCGCAACGTCATCGCGCACCGCGTTTTCGACGACAAGACGCTGCGGGTATTGGTGCATTTTCTGGATAAGGGGCTAATCCAGACGTTCGATTATCCCATCTCGTCAGGCAAGGAGAGCATCGTCTTTCGGGCCACGCAGGCCGATGGCGGCTTTGCCGCGGTTAAGGTCTTCAAGTACGAGACGTCGGCGTTCCGCAAGTTCGGCGAATACATCGAGGGCGATCCGCGTTTTGAGATCAAGAACACGCTGCGCGCGCGGGTCCATGTGTGGGCGCAGAAGGAATACGCCAACCTCAAGGCGGCTTTCGCCGTGGGCGTGAACGTGCCGGAACCGTTGGCGTTTAAGGACAACGTCGTGGTCATGCGATTCATCGGCGAAGACGGCATTGCGTATCCATTGTTGGAACAGGCCGTGTTGGACGATCCTAAGGAGACGTTGGACACGGTGGTGGAGGGCATGCGCACGACGTTCCAAGACGCGAAATTGGTGCATGCCGACTTGAGCGGCTTCAACATCCTGGGCTCGAACCCGCCGGTCATCATCGATTGGGCGCAGGCCGTGCTGCGGCGCCACCCGCGTTCGGACGAGTTCCTGCGGCGGGACGCACACAACGTGGCCCGTTTTTTCCAGCGCCGCGGCGTCGATGTGACGGACGAGCAGATCCTCAAGTCCGTCCAATGACCCCGGGTTCGGCGTGCGGCAATTGGGTATTTAAATTTGGGCGCCCTTAGCACAGCCATGCGCTTTTTCGTGTTCACCGCATTATGGCTAGGCCTGTTCTTGGCCGTTTTTCCCGTTTCCGTCCAGGCTGAATTGGACTGCACGGATTTCCTGACGTTCAGCTATCCGGGCAACGCCAAGCTGCCGGCGGATGCCTTTGATTACAACACGTCCATCCGCGTGCTCCGCATCGCGTCGGGCCGCGTCGACTCGTTCACGTTTTCCGAAGCGACCCAAGGGTATTTTCTAGCCGCGCTGGGCGCGTATGCACCGCGCAACGTCACGGCCGGCGACGTGCTATACCAATACACGCAAGGCCGTTCTGAGTTCTACTACCGCGTTTTCAACGGCACGTCGGTCCCGTGGTACTGCAGCCTAGAAAAGATGGCCGACTTGACCGTTGGCGCCCAGGACTTATCCGGGACGTTCTATACCGCCTCGGGTCAGAAACTGGATGCCGCCGCCGTATCGGTCGTGACACTGGATGCCGGCATCGACCACGGCTTTTTGGTGCCGGGATTCGGAACGACGCGGAAAGTCTATGTCGCCAGCCAGGACAACGTACCCGGCATCGCCGTCGGCTATGTCGTCCATGATGCGGGCAACGGCACGTACGTGGCGACTGGTTACAAGCAGGCGCGCTTCCACGTCCCGGCCAACGCCACGCCTTTCTGCAATGATTGGGGCTCCGTGTGCCTGGACGCGTCCGGCACCCACGCTCAAGCCTGCATCGGCAGCGGCTTTCATTCGTACTTCTGTAACGCCAACGTGTGCGTGACGAACATGACGGCGTGTCCGTTCGGATGTGAGAATGCCGCATGCGTCGAATCCAAACCCAGTCCGACGTCGACGCCTTCCGTTTCCGCTATCCCGTCAGCCACGGTGGCTGTCAGCTCAACGCCGTTGCCGGCCGTCTCTGCCACGGCGTCGGCCACCGCGACTCCGGCCCGTTCCGGCGGGTTTGAACCCATCGCCGCCGTCGTCTCCGGCCGCCCCCTCACGCAGCAGGAAGCCGCCGCCGTCATGGAAGAGATCATGACCGGCCAGGCCACGCCCGCGCAGATCGGCGCGTTCCTCACCGCGCTCCGCATCAAGGGCGAGACGGCGGACGAGGTGGCGGGCATGGCCCGCGTTATGCGCGACAAGGCGCTCCGCGTTGACGTGTCCGGCCCCGTGGTGGACATCGTTGGCACCGGCGGCGACGGTAAGGGTACGTTCAACATCTCCACGGCGGCGGCGCTCGTCGTCGCGGGCGCGGGAGTCCGCGTCGCCAAGCACGGCAACCGCGCCGCGTCGGGCATCTGCGGCAGCGCCGACCTGTTGGAAGCCTGCGGCGTCAAGCTCGCCCTCAGCCCCGCGAGCGTGAAGCGCTGCGTGGAAGAGGTCGGCAT
>Ga0080064_1008089_pt1 | contig 10187 bp, 7 predicted proteins | sample Subgrocontami54m_FD_69260 | JGI IMG/M metagenome (GOLD analysis project Ga0080064, IMG submission 69260) | Subsurface groundwater microbial communities from S. Glens Falls, New York, USA - GMW46 contaminated, 5.4 m (SPADES assembly) (version 2) ... | reverse complement strand
GCTTGCAACAGGTATTGCAGCCACAACAAGGTCTGCGTCCTGGACGCCTTCTCTTACATCCTGCGTGTATGAATCAACAACACCGAGTTTTTTTGCTGTCTCAAGATTTTTTAACCCCCTGCCTATGCCGACAATATTTTTGGCAATCCCCTTTTCCCTCATAATAATTGCAAGGGAACCGCCTATAAGGCCAACGCCAATTATTGCAACTTTATTAAAATATATCCCTTCTGACTTCTGACTTCTGACCCCTGACTTTTTCACTACATCGTCCTTCCTATTGCCTCTGCTATCTTCCTAAGCTCTTTCATCAGACTCGCGAATTTATCCGGTCTTAGGGACTGGGCGCCGTCGCAAAGGGCGTTCTCAGGGTCTGAATGGACCTCTATCATAAGGCCGTCTGCGCCAACTGCAATTGCGGCCTTGGCAAGGGGCGCCACCAAATCCCATCTTCCCACAGCATGGCTCGGGTCTACTATCACAGGGAGATGCGTCTCCTCCTTGAGCACAGGCACTGCGCTTAAATCAAGGGTATTGCGAACCGCGGTCTCAAATGTCCTTATCCCTCTTTCACAGAGTATTATCCTGTGATTGCCCTCTGCTGCAATGTATTCTGCTGACATCAGGAATTCCTTTATTGTGGCGGACAAACCCCTTTTCAGAAGGATAGGTTTATCCGTTTTACCTACTTCTGTCAAAAGCCTGAAATTCTGCATATTCCTCGCGCCTATCTGTATTATGTCGGTATTCTGATAGATAACATCAATATCCCTCGGATCCATAATCTCTGTTACAACAGGCATCCCTGTCTTCTTCTTTGCCTCTGTTAGGTATTTCAGCCCCTCCTCGCCAAGCCCCTGGAACGCATACGGCGACGTCCTCGGCTTGAATGCACCTCCCCTCAGGAATCTTGCCCCCGCCTTTTTCACCTTTTTTGCGGCGTCAAATAAAAGCTCCTGCGTCTCTATGCTGCATGGGCCTGCAATTACCTGTATCTCTTTGCCGCCTATCTTAATTCCGTCAACATCTATTATTGTATCCTCTTTTCTAAATTCTCTGCTTACCAATTTATACGGCTTAAGTATCGGCATAACTTTTTCCACGCCAGGCAAGACTTCCAGCGGAGTGCCTTCCAACAGCGACTCATCGCCTATCACGCCAAGTATTGTCCTTTCCTTGCCCTTTGATGTATGCACTGTCAGGCCAAGACCTTTTATTTTTTCAATAATATGGTCAACCTGTTCCTTGGTTACATCCGGCCTTAAAACAATAATCATAAACACCTCCACGCCTTCCTAATTGCCTCCACAAACCTCTTATTCTCCTCAGCCGTTCCGACTGTTACGCGGATATATTCGCCGAGGCCGTAGCTTGCCATTGGCCGGACAATTACGCCCTGTCTTAAAAGCGCGTCGTAAATCTCTTTGCCTTTGCCGACCTTTATAAGGAAAAAATTCGCCTGCGTAGGCACATATTCAAGACCCATTGCCTTTAATTCTCCAAAGAGATACGCAAGCCCTTCCCTGTTATTCTGCTGTGATCTTTTTAAATGCCCATCATCATCCAGAGCAGCCATTGCAGCAATCTGGGCAAGGCTGTTGACATTAAAAGGCTGACGAACCTTGTTCATATAAAAATTGAGCCGTTCCGGCGCTATGCCGTAGCCAATCCTCAAACCCGCAAGGCCGTAAATCTTTGAAAAAGTCCTGAGCGTCACAACATTCTTCCCCTCTTTCAGATACTCAAATGAGTTTGGAAAATCCTTGCTTGTCACAAACTCATAATAGGCCTCGTCCAGAACAAGGATTATATCTTCCGGCATCCTTGCGCAAAACTTATCAAGCTCTTTTTTCGCAACCATCGTGCCTGTTGGATTATTCGGGTTTGCAATAAACACAATCTTTGTCTTTTCTGTGATTGCATCAGCCATTGCATCCAAATCATGCGTAAGATTCTTTAACGGCACAAGCACAGCCTTTCCGCCGGCAGCAGGCACAACAAGGGGATAAACAGCAAAAGAAGGATTACCCATTACAGCCTCTTCCCCAGGCCTTAAAAATGTCCTCACAACAAGTTCAATAATCTCATTAGAGCCGTTGCCGATTATAAGATTTTCAGGTTTTACGCCCAGACGCTTTGCAAGTTTTTCCTTTAGATAATAACATCCGCCGTCAGGATACCTGTGGAGATTTTTGAGCGCCTTTGAAACTGCATCCACAGCCTTTGGAGAAGGCCCTAACGGGTTTTCATTGGATGCAAGTTTTATAGAGCCCTTTATCCCCAACTCCCGCTCTAACTCTTCCATAGGCTTGCCCGGCGGATACGGGACTAAAGCCTCTATCTCGTCTGACACAATTTTGTTTATTGCAATCATTGTTTTACCTTTCTTTTGTTTTTACTACTTCCCCATCCTCGGATAAGACCCTAATATCTTCAGAAATGAGCACATCTCTTCCATCTCCTTCAGCGCCTCTTTTACCTTCGGTAGAGACACATGCCCTTCCATATCAAGGAAGAATATATACTCCCATGCCTTTTTCTTCTGAGGCCTTGACTCTATCTTTGTAAGGTTTATTCCCCTTCCGGCAAAAGGTTTTAGTATTCTAAAAAGGATGCCCGGTGAATCCTTTACGGAAAAAAGGATGGATGTCTTATCCTCTCCGGTCTTTCCCGGGAGTTTCTTCCCTATAACCAGGAACCTCGTAAAATTATTCAACTGGTCTTCAATCTTCCTTGCAACTACCTGCAGGCCGTAAAGTGCCGCTGCCTGCTCGCTTGCAATCGCTGCGGCAGAGGTGTCGTCCATGACTGTCTGCGCCGCCATTGCAGTTGAGGACACATCAAACACCGCCGCATTGGGAAGGTTGTCATTCAGCCATTTTTTGCACTCTGCAATGGCATGGGGATGAGAATAGACCTTTTTAACATCCTTGATATCCCCTGTCTTATTTAAAAGGGCAAGGCTTATCTCCAGCATGATCTCGCCGCATATATACAAATTTGATGTCACAAACATATCCAACGTGTGGCTTACAACACCCTCTGTAGTATTCTCTATCGGCACAACTCCATAATCAGCGCTGCCCCTTTCCACTTCATCAAACACATCTGCAATATCCTTCTTAGGTATAAAATCCGTTGACATGCCAAAGTGCTGCATGCATGCCAGATGCGTAAATGTCGCCTTAGGCCCAAGGAATGCGACCTTTATAGGCTTCTCAAGCGACAATGATGCGGACATAATCTCCCTGAACACGCTTTTTAACGCCTGATTTGGAAACGGGCCTTTGTTATTCTTTGTCAGCCTCTTATATATCTCCTTTTCCCTTTCAGGCGCATAGATTTCCCTTTTCCCTTCCCTCTTGACTTTGCCGGCCTCAACAACAAGGGCCGCCCTCTTATTTAAGAGTTCCAGAATTTTATCGTCAATGCCGTCTATTTTTGCCCTTATCTCTTTTAATTTTTTTGAGTTATCCATAGTGTCAGCCGGTAGGAGCGTATTGCAATACGCCTCTACACCTCATGAAACTTTCCTATCTTCCTGTATTTCTTATATCTCATATCCACCAATTCATCCGGAGATAATTTCTTTAGTTCCTGAAGCGATTTTACAAGAACCTCTTTCATGGTAATTGCCATTGCATCCGTGTTCCGATGGGCGCTGCCAGGCGGTTCTTTTACTATCTCATCAATTATCCCGAGGTTATAAAGGTCTTTTGCCGTTATCTTGAGCGCCCTTGCCGCAATATCCGCCTTGCTTCCGTCTTTCCATAGTATTGCAGCGCACCCTTCAGGCGATATTACCGAATATGTTGCGTATTCCAGCATCAGTATCTTATCGCCAACCCCGATTGCCAGCGCGCCGCCGCTGCCGCCCTCTCCTATAACAACAATAATGATCGGCACCTTAAGCCTTGACATAACCATAAGGTTTTTGGCAATGGCCTCTGCCTGGCCGCGCTCTTCTGCGCCTATGCCGGGAAAGGCGCCGGGGGTATCTATAAATGTTATAATCGGTTTTTTTAATCTTTCAGCCATGCTCATAAGTCTGATGGCCTTTCTGTAACCCTCAGGATTGGGCATGCCAAAATTCCTAAAAACCTTCTCCTTTGTTGTTCTGCCTTTTTGATGGCCTATAACCATGACAGGCTCTCCCTCAAGCATTGCAAGGCCGCCGACTATGGCAGGATCGTCTCTGAAATTTCTGTCGCCGTGCAGTTCAATAAAATCACTGAATATGCGAGGGATGTAATCCAATGTATATGGCCTGAGCGGGTGCCTGGCAAGCTGCGTTATCTGCCACGGCGTAAGATTTGAAAATATCTCCTCCTGGAGCCTGATTATATCTTTGCTCAGTTTTTCTATCTCATCGCTGTTATCAATCTTCTTCTCCTCACTTGCCTGCTTCAGCTCTTCTATCTTTTTTTCAAGCTCAACCACAGGCTTTTCAAATTCCATAAATTGTTGAAGCGCCATATCAGACAACACCTCCCCGAACAATATTGATACTGCCATCTCCCAGAAGCGTTTCAATATCTTTTACAAATTTTTCAGAAGGGGCAACCTTGAGTTTTTCAGGGATTGCAATTACCACATCTCTGTCAGGCCACAGGAGATGGAAATAGACAGGGGAGTTGCCTGAATGAGCGCTTAATATTCCTTTTACCTTTTCCAGAGAACCTGTCTCAAGTCTGGATGCGTCGGCTTTAATATGAACCACATTGGCAAACATTGTCTTTGCCTGCGCCACAGGATATACGGAATTTGCAATAATCTTTACATTCTCCCCGCCTTTATCAACCTTACCTTTAACAAGAACAGGCACATCGCCGCTAAGGTATGAAGCGGCATTTTTATACACATCAGAAAACATAACCACCTCAACAAAACCCTTCAAGTCTTCCAATGTTATAAATGCCATTCTGTCGCCCTTTTTTGTATTTACCTCTTTTACTGCTGTTACTATGCCTGCGATAGTCACCTCTTCATCATCCTGTTTTTCTTTTATACTCTCCGTATCGGCATTTGTCAAATATTCCAGATCTTTGGCATATTTTTCAAGGGGATGGCCTGTAATATAAAAACCAAGCGCCTCTTTCTCATAGCTTAAAAGCTGCGCCTCGTGCCATTCCTCCATCTGAGGAAGCTCTATTACCGCCATCCCGCTGTTTCTGCCCCCCACGTCATGATGGAATATGCTTATCTGACCGTTGACCTTATCTTTCTGCACAGCCTGCGATATATCCATAATCCTATCAAGGGACGCCATAAGCTGAGACCTCTTCGCGCCTGTAAAATCAAATGCGCCGCATTTTATCAGGCTTTCTATAACACGTCTGTTTACCTTTCTCAAGTCAACCCTTGTGCAAAAATCCAAAATAGATGTAAAGTGCCCTTCTTCCTCCCTTGTCTTTAATATCACATCTATTGCAGCCTCTCCAACATTCTTTACAGCAGCCAGTCCAAATCTTATCTTATCGCCAATAATCGTAAAGTCTTTCTTGCTTTCATTCAAATCCGGCGGCAGTATCCCAATGCCCATATCCCTACATTCCCCGATATATTTGATTACCTTGTCAGTATCGGCCATTTCAGAGGTCAACGTGGCTGCCATAAATTCCACAGGGAAATGCGCCTTGAGATACGCAGTCTGATATGCAATGAGCGCATACGCCGCGCTGTGAGATTTATTAAAACCGTATCCCGCAAAGTTTGCCATGAGATCGAAAATCTTTTCCGCCTTTTTCTGTTCCACCTTGTTTTTCTTTGCCCCTTCTATAAATCTTTCCCTTTGAATAACCATTTCTTCAGTAAGCTTCTTGCCCATCGCCTTTCTAAGCACATCAGCATCTCCGGGGCTGAAACCGGCAAGCACCTTGGCTATCTCCATAACCTGTTCCTGATAAACAATAACACCGTATGTATTAGCCAGTATATCTTTAAGCTGCGGAAGCTCGTATTTTATAGGCGCCTTGCCGTGCTTCCTTTTTATAAAGTCGTCCACCATCCCGCTCTGGAGCGGGCCGGGCCTGTATAATGCAACAACTGACATAATATCTTCAAATGTCTCCGGCTTCAGCTTCATGAGCAGTTCCTTAATGCCGGAGCTTTCAAGTTGAAATATGCAATTTGTATTGCCGGAGCTGAGCAACTTGTATGTATCAGCATCATCAAGCCTCAAATTATCTATATCAATATCCGCCCCCTTATTTTCTTTGAGAATCTTTACTGTCCTGTCTATAACCGTCAGAGTTTTTAAACCGAGAAAATCAAATTTTACAAGGCCTATCTTTTCAACATCCTTCATCGCATACTGCGTGGTTACAACCTCTTCTTTGGGCCCCTTGTAAAGCGGCAGATATTCCAGCAAAGGCTTATTTGATATAACAACGCCTGCAGCATGGGTTGAGGCATGCCGCGGCAGACCTTCCAGAGTCTTTGCAACATCTATCAACTCCTTAATCCGCGCATCCTTGTCAATATGCTCCTTGAGTCTCGGCTCCTGTTTAACAGCGCCTTCAATGGTTATATTCAATACATTCGGAACAAGTTTTGCTATCCTGTCAACCTCGCCATAAGGAATATCCAGCGCCCTGCCCACATCCCGTATGACTGCCTTTGCCCGCATCTGGCCGAAGGTTATTATCTGGCTGACATTATCCCTGCCGTATTTTTCTGAAACATATTTTATAACATCATCCCTGCCTTCTATACAGAAGTCTATGTCAATATCAGGAAGGCTTATTCTGTCGGGGTTCAAAAATCTCTCAAACAAAAGGTTGTGTTGTATGGGGTCCAGATTTGTAACGCCAAGCGCATATGCAGCCAGACTGCCGGCAGCAGATCCCCTGCCAGGACCTACGGGTATATTTCTCATTTTTGCAAAACCTATAAAATCCGCCACGATGAGAAAATACCCTGCAAACCCCATTGCCTTAACTACTTTAAGCTCCTTTTCCAATCTTTCGTGATAGTGCCATTTTTGCGACTCTGCATCTTCTCCTTTGTTATGCATATCTGCCAATCTTTTCTCTAAACCATGCCTTGCCTGTTTCTCAAAAAAGGTGTCAATATCTTCGGAGTTTGGAACAGGAAAGACCGGCAGATGAGGTTCGTTAAGCTTAAGCTCAAGATTGCACCGCTCTGCAATCTCAATCGTATTCTTTATCGCCTCTGGATAGGAGCTAAAGGCTGTTTCCATCTCCTGCGGCGATTTAAAATAAAATTCATCAGTCCTGAATTTAAGCCTGTCAGTCGCATTCACAGTCTTCCCTGTCTGAATACAGAGAAGGATATCATGCGCCTTTGCCTCTTCCCTCTTAAGATAATGACAGTCATTTGTGGCAACTATCGGGATATCTAATTTCTTGCTGATATTAAGAAGCCCTTCGTTTACCTTTTTCTGCTCAGGCAGTTTATTATCCTGAAGTTCCAGAAAGAATCTGTTATTACTAAAGATTGACTTATATTCCTCTGCAACCTTCAACGCCTTATCCATATTCCCGTTATTTAAAAGATATGGAATCTCTCCGTGGAGGCATGAGGTCAAGGCAATAAGACCTTCGTTATTTGCCATTAGAAGTTCTTTGTCTATCCTTGGTTTGTAATAAAAACCTTCAAGATAGCCGGCAGTAACAAGTTTGCAGAGATTTTTGTATCCCTTTATGTTTTTTACCAGAAGAATCAGGTGAAACGATACCTCCTGCTCACCCCCCTCTTTATTGCCGCGCGCAGAAGTTTTGTTCAATCTGTTGCCTGTGGCAACATACACCTCGCATCCGATTATCGGCTTTATTCCATAGTGAGAGGCCTTCTCATAAAACTCAATTGCGCCAAACATATTGCCGTGGTCGGTCATTGCAAGGGCAGGCATTTTGTATTCCCTGGCAAGTTTAAAAAGGTCATCATGCCTTATTGCCCCGTCAAGGAGACTGTACTGTGTATGGAGATGCAAATGGACAAAATTGGCGTGTTGCATAGGGTAAAAAGACTATCACACTTTATATGTTTTTGGAAGTGGTTGTGTAAATCTATTGAATATTTTATGGATAATTTAGTAAAGACAGTATACTATTTTACCCCCACACCAAAATCTTTGGTGTGGGGGTAAACAAGGAGAGGCGGTTCTAATGGGACGAAAAAGGAAACCCATAACCCTCGGTGTTGACTTGGGCGGCACCAAAGTGGATGTGGCAGTGGTAGATGGCGCCGGAAGTATAATTTTTTCCCGCCGATATCCCACTAATCCCCAAAAAGGCCCTGACGGGGTCATAGCTGATATCACAACTTATGTTAAGGATTGTCTCGGCAAGACATCGGACGATATACTTGCTCTGGGCATTGGTGTGGCAGGTCAGGTGGAGCCGTCTGCAGGCAATGTGCGATTTGCCCCTAACCTGGGATGGCAGAATGTTCCGCTTAAGAACGAATTGGAAAAAGGCATTGGTCTGCCGGTAATTGTTACAAATGATGTCCGAGCTGCCACATATGGAGAGTGGCTCTATGGGGCAGGGCATGCTGTGGATGACCTTGTCGCTATCTTTGTTGGCACAGGTATCGGCGGCGGCGTAATAAGCGGCGGCCGCATGCTTGAAGGTTGCAGCAATACAGCCGGAGAACTTGGGCATATAACCATTAGGACTGACGGCAGACGCTGCAATTGTGGAAACATGGGATGCCTTGAGGCATATGCCGGAGGGTGGGCTATTGCAGAAAGGGCAAAGGAGGCTGTAAAGTGTGATGCCACATCAGGTCTCTATCTGCTTAAACTTGCAGGGGGTGTTGAGAATATTACTGCTGTTGTGCTTAATAAGGCATATCAGGATAAAGACCCCCTTGCCTGCCAACTTATTGAGGAGACAGGCATGTATCTGGCTGCCGGTATTGTAAGTATAGTCAATGCATTTAACCCGTGCCTTATTATCCTTGGTGGAGGCGTGATTGAGAATTTGACAATATTTATATCAATGGCTGAACAAGGGGTGAAGAAACATGCCCTTAAGGCTGCTTCAACTCATCTGAAAATAGTCAAGGCCGGATTGGGTGAAAAGGCGGCAGTTATCGGCGCTGCTGCTATGGCCAGAGGATTGATAAGGATGAGGCAGGAAGAGTGATAGAGGCCAGAAAATCTTTCCTTTTTTTTAAAAAATCCTTGACAAGGTATATATTTTAATTTAGTCTATGAGTAGTAGTAAATAAATTCTAAAGAAAGGAGGTAAATCATGCGTAACATTATATGGTCGGCAGTTGTGGTAATAAGCCTTGTATTTGCTGTTAATTCAATGGCAAGAGATGGGGCAGAGATCTACAAACAATGTGCTGTATGTCATGGCGCGAAAGGTCAAGGCACGAAGGGTCTGGCGCCGGCACACAAAGGCAATAAATTTATTATCGAGAGTAAAGCAGAGGATCTTGTAAAACTCGTGCTTGAAGGCCGCGCTGGTGCAGCAAAGAAGTACAAAGAAATCCCGATTGACATGCCCAAGTCGGGTCTTTCTGAAGCAGATGCAGCAGAAGTTGTAAAATATGAGCAGGGCGAATTACAGACACAGAAATAGGTTTTGTAATTTCACAGGAATTCTTGTAACAGCCCCGATCTAACATCGGGGCTGTTTTTTTATCCAGATATATACCTCACTGCCAAATAATATCTATCTAATCCAAAGTTAGGCCAATCTAAAATCAGGACAGATGGATAATTATGGTATAGGTATAGCCTTTCTATGAAACTTTCCTTTATAATCTTGACAGGTCTGTAATTCCACATTATTATACCAGAGATAAAAAAACAGCTTATAGCTGATAGTAACTACCATGAGTTATGAGCTATGAACTAATAATGGAGGATAGATGGCTCAGGAAAAGATTCCGGTTTATATTGAAGATGAGATGAAAAAATCATATCTGGCCTATGCCATGAGCGTAATTGTCGGCAGGGCATTGCCGGATGTGCGGGATGGGTTAAAGCCTGTTCACCGGAGAATACTTTATGCAATGCATGAGATGGGGGTTGAGTGGAATAAACCCTATAAAAAATCCGCCCGTGTTGTCGGAGATGTGATTGGTAAATATCATCCGCACGGTGATACCGCCGTTTATGACGCAATAACAAGGATGGTTCAGAATTTTTCCCTGAGATACCCCTTAATAGACGGTCAGGGCAACTTTGGTTCTGTTGACGGAGATGC
>Ga0080064_1008088_pt1 | contig 10189 bp, 8 predicted proteins | sample Subgrocontami54m_FD_69260 | JGI IMG/M metagenome (GOLD analysis project Ga0080064, IMG submission 69260) | Subsurface groundwater microbial communities from S. Glens Falls, New York, USA - GMW46 contaminated, 5.4 m (SPADES assembly) (version 2) ... | reverse complement strand
GGAACCACTCCCCAGCCTGGGCCGGCAGGACGATGTGAAGCAACTGGAGCGCGCGTTCGCCGGAATCGATGAAGCCCAGCGCCTGGCGGGCCAGCTCGATCGGAGCGCGAACGTTCGCGCAGCCGGAGCGGCTCAGATCATCGACGAGGTGCTTGGGACGAGGCGTTGACATTCAGCAGCCGGATGGGGCAGCCAGAAACCTGGTCAGCCCAGATCCTAGCCACGGACGGTGATAGCAGGAAGCGTTCACTCATTCTGACAAGAAATCCGCGACCGGCTGAAAATCCTCAACATGGTCGCAGATCGCCTTCACCACCATCATCATCGGAACCGCGAGCAGCGTTCCCCAGATGCCCCACATCCAGCTCCAGAACAACAGCCCGGCGAAAACGTTGGAGGACACGGGTATCCATGTCCTCCCCTTGCAGGGTTCAGGAGCAGGAGCTGCTCAACATCTTGATGGCTCCTACCTTGAACTTGCAGGTGTTGACCGTTACCTTCATCGACTCTTCAGTACCCGCCGTCCCGACCGCCACGGCGGCGCCCTTCGCTGTGACGGTCCTCGGCTCCGAGTTCACGGATGTCGTGGTTGATGCGGCCGCGTTGCGTGCGCTGAAGCGCAGCACACTTCCTTGCAGCCCGGTCTGTTACGCTGAAATCACGGCAGGACGAGCCAGGGTGAACGCTCGATCCGCCGACGCTCGCGCGTGCGAGAAAACGCCATGGTGCATGGCCAACGATCACACTCCGCACGAGCACAGGTCATTTCATCACTCCATGCACGTGGATGGCGTGAGGGATCCGGTCGAGGATCACATTCGCCCTCATGTCGTACAGGATGAGATGGCGCCCTAAGAAACGATACTGAATGTCCTCAGGGAGGCTCGGCAGTAGCGCGAGGACGTTCGGCGGCACTGTGGAGTGCGGTCTTTTCTTCGGGTAGGTGCCGTTAATCCGATGCGAGAACTCTCCGGGGTTGTCGTCCATGATGGCCGCCCAGGTGCTGGCGTCCATTTCGAGGAGCAGGACCCGCCTGAACTCCACACTAATGGTCGTCGTAAAGATCTCCCCCTGCTTGGCCCCTTCGCGTGCAACACGGATGCTGTTCGCCAGAGCGAGTTCCGCTCTCATGAACTCTGCCGGATCATTTGTGACTGTCAGAGAAGGCAATCCTTCCTCTAGCGTCCTCCGAAGTTCGAAATAGCTCCACACGCGCGTACTGAAGTCCGCCACGATGAAACCCCATACCTGCACCCTGAAGTCAGGAGTGTCATCGCTTGGGTTCGTGATCGGCGTTTGCGCGTAGCCCACCGAAGCGAACAAGACTATCAGGACGGTCGCAAGCGACGTCTGCCTCAGTCTCAAAAACTGGCGCGCGACCACGTTTGTCGGGCGTGTTGCCCCGAACGCTCTACGGGGATCGGGCGGTGCCAGCGTCTGACACAACGGGCAAATGGTCATGACTCATGGTGACACTTACCCGGCGATGCGTCTGTGCCGTCTTGCACAACAGCCCGCCGGCCACGACCTGAGCTTGACCAACCACGATGCTGCTACGTCGGATCGGCGCGCCAGAACCGCTGGGCGATATCGATGACGGCTGACATTTCGTGTGGCCCGAAGGGGATTTTCCGGTCCTGCGACTACCTGTTCAATTCTGGAGTGCGATTGGACGAGGATCGCGGTCGACTCCTGGCACGAGGGACCGTGGGTGTACGTGCTGGCCCGTCTGCCGTTCGCGGAGGGCGCGCGGGTGCGGCAGGTCTCAGCGAGGAGCGTGCACTCATTCTGACAAGAAATCCGCGACCGGCTGAAAATCCTCAACATGGTCGCAGATCACCTTCACCACCATCATCATCGGAACCGCGAGTAGCGTTCCCCAGATGCCCCACATCCAGCTCCAGAACAGCAGCCCGGCGAAGACCGCGACGCGATTCATTTGCGCTGCCCGGCCCATCAGGGCCGGCGTGAGCGCCCAGCCCTCGAGTGATGTGATCAGGAGTGCCACGCCGGCGATCAGTGCGGTGATTCCAAAGGAGCCGAACTGGAGAAAGGCCACCACCGTCAATCCAGATGTGACGATAAAGGGGCCGAAATAGGGAATCGAGTTGAAGATGCCGGCGGCGAGACCCCAGACCACGGCGTTCTCCAACCCCAGCCACCACAGCGCGAGACCCGTCGTCACGCCGACAAGGCATGAGGTGAGAATCTGCACGAGAAGGAAGCGTTCGATCTGGCTGCCGATCGCGTCGAGCACGTTCACCGTGATTTTCTTGCCAGCGAGGGTCGAGCTCGCATGTTTCACGAGCTTGCGCTTGAATAAATCATCGGCAACCAGCAGAAAGTACGCGAGAAAGCACACGATGGGGAGTCGGCTCGCGAGACCTGCCAGCCCCATAGACCCGGACCAGAGGACATCTGAGGTCCGGAAGACCGGCTCTTCGACCTGCACGCGGACGACGCCCTTGGCGGCCGTCGATGCGCCGGCAGCGTCCGCCGCAGTCTTATCGATCGCCGTCGTCGCCTCCCTCAGCGAATCCAGCGTTGAGGGTTCGCCCTGAGTTCGAAGGGCTGCGCCGAATCGACGCAGGCCCTCTGGCAGCTCGGCGATGACCTTGACCACGTCGTCGCGTAACGTAAAGGTGACCGCGGCCACGCCCGTCAGGACGACGCCCAGCATCAGCGCCGCGCCGATGGCGCGCGGTACACGCCAGCGCTGGAGCGCATCGACAGCCGGATCAAGCGCGTAGAACAGCAACACGCTCAGGACGAACGGCACAACCGCCTCTGCCCCCACCCTGAGGAACAGCACCAGGACGCAGGCCACGAGGAGCCACACGGCGACGTGCAGGTGATCGCGCCACCAGGAATTCGGGATATCGACAATGGTGTCGTCGGCGCGCCGCCTGGCGGTCTTCACGTGCAACCTCAGGGCGGGCTCGAGCGTCAGAGCCGGCCCGATAGCATCAAAATGACAAGCACCAACAAGACGAGACCGAGGCCACCGCTGGGGTAATAACCCCATCCCCGGCTGTGTGGCCAGGTTGGCATCGCTCCCATCAGCATCAGAACCACGACCACGAGCAGAATGGTGACCATATCGCTCCTCTCTTTAACAGAATGACCGTCGCGGGTCGAGGGACCGCCATGCCACCCATTCTAGGGAAGGCGTGCAGGGCGCGCTGTTCAAGATCGGACGCTCTTAGGGCGGATGTTCACGAAAGAACAGACGGTCGGTGTTCCGCTCCGGCATGCATGCTGCAGCACGAATAGGAGTCGGCTATGCACGAGATGACCACCTGAAACCTGTACGTGTTCTTCTGATCGGCCACGATCCCGCGGATGCCAGAGCGGTGCGTGAGGCGCTCGCTGACGCACCGGACGGCTCGTTTATCGTCGAATGCGCGACGCGGCTCTCCGAGGGTCTCGAGCGGCTGAGCGGGAACGGGATCGCGGCCGTCCTGCTCGACCTGTGCCTGCCAGATAGCCAGGGCCTCGCGAGCTTCGAACAGGTCTGGCGGGCGGCGCCCCACATCCCGATCCTGATCATCGCCTTGCCTGACGATCAGGACGTCGCCAGGCAAGCCGTCAAGGGCGGCGCGCAGGATTATCTCCAGAAGACTCACCTCAACAGCTATTCGTTGCCGCGAGCACTCCGGCACGTCATCGAGCGCAAAGCGGCGGAAGAAGCGTTGTTCTTCGAACAGCAACGCGCGGAAATCACGCTCAACTCGATCGGCGACGCCGTGCTCAGCACCGATATCACTGGCCATGTGACCTATCTCAATCCCGTCGCCGAGCGCATGACGGGCTGGCTGCGTCAGGAGGCGTTGGACCGGCCGCTCGCTGAGGTATTCCAGATCATCGACGCCACGACACGCGAACCCGCGCGGAACCCGATGAAGCAGGCCATGCAGCTCGACAGAATCGTCGGCCTGACTCCGGACTGCCTCCTCATCCGGCGCGACGGGGTCGAGACGGCCATCGAAGACTCCGCCGCTCCTATCCACGATCGGGGAGGGCAGGTGATCGGCGCCGTCATGGTGTTCCACGACGTGAGCGCCGCGCGGGCGCTCTCGCTCCAGGCCACGCACTTGGCGCAGCACGACTTTCTGACCGATTTGCCGAACCGCATGTTACTGAACGACCGGCTCACCCAGGCGATTGCCCTGGCCCGCCGGCACGGCCACCGGCTGGCCGTCCTGTTCCTGGATCTGGATCGGTTCAAGCACGTCAACGACAGCCTGGGACATGTGATTGGCGACGCACTGCTGCAGTCGGTGGCAGGACGCCTGGTGACGTGCGTCCGGAGCTCGGACACTGTCAGCCGTCAGGGCGGTGATGAATTCGTCGTGCTGCTGTCAGAGATCGAGCATGCGGACGATGCGGCCACCAGCGCGCAGAAGATCATCGCCGCGCTCGTCGCGCCGCACGATGTCGCGCACCACCAGCTGCATGTCACCGTCACCATCGGGATCAGCCTCTACCCCGACGACGGTCCGGATGCGGAGACGCTGATCAAGTGCGCGGACACCGCGATGTATCACGCCAAGGAAAGTGGTCGAAACAACCACCGGTTCTTCGAGCGGGACATGAACGCACGGGCCGTTGAGCGGCAATGGATCGAAGCCGGCCTGCATCGCGCCCTCGCCGGGCGCGAATTCGTGCTCCACTACCAGCCGAAGATCGATCTCGAAACCGGAGCGATGACCGGCGCCGAAGCCTTGATCCGCTGGGTGCATCCGGAGCGTGGACTCATGTTCCCGAAGGACTTCGTGCCGATCGCCGAACACTGCGGCCTCATCGTGCCGATTGGCCAGTGGGTCCTGCGCGAAGCCTGCAGGCAAGCCCGGGCCTGGATCGACGAAGGCCGTCGGCCGATGGCTGTGGCCGTCAACATCTCGGCCGGCGAGTTCCGGGATCCGCGCTTTCTGGAACACGTGCGCACGGTGCTGCACGACAGCCGGCTGGAGGCCCGCTATCTCGAGATCGAGCTGACGGAAAGCTCCCTCATACAGCATGGCGAATCCACCGCCCTCGCCCTTCAGGCACTGAAAGACATGGGGGTGCAGGTGGCGATCGACGACTTCGGAACGGGGTACTCGAGCTTGAGCTATCTGCGGCAGTTTCCGATCAACGTGCTCAAGGTCGATCAGTCGTTTGTCCACGAGATCGGCGCCGAGCCGGTGGGCAACGCCATCGTCTGCGCCGTGATCGGCATGGGCAAGAGCCTCGGGCATCGCGTCATCGCGGAAGGTGTGGAAACGGGGGAGCAACTCGCGTTTCTTCAGGCCCAGGGGTGTGGCGAGGGACAGGGCTACTACTTCAGCCGGCCAGTCGTGGCCGAGCAGTTCGTCAGGCTGCTGGAAACCGGCCGGCCGGGACTGGTCCTCCAGTAATCGGCCACATCGAATCCGCGGCCGTCAGAGTCGGCCGGTTTGGCCCGGCACCATCGGCGGCGGACGCAGGACGCCGTCATCGGATCAGGGTCAGTCCCAACGATTCCAGCAAAATCGTTCCCAGAAGTGCGCTGTCATCACAGATACCGCACGGCGTTTCTGGACGGCCTCGATGTTCGCGGGCGAACTTTGCAATGGCCTGCCCACTGGGTACGCTATAGCACTCGCCGACTCTCAACAGCAAGGGAGCGGCGCGGCGTCGCACTGCTGTTTTGGCGCGGGGATGATGCCTGAGACTCGCGACTATGGACACTCCGAAATTTCCGCATCATCGCGACTGCGAGGCGTTGACCGGCATCACCCTCGACCATCTGCCGCGCGATGGGTCATTGGGGCGCGTCCGGCGCTTCGCGAAGGGCGCGTACCTGTGGCAAGCGGACGACGCTGCCGATCGTATCTATTTTCTTCGAAAGGGCCGAGTGGTGGTCATGACCGCCAAGCCCGACGAACGGCCGGTTGCCCTGCGCACGATCGAGCCGGACCAGCCCTTCGGCGAGCTGTGCCTCTGCAGCGTTCGAACGGGTACTCGGGGAACGACGGCCTGTGCTCTCGTCGCAAGTGAAGCGTTCGAAATCAAGCTGAGTAACTTCCTGGGCCACCTGAAGCAGAACCGCGCGACGCTCGAGGCGTTGATGTTCACCTTGTGCCTGCGGCTGACAGACGCCGAGCATCGAATCGAGGTGATGGCACATCGCGGGGCGGAGCAGCGGCTCGGCCGCCTGCTGCTTCGTCTGGCCACATCGCGCGGACGCAAGGGCCGCATCGGCCTCAGGGACACGGTCACTGTGTCGGCGAGTCACAACGAGCTGGCACAGCTCGCCGGCATGACCCGCCCACACGTCACGGTCACGATGGGACGGCTTCGTCGTCGCAAGCTCCTGCAGTATGAGCGTGAAGGTCTGGTTCGTGTCGAAGTGGCGTCGCTCACCGACTATCTCGGTCGGATCGTTCGCGGCGAACGGGCGTAATTTGCACTTCAGCGAGCTACTCAGCGCACCCGATGCGGTTCGGCGCTCAAGATCCGCAGATTGGATATACTTTTCGCCGCGATCCAGAGGGCCGGCACACCACCCGGTTGAGGAGCATGGCGAAACACCTGACGTCGATGTCTACTAAAGACTCGTCCACCGACGGCATGACGGCCCTTGGAAACGCCGCGCTGCGGCAGCTCGCGCTGAAAGTGCTGGCGCATCACGCAGGGTCGGCCTGGGACGCGGAGACGCTCGCCGCTGCAGCGCGCCGCGCCTACGATGACCTCGCCCGGGTGTCGGCTCCGCTGATTGGCCAGGTTGGCATCGATGCGCTGACTGGTCGCGCGTTGCACCTTGCGCAACGGGAATACCCGTGGCTGGTCGGCACGCGCGAGCCGGAGCAAGCGGAAGGGCCATTTAGTCAGGTCATTGTCTGTCTGGAGCGACAGGATCCTGCCGTCGCCGCTGAAGCCGCCGGAGCAGTGTTCGCAACACTCACGGGGTTGCTCGTCACGCTCATCGGGGAACCCTTAACGGCGGGTCTGTTGCGAAAGGCGTGGCCCGCTGCCTTTGCCGACGCGAGCACATCCGACGCGAGGATAACGGAGACATAAGGCATGACGGACAAGGTTGCGATTCGCCGACTTCTTACAGGCGTTCCGGGGCTCGACCAGATCCTGGGTGGGGGCCTGCCGGAATTTTCCTTCAATGTCATTGCCGGCGCTCCAGGCGCGGGGAAAACGACGCTCGCGCAGCAGATCATGTTCGCCCTCGCCGGTCCCGATCGTTCCGCGCTGTACCTCACCGTCGTCGGCGAACCCCCCCTCAAGATGCTGCGCTATCAGCAGCAGTTCACCTTCTTCGATATCGCCCGCGTGAATGAGTCGGTCCGCTACGTCAATCTGAGTGAGGAGGTCGTCAGCGGCACGCTGGAGAAGCTCCTGGAACGCGTCGTTCAGGAAGTCGAAGCGACGAGCCCCCGCGTGGTGATTGTCGATTCCTTTCGAACGGTGGCCCAGGCCGCCGAGCGGTCACAGAACGGCGGCCTCAATTTGCAGCACTTCGTGCAGCAACTGGCCGTCAGGCTCACAGGCTGGGAAGCGACGACGTTTCTCGTCGGCGAGTATCAACCCTCGGAGACTGAACCGAATCCGGTCTTCACCGTCGCGGACGGAGTGCTGTGGCTCATTCAAAGCCTCGATCGGAATTCGATGGTTCGCAAGATACAAGTCATGAAGCTGCGTGGACAGGCACCCATTCCTGGGCTGCATACCTTCCGCATCACAGGCGACGGTGTTCAGGTGTTCCCCCGGGTCATCGTCGCGGCAGGGGCGAAGCCGCAACCGCCAGTGGCAAGCGCGAAGCGCAAACCCCGAGAACGGCTCTCGCTCGGCGTCAAGGGATTGGACGACATGCTCGGCGGTGGCATTCCGACCGGCTACTCGGTGCTGGTCGCCGGGCCGTCGGGCTCCGGCAAGAGTGTGCTCGCCACCGGGTTCATCAGCGAGGGTGCGCGTCATGGTGAACCTGGCATCATCGCGGTGTTCGAGAAGCGCCCCACCGACTACTCGCAGGACGGTCCAAGTGGACATCGGTTCGAGCGGCTCGTCCGCGAGCGCAAAGTGGGCATCATCCACACGCGCCCGCTGGATCTCTCCATCGATGAAATGCTCAGTGAAATTGTTGAAGCCATTCACCGTCTCAAAGCGCGCCGGCTGGTGATCGATTCGCTCTCCGGGTTCGAGTTGGCCCTGGCGCCGACGTTTCGCGAGGACTTTCGGGAGTCGCTCTATCGCATGGTCGCCGTGCTCACCGGAATGGGCATCACGATGTTGATGACGGCGGAGCTGGAGGACAGCTACGTGGATCTGCGCTTCAGCCCGCACGGCACGGCATTTCTGACCGACGCGATCATCATGCAGCGGTATATCGAATTGAAGGGTCAACTGCGGCGCGTCATGGGCGTCGTGAAGGTGCGTGGGAGCGCTCACAGCAAAGATCTGCGGACGTTCGAGATCACGGAGGAAGGGATCGTCATGGGCGAGACGCTCGTCGGGTACGAGGGCTTGCTGACGGGCAGTCCAGAGTTGATCCCGAGCGCCCCGTCAGACACAGATCACCAGAAGCCACGTCGGCGACCCGCGTCACGGTCGACGCGACGGTAACATGACTGACGCGAACAAACCGGCAAGCGGAGCCCCGGAAGACCAGGGCGTGACGGCCGGCGAGAGGACGACTGCCGTCGGGAACCGGGAAGGCGCCGTGGCCGCCCGTGAGGAGACGGCCACTCTGCGCGAAGACGCGGCCGGTGTACGGGAAGAGGCTGCCGGTCTGCGCGAGGAGACGTCAACGCTTCGTGAGGAGCGGGAAGGCGCCGTGGCCGCCCGTGAGGAGACGGCCACTCTGCGCGAAGACGCGGCCAGTTTACGGGAAGAGGCCGCCGGTCTGCGCGAGGAGACGGCAACTCTTCGTGAGGAGGCTCTTCGCGCTCGGGAAGCGACCGCGCGAGCGAGGTCAGAGTTGGAAGAACTCATGGCCCAGCTGCGCGAAGCCAACGAGCGCCTGGTCGTCAGTACGGTTCGCGCACAAACGTTGACCGAGGACGCCGAGCAGGCCAACCATCTCAAGGATGAATTTCTCGCCACGGTGTCGCACGAACTCCGGACGCCGTTGAATGCGGTCCTCGGATGGGCACGCATGCTGGGGTCGAAGCAAATGCCGTCCGATCGCGCGGGACACGCGATCGCGACCATCGAGCGCAACGCCTCGGCTCTGGCGCACCTCATCGACGATCTGTTGGATGTGTCCCGAATCGTTGCGGGAGCCCTTCACCTGGCGCCGCAGCCCGTCGATCTTGTCGCCGTGGCGCAGGCGGCGCTGGATGCCGTCCGGCCGTTGGCGGTGGCCAGGAACGTGCGCCTTGCGTTCTCACCGGATCTCCAGGCAATCGAAACCGTCAGCGGAGACGCTGGCCGACTACAGCAGGTGCTCTGGAATCTGCTCGCGAATGCGATCAAGTTCACGCCTGAGGGCGGACGTGTTGATGTCTTCATCGAACCCTCGAACGACCACATGGAGGTCAGGGTCGTCGATACAGGCCAGGGCATCAGCCCGGACTTTCTGCCACACGTGTTCGAGCGCTTCCGCCAGGCCGAGGGCGCGACGACGCGACGTCACACCGGACTCGGTCTCGGGCTTGCCATCGTCCGGCAGCTCGTTGCGCTGCACGGGGGGACGGTGCACGCCGCCAGTCAAGGCGTGGGGCGTGGCGCGACGTTCACCGTCCGTCTGCCGATTTCAGCCGGCGAGGCTCAAGTCGGTCAAGCGGCCGCGCTCGGAGAGCGACGGATCGCGGCGTCGACGGCCTCGCCCATGCCGCGCTTGCCGCGGCTCGATGCGCTGCGCATCCTGGTCGTCGATGACAACACCGACGGGCGCGCGCTGACGTCATTGGTGCTGACGCAGACAGGCGCCAGCGTGACAGCGGTGGCCTCGGTCCGAAAGGCGCTTCAGATCCTTGAAGGGGAGCGGCCCGACGCCGTGGTCAGCGATATTGGCCTGCCGGATGAGGACGGGTACGAGCTAATCCGACAGATTCGGCAATATGAAGCCGAACATGGAGGGTTTCTTCCCGCGGTGGCACTGACGGGCTACGCGCGCGCCGAAGATCGGGCTCGAATTCTCGCGGCGGGATTCCAGGCGCATGTCCCAAAACCCGTTGACCCAATTGAACTGACGGCAGCGATCGCGAGCATTACG